>ENA-ORVC01002471-ORVC01002471.1-human-gut-metagenome-genome-assembly--contig:-NODE-2471-length-12360-cov-2.815766_pt1 | contig 12360 bp, 8 predicted proteins | sample MGYA00242092_ERZ509234 | MGnify/ENA primary metagenome ERZ509234 (study PRJEB26280, sample SAMEA2338800) | human gut metagenome | biome: human gut; feature: human-associated habitat; material: faeces... | reverse complement strand
TTTCGGTGGGAAAAACCAGCTCATGTACATAAACAGCGGTGTGGACGGTGAGGCGGCATACTATGTGATGTCGGAGGACGGGTTTTACCGTTTGAAAGGATATCATATATACTACGAGAAAAACCAGATGATGCAGGACTATATGATTCTGCGGAAGGACGCCCGCCGGGTGGAGACAGGCACCGGCGATCGGGTGATCCGCGATTTCCGTAACCGGATGGAAGAACGGCAGCAGGAGGCAGCGTCGCGTTACGGGACGATCCGGGCGCTGGGGACGCTGTGCGGCGTGCTTTCGGTCGCGGTGCTTGCCGGCGGCGTGGTGCTTTTCGGCAATTACCAGAAAATGCGCGAGATGGAGAGTGTGCTGGTATCCGTCCTCCCGGATGGTGTGCGGGGCACTGCGGACGGGAAAGAGGCGGTCACGGTGGAACAGCTCCGCGGCAGTGTGACGCCGCTTGAGAGCGGCGAGGCCGGCGCGGATGTGGATGCAGACGGAACAACAGCGGAAAACGGAGGACAGGCGCATAAATGGACACTTGAGAGCGCGGCGGATGGAGATACAGAGGGCACTGCCATAGCAGGCAGACAGAATGGACAGGCTTCCGGTGGGCAGAGCGAAGAGAACGGAAAAATGGCGGAGACGAAAGCCCCGTACATTTTGCCGGAGCCGGAGGCACAGCGCGACCTGCCGAATCCGGGCGGCAATTCGACGGCGGGACAGGACTATCCGGTCACAAACTTGAAGCCTGGCGGCACGTACACGGTCGGGGACGGGGAGACGCTCTATGGGATCTGTTTTAAGCTTTATGGCAATATCCGTCATCTGGACGATATCCTTGCGGTCAACCATCTGACCGATGAAAACCGCATTATCGCAGGGCAGACGCTGGTGCTGCCGGATGTGTCCGGAGAATAGCAAAAAGATAATGCCAAACCATCTAAAATAGTGTATAATCAAGATGGCAGTCCAGCTACAGGAGATAAAAAAATGAGTGAGATGAACCCGATTGAACGGGAACAGAAGAAAAAGCAGCTGAGAGGGCGTGTGATCGACACCGCCACGCAGGACATGTTTCCCCGCCGGGGCATAAGCCACGGAGAAAATGAGGAAGAGGTGGCGGAGAAAGCCGAGCGCCATTCCAGACGGAAACGTCTCCGCAGGGTGCTGACGGCGGTGTTAATCGCGGCGCTTTTGGCGGCTGGTTTTATGTATTATAAAGATAACCATGCCTACACGGACTATACGGTGGCGTGGGAAAAAGAGATTGCGGCGAGTGAGAGCAGCACGACGGAATTTGTCCCGTTTGGGGAAAATGTCCTGAAATACACGAAGGACGGAGCTTCCTATCTGGACAAGTCCGGCAAGGCGGTCTGGTCGATGAGTTATGAGCTGAAATCGCCGATCTGCTATGTCAACGGCGATTATGCCGTGATCGGGGACCAGCAGGGCAATGATATTTATATTGTGGACAAGACCGGAAGCCAGGGACAGGCGACGACGCTTCTGCCGATCCTGCGCGTCAGCGTATCGGCATACGGCATCGTGGCGGCGCTGGTGGAGGACAGCAATGCTTCGTATGTGACCTTTTTCAAGAAAGACGGCAGCGGGCTTGACTGGGCGATCAAGACGGTTATGTCGGGAAATGGTTACCTGATGGACGTTTCCTTATCGCCGGATGGTACGCAGGTCATGCTTTCCGACCTGTATCTGCAGGACGGGGCACTCAAAAACCGGATTGTATTTTACAATTTCTCCGAATATGGAAAGAATTATCCAGACCGTCTGGTCGGAGGTTTTGATGAGCTGGGAGACAGCATCTGTCCGCGCGTCCGGTTTCTCGACGAGGATCACGCGTGTGCATTTGCGGATGATCAGGTGGCATTTTTCTCTTTGGAAAATGTAACAAGCCCGGCGCTGGTGTGCCAGGCGGAGATCGACGGGGAAGTCCGCGGCGTGGCATGGTCGAAGGACTATGTGGCGGTCATCTCGGACAACACCGAGGGCGGAAGTGAGAGCCGTTTGAGCATGTTTAAATCCGATGGAACCGCTATGGGTACGGCGGAGTTCTCGTATTCGTGGCGTAACATAAATATACAGGGCGATTTCGTCATCCTAAATAACGAAAATTCCTGCCGGGTCTACAGTCTGTCCGGCAAGGAGCGGTTTGCCGGGGAGTTTGATTTCTCTGTGGCGCAGGTAACACGCGGCCGCGCGTTCAATTCACTGATTATCAGCGGCGGCGACCGGATGCGCGAGATCCGCCTCAAATAACATACGTTTAGTTTTTAAAATTAAGATACATAGCAGGAGGTTACTTATGAATCAGATTGACACATTATCCGTAAACGCGATCCGGATTTTATCCGCAGACGCAATCCAGAAGGCAAATTCCGGTCATCCGGGACTTCCGCTGGGATGTGCAGCAGCGGCTTATGAACTGTGGGCACATCATATGAACCATAACCCAGCCAACCCGAAGTGGGAGAACAGAGACCGTTTCATCTTATCCGGCGGTCATGGTTCCATGCTGCTGTACTCTCTGCTGCACCTGTTTGGCTACGGAAATCTTTCCAAAGAAGATCTGATGAACTTCCGCCAGTTAGATTCCAAGACTCCGGGACATCCGGAATATGGTCATACCGTTGGCGTTGAGGCGACGACCGGTCCGCTGGGCGCAGGTATGGGTATGGCAGTCGGCATGGCGATGGCTGAGGCACATCTGGAAAGCGTATTCAACAAAGAAAATTATCCGGTAGTTGACCATTACACCTATGTATTGGGCGGCGACGGATGTATGATGGAAGGCATTTCCTCTGAGGCATTCTCTCTGGCAGGTACCCTGGGACTTTCCAAGCTGATTGTTCTCTATGATTCCAACCGCATCTCCATCGAGGGAAGCACCGACATCGCATTCCGTGAGAATGTACAGGAGCGTATGCAGGCATTTGGTTTCCAGACGATCACTGTAGAAGACGGCAATGATATCGACGCGATCGGCAAGGCGATCGAGGCTGCAAAGGCAGATACCGAGCATCCGTCCTTTATCACCATCAAGACGCAGATCGGCTTCGGCTGCCCGGCAAAACAGGGTAAGGCGAGCGCACACGGCGAGCCGCTGGGCGTGGAGAATGTGGAAGCACTCAGAAAGAACTTAAACTGGCCGAGCGAAGAGCCGTTCTTCGTGCCGGAAGAGGTATACAAAAACTACTCCGAGATCGCAGAGCAGAAGGCAGAGGTAGAAGCTGCATGGAACGTGATGTTTGCCGCTTACTGCGAGGAATATCCGGAGATGGAAGCGCTCTGGAACCAGTATCACAATGCAAAGGCGGGCGAGGCGCTGAAAGATGACGCCGGATTCTGGGCAAAACAGGAGAAACCGGAAGCAAGCCGTGCGATCTCCGGACGCCTGATCAACTACATCAAGGATGTTCTGCCGAACCTGTTTGGCGGTTCTGCTGACCTGGCACCGTCCAACAAGACCAACATGAAGGATGCGGGCGACTTCTCCAAGGAGGACAGAGCTGGACGTAACCTGCACTTTGGTGTCCGCGAACTTGCGATGGCAGCGATCGGAAATGGCATCATGCTGCACGGCGGTCTGCGTGCGTATGTATCGACCTTCTTTGTATTCAGTGATTACTGCAAACCGATGGCAAGACTGTCTGCACTGATGGGCGTGCCGCTGACCTATGTATTTACGCATGACAGCATCGGCGTTGGCGAGGATGGACCGACCCATGAGCCGATCGAGCAGATGGCAGCGCTGCGTGCGATGCCGAACTTCCATGTATTCCGCCCGTGCGATGCGACCGAGACAGAGGCAGCTTGGTACAGTGCTGTTACTTCCGAGCACACACCGACCGCACTGGTGCTGACCAGACAGAATCTGGAGCCGATGGCAGGCAGCAGCCGTGAGGCATTAAAGGGTGGCTACATCATCGACGACTGCGAGGGCACACCGGAGTTAATTCTGATTGCCAGCGGTTCCGAGGTAGCTCTGGCGGTTCATGCAAAAGAGACTCTGGCAGCAGAAGGTCAGAAAGTCCGCGTTGTCTCCATGCCGTGTATGGATCTGTTCGAGGAGCAGAGCGAGGAGTACAAGGAGTCCGTACTTCCGAGAGAAGTACGCCGCCGTGTAGCAGTAGAGGCGCTTGGAAGCTTCGGCTGGGACAAGTACACCGGCTTAGACGGCAAGATCATTGCGATGGAAAGTTTCGGCGCCAGCGCACCGGCAGGGCTTCTGTTCAAGAAGTTCGGCTTTACCGTTGAGCATGTGGTAGAGGTGGCTAAGAGCCTGAAATAATGCTGATTTTGGTAAAAAAATAAGATAAAAGACAGGCACCTGTCTGTCGGCAGAAAAGAATGCGGTACCGCTTAAGCAGAAATGCGCCTTTCTCCGGCAGGCAGGTGTATTTTGCTTTCCAAACCTTGCAAAACGGGGATGCATTGCGTATAATAAGAGCCAGCGCAGAAAAAAGATGAGGGCATAGAAGAAAAGCTGCCAGTGCAGCCGTAAGGGAAGGGATCCAGACATGGAAAAAAAATGTATTGGGATAGACGTCGGCGGAACGACGGTTAAGATTGGTCTTTTTGAGACGGACGGAACGCTTGTTTATAAGTGGGAGGTTCCGAGCCGCAAGGAAGAGAATGGGGCGTACATTCTTCCGGATGTAGCCGCTTCGATCAGGAAGAAATTGAACGAGCGGGGAATTCCGATGGATGCCGTGATCGGCGCAGGCATGGGATTTCCGGGACCGGTGCAGCCGGACGGCTATGTGGAGGTCTGCGTCAACTTAGGATGGCGCGATCTGAACCCGCAGAAGATTTTGAGTGAGTTATTAGATGGAATGCCGGTCCGCTCCGGTAATGATGCTAATGTGGCGGCGCTCGGCGAGATGTGGCAGGGTGGCGGCAAGGGCTGTCATGATATCGTGATGGTGACGCTGGGAACCGGTGTCGGCGGCGGCGTGGTACACGATCAGAAGATCGTTGCAGGACGCCACGGACTGGGCGGCGAGATCGGTCATATCCATATCCGCGAGGGCGAGAAAGAAACCTGCAACTGCGGCGGACACGGTTGTCTGGAACAGGTAGCGTCCGCGACCGGTATCGCCAGGGAGGCGAGACGGAAGATGGCGGCAAAGCCGGATGCATCGGTGATGCGTGCCTACGGTGATGCGATCACCGCAAAAAATGTGCTGGATGCGGCAAAAGCCGGGGATGCACTGGCGCTGGAGGTTATGGACACCGTGTGCTATTATCTCGGATGGGCGCTGGCGACCATTTCGATGACCGTGGATCCGGAGATTTTCGTCATCGGAGGCGGCGTATCCAAGGCGGGGACTTTTTTAACGGATTGGATTGACCGCTATTACCGCGAATTGACCCCGATCTCTGAGAATAAGGGCGAGGTTCGCTTGGCAACATTGGGAAATGATGCAGGTATCTATGGGGCGGCAAGACTGATCTTAGATTAGGCGCCTTGTTTTGAGTGACAGAGTGCAGGGTAAATGGTCTGGACGTTTGAAGGAAATAGGGATAGAAAAACGTTCAGATATGCCGAAAAATGCTGTAGACAAGAGGAGACCCCGGAGCGGTCAAGCATCCGGGGCAATTATGAAAAATCTATGTGCAAAATCACTATAAAACAAATTTGAAAAGTGAAATCTTTTATGCTTTTAGTATAAAAATAAGATATGAATAAAATATGAACACCGTGTAAACAGATTATGAAAATTGGCGATTTTGTACAAAAAAGTTTCATGAATCAGAGGTTTCTCTATCAAAACAGAGGATAGAAAGAAAAATGGCAGAATTTGCAGCGCACGGTGCGAATCAGGAGGAAAAAATGGCAGCAGAAAAAGCAAAGAAAACGATTGTAATTGGACATAAAAACCCGGATACGGATTCGATTTGTTCTGCAATCGGCTATGCGAATTTCAAAACACTTCAGACGGGCGGCGAATATGTACCGTGCCGTGCCGGAGAACTGAACCCGGAGACAACCTTCGTACTGGATTACTTTAAGGTAGATGTGCCGAAACTGATTAAATCCGTCAAAACGCAGGTCAAGGATATTGAGATCCGCGAGACGCCAGGTGTTTCCAAGAATATTTCCCTGAGAAAAGCATGGAACCTGATGCAGGAGGACGGTCTGGTAACACTTCCGGCTGTTACCGATAAGAATATACTGGAAGGTCTGATCACAGTCGGCGATATCACCCGTTCTTATATGAATGTATACGACAGCAGCATTCTTTCCAAGGCATGCACCCAGTATGCAAATATCATCGAGACCCTGGAGGGCGCGATTTTTGTTGGCGATGAGAAAGAGTACTTTGATAAAGGAAAAGTCCTGATTGCGGCAGCTAATCCAGATATGATGGAATATTATATTGAAGAGAACGACCTGGTTATCCTTGGCAACCGCTATGAGTCGCAGCTGTGCGCGATCGAGATGGGTGCAAGCTGTATCATCGTGTGTGAGGGCGCTGGCGTTTCCATGACGATCAAAAAACTGGCACAGGAGCGCGGCTGTACCGTCATCACAACTCCGTATGATACCTACACGGCAGCCCGTCTCATTAACCAGAGTATGCCGATCAGCTATTTCATGAAGACTGAGAAGCTGATCACCTTCGATACAGATGATTTCATCGATGATATTAAGGATGTGATGGCAAGCAAGCGTTTCCGTCATTTCCCGGTACTCGATAAAGAAGGCAAATACAAAGGCCTGATTTCCCGCCGTAACTTACTGGGTGCGCGCGGCAAGAACGTGATTCTGGTCGATCACAATGAGCGCGGCCAGGCGGTAGACGGCATCGAGAATGCCAATATCCTGGAGCTGATTGACCACCATCGTCTGGGTACTGTGGAGACAGTCGGACCGGTCTTCTTCCGTAACCAGCCGCTCGGCTGTACGGCAACGATCATCTTCCAGATGTACCGCGAACAGGGGTTGGAGATCGACAAGACCATCGCAGGTCTGCTCTGCAGTGCGATCATCTCCGATACGCTTCTGTTCCGTTCTCCGACCTGCACACCGATGGATCGGGCGGCAGCGGTTTCTCTGGCTGAGATGGCAGGCATCAAGCTGGATGAGTTCGCAAACCAGATGTTTGAGGCAGGCAGCGAGTTAAAGGGCAAGAGCGATGCAGAGATTCTGTATCTGGATTTCAAGAAATTCTCAGCTGGAAAGACAAACTTCGGCGTCGGTCAGATCAACTCCCTGAATGCAGAGGAGCTTGGAAAGCTGAAGAACCGTATGCTGCCGTTTATGGAGAAGGCGCGTGAGGACGAAGGTCTGGATATGATCTTCTTCATGCTGACGAATATCCTGACGGAGACGACCGAACTTCTCTGTGTTGGACAGGGGGCGGCACAGGTTGTGGCAGATGCGTTCCACGTAGTTGATGCAAATGAAGAGCTGAAGCAGACGGCAACACTGCCGGGTGTTGTTTCCAGAAAGAAACAGCTGATTCCGGCACTGACAGTGACACTGGAGCAGTAAATCAGGTGACGGTGCGCGGACGGGATTGTTTCATACGGAAAATCCAGTGATAGTTCGTGCAGGGCAGAAAGGTCGGACGGAAAGGAAGGATACCATGACATTTGTATATCCGGCGGTTTTTACGCCTAAGAAAGATGGAAAAGGGTATGATGCATATTTCCCGGATTTGGAGTGCTGCGAGGCGGAAGGTCCGGATCTGGAGGATGCGGTGGAAAATGCGCGGGAGGCAGCGTACAACTGGATCAGCTTGGAGCTGGAGGAAGAGGGCGATCTGCCGGCACAGACGCATATCGATGATATGAGCCTGCCGGAAGGAAGCATGGTGAAACAGATCATGGTCCGGATCAAACTTCTCCCGGACAACGATTAAGAGGATATAGGGATGGCACAGAAGAGAGCGGCTGGAAAGCCAGAAGAGCGTCGCCGGGGAGGAGCAAGGCAGAACCCGGAAGGACAGTTGAAAAAACGGGTGGAGACCCGGAACACTCCGGGACCGCGCGCCCAGTGGAAGCCGGGCAATATGATTTATCCGGTTCCGGCGGTGCTGGTCACAGTGGCGGACTGCGAAGGAAACAGCAACATCATCACGATTGCCTGGACGGGCACGATCTGTACGAACCCGCCGATGGCGTACATTTCGGTGCGCCCGGAGCGCTATTCTTACCATATGCTGCGGGAGAGCGGTGAGTTTGTCATCAACCTGGCGACGGAGTCGATGGCGTATGCGACCGATTACTGCGGCGTCCGCTCCGGCAGGAATGTGGATAAATGGAAGGAGACAGGGCTCACACCGGTTCCGGCGCAGACGGTGAAAGCGCCGGTGATCGCCGAAAGCCCGGTCGCGATCGAGTGCCGGGTGACCGAAGTCAAGGAACTGGGGTCACATCATATGTTTCTGGCAGAGGTAACGGGTGTCAGCGTGGACGAGCAGTGGCTCAACGAGCGCGGCAGCCTGGAGCTTGCAAAGGCGGAACCGATTGTGTATTCGCATGGCGGCTATTATGGGCTTTCAGAGCTTCTTGGAACATTTGGATGGAGTGTAAAGAAAAAGAAGAGGTGCCAAAGATGAAAAATAATGTAACCCTGATTGGTATGCCGTCCGCAGGAAAGAGCACGGTCGGAGTGCTTTTAGCAAAGAGACTGGGCTATTCCTTTATAGATGTGGATCTGCTGATTCAGGAACAGGAAGGTAAGCGTCTGCGCGAGATCATCGAAGAACAGGGACTGGACGGATTTCTCGATGTGGAGAATCGCGTCAACGCGGGGGTGGAAGCCGAGCAGGCGGTCATCGCACCGGGTGGCAGCGTGATCTACGGAAAGGAAGCGATGGAACATTTAAAATCCATCGGACTGGTTGTCTATCTGAAAATTACCTATGACGAGCTGGTAAAACGCGTCGGCGATGTCAAGGACCGCGGCGTGGCGCTGAAAGACGGCATGACACTTCTGGATCTCTACCATGAGAGGATCTCGTATTTTGAGAAATACGCGGACATCACGATCGACGAGGAAGGTAAAGAGCTGGGGGCGGTGGTTGATGAGCTGCGCGAAATATTGGAAGAGCGCGGTTATGTGCTGGGAAGTGCGCCGGAGGAAGAGTAACAATTTCACATGAGAATGGGGCAGCCGGTTCTGCCGGACGGGTTTCATAACGGGTTACAGTGAGAAAAAATCAGTTGCAAAACAGTTGAAAATCCAATACAATAGAATAGTAACCATTTTTATAGAATGTTAACAGTCGGGGTGCAAAGATGCGGAATCTTTTTTGCATCCCTTTTTTGAAAGGTGTGCGTATATGACTACAGTGAAATCTTTGTCCAGAGAGATGAAATTCTTTCTTCTGGCACTGATTCCGATCTATTTCATTTCAGTGGGGCTGATTATACAGCCGTTTGATTCCATTGTGACTGGTATCTATGAGATCATATGGGAGCCGGATTTCCTGATCACCGATTATATTGCGGTCGGCGGCATGGGAGCCGCGTTTGTCAATGCCGGGATGATGGCGCTTATCAGCATCTACTTTGTCTATAGTCTTGGGATGGAGATGGACGGGCATACGATCACGTCCTGCTGTCTGATGTTTGGATTCTCTTTGTTCGGAAAAAATCTGATGAATATCTGGGCGATTTTTCTGGGTGTATTTCTCTATGCAAAATATCATAAAATGCACTTATCCAACTATATTTATGTCGGCATCTACGGAACGAGCCTGTCTCCGATCATCACACAGCTGATGCACGTGGTGGAGCTGCCGATCTGGCAGCGCTTCTGTGTGACGATTCTGGTGGGAATCTGTATCGGATTCGTGCTTCCACCGCTCGCGACGCATTCCCACTATGCCCATAAGGGATATTCCCTTTATAATGTGGGATTTGCCTCTGGCATCATTGCGACGGTCCTGGTCTCCACGTTTAAGTCCTTTGGAATTGAGACGGAGGCGCGTCTTATCTGGTCCTCCGGCAATGATGCGATGCTTTTAGGGCTGCTATTTGTCCTGTTTGCAGGCATGTCGGTGGTGGCAGTGCTGTGGCGCGGAAAAGATACACTTTTAGGGTATGAAAAACTCCTTGGGACAACGGGAATCGGCGGTACCGATTACCTGCTGGAATTGGGCGGTGCGGTGACGATTCTCAACATGGGACTCAATGGTCTGTTTGCGACCTTCTTTGTGCTGGCAGTCGGCGGAAACCTAAATGGACCGACGATCGGCGGAATCTTTACCATCGTTGGATTCAGTGCAACTGGAAAACATTTGCGGAATATTTTCCCGATCATGGCGGGCGTCTGCATTGCGAGTACCGTCCGGGCGTGGGATATCACGAATCCGTCGGCACTTCTGGCGCTGCTCTTTTCCACGACGCTGGCGCCGATCGCCGGAGAGTTTGGAATTTTATGCGGCGTGTTAGCCGGTTTTCTGCACGCGTCGGTGGCGCTCAATGTCGGGATCGTGTATGGGGGCATGAACCTCTATAACAATGGATTTGCGGGCGGTATCGTCGCAATGTTCCTGGTGCCGGTGATCCAGTCGATCCGCGACCGGAGGGCGCGGGCGAAGGGAGATCTGTCGCTGTAAGATTTCCTCTTTTTAATGGAATCTTAACACGAAAGAGGCATAGAGATATTGTATCATTATAAAAACACCACATTTATGATACCTACTAAACATAGAAAGGAATGATACATATTTCAACTTCATTTGCGCTTCTGGTCGTAGCGATTATTATCCTTGTCTGCATCGCGGGAAGCCGTCTTTCGGGGCGGCTGGGGGTGCCGACGTTGTTTATTTTTATTATGCTGGGAATGCTGTTTGGATCGGACGGTATTTTTAAGATTCCATTCGGCAATTTTGCACTGGCGGAACAGGTCTGCTCGGTGGCACTGATTTTTATTATGTTTTACGGCGGGTTCGGCACGCGCTGGAGTGAGGCGAAGCCGGTCGCGGGGCGGTCGATTTTGTTATCCTCGGTGGGTGTAGTGCTGACGGCGCTTTTGACCGGGCTGTTCTGTCATCTGGTGCTTAAGATGGCACTGATGGAAGGAATGCTTCTCGGCGCAGTTCTTGGATCGACCGATGCGGCATCCGTGTTCTCGATCCTGCGTTCGCGCAAGCTGAACCTCAAATACGGCACGGCATCCATGCTGGAGTTAGAGAGCGGAAGCAACGACCCGTTTGCGTACATGATGACGGTGATTCTGCTGTCTGCGATGACGGGGAGTGTGAGCGGCGGTTCGGCGGTTCTGCTTTTGATCCGCCAGCTCGCATTTGGGCTTTTGACCGGCGCGACGGTCGCGTGGTTGGTGACATGGCTTTTAAAGCGGTATGCCTTTTATGGCGAGGGATTTGACACGATCTTTGTCTTTGCGGCGGCAATCATTTCTTACGCGCTTGCATCCCAGATTGGTGGAAATGGCTACTTAAGCGTGTATTTGACCGGTATTATCCTCGGAAATCAGGAGCTGAAGAACCAGAAAGCGCTGGTTGGCTTCTTTGATGCATTTACCGGCATGATGCAGATGCTTCTGTTTTTCCTACTGGGACTTCTGGCATTTCCCTCGCAGATGCCGTCGATCGTGCTTCCGGCGATCGCAATCGCATTGTTTTTAACATTTGTGGCTCGTCCGGCGGCGGTTGGCTTGCTGCTCGCGCCGTCGAAACCGCCGATCGGGCAGTATCTGGTTATTTCCTGGGCGGGTCTGCGCGGTGCGGCGTCAATCGTATTTGCGATCATGGCGACGCTTAGTGAGGGATATATGAAATATGATATATTCCACATTGTGTTCTGCGTTGTTTTATTTTCCATCATTTTTCAGGGTTCGCTGCTTCCGAAGGTGGCAGAAAAATGTGACATGATCGACAACTCGACCGATGTCATGCGGACGTTCTCGGACTATACGGGCGATATGCAGATTCAGTTCGTGCAGCTTCCGATCGGGGACAATCATCCGTGGAAAAACCGTAAAATCTGTGAGATCGAGATGCTTCCGGGTATGTTAATCACAGTGATCCGGCGCGGCGCGCAGACGATTGTGCCCAAAGGGCAGACTGTCATTCAGGAAGGGGATACCGTCGTCTTGGGTGCAGAGGGCTTTACGGACAGCCAGGGAATCCTTTTAAAAGAGATTCTGATGACACCAGATCACCGCTGGTGTGGTAAGAAGATCGCGGAGGCGCGCTTCTATAAGAATACGATCATTGTGATGATAAAGCGGGGCAGCCAGATCATCATTCCAGACGGCGGTACGCAGATACTGGAAGGCGACCGGGTGGTTGTATACTCGCAGAAACTGCCGCAGGTGGAAGGGCGTGTGAAACACGAAAGCGGACCGGCCGTATCGGCTGCTG
>ENA-ORVC01002469-ORVC01002469.1-human-gut-metagenome-genome-assembly--contig:-NODE-2469-length-12369-cov-20.568702_pt1 | contig 12369 bp, 6 predicted proteins | sample MGYA00242092_ERZ509234 | MGnify/ENA primary metagenome ERZ509234 (study PRJEB26280, sample SAMEA2338800) | human gut metagenome | biome: human gut; feature: human-associated habitat; material: faeces... | reverse complement strand
GATAGTGCAAGGAGAGCGAAAAACATTCAAACTTGTTTGAAAATGTTTTTCCGAGGCGCCGCCTATTTTATGAAAAGATAGTGCAAGCCGAGTGGAAAGAAAAGAACTTGTTCAATTTTCTTTTCCGAGCCGCAGCCTATTTTATTCAACAGATAGTGCAAATCGAGAGCAGAGCATTCAAACTTGTTTTAACTTTTACGCAAAAAACGCGGTTTTTGTTGATGTTTGCTTAAAAAAAGATATAAATTCGCTTGGAAAATTTTAAAAAAAACAATTATATTGCGTTCGAAAAATATAAAATGAAAAAATTACAATCCAATTATTAATAACCCAAACCTAAAAATTATGAAAAAACTATTATCGAGCGCATTGCTTCTGTTGGCAATAGATGCAGTCCATGGAATTATCAGGTTGAATAAACAATAAGCATTATGAAACGGATATGTATATTGTTGTTGTCTGCAGTTTTGGCGGCTACGGCGGTGGGGCAAACTGTGGCGGGTCGTGTTGTCGACGATGAGAGCGGAGAGGCCCTGCCTTCGGCAAGCGTCTATGCCAAATCGTTGGCGAAAGGCACGTCGACCGATGCCAACGGCTATTTTGAGTTGTCTGTGGTGGTTGGCAAGACTGTGGATTTGCGGATAAGCTATGTGGGATATAAAGAGACAACAATACAGATTAAGTCGGGAAGTGCGCCTGTTGAGGTGCGGCTGCAGCGAGGCACGGAGTTGCGTGATGTGCAGGTCTATGGTGCGCGCCATGACTTTGGCGTTAAATCCTCGCAGATGAGCGCACAGGTGCTGACATCGCAGCAGGTGAAGGAGGTGCCGGCATTGTTTGGTGAGATCGACGTGATGAAGTCACTTCAGCGTTTGCCGGGCGTTCAGTCGTCGGGCGACGGCACTGCGGGAATCTTTGTGCGAGGGGGTAATTACGACCAGAATTTGATTACACTCGATGGCTCAACGCTTTACAATGGTGAACATCTTAAAGGGTTTGTATCGGCAATCAATGCCGAGATGGTAGACAATGTGGTGCTTTACAAAGGCGCTTTTCCGGCTCGTTACGGCTCGCGCCTTTCGAGTGTGATCGACATAGGTGTGCGGGAAGGCGACTTTGATGCGTATCATGGTTGCGCATCCATAGGAATGTTGTCGTCGAAGGTGCAGGCTGAGGGTCCGATATGGAAGGGGCATACGTCGTTCAATGTGGCAGCTCGCGCCTCATATTTCGGAGCCATAGTGCAGCCTTTGCTCAAAAGCGTGTACGACAACAAGAAGGCAATGGAGCCGTATGCCAAGATGAATTTCTATGATGTCAACGCTAAATTGGTGCATCGCTTCTCGGAGAGCGACCGACTGTCGGCTGTGTTCTATTGGGGCAAGGACGTTAGCAATTCTTCTCCTACCGATAGTGAGACTAATTTCGGAAGCAAGAGTGGTGAGACTAGAACTAAAAAAAATGAGACAAAAAACAATTGGGGCAACCTGGTGTCGAGTTTGTATTGGACGCATACAGCCGGCGACCGATTCCTTATGAATGTCAACGCGAGTTTCAGTCTGTATGACTATAGACTGTCGCAGAATGTGTCGGGATATTATGAGAGTCGGAAGACGGGACAATTGCAGAGAAAGACAGAAGAGGTGTCGGAAACACGTTATGATTCGAAGGTGAAGGATGCTTCTATCACTGCCGACTTCAGATTTCGCCCTGTTGCTGCCCACGATTTGCGATGGGGTGCCAAAGGCTCGTTGCAGCAGTTGTCGCCGATAATCCATGCCTATAGTTACAATTATGATTATACGCCGACTAAGGAAACGCGTATGGAAACCGACAGAACAATAGGCAAACGGCAGAACTTGCTGACGGCAAGCGTATATGCCGAGGACGATTGGACTGTGGCTTCGTGGCTGATGGCAAATGTCGGGTTGCGCTATTCGTTGTTTTCTGTTGAAAACAAGACATACGGCTCGCTTGAGCCCCGCGCTTCGGTGCGCTTCCTGCTTACGCCTGCCATGGCGTTGAAACTGTCGTATGCACGGATGGCGCAGGGCGTGCATCTGTTGAGCAGCAGCAATATCGTGATGCCGTCAGACATTTGGGTGCCTGTGACTGAAAAAATTCCGCTTATGCGCTCCAACCAGTATGCCGGTGGTGTCAACTATGAAATTATGAAAGGTCTTGAGGTGTCGGTTGAGGGCTATTACAAGACGATGGACAATGTGCTGGAATACAACAACGGAGCGTCGTGGCTCAATTGCACCGGCGATTGGCAGAGTCTTGTCAGCCTCGGCAAGGGACGCTCCTACGGCGTGGAGCTGATGGCTCAACGCTCTGTGGGCAACACTACCGGTTGGGTGAGCTATACATGGGCTAAATCCTTGCGCACATTCGACCGCCCGGGGCAGGAACTGAACGGCGGACGCGAGTTTCTTGCCGGCAACGACAAGCGCCATAATTTCAACATCGTTGTGGTGCAGCGACTGGGACAGCATTGGAAACTGTCGGCGTCGTGGACTTATCAGAGCGGCCGCCGCGGTATATTGGCAAACACATCAATGTATGGCGGCGTGCTGCAGGAATGGGATCCGAGTTTCAGACCGGAATCCAGCACGCTTAAAGAACAGGAATATATGCAGAATCGTGATGACGCCGCACATTGGGCGGAAATGCCGGGCATGTTTGTCACTTATCGTGAGCGCAACAATTATAAGCTTCCGGATGTGCACCATCTTGATGTGGGTATAACCTATTCGGTAAACCATCGGAGGTTTGGTGCGAGCGAGGTTAACTTGTCGTTCTATAATTTGTACAACCAACAGAACATCAACAGCGTTTATATCGGGACAAATGACAAAAAATATGTGCTGAAAGGCATTTGTATATTCCCGTTTATGCCGTCGTTGACCTACACATTAAAATTTTGATAAAATGAAACGGTTAAAATATTTGATTTCAGCGTTGAGCATCGTTGCGGTGGTGCTCACGGGCTGTGAGAAAGAGCTTGGCTTTGACGAGGGCGGAGAGAACCTCAATGTGATAGCGATAAGTATGGTGGCGTCGCCCGACACTACGCTGGAGGCCATCGTGGCGCGCACATACCGCACGGGTGTTGTCGGCACAGAAGGAACGGATGTTGAGGAAACGTTTCTGAAGGCTGCCACGCTGCGGTTTGCCACGGTGACATATTCGGTCAACGGCGCCTCTCCGGTGAAGATGGTCTACGATGCCGAGCATTGCCGTTTCCGCAGCGACTATCGTCCGAAGGCTGGCGATGTGATTGCGGTTTCTGCCTCTGAACAGAATTTTCCGTCGGTATCGGCAAATTTCACTATGCCTACGGTTGCCCCGACAGTCGAGATTGTAAGGACTCGGAAATATCGGCAGGACCATCTGCTTGACCAACTTGAAACCGGGTATTTTGACGGTGGACAGGACACAGTGGTCGACATCTCTCTGAGGATGAAGGGGCTGGAGCCGTCGGGCTATTACCGTCTCAACGTGCGCAGCCTCGCGGAGAAGGTTGTCGACGGCAAGACGGTGTATGACACCAATGATTGTTATCATTCCTACGATCCTTTGTTTCAGGATATCCGGCTGTCGAAGCCCCGCAAAGGATGGTATAAGGATTTCAGCAACGTGTTTGTCGGCACGGCTGTCGGTGGCCCAGGATATGAGTGCACGGTGACCACACGTTTGCGCAAAGGCGATGTGGGTAAGCGCATAGTGGAGGTGGAGTTGCAGTCGTTGACCGAGGATTTATACTACTATCTGAAGTCGGTGATGCTCTATCAGGTATATTTGCAGACGATTAACGACGCACAGACGGAGGCTGTGCAGATACACAGCAACGTCGACGGCGGATTCGGTATTGCCGGCGGCTTGCTGGGCACAGAGAAGCATGTGGTCGCATTCTGATGTATGTTTAGGATTTTTGGTTATATAATTGAAAAAGCACTTCCGACGCGATGTCAGGAAGTGCTTTCTTTTTGAGTTATGCTTTAGTCAAAGGCTTAAACAAGTCCTTTGCCGTGGCAGTTCTTGTATTTCTTGCCGCTGCCGCATGGACATGGGTCGTTGCGTCCCACTTTCGGTCCTACTTTGATAGGGTCGGTGTGGTGTGGGCCTTGCGGAGCGCGTGCTGCTTGACGCTGCTCGTCCTGTCCTGGATACTCCTCCTTGTGGGCGGTGTATTTGCGGTAGTCGTCGCGGCGTTCTGGCGCTGCCACCGGTTCTGCCGTAGGCATCGACGGCGACACTGACGTATTGCTGTAGCGCGGTGCCGGGATGCGTGGGCTGTTGTCGGTTCCTGTTGCCTCTTCAGCCTGCGCTGGAGCCTGTTGTTCGCGTGGCGGTTGGCTTTGTGCCTGCACAGGGATTTGACCGCGTGTCAGCGAAGCCACGGCTTTTGCATTCATGTTGTCGAGCATTGCGTCAAACATCTTGAACGACTCGATTTTGTAGATTACCAGCGGGTCTTTCTGCTCGTAGCTTGCATTCTGAACCGACTGGCGCAACTGGTCGAGTTCGCGCAGGTGCTCCTTCCATGCCTCGTCGATGCTCATCAGCAAGATTGACTTCTGCCAAGCCTTGGCGATGTTTTTGCAGCCTTCGTTGTACGACTCCTCAAGGTCGACAGTGATTCCAAACACACGCTTGCCGTCGGTGATAGGCACGCGCACAAGGCCCTTGCCTCCGTGGTTTTCCACGATGTCGGAAATCACCGGCATGGCAGCCTCTGCCATCTTCTCTGTGCGCTGGTTGAATGTGGTGATTGCCTGGCGGTAGATGGCGTCAATCTGCTTGTCTGTGCCCATCTTCTTATATTCATCTTCAGTGAATGAAGGCTCGAAACCGAATGTGGTAAGCACATCCATGCGCAGATCCTCGTAGTCGCTTTGCGATCCGTAGCGCTTCACGATGTTGCCGGCAGTCTCGTAGAGCATATTCATGATGTCGATGCCGATACGCTCACCCATCAATGCATGGTGGCGGCGGGAGTAGATCACCTTGCGCTGTGCGTTCATCACGTCGTCATATTCAAGCAGGCGTTTACGGATGCCGAAGTTGTTTTCTTCCACGCGTTTCTGTGCGTTCTCGATTGAACGGGTCACCATGCCGGCCTCGATAGGCTCGCCCTCTTTAAGTCCGAGACGGTCGAGCATCTTGACAACCTTGTCGGTTGCAAACAGACGCATCACGGTGTCTTCAAACGACACGAAGAACACTGAAGAACCCGGGTCGCCCTGACGTCCGGCACGTCCGCGCAGCTGGCGGTCGACGCGGCGTGACTCGTGGCGCTCCGTACCGATGATTGCCAGACCTCCGGCGGCTTTTACTTCTGGAGTCAGTTTGATGTCCGTACCACGACCCGCCATGTTGGTTGCGATTGTCACCACGGCTTTCTGTCCGGCGCGTGCCACGATTTCAGCCTCTTTCTGGTGCAACTTGGCGTTGAGCACGTTGTGAGGGATGCGGCGCAGCTGGAGCATGCGGCTCAGCAACTCGGAGATTTCCACAGATGTTGTTCCGACCAGCACAGGGCGTCCAGCTTCTACCATCTTCTGGATTTCGTCGATTACGGCGTTGTATTTCTCTTTCTTTGTCTTGTATACGCGGTCGTTCATGTCGATGCGTGCCACCGGACGGTTGGTCGGGATGGTCACGACGTCGAGTTTGTAGATGTCCCAGAACTCGCCTGCCTCAGTCTCTGCGGTACCAGTCATACCGGCAAGCTTGTGATACATGCGGAAGTAGTTCTGCAGGGTGATTGTTGCGAAGGTCTGTGTCGCAGCTTCCACTTTCACGCCCTCTTTCGCCTCGATGGCTTGGTGCAGACCGTCGCTGTAGCGGCGGCCTTCCATGATACGTCCTGTCTGTTCGTCGACAATTTTGATTTTTCCGTCGTCGATGACATATTCGATGTCGCGGTCAAAGAGGGTATAGGCCTTGAGCAGCTGGTTGACAGTGTGCACGCGTTCAGCCTTGATGGCATAGTTCTGTGCATACTGTGATTTCTTCTCGGCCTTCTCCTCGTCGGAGATGTTTTCGTTCTCCAGTTCTGCCAACTGTGTTGTGATGTCGGGCAGGATGAAGAAAGTCGGGTCGTCGGTCTTGCCGGTGAGCACGTCGATACCTTTGTCGGTCAGCTCGATGCTGCGGTTCTTCTCGTCGATTACGAAGTAGAGCGGATCGGTGACGATAGGCATCTGCTTGTTGTTGTCCTGCATGTAGAAAGCCTCGGTCTCGAGCAGGAGAGGCTTGATGCCGTCCTGGCTCAGGTATTTGATGAGCGGACCGTATTTAGGCAGACCCTTGAAGGCGCGGAAGAGCAGCAGTGCGCCTTCCTTGCGCTCATCCTTGTTGTCGGATGCTATTTTCTTCTTGGCATCGGTGAGCAGCGATGTCACAAGGCGGCGTTGCGCGTTGACCACTGTCTCTACGTTCGGCTTGAACTGGTCAAACATCTGGTCGTCGCCTTTGGCAACCGGACCGGAGATGATGAGCGGCGTGCGGGCGTCGTCGATAAGCACTGAGTCGACCTCATCGACGATGGCGAAGTTGTGTGGACGCTGCACGAGGTCGGCAGGCGATGTTGCCATGTTGTCGCGAAGGTAGTCGAAACCGAACTCGTTGTTTGTACCGAATGTGATGTCGGCGTTGTATGCGCGGCGGCGTTCCGGGGAGTTGGGCTCTGTCTTGTCGATGCAGTCAACAGAAAGACCGTGGAACATGTAGAGCGGACCCATCCACTCGGAGTCACGTTTGGCGAGGTAGTCGTTGACGGTGACCATGTGCACGCCGTTTCCTGTCAAGGCGTTGAGAAACACAGGCAGCGTTGCCACGAGTGTTTTACCCTCACCGGTTGCCATCTCGGCGATTTTGCCTTGATGAAGCACGATGCCGCCGATAAGCTGTACGTCGTAGTGGATCATGTCCCAAGTCACTTCGTTTCCGCCTGCCATCCAGTGGTTGTGGTAGATGGCTTTGCCGTCGTTGATTTCAATGAAGTCTTTGCCTTGGGCGGCGAGTTCGCGGTCGAAATCGGACGCGGTCACTTCGATTGATTCATTTTGAGCGAAGCGGCGTGCGGTGTCGCGCACGATGGCAAATACCTCAGGAAGATATTTGTTAAGCTCGTCTTCGAGCACTTCAAGGATGTCTTTCTCGATTTTGTCGATTTTCTCCCAGTACGGCTCGCGGTTTTCATACTCCACATTCTCGATTTCAGCCTTGATGTCGGCAATCTCTTTGCGTTTGTCGGCAACGCTGTCTTTGAGTGCTGCGCGGATTTTGGTGATGCGGTCGCGCAACTCGTCGTTGCTCAAATTCTCCAACGTGGGGTAAATCTTGTTGATTTCAGCCACGATTGGTTGAATCTCGCGCAGGTCGCGCTGCGACTTGTTTCCAAAAATTTTTTTCAGGAAATCATTGAATCCCATAATGTATTTTAGTTTTTTGTTTATAATCGTGTTGTCGTGCCTCGGGAAATCCATTGTCGCGCCTGAGGCACACGGCGCTGTAGTGCCGCTTAGTCTTTAAGCGACAACGGCATCATGCGCGCGCCGTTGGGCGAGCGTATTCTGAGGATGCGTGCCACGGTGGGCGCCAGCAGCGCCGCATCGATTGGCGATGTGATTTTCTGAGGCTTTACGCCCGGCGCAATGATGAATGCCGGCGCGCAGACAGCGTTGATGTTGACTTGTTTCAGCTGTTGCTGGTTGTTGTAGTCGTCGCGCACTTTCCATCCTGGCGCGATTTGCAGAAACACGTCGGCTGTTTCCTGCGACGTGATTGACTTGTGCAGCCGCAGCAGTGTCTCGCTGACAGGATTGTCGAGCACCTCGTCTACGGAGTATGCCTCGTCTACGCCAGCCATACGGCGCAAGAATGCACCCGACACTTTGCGCAGTTCCTCGACTGAAACGTTTTTCTCTTTTGCAAGTTTCTCGTTGAGATAGATTTTCTCGTTGAAGTATCCGTTCACCCAGCTTCCGTTGCCGTAGAGCGCCATCAGGTACATGTTGAGCAGCGACACAGCCTTTTTCGACGAGAATTCGCCTGTCGGGATGTTGAACCGAGGGTCGGTGGCATACATGTCGTCGAAATAGCCTGTCGGCGTCACGAAGATGCAGGCATTATCGCCAACGTTTTTCTCAATGGCGGCAAACAGACGCTCAAGCTGATGGTCGAGACGCAGATATTTGTCCTGCAGCTCGATGCGGCTGTCGTTGTCCGACGCATATCCGTAGGGTGCTGCGGTGTATGCGATGTTGAGCATGTCGACCGTGGCGCGTTTGCCCAGAGCCATGTCATTCAGACAATTGATGGCCACCGAGGTTATTTCCTCGTTGACGAGAGCCGAACTCTTGAATTTCTCTACGCCGTCGCCGTCCTTGAACGTGTATTTGAAAGGATAGAACGTGCGGTGGAGAGGAATGTCGGGATATTTGTTGATGTCCATACTCGGACGCCAGGTCAGCGTGTCGAGGCGTGAGCGCAGAGGCATCAGCATGTTGCGGGTCGAGATGGTTGTAGGGTAGTCTTTGTAGAATGTAGACGAAGCCCATTTACCTGTTTTGTCGCTTATCCAGAAAGCGCCGTTGGCAGCGTGTCCTGCCATCAGAATGGCTTGTTGTGCGTCGGGGGCGATGGCGTATACATCGCCGATGCCGTTGTTGTCCATACGCAGCTCGTCGCTGATGGTCGACACCTTTATCGCCATTGGCGAGAGCGTCTCGTCGGTGGCGTTGCCAATAAATTTAGGGTCGTTGAGAATCAGCGTTACGCGGCGCGCCTCTTCGTTGTAGACTGTGGCGCCGGTGATGCCGTTGACGTTGGGATAAGTGCCGGTGTAGATTACGGCTGTCGACGTCGTCTTGTCGAGCTGTGCCATGTCAAACACCACGTTGTCCAGATGCGCGCCTTCAGCCATGAGGCGTTTGAAGCCTCCGTTGCCAAACTGCGACTGGAGCAGGTCGAGATAGTCGCCGCGAAGTTGGTCGATTGATATGCCCACAATGAGCGTAGGACGCCCCGACGACACCTGCGACAAGGCAGACATCGCCACGAGCGAGAATATCATTGAGGATATCAGTCGGTTTACTTGCTTCTTTTTTCGCATCTCTTATAGTTTACGATATAGCCTGCTGAACGCGCTAACGTGCAAAGCATCAGCGGAAAAAACGCTGCGTTTGCCGTTTGTGGCAAAGCCCGCCACGCGACAAGCAATATCAAAACAAGCGCAAAGTTAAGAAAATGATATGAATATACCCACTTTTTTGCTGATTTTATCCAAATTGTAATTGCCGGGAACAGGCAGAACGGGTTCAGCCAAAAGCCGAGCCAGTTGGGTGAGGTGGCTTCGTGTTCGGAGATGAAGATAAGGAAGAACACGAGGCATCCGGTAAGTCCGGTCAGCGTGAACCACACTGTGTCGAGCCAGCGCATCTGTTTGTGTCGCACCACGCCGAAGACTGTCGCGCTGGCGATGAGCGCGAATGCCAGCCAGCATACAAACAAAGGTGACAGCAGAAACGGTGTGGGCGGCAGAACGGCGTTCTCGCTGCCTTCCACGAGTGTGCTTGTGCTTTCAACGATGCCCACGCGTTGTCCGGAGGTGGTTTTATAGGTCGCGCCTGCCATCTCCTTCATCAGGATTATTGGGGCAAACATCTGCTGGCGGACGGAAATAGGGCGGTCGATGCCTTGTCCGAGGGCAAGGTCGATGCCGAATTGATACCACGGGTAGTTGTGGCCGTAGTGTGTCATGATGTCGCGGTAGGTGGCGTCGGGGTGCTCCGACGGCGGATAGGAGAGTCCTCCTACGGCTTGCTCTATGAGGTCGCGCGGCCGCGTGGCGCAGTTGTTGAGCACGTAATTATAGCGATATTCGCGGTTTTCGGGCAGGCAAAGCCGTTCAAGTTCGTTGAATAGCCATAATGCCTGTTGTTCAGACAGCCGCAGACGTTGTTCCACGACCTTAGAGCCTCTGCCGGCATATTCTGGTGTGAAATATTCCGTGGGGTATCCTCCTACGGCATAGTCGGTCTCGCCTTTGACAAAGCGATAGACGAAATGGGGCTGGTTGAACGAGAACAATCCGAAGTTATACACGCGGTCCATCATCGCGCCGTCGGTGATACGGATGGCGGTGTGTCCGTACAGTTCAAACACCTCCTGTCCGGGAAAGCACGTCAGCAGGCTCACGTCGAGACGTTGCGCCTGTGCCGCCACGGGCATAGCGATGCAGATGATTATTAGAGCCAATAACTTTTTCATAATGCAAAGATAGTGCAAGCCGAGAGGAAAGAAAAGAGCTTGCTCGATTTTCTTTTCCGAACCGCAGCCTATCTTATCTAAAGGTGGTGCAAATATTAAAACGGGGTGCATCCCGCTGTGAACTGAACTGCACCCCGCTTTATGCTATGAAAGATGATTCATCACCAATAAGTGAACTCATTTATGTCGGTATATGTCGTACCGTTGATGATGACTTTGTCAGGGTCTCCGCTTGAATCCGTTGTGCCTTTGAGGAAGACATTCTTGTTGAACGCAGAGCCGTCGGAATACCGGCAGTTGATGAATTCAATGATTGAATGCTGCTTCATGCATGACACAGCATAGTCGTAGTCATAGATGGCGTTGCCCTCGGCGTCTTTTCTGTTAGGGGCTGTCGGAAGCCAGCGGTTGTCGTTGGCTGTGGTGTAGCGGCCAAATTCGCAGTCCTTGAACACGCTGCTGCCATAGCAGCGGGCGTATGGATACCATAAATCACCGTAGTCGAATGTGCAATTCTCGAAATAACCGTCGCTCCATCCCGACATCCATCCGCGGAATGTCGTGTTCCGGGCAATAAGTTTTCCGTTTCCGGGCTGATTTGTGCAGAGTTGGAATTTAGGACCGAAATTGCAGTTCTCAAGAATGATGGTTGTGCCTGGATCCATGGCAAACACACCATAAGCCGCTCTGATGGTAAAGTTAGTGTTTCTGACAGTCAGCGTTTTTCCGCCGTTCAGATAAATTCCGCCCCCTACGTATGAGTGCTCATTAGGGTTGATGATGCCGAGTTTCACATTGTCGAGCACCACATTGTCGCTGTTGATTTTGAGATAGCATCCATCGCTGGCGCCGGCGCTGTCGTCGCGGGCGAGCGTGATGTCTTTGAACGTCACGTTGTCGTTGGGTATCTGGTAGCCGTTATTTATCTTCAGCACCGAGTTGGTTCCGCCAGTGATGACTACGCCTTCGGCAATGTTGGCAGGCAGTACGAGCTGCACATTGTCGGCGAGCTGCACGTGGCGGTTGTGGTGAGATGCTGCGTTGGCAAGCTCTTCGTCGGTGGCGATGCCGAGTGTGCCGATGAATGCAGGCTCAATCACAACGTTGAAGTCGACGCTGTTGGTGAGCAGCGATCCGTAGATGTTGGTGCGGTAGTTGCGCTGCAGCGGAACGCTCGTGAACGTGCGCTTCATCGGTGTCGTGCCGTTGGTGTAGTCGAGAGTGACGTCGGCTATGGTCTTGTAGTCGGGCACCAGCACGTAGTTCATCGACAGGTAGTTGTAGGCGGAGCCGGCAGGAAACGCCTCGGAGGCGTCGGGAATGTCGGCATAGGAGAAAGTCACGTCGGTGGCGTTGCCTACGACGCTGCCCGACGCAAGGTTGATTGCCGAATAGGCTTGCGTTGCGACTTGAGTCTTTGTCAAGGTGTAGCCCGATGCCGTAGCGGCGGCAAGGTCGTCTGTGCCGATGTTGAGCTGTGCGTACGGACGGTAGAGTTTTACGGTTTGCTGAAGGTTGCCGTTCACGTCAATCTCCGCTTTGGCGAAAAACGCGTCGTCGGCTTCGTTGCTGCACACTGTGGGTGCGAGTGTAGCCACTTGTGTCGTTTCGTCGAATTTCGACCGTGCGCCAACCTCATCTGCGGCAGCCCAGAAGATTACATCATACTTCTTGCCGCTTGCCAGCTGGAGCTGCACGTTTTTTGACAATCCGGTCATTTCTACGGTTTCAGCAGCCTTGCCGTCAAACATTGCCAGGGGCTGCTGTTCTCCTTGTGGATACACGGCATATTTCAGAGATTTGATTTTCGAGGCTTCGCCGAATGCACGTGTGTCTAATTCTTCTGGTAACTGGACTGTTAGCGATACAAGGTTCTCACCTTCGCCCTCGGTGGTGAGCTTAACTTCATCGCTGCACGATAAAAGCAACAAGGGTGTCGCAGCGATGGCAATTAAGGTCTTAAAATTCCCATTCATAATGTATTAGTTTTTTTTAATTTTGTTTGGAAAGTTTATACTACAAAGATACAAACATTAACCCGTTGGTTGAATTAAATTAGCGAATATTTTATTTTTCCAATCGGACGAT
>ENA-ORVC01002461-ORVC01002461.1-human-gut-metagenome-genome-assembly--contig:-NODE-2461-length-12400-cov-3.067234_pt1 | contig 12400 bp, 9 predicted proteins | sample MGYA00242092_ERZ509234 | MGnify/ENA primary metagenome ERZ509234 (study PRJEB26280, sample SAMEA2338800) | human gut metagenome | biome: human gut; feature: human-associated habitat; material: faeces... | reverse complement strand
AATACGGCCATTTCCGGCGGCGGTATGAATGCTGTCGATCCTGCACGTCAAAAAGCCCAGGGCATTGAAGATTCCATCAAGAATCATTATGAGCAGACGCTCAAGGGCGGTGACTACCGTGCCAATCCTGCTTTGGTGAAGGAACTCGTCGAGAATGCGCCGGAAACGGTGACTTGGCTCGAAGCGATAGGCATGAAGTTTAAAGACAAGGTCTATCAGGTCTACGGGTCGCTTTATCCGCGCGGACATGCGCCGCTCGGTTCGCTTGGACAGGACTACATCAAGGTTTTGGTGGACCAGTGCAAGAAATACGGCATTCCCATTGAGAAACAGGCAAGAGTCGTACGCATCATTCGTGAGACTCCGCTTAAGGGCAAGGTTCTTGGCGTGGAGTATGAAAAAGGCGGCAAGCTCATCACGGTTCGCGCGACTAAAGCCGTAGTGGTGGCGGCCGGCGGATTCGGAGCGAATAAGAAGATGAGGGCGCTGCATGATCCGCGTCTCGCAGACCTCACGACCACGAATCATCCGGGAGCAACAGGTGACCTGCTGCCGCTGATGGTTGATGTCGGGGCGGATTTGACCGGAATGGACTTCATCCAGTGCAACCCCGGCTGCCCTCCGGGACGTACGCACCGCGTACCGCTGCATCAGGGCGGCCGCTTCATCATTGTTGACCGCAACGGCAAACGCTTCATTCGTGAAGATGAACGCCGCGACGTGATCCGCGACGCTGTGCTGATTCAGCCTAAGGCAACCGCTTGGGGCATCCTTGATCAGACGCGCTTTGACATGATCAATCAGGGTCAGAAGGATGCTGCCTACAAGGGGCTTGAAACGGGTGATGCCTGGAAGGCAGACACGATTGAAGAGCTCGCTAAAAAGATGGGGCTTCCGCCTGCAGCGCTGAAGGCGACCGTGGATGAATTCAATGCGGGGGTCAAGGCCGGCAAAGACAAGCTCGGCAAGTACCAGCGCAATCTCTTCCCGATCGAAAAGCCGCCTTTCTGGGGAGCTTATGTTGGCATGAGCGTGCATCATACGATGGGCGGTGTGGTGATTAACACGGCGGCTGAAGTCATTGACCGCCGCGGTGAGATCATTCCGAATCTTTATGCTGCCGGCGAAGTGACGGGCGGCATTCACGGTGCCAATCGATTGGGCGGCAATGCCATTGCGGACTGCCTGACGTTCGGCCGTCTTGTCGGCCAGGAAATCGCCGAGAAAAAGGCATAACTCACCTTTGCTTACTCTGAAACGGAGACTGTCCCCGTCATGTTTCCGGAACGCCTGGTTTACTGATTCCTAATTTTCAGGACCCGGGGCAGGGTTTTTAGGTTAAGCAGCGCGAGCATATCGCGCTGCTTTTTCGTTGTGCGCCCAGCAGCGCACATGTGTCTATGCGGTGAAAGTCCGCTGTCCGCCCGAACAGGGGAAGGACTAGCAACTCGGCAAGTCGGGGAAGGCAACGACCTCGATGGAGGAAGCCGATAGCAAAGCACCAGCCTGACGAACAGGAATCGGATGTGAGGCGTGTATCTCGGGAGAGTCGGCGACGATCGATTAACCCGAAACTGTTACGGAAGGGATGCACGTATATCCGGCAGGTAGGGGGCGAAGCACATGTGTGATACCTGGGGAGATCCATGCCGACGCCGCAAGGCTACCGAGGCCGTAGTAAGGCGAATTATTCGTCATGAAGGGCCGAATCTGAGTTATGTAAGTAGAGAGCGTGGAACTCTCCGATGCGACGGCAGTAGCGCAAGTCGAATTTGAAGAGTAGAGCCCACACCAACCGATGGCCGGAAGCCTGAGGGAGGACGTGAGTCCAAAGGCCGACAAAAGCTGAAAAGAGGGGCCACGCACTGGACGAAAGCAGGAGGTTCAGTGATTTCACTGGAGAAAGTCCTCTCGGCGCAGAACATGCTCTTGGCATGCAAGCGTGTGAGAGTCAACAAAGGTGCTCCGGGCGTAGACGGAATGACCGTCGACGAGCTCGAAGGACACTTTCGCCGCCACTGGGCGAGCATTTGCGCTCACATTCGTGAAGGGAGGTACATTCCTTCGCCCGTGAAGCGCGTGGACATTCCAAAACCTGACGGCGGCACGCGTATGCTGGGGATTCCCACTGTTCAGGATCGTCTGATCCAACAGGCCATCGCACAGGTGCTGGTCGAGCACTTCGATCCCACATTCTCGGAATTCAGCTACGGATTTCGACCGGGGCGCAGTGCACATCAGGCTATCGAGCAAACGCAACGCTACATAGCGGAAGGATGCTTGTGGATTGTCGAAATGGACCTTGCCAAATTCTTTGACACCGTCAATCACGATCGACTGATTTCGGTGCTGGAACGGAACTGCAGGGACAAGATGCTCATCCGTCTCATACGGCGCTACCTCCGTACGGGCATTCTGGCCGATGGGCTGGTGACTCCCCGAGACGAAGGAACGCCGCAGGGGTCCCCCCTCAGCCCGATCCTGTCCCTGATCGTCCTCGACGAACTGGACAAGTATCTGGAGAAACGGGGGTTGAAGTTTTGTAGATACGCCGACGACTGCAACATATACGTTGCGTCCGAGCGCGCAGGAAATCGCGTGTTGACAAACACGATCAAGTTCATTGAGGAGACGCTCAAGTTGCGGGTTAACCGCGACAAGAGCGGCGTCTTTCGCCCTCGACGAGCGAAATTTCTTGGCTACACTTTCGTGGGGAAGACGGGACAACCGCTAGTTCACCCGAAAAGCTTCAAGCGGCTGAAGGATAAGCTTCGTGCCGTCTTCTACAGGGCGCGCGGCGGGTCACTCTTTCGAACGATTGGGGAGCTCAATGCGATCCTCCGCGGATGGCGGCAGTACTTCAGGTTGGACAACCGCAAGGGCGTATTCGCGGCGCTCGACATACACATCCGACGCCATCTTCGTAAGTTGGTGTGGATGGCATGGAAACGACCGAGAACACGCGAACGAGAACTTCAACGTCGCGGCTTGGATGACTTTCGCGCGTGGAAGTCCGCCAACAACGGGCGTGGAGCGTGGTGGAATGCCAACGCACGCCACATGCGCGACGCGTTCCCGCTGTCTTTCTTCAAACAACACGGACTCTACAGCCTCCTCGCGATGCGCTGAGTCCCCCTCTACTACTAACTCGGAAACCGCCGGATGCCGAACGGCACGTCCGAACGCTCAGCACTGATTGAGCACTGCGGTGTGGGAGGGAGTGTCCGCAAGGGTACTCTCTACCCGATATGGTGCGGGTCACACATGCCCTCGGATGAGTTTCTTCCCCGAGCGTGCTACTATCGCTGCGGAGATTGGCGAAGTTTTTTGATAGTGCATCGCCTACCCTCCTAGAAAAGACAAGGCCCTTTCCGTTGGCGCGGATTGGGCCTTTGCCTTGTTGGCAGTGCCGCACGGCACTGTCATGGCGGCAAAAACCGCCAATTCTGAGGCCGCCCCGCGTTGGAGGGAGGCGAGCGACACCTTGCCGCTCAACCGTGAGTCGGATCATACCGGAACTTCCGAATACCGAATTGCTAAATTTTCAGTAATCGGGGCGGAATAGGTTTACACACGATCGTCAGTGCTGCAGAAGCGCTGGGTATGTATATGAATAAGCGTGATGCTTTTCAAGCGCCAGTCGAAAGACGTCTCGTCGAGCATCCGAAGCGGCAGGAGGCTCCCGTATCACGCCGAGCGTTAAGCCTGATGAAGGTTTTCGGCTCTTATGATGCGGCATCAGAACTGATCGGCTGATTACGGTCGGTCACGCGTTCGTCCGATTACTTCGCGCTGAATATAAAAGGCACCTCTCATGCAGACCAAGACCTCCGCACTCATTCTTGCCGCTTTTTGCGGTTTTGCCGTTCTTGCTTCCGGTGCGGCCGCTGCCCGCGAAGATACCGGTCTTGAGGGACACTGGGGCGGAGATCTGGTTTCACTCAAAACGGGAGAAAAATCTTCAGCCGAACTGACGCTTGATCACTACGGCTGCTATGCACTTTCCATCAAGCGCGATCCCGGCATTGAAACGGGTTTTTATACCGTTCAGGACGGCAAGGTTGTTCTGAAGACAACGAACGGCGCGAAGCGGCTCACCTTCATCGTTGAAGGCGAACGGCTGAAGGCTGAACCAACGCCGGATCAGCCGCTCCCTAAGGACTGCTGCGAACTCGAGCGCCGCTGAAAGTTTAGTATTTGGAAAAGGCCTCGGCCAAAGCTGGCTGCACTTGGCCGTATTCGGCAACGACAAGCTGTGCAAGCACGCGAGCTTTCTGCGGAGTGAGCGTCCCGGCCGAGACATAACCGCGCTCCTGCCACTCGGCGAGTCCTGTCGTTACTGCGCCGGTCGTCACACGGCTGGCGCGGATAATCAGCACGCCCGCATCTGCGGCATCTGCCAATGCTTCATCCGTGCAGCAGTGGATCGAGCCATTGCCGGTGCCGGCATGCACAATTGCACGTGCGCCTGCAGCGCAGGCCGCACGCACCATCACGCCATCGTCGTCAGCATGAGAGTAAACGATGTCGACGCGAGGAATCTCCAGCGCAGCAAGCTTGGGAATGGAAAAGGGCGTCTCAGAACCGAAAGCCCGTTCCGGGCGACCGAGCCATAAGATTTCCGTGCCGGCAATCAGTCCAAGCGGACCTTGAACATTAGGACCAAAGGCGGCTGCGTTCGTCGGACTGATTTTCATGGCGTCCCGAGCCGAAAGGATCACGTCGTTGAGTGCCACGAGAACGCCGCGGCCGGCAGCTTTCGGATCCGCAGCAATGCGTACGGCATTGAGGAGGTTGAGCGGCCCGTCAGCGCTGAGGGCGGTCGCCGGCCGCATGGCACCGGTGAAGACAATGGGTTTCTGGGTTTTTGCTGTCAGGTGCGTAAACCATGCCGTCTCTTCCATCGTGTCAGTGCCGTGCGTGACCACGATGCCGGCTGTGTCGGGATCGGCGGCTGCCTTTTCGATCGCTCGGCCGAGTTCAAGCCAGATGCTGAAGGTCATCGAACTGGAGTCGATATTGGCGATCTGATGGGCTTCGATGCGTGCGAAGTACTGCAGTTCAGGCACCGCGCAGAGCAATGTTTCAACATTGAGGCCTTTGATGCGGTAGCCCGTCAGCATGAGCGGATCGTCGCCCGAACTCACGATCGTGCCGCCGGTGCCGAGGATTACGATTTTGGGAAGCTTGGCGCTGTCGGTCATGATTAAAAAGATTTTCCGTTGGGTTGCCGAGCCATTGTAGGCTTTCTGCGGGCTGTTCAGCAGTGCCCAGCATTTTCGGCCGCGAAGCTTGCGCGGCGGATCGTTGCTTACAGAGATTTAGCTTTGCACACTCGGAGATGATGCGTTTGTCAGGTTGGGTGACAGGCATTTTTTACATAAGGAAACGGCGTCCGTTCCCTTGCGGGATCAGACGCCGTTTTCTCTTGACCTCAGGGCGCATGTTACTGGAGGTTTCCATCTTCAGACCTCAGGAATTCCCCGAAGCTCGCCTTCAGATCTGGAAAAGAGGGCGCTCATTTGAGGATGTATAGCGCAAATACGGGGCGGAGTAATACCTTGAGCAATACACGACCAAATTGCTAAGGAATGGGGTATAGTGATTTCACTCTTCGGGAAAACCCGATGAAAACACCCTGCGCTTTCTGCAGGTGCGCTTCGCCCTTCAAGCGATCTTGCCCTGGAAAGACTCACTCATAGTCTTGGAGATCCTCTGATGAATACAAGCATTTTCAAGAAAACAGCCGCCGGCTTTGCGCTTGCTGCGCTGCTCGGCGCCTCGGCTGCCGTGCCCGCTTCGGCCGCGGAACTGCTCAACTCCTCCTACGACGTTGCCCGTGAACTGTTCACGGCGCTCAACAAACCCTTCATTGAGGAGTGGGATAAGGCTCATCCCGACGACAAGCTGACGATTCGGCAGTCGCATGCCGGTTCGTCCAAACAGGCTCTGGCCATCCTTCAGGGACAGAAGGCCGATGTCGTCACCTTTAACCAGGTGACCGATATTCAGGTACTGCATGACAAAGGCAAACTCATTCCTGCGGATTGGCAGGCGCGTCTGCCTAACCGCAGCTCGCCCTGGTACTCGACCATGGCTTTTCTCGTCCGCAAGGGCAATCCCAAGAACATTCAGGATTGGTCTGATCTCGCGCGTCCTGATGTGAAGCTTGTCTTCCCGAATCCGAAGACCTCGGGCAATGCCCGTTACACCTATCTGGCTGCATGGGAGTCAGCAGATCAGGCCAACGGCGGCAATAAGGCCCAGACCGAAGAATTCATGAAGAAGTTCCTGAAGAACGTGGCCGTCTTTGATACGGGCGGACGCGGCGCTACGACCACGTTTAATGACCGCGGCATTGGGGACGTGCTTATCAGCTTTGAGTCAGAGATCAACAACATTCGTAATCTCTATAAAGACAAGGACTATGTTGTTGTGGTACCTAAAACCGACATTCTTGCGGAGTTCCCGGTTGCCTGGGTCGACAAGGTTGTTGAGGCCAAGGGCACGCTTGAGCCGGCTAAGGCCTATCTGAATTACCTCTACAGTCCACAAGCCCGTGAGATCGTCACCTCCTTTTACTACCGAGTGAACGATCAAAAGACCATGGATGCGCTCAAGGACCGCTTCCCCGCCACCAAGCTCTTTACGGTCGAAGACAAATTCGGTTCGTGGGAAAAGGTGATGAAGGAGCACTTTGCAGCCGGCGGGGAGTTTGACCGTTTGGTCGCTGCCGGCCGTCAGTAACCCTTGAGACGAACTGCCATGCGCAGACGCAGGGTTCTGCCCGGATTCGGGCTTTCCTTGGGGACGAGCGTTCTTTTTGTATCGCTCGTCCTGCTTCTCCCCATGACTGCGCTCGTCGTGCAGCTCTCTGAGCTCACCTGGGCGCAGTACTGGGCGATCCTCACTCATCCGCAGACGACTGCCGCTTTTCGGGTGACGATTCTTTCGGCTTTTTGGGCCTCAGTCATCAACGCTCTGCTGGGGCTCCTTCTGGCGTGGATTCTGGTGCGCTACCGGTTTCCCGGGCGCCGGCTGCTTGACGGGCTGATTGATCTGCCGTTTGTGCTCCCCACTGCAGTGGCGGGTCTCACGCTCTCGGCACTCTTTGCTGCCGACGGATGGTACGGCGCAGTGCTTGCGCCCTTTGGCATTAAGGTGAGCTACACCTGGCTCGGCATCGTCGCTGCGATGGCGTTCACGAGCATTCCGTTTGTTGTGCGTTCGGTGCAGCCCGTGCTTGCTGAGGTCAACCGGAGCTGCGAGGAAGCCGCGCTCACGCTCGGCGCATCGCGGCTGCAGATCTTTCGCCGGGTGATTCTGCCTGAAATCGCGCCGGCGCTGGCGGCGGGGACCGTACTCGCTTTCTGCCGCAGCCTCGGCGAATTCGGTGCAATTATCTTCATTTCCGGGAATATTGCCTTCGAAACGGAAGTGCTCTCGCTCGCCATTTTCATGCGGCTGCAGGAATTCGACTATCCGGCAGCGAGCGCCATTGCATCTGTCGTGCTCGGACTGTCGCTCGTTCTTTTCATTGCGGCCAATCAGCTGCTTAAGCGTTTTGCACGCCGCATCGGGAGTCCGTCATGAGTGCGCAATTGCAGGCAAATCGTCAGACGCCCGCGCAGTGGGCACTCATTGGTCTGGGCATCCTCGCGGCCGGTCTCTTCCTGGCCGTGCCGCTTGTCTTCATCTTTATTCAGGCGTTTCAGAAGGGGATTGCTCCGGTTCTTGAGAATCTCGTTCACCCCGAAATGATTCATGCCGTGGCGCTCACGGTTTTCATTGCGCTCATCACGGTGCCGGTCAACATGATCTTCGGCGTGATGCTCGCTTGGGCTGTCACGCGGTTCTCGTTTCCAGGGAAAACGGTGCTCCTCTCGTGCATCGACATTCCGTTTGCGGTTTCACCGGTGGTGGCAGGTCTTATCTATCTGCTCTGGTACGGTGCAAATGGTCCTTTGGCGCCTAGGCTCGATGCGGCACAGGTCCAGATCCTCTTTGCCTGGCCGGGCATGGTGCTCGTCACGATTTTTGTCACCTGTCCCTTTGTGGCCCGCGAACTGATTCCGCTCATGACCAGTCAGGGGTCGAGCGAAGAAGAGGCGGCGCTTTTGTTGGGTGCGTCGCCTTGGCAGATGTTCTTTCGTGTGACGCTGCCCAAAATTTCCGGCGCACTCCTTTATGGAGTGCTCCTCACCAACGCCCGCGCGATCGGCGAATTCGGCGCGGTTTCTGTCGTCTCCGGATCCGTGCGGGGTGAAACCATGACGCTGCCCCTGCAGATTGAGCTCTTAGAACAGGACTACAACACCGTCGGCGCCTTTACCGCCGCCGCGCTGCTCGCGCTGCTTGCGCTGGCCACGCTTTTTCTGCGCCGTCATCGCCGCCGCGCCTGATATCGGACAGGACACAAAATACAAATGAGCATTGATATAGAAAACATCCGAAAGCGCTTCGGCAATGCTGAAGTGCTTTCCGACATCAATCTGAAGATTGCATCGGGCGAGATGATTGCGCTTTTGGGGCCCTCGGGGTCGGGCAAAACGACGCTCCTGCGCATTCTTGCCGGACTGGAGACCGAAACCAGCGGACGCATCCGTTTTGGAAAGAGCGACGTCACCCAACTCACCGCCGGAGAACGGCGCGTGGGGTTTGTCTTTCAGAACTACGCGCTTTTCCGCCATATGACGGTTGCCGAAAACGTGGCATTCGGACTCACGGTGAAGCCTCGCAGCGAGCGGCTGCCGAAAGCCGAAATTGAGAAGCGCGTTGCGGAGCTTTTGGCCATGGTGCAGCTTTCTGACAAAGCTGGTCACTATCCGGCTCAGCTCTCGGGCGGTCAGCAGCAGCGCGTGGCGCTTGCCCGCGTGCTGGCGGTGGAACCCGAGGTGCTGCTCCTTGACGAGCCCTTCGGCGCATTGGATGCGCAGGTGCGCGAGGAGCTGCGTCAATGGATCAAACGTCTGCACCGAGAGCTCGGGTTTACCGGGGTATTTGTGACGCACGACCAGGAAGAGGCTATGCAGGTTGCCGACCGCGTCGTCGTGATGCATAACGGCCGCATAGAGCAGGCTGATAAGCCCGCGGAAATCTGGGAGCATCCGAAGACACGCTTTGTGATTGAGTTTTTGAGCGATGTGAACCGGATTCCGGCGATGATCTCGAACGGGCGGCTTCACGTCGGAACGATTGATCTGGCGCTTGACGGCGGCGCTGACGGTACGCCGGTTGTCGATCCGAAATCCATTCCGGACGGTCCGGCAGATTTGCTTTTGCGTCCAAAAGATGCCCGCATGCGGCGGCTTGAAGCAGAGGAAGATTCTGCTGCCGCGCAAAAGGCGGGGCTGCTCCCGGTGGTGATCCGCAGCGCCGTTCCCAAGGGCGGCGCGATTCAGGTCGAAGCCGAACCGGAAGGCTGGTACGAGAACGCCCTCAACGCTTATGTGCTCGAGGATGCGCTGCCGCGGCTTGGGCGCGGCTATTTGATGAGTTTTGAGCGCGCTTACCTCTATCGAGGCGTCTGCCGGTTCATGTCCGCAAACCTCGCTGGCCGTTTGTCGGTGAGCACGGCCATGAGCATTCATCGCCAGAGGCTGCCGAACCGCCAAAGGCGCTTAAGCATGAAGCTGCGCTTTTCATTTGATTGGTATGTATTTAAGGATGAAGTATGTCCCCTGAAACCGTAATCGACGTTGTCGGCGCTACGCCGCTGGTGCGTCTTGAGCACCTTGTCCCCCATAACGGCAGTGAAGTTTGGGTGAAGCTCGAAGGCAATAATCCTGCCGGCTCCATCAAGGACCGCGCTGCCCGATCCATGATTGAAGAGGCTGAAAAGCGCGGAGATATCAAGCCGGGCGACGCACTCATTGAAGCGACGAGCGGCAATACCGGCATCGCGCTCGCCATGATTGCGGCCTTGAAAGGGTATCGGATGAAGATCATCCTGCCGGCCAATTCGACGGCGGAGCGCTGTGCGGCCATTCAGGCTTATGGTGCGGAACTGATCCTCTCGCCCGCTGAAAAAGGCATGGAGGGTGCGCGCGACCTCGCTAATGCCATGGCTCAGCGCGGTGAAGGGTGGCAGCTTGACCAATTCAACAACCCTGACAATCCGCTTGCACACTACCGCACAACAGGCCCTGAAATTTGGACGCAGACGGCCGGCCGCGTGACGCATTTCGTCTCGGCCATGGGCACGACCGGCACCATTACCGGCACGTCGCGCTTTCTGAAAGAAAAAAATCCCAATGTACGTGTGGTGGGTCTGCAGCCGGCAGAAGGAAGCCGCATTCCCGGTATTCGCCGCTGGCCGGCGGAGTATCGGCCCGGAATTTACCGCCCGGAACTCGTTGATGAAACACTCGATATTTTGCAAAAAGATGCGGAAGATACCGTTCGCGCTCTGGCTCGCCGTGAGGGCATTTGCTGCGGCATCAGTTCGGGCGGTGCGGTTTCAGGAGCGCTTCGTGTGGCCGCGGCCAATCCCGGGGCTGTGATTGTCACGATCATCTGCGACCGCGGAGATCGGTATCTCTCCACGGGGATTTTCAATCAATGACAATAAGTCGTTAACAGACACAACTTTTGGTCATGAGTTGTTGCTGTCCCTAAAGACAGACCAGCGCTCCCGATAGACTCAACGCAGCCAAGGCATCGGCCGACTTCGGCCGATGCCTACTTATTATTTTCCGGGAGCGCGAAATGAAACTCGCACACACTGCCCTGATTGCCGCAGCAGCCGGCGTCCTAACCGTGACGCTTGCGGGCTGTTCGGCCCCCACGAATGGAGAGCGTTCTCCAGCATTTGCCGCGGCCGAAAGTCTTCAGCCGTCTGAAGCCTCCGCCGCCTCGATCGGCGTTTATGAGGGACTCCTCCCTTGCGGCGACTGTGCCGGCCTTCGAACGACGATCTATGTTCGCGCCGACGGAACGTATACACGCATTTATACCTACGAAGGTGAAAAGGATGACCTCGGCCGCACGCCTTCTTTTTCTGAGGCCGGCAGCTGGAAACTCGAGGGCAGACGATTCACCTTCACGCCCAAAGACCATTCCCCGGCTTGGCTTGCTGATTCGACCGAGCATGGTCTGAGACTTTTGGATGGAGACGGCAGCCCTGTCGAAGGACCGCTTGGTCCCATGTACGATCTCCAAAAGCGTTGAAATACCGATGATTTGTGATTGGATAATCAATCACAAAAATTAACAAATACTATTGGAAATAGTTTTGTAATAACGGTAAGCTAATTTACAGCTACATCGGAAGAGAGGATTCTCCTCAGGTTCCGATCCACCCTTTTGGAGTGCTTTATGAAAGCTTTTTCGATGCTTGCCAGCGCCATGCTCGCCGCCGCTGTTGCTCTGCCGGCCGTTGCCGCAGACCAAACCAAGCTCTACGATCCGATGGCTGAAGCCGAAAAGATCGTCGTGCCCGTTGAGCTCCTCAGCAAGGACGGTGCAAAACCGATCGGCAATGTTGTGATTGTCAAGAATGCCTATGGGTTGGCCTTCTATCCGCAGCTGAAGGATCTTGCACCTGGTCTGCACGGCTTTCACGTTCACGCCAATCCGGACTGCGGTTTGACCGAAAAGGGCCTTGGCATGAAGGCTGGCGGACATTGGGACCCGGATAAGACGGGCAACCATTCCTATCCGTGGGATGACAAGGGTCACAAGGGCGATCTGCCGAGTCTTTATGTGAATGCTGACGGCGTGGCCAATGTGCCGGTATTGGCGCCGAAGCTCAAGACGCTTGACGAAGTGCGCAATCATGCATTGATGATTCACGTCGGCGGCGACAACTTCCATGATCATCCTGCCGCCCTCGGCGGCGGCGGTGCCCGCATGGCCTGCGGTGTGATCAAATAATGGATTCGATGAAAATCTAATCCTTAACTTCACCCGGCTTCGCAAGTCTTTGCGAGGCCGGTTTGCTTTTGAGCTCAAGTGCGGCTGTGCTCAGTCTCTGCCTAAGATTAGCTTCAGTGGCGGGTGTTACATTGACACTCAGCTGCTTGATCAATGAAGAGCGCCGCTCACTCTAACTGCGGCGCTTTTTTTCTGTCTGACCGAAGGGATATTTCGGAAAACGGTGAGACGCATTGGAGGATTCGAATATGACTCGCACGCACGCTTATCAAATGACGGCCGCCGCCTGCTGCCTAGCGGTGCTGCTTGCCGGCTGCGCGACGACCAACGGGCCGGTTCCGATGCCTCAGGCGCCTGCACCCGTTGAAACGCCGGACGTGAAAGCGGTCAAAGCCATGGTGCTGCCGATTGACGATACCGTGACGGTGGCGGAAGCTTTCGCGCAGTACGGCTCCTGCCGGCCTGGCAGTCAGGTCTGGGAAGAGATCGAAGACGGCGACGTGCAGTTCAGCTGCACTTTTGACGA
>ENA-ORVC01002457-ORVC01002457.1-human-gut-metagenome-genome-assembly--contig:-NODE-2457-length-12417-cov-2.826565_pt1 | contig 12417 bp, 8 predicted proteins | sample MGYA00242092_ERZ509234 | MGnify/ENA primary metagenome ERZ509234 (study PRJEB26280, sample SAMEA2338800) | human gut metagenome | biome: human gut; feature: human-associated habitat; material: faeces... | reverse complement strand
GAAAATCCGCCCCGGGTCCTGAAAAATTAGGGATCAGTTATCCGGGAGTTCCGGAAAAAAAGAGGAGGCGATTCATTTCGAATCGCCTCCTACAGGAGACCCCAAGGCGCTGCTGCTCCATTAAGGGAGAACTTTGCGTTCTCCGGAGCGGCTGGACCGCGGAACCGACCCCTGGTTCCCTGCTGCGATCTCAGCGCCTTGCTTGAGATGAAGTATGCGCTGATTGAGAACAATTCGCAATAGCGGATGGAAAAATAATCCTGACAAGATACGTAAGGATTGATGCCAGTCAATCCAGACCCCCCTAAGGAGTAGATCAAAGGGCGGACGTGGAAACCCGAAATTTTTAGCGATATTCAATTTACTGCACTAAGCAGTTTTATCGATATCTGTTGGAAATAATCATGAAGTCGTGCATATATAAGGAAACTGTGCAGTAAAAAGTAGAAATCTGCATGCGCGAATCATTGCTCTGCGGTAAATTTTGCAAACACCGACAGCGAGAACAAAGCTTTTGTTTCAGATGCCGTCGGTTCCCAGTCCACTTCATCAATTGAGGCTTGCGTTTGAAAGAGCGCACTGCTCCCGAAATGAAAACCTGGTTTAGCAACCGCACAACACCCCGAGGATCGGCACGCCAATAACGTGCCGCTGTGAGAGACATGATGAACACCTTCCTGATGATCAGCCGCTTCATGAACAAAACGTTTGCCCTTTGGGTCGTCGTATTCGGCGCCCTCGGCTTCGTTTTCCCCCAGGTCTTCAAGCCGGTAGGTGCGTATGTCTCGATTCTTCTCGGCGTAGTTATGTTCGGCATGGGGCTCACGCTGACGACGGCGGACTTTCGTGAAATCTTCCGTCGTCCCAAGGATGTGGCGGTCGGGATCCTCGCTCAGTTCCTGATCATGCCGCTCGCGGCTTTTGTGCTCTGCAAGGCGTTTGATCTGCCGCCTGACCTCGCTGTCGGTCTGATGCTCCTGGGCTGCGTTCCCGGCGGGACGGCGTCGAATGTCGTTACCTTCCTTGCCCGCGGCGACGTGGCGCTCTCTGTGACGGTGACCTCCTGCACGACGCTGCTTGCGCCTGTTGTGACCCCGGCTTTGATGTATGCCTTTGCGAGTCAGTGGCTCTCGATCGATCCGACGGCGATGTTTATGTCGATCGTTCAGGTGATCCTTGTTCCGATCGCCGCCGGCGTGATCGTGCACAAAATCTTCGGCGCTAAGGTCGAACGCGTGGCTGCAGTGCTCCCGATTGTGTCTGTCGGCGCGGTTGTGGTGATTGTGGCAGCGGTGGTGGCCGCTACTCGCAGCCAGATCTTGTCCGCCGGCATGACCGCTTTCATCGTGGTGGCGCTGCAGAATGCCTTCGGGATGGCCCTGGGCTTTGCTGCCGGCAAGGTCTTCGGAATGGATCTCTCCAAGTGCAAGTGCCTGTGCTTTGAGGTCGGCATGCAGAATTCCGCTCTGGGCGTGGCGCTCGCCAGCGTGCACTTCGCAGCCTCTCCCATGACGGCGCTGCCCTCGGCAGTGGGTGCGCTGTGGCACAACATCACGGGTCCTGTGGTGGCTACGTTCTTCCAGAAATGGCGTGCAGCGGATGAGAAGAAGTCCATTCTGGATCTGATGGAAGAAAGCATCGCTAAGGCGCGTGAAGAAAAGACTGCAGCGGTTTAATGGATTTAGCCTAATAAAGTTCTCAAAGAGGAGACGGCGCGGATGGTCCCGCCGTCTCCTTTGTGCTTTTGAGGCCTCTTGGGGGCTTCTGTGCCGATGGATTCGGGCGGCCGCAAGCTTTAGTCCAAGGACGGGCGAGCGCAAGAAAAATGGCGCCCCTTGACGTCATCGTCCATGCGGCCGGCAGCGTTTCGTTTCGCTGCAATTGTGAGACGCCTGATCGGGTCAAGCCCGAGAGGATCACCGCGCCAATGGCGTTGAGACCCGATCACTCAGACGCCATGGCGGCCCTGCGCGAAACCTACGATTTTTGCATTAGGTGTTTCCGGCAATACGGCTTGGAAAACGTCAGAAAGTGATTCAAAAAAATTGAATACATCCTGCTCTAAGGCAGATGCCGTAGGCGCCAAAGCATGCACGCTCGTAAAGTTTTCAGACGTCTGCGCCGTTGGTGAGTCAAAACCAGAACTCCCGGCAGCGGGTTCCAATGTTTCCTGCCATGAGGCGGCGGATCCGAAAGGACCGCCGAGCAGTTGATGAAACCCTGGTTGCAATCCACAACATTTAGGGAGGCAGAGCGCCAATAACGCACTGCCCCAATCTGCCAATGATGAATACGTTACTTATGCTTAGCCGCTTCGCCAACAAGACCTTTGCGCTGTGGGTGATTATTGCGGGGATACTGGGTTTTGTTTTCCCGGACGTGTTCAAGCCCATTGGCAGCTGGATTGCGATTCTCCTCGGCGTCATGATGTTCGGCATGGGGCTCACGCTCACGACGGCCGACTTCCGTGAAATCTTCCGCCGCCCCAAGGATGTCTTCGTCGGCATCCTCGCGCAGTTCCTCATCATGCCGCTGGCAGCCTTCGCGCTCTGCAAGGCTTTTGCGCTGCCGCCGGATTTGGCTGTCGGTCTGATGCTCCTTGGCTGTGTTCCCGGGGGTACGGCTTCGAACTTGGTCACTTTCCTGGCCCGCGGCGATGTCGCGCTTTCGGTCACGATCACTTCGTGCACGACACTGCTTGCGCCGCTCGTTACGCCGGCCCTGATGTACTTCTTCGCCAACCAGTGGATCGCCATCAATCCGACGGCAATGTTCCTTTCGATCGTACAGGTGATCCTGCTCCCGATCGCTGCCGGCGTTGTCGTTCATAAGCTTTTCGGGAAGAAAGCTGATCAGGCCTCTGTGGTTCTCCCGTTTGTTTCTGTTGCTACAGCAGTGGTGATCATCGCCGCGGTCGTGGCCGCAACGCGCGGTCAGTTCCTCTCGGCTGGGCTCACGGTTTTCGCTGTGGTGGCGCTGCAGAATGCTTTCGGCATGGGACTGGGCTTCCTCGCCGGCCGTCTCTTTGGAATGGATGTCGCCAAATGCAAGGCGCTCTGCTTTGAAGTTGGCATGCAGAATTCGGCCTTGGGCGTCACGCTCGCTACCGTGCACTTTGCGGCTTCGCCGATGACGGCCCTGCCGTCGGCGGTGGGTGCGCTCTGGCACAATGTCTCCGGCGCTGTGGTTGCAAGTTTCTTCCAGAAGCTTCGCGGCAACGGCGAAAAGAAGACTTTCTTTGAAGTGCTCGAAGAAAATGCGGCAGCCAAGAAGCACGCTGCAAACGCTTCGCACAAGGCTGCGGCCTGAACCTGACATTCCCTGCGGGAACCTATCAACGAACTGAACGGGACTGCCTTCCTCATGGGCGGTCCCGTTTTGCGTCTTGCCTGCGCGCAGACCAGATTCACAGAAAAAAGGCAAAAAAAGGGGAGGCCGCGGACCAAGAAACGCGCGGCCTCCCGTAGTAGCAAGGAACGAACCGGACAGGAGAGTTCCGGATAATCGAAGCAGCACCACAAAGTTTCCCCGCTTTGCGTAATCGGTGCTGCTGAACCGCCAGAGCCGACCCCTTGGCTCATCAATTGGCGGAATTCGTTCCGTGTTGAGATGAACTTTAACGCAAATGAGAAACATTCGCAAGTAGGAAACTTCAAAAAGTTATTCGGGGAAACGCTTAGGATAGGCGGCCTAAGCAGTTAAGGGTAGCGGTTTGTTGATTGAGTCAAATTTAATATTTTGCAAAGTGAAATGCATAAGTTTCACTCGCTTTGCTTCGATAAAATCGAAAATAAGCAATGAATACAACTGCGCGGACTGCTGTGAGACGACTCATCGGGTCTGTTGAGTGCCGCTGCAGAGCTGACACCAAGGAGAAAACATGCAAAGCGTTCCCGACAGTCAAAATGCCGGTTCAATATCTTATGCCCAATGTCCGAGCGGCCTGCGCCGGCGGCTGATTGCCGCGGCTGCTGCCGTGACGTTTTCTGGATTGGCCGTTTTTGGACCAGCCTTTGCAGCCGCCGAAGCGCCTCTGATAGGTGTCGTACAGCTTGTTGATCATGAGGCCCTCAACGATTCCGTGCGCGGCATCACAGACGGCTTGAAGGCGCGGGGATTCGCCGGCAGTCTGGATCTGCAGAATGCTCACGGAGACCAGTCAACGCTCAAGACGATTGGCGACCGGTTTGTGCATAAGGACGCCAAGCTCATTTTTGCCGTTGCGACCCCTGTGGTTCAGGCCATGGCGCGCGCTACCAAGACCATTCCCATTGTGGGGGCTGCAGTGACGAGCTACACCGCAGCCAAGGTCATTGCAAGCAATGAGCATCCCGGCGGCAACGTGACGGGTGTTTCCAATATTGGCCCGGTGGCTGCCCAGCTCGATCTCTTCATGAAGCTGGTGCCGAACGCCAAACGGGTCGGCACCATCTATAACGCCGGAGAAATCAATTCCGTGGTGCAGATTGAGCTCTTGCGCGCAGCGGCAGAGCAGCGCGGCATTGAACTCGAGGAAGCGACGGTTACGAATCTCACGGACCTTCAGTCAGCAGTCGTATCCATGAGCAAAAAAGTCGACGGCTTTGTCTTTCCGACCGACAACGTTGTGGTCGCCGGAATGGCGGTCGTTTTGCGCACGACGGTGCCGGCTCATCAGGTCACCGTATCGGGAGATATGGGGTCGCTTGCCGCCGGCTGCACGGCGGCGATGACGGTGGATTATTACAAGCTCGGGCTTCAGGCCGCTCAGCTCGGCGCCGATATTCTTGAGGGCCGAACAACCGCCGCAGAAACGCCAATCGGCGTACAGGACGTGAAAAATCCCACTTTCAACGTGACGGCTATGAAGCGGCTGGGATTGGAAATTCCGGAAGACCTCAAGGCCGGGGCTCTTTTATGGCAAAAAAAATGAGCGCCGCTCAAGAGTGCTGATCACAATGCCGCAGCGTGAAAGCTGCGGCTTTTTTTTATTCCTCTGCTGCTGCGCTGGGCCCGAGCGCGGCAGTCTCAGCCCTGTTGATCAGGGCTTTGCGAGAAGTTTGATAACGGGCCCTCTGAACTCGGTAAAATTAAAAGATCTGCCGGCACAAAGGGTTGTGAGATCGACCCCAGCGAGCCGTCAGGAAGCAAAGAACAAAATAAATCAGAGCGAACCGTTCCAGCCACCAGCAGAGCATACGGTTCGCGCCGAGGTCAGCCATGCACGTTTTGAACATCGGTTCACTCAATATTGACAACGTATATCAGGTGCCGCATTTCCTGCGCGGCGGCGAAACTGTAGCGGCATACCGCCGTACGCTTCACGTCGGCGGCAAAGGACTCAACCAAAGCGTGGCGCTTGCCCGCGCCGGCATCGCGAGTTCTCATGCCGGGATTATTGGCCGTGACGGCGAGGTGCTGAAGAATTTTCTGGAAGCAGAAGGCGTTAATGTTGCGCATGTTGAAATGCGTGCCGATGAAGCTTCAGGTCATACGGTCATCCAGATTTCTCCGGAAGGCGAGAATGCCATTCTTTATTACCCGGGCACCAACACCTGCCTCACGCGTGAGTTCGTGAAGAATGCCGTTTCCGATCTCAAAGAGGGTGATGTTTTGCTTTTGCAAAATGAAACGAACGCCATTCGGGACGCGATTGAAATCGGCCTTGAAAAAGGACTTCGCATCGTGTTCAATCCGGCGCCGTTCGACCGTTCTGTGCCGCTTCTGCCGCTCAACCAAACGGCAGCTTTAATTCTCAATGAAGGTGAAGCCCGCGGGCTTTATTCCATGGATGAAGCGGCGGCGGAAAATCTCGACGATCTTGAGCTCCTCACGGCGCTTGGAGAACGCTATCCGAACATTACGCTGGGCGCTCGCGGCGTGGCCGTGCGCATTCCGGGACAGTCTCCCAAACTTTTCCCTGCCTACAGAGTTGATGCAGTGGTCGATACTACTGCGGCCGGAGATACCTTTACGGGGTACGCTGTCCGTGCGCTGACGCTCGCATGGAATGCGGAAGAAAAGGGCGAAGATCCGGCTCGCTGCCGCGCTATTTTGGAGGACGGGATCAAATATGCCGTGACGGCGGCAGCGCTTTCTGTGACGCGCGCCGGAGCAGCGGAATCTATTCCGCATTTTGAGGTTGTCGACGCGGTGGTGGCCGACTTGTGGGATACCGAAGGGAATCTGCGCTAATGACTGTTGAAAATATCCTCCTTGACTGCGATCCTGGTCTTGACGACGCGGCTGCTATTTTTTTGGCAGCCGGATCGCCCCGCATTCATGTGCTCGGCATTACGACCGTAGCGGGCAATCAGACCATCGAGCGCGTGACCAAGAACGCTTTTTTCGTGGCCAAGATGGCAGGCATGGGGGATGTTCCTATTGCCAGGGGCTCGGCACGGCCGCTTCTGCGTCCGCAGGTGCAGGTCTGCTCAGAGATTCACGGCGAAACTGGACTGGGGGTTCCGGTAGCAGAGCCTGAGCGCGATCCGGATCCGCGGCCGGCGGCTCAGTTCATCGTCGACGTTGTCATGCGGGAGCCCGAAAAGTCGGTCACGCTGGTGGCCACGGGGCCCCTCACCAATGTGGCTCTGGCCGCTCGGCTCGAGCCCAAGATCGTTGAGCGCGTCAAGCAGGTGGTTCTCATGGGCGGCGCCTGCCACACAGGCAATGTTGGCCCGGCGATGGAGTTCAACATTGAAAACGATCCGGAAGCCGCGCATATTGTTTTCAATGAACCTTGGCAGGTGGTGATGGTCGGGCTGGACCTGACGTATCAGGCGCGCGCTGATAAGTCTGTGCGCGATGCTTTCAAAGCGATTGGCACCCCGGCAGGCGACTTCATGTACCAAACGCTCGAGACCTTTGCCGAAAACTACAAGGCATGGCGCGGCTTTGATGCTCCGCCGCTTCATGATCCCTGCGCGATGGCTTACGTCATTGATCCGACGGTTATGGAAGTGGTCCCTGTCCCGATCAATGTTGAAACGAAAGGCGCGCTGACGGCCGGCATGACGGTCTGTGATTTTCGCCGCAGAGCGCCTGAAGGCTGTCACACCTTTGCTGCGCTCAAGCTCAACGTGCCGCAGTTTTGGGAGATGCTCATCAGCTCGGTCAAAGCAATCGGGTGAAATGCACTGGGGCGGGTTCCGCCCAAGATGTCTGCTGCATTGCTGCCGCTCTTGGTTTTTTTGCAGCTTTTGAAGGCATGAAACTGCAAAGATGGACGCAGACATTCATAGCGCTGACGGAGAGGCCGCTTAAGGCGGCAGCTTCCGTCAGCTGCACCGACCAATTTTCATCCAAAAGCTCTGCATGCGACGTTTTTCTCAAGAATGGTTTGACGCTCTCAGCCGCTGCCGCTTTGCCGGGCAGTGGCCTGACTGGAGCGGGCCTCGGGCTGCACCGGTCATGCCCTGGATTACCGCGCCGATTCATCCCTATTTACGAAAGGCTTTTGATCACATGGGCGAGGTGCGGGAGCTTAATCCCGGCGACTGGCTCTATCCCCATGTCCAAGTGCGCAGCTATATGCTGGTGGAGGCGGGACTGACCGGACGCATTGTCGCAACGGTCGACGGACAGTCCGGCGCAGGGGCAATGGCGCTTTCCACTCCCATGCGCAATGCCGCAGGGAACCTGAATTGGCTCACGCATCGTTCGGCTATCGGACGTTATCAGGCACTCTCTCACGTGCGCCTGCGAGAAATTCCGCATAGTGAAGCGCTCGCTTTTCTGATGCAGGCAGACAAGGATTTTTATCTGGCGCTTTACGCGCAGATGGAACTCATCAATCTTTCTGACCGGTTCGGCTTTGCCATTTTGGCGCTGCTGCCGGCCATTGACCGCTTCAAGGCGCTTCTCATTGCCTGGTCGCTTTTTTACGGTGAGGTTTCTGAGGGGCCCCGCGGACTGCGGATTCGGGTGCCCATACCGGGCCGTAAAAACCACATTGCTCAAGTCATCCGAACCTCGAGCGTGACGCTCGACGGTATTCTGCGGGAGCTCAAAACCGCAGAGAACTGGGAGCGGGAGGGCGACTTTGTCACCTTTAATGCTTCAACGCTTCAGAGCGTGCATGAATGGATGCGTCATGCAGAAGGCAAGGATGCTTATTTGGCAAGGCCCGCACGCGTGGAAGATATGCTGCTGGCCGCGCAGGCAGAAGCTGCTGAGATCATTCATTAGCTAAAGACAACCTTCGGCCCAAGCATTTCTAAAGGGCAAAAAGAAGCCCGAACCTTTCAGCAGAGGTTCGGGCTTGCCTTTATGAGGAGCGCTGTCGGCAGGCGGTGCGGTGTTTTGTCGAATTCACGAAATAATGTGAGCCGATTGGAATTCTTCAAAACATTTTTGAGCGGGACTGCCGACAGGTCTTAAGCCTTAAGCTGCAGAGCGTTTGGCCGTTTTGGATTCTTGAACTTCGCGTTCGATACGATCGAAAAAGGATTCTTTTTCGCCGGCATCGCGCCACTTCTGAACCCAGGAGGCAACGGCGGGGCTAGCCACATTGTGCCAAAGGGCGGCTACGGCAGCCGGCAGGGCGGTTGCAGGGGCGGCAGCGAAGTGGAGGGTGGCAAGCGCTACAGCCAGGCCAGAGTTCTGCATGCCAACCTCAAACGCAAGGGTTTTGCGCTTGGAGAGCGACATGCCCATGAAGCGTGCTGCATACCAGCCGAGCAGCATGCCGACGGCGTTCTGCACGGCGACCGCGGCGAAGATCAAGAGGCCGACATTGAGGAGCTGGGCACGGGTTGCGGCAACGACAGCAGCGGCGATGACCACGATGGCGCCAACGGACACGATCGGAAGCGCAGCCACGCACTTTTCAACGTTTTTATCACCCGCGAGCTTATGGATGACGACGCCGGCGGCGATCGGGAGCAGGATCATCTGGACGATCGAAAGGAACATCGAAGCCGGATCGATGGCAAGCCATTGATTGGCAAAAACGTACATCAAGGCCGGCGTTACGATCGGCGCGAGCAGCGTCGTGCAGGACGTTACCGTCACGGAAAGCGCCACATCGCCGCGGGCGATGAAAGTCACCACATTCGAGGCGGTGCCGCCGGGCGCGCAGCCCAGGAGCATCATGCCGACCGCAACATCTGCCGGAAGGTTGAGCAGAACGCAGAGCGCATAGGCCGAAAGCGGCATGATCGTGAACTGTGCCACGACCCCTGTCAGTACTTCTTTCGGACGGCGGACAACCTCACGGAAATCAGCCGTCGAAAGCGTGAGGCCCATGCCGAACATCACCACACCGAGGAGCACCGGAACATAAGGACCGACCAACTTGAAAATCTCGGGGAAAATGAATCCGAGAATGCCGAAGATAATCACCCACAGGGCGAAGGTCTTGTTCACAAACTGGCTCACTTTCACGAGATATTTCATATCGTTCATTCAATGCGTTTTTAGCGCATTGACTCCTTAAATGCCCAAAGGCTGACAAATGTCTTCATAGTGCAGCGGCGGGAAGCGCTGAGTTGCCGGAGTGCTGAAGTCCGAAAACTGCTTCCCTTGCAAAGAAGTGTTTGAAGAAGAAACGACCTTAGCTTGGGTCATTCCGGCCGCACTTTTTTGTGCGGGTTTGTCTACTCTACGGGCAATGCGCTCTGTTTTGGGGCGCTTGGGAGCGAAGACCGTCAGTTCTGAAACATTCCCTGAGAAATGTTGACTGCAATAACGCGTTCACCCTAAACGAAAGCGCTTAGTGAGGTATTGCGAAGGATGATGAACCGAATTTGAGCGGAGCGGCAGGCCGTGAAAGAAGCCGGACTCGGCTTAAAGCAAAGATTCAATCTGCAGCGTATAGCCTTCCGGTTCATTTTCGATGGTAATCATCGAACGTGAGCCCATCTGGGTGATGTGTGCGCGCAAAAGGGCAGTCCCCTCGGACGAGAGTTCACGGATTTCGGTGGGACCTTGGCGGTGACTCGAAAACACGAAGCCGCTGGGGACGGCGGCCGTAATGCTTTGTTTCGGCCATAAAGTGAAGGTCAGGTCACGCAGAAGCCGTTCGGCCGAGATGCGTTCATCCAGGCGCGGACTCCGTGCTTCGGTGATCGTACTGCCGTCCCAGCTGATGCGCCAGACCGTCATGCTGAGCGCGGAGAAAACCGCATTGACACTGCCCGGAGCAGTAAGGACCGTCGCTCGAAGCGGCGGAACCGCAGCCGGAGCACCATGCTGAGCGGCTTTGGGGCTGAAGCGAATGACAATCTGCTGGTCGAGGGAGAGCTGCGGAGCGTCAGCAATCGCCGGCAGAAAAACGGGTACGGAAGAGCGTTCCTTGGCTGCAGCCGCTGGCTTCTGAGGCTTCGGACGTTCAATGGCCTTGCCGGATTTTGCGGAGGGGTTCCTCTGAAGCGGCTTGGCTGTCTTCTGCGAGGCTGTCTGGCTGCCTTCAGCGGCCTTTTTCAATGCACAGCCCGAAAGCAGCGAAACTGCGAAGAGCGCGGTAAGGAAAAGTCGGCGTGAGCGGACGGGCATGAAAGCCTCCGAAGAAGTTAAGGTTCGGCGGCGGTTTCCGTCCGATATCAAATGTTAGCGCATGGCAGGCTTTTGCACGTTTATCGATGCCATCGAGGATGGTGCCGCGGCTGAGGACGAGGCGGAGGAATGACGGGAGCGGCGGGGTCTCGGCCTCGGCGGCGGACTATAGCGCTGGGGCGGCGGGGATGCATGGTGCGGTGCCGCGACGCAGCCCGAGAGCGTCAGCACCCCGGCGATGCCGGTGAAAAAAGCAGCAGACCGCAGAAATGTTCGGCGTGAATACGGCATACCGATCTCCCAATCCAATGGAACCAATGGAATCCGCGCAGCTGCTCGGAACCTTCTCCCCCAAGGGTGAGATACCGCTGACAGATGCTTTCTCTCATCTTAGGAACAACGGACTTAGGAAAGGCTGTGGCGGCAAATTGGAGAGAGAAGCACGCCCTCAGCGCTTATCGGCGGCCGGACGCAAGAGCGGCGTGGCTGCCCAAACAATGCTTTGCCCCACCAGCACGGTAATGCCGAAAGCGCGGAGTGCAGGCGTAGCGGAAAATACCAGCAGTCCAAAAGAAAGGAGCGTCGTAACACCCGAAAAAAGGACGGCGGCAGAGGTGCGGCCGTCGCTGGGGCTCCCTGTGAGGAAGATGCCGTAGTCAACGCCCAGGCCGAGTACTAAAACGAGACCCAGCGCGGTGAAAATGGTGACGGGCGTTCCTGTCCAGCCAAAGACGGCCAGTGCGGCAAGAATGCCTAGGGCCGAGGGCAGTACGGCACGCCAGCTCTCACGTCCGAAACGAAGCGTTAAAAGCGCCCAGAGGAGCACAATGCCGGCGGCGAGCACCATGAGAATGAGATCCCTGTAAAGCGAGAGCCCCTCGCTCATGCCGCGGGTGATGTCCACAAAATAAGCGCCCGGCACAGCTTCAGCGGCCTTCGTTAAGAAAGGAAGATGCTTGGGCTCAACGCCGGCGAGCATCAGTACCGTGACGGCGCGTCCGGGCTGGTTCGTGAGCACGAAGCGATGAGTGAGTTCACGCCACGGCGTACTTTCTAAGTCATTTAAGGCAATTCGCTGGGCGTCAGGCCCTTTTGGCGAAGCACCCAGCAGCTCATGAAGTCGGGGGGCAGCGGCAGGCGTTGCCGCGGCAACGAGATCCCTGTCAGCATCCTGTTTGGCATCCGAGGGCAGCAGCATGGAAAGCCCGGAAGGCGTGAGGCTCTTGAGTTCAGGTATGGCCTCCATGGCGGACAAGAGCGCTTCTTCGTGTTCGAGCGTTTCACTCAATGTCGGGCCCTGCAGGACAAAAGCTTGAGCCGGTGACGGCAGCGCCAAGGCGCGGGACACTGCCAGCTGACTCTCGAGAAGCTTGGGCGGCGCTCCCTGCAGATCTCGGATGCCCGCGTCAAAATGCATGCGCGAGAGGCCAAAGAGAAGCGCTGCGGCAAAAGCGGCGAGACCGAAGAGAACCGCAGGACGTCTGAGTGCCGAGGCGTCTAGTCTGGGAAGCCGGGGGAGCGCTTGGGCCAGTATTCGCATCAGCCGCGTCTGCCCCTTAGGCACCCAATGCTCCAGTCGAGGAAGCACCGTCAAGACGGTGAAGAGCGTTCCCACGACGCCGCAGGCGGCGAGGACGGCCATCTGCCGAAGACCGGGCAGCGGCGTCAGCGCAAGCGTGCAGTATGCGGCGGCAGTGGAAAGCGCTGCCGAGAGGAGCGCGCCGGCCATGCGGCGGCGGCGCGCTTGTGCGGATTCTCCGGCAGTCTTGAGGGCAAACCAATGCGAAGAATAGTCAATCGATACGCCGATCAGCGTTGCGCCGAAAACGAAGGTAATGAGCGAGAGCGTGCCGAAGACGGCAAAGGAGGCGCCCAGTGCAAGCGTGAAGCCGAGGAGAATGGTTCCGGCCATCAGCAAGAGCACGACGGGACTGCCGAAAA
>ENA-ORVC01002444-ORVC01002444.1-human-gut-metagenome-genome-assembly--contig:-NODE-2444-length-12488-cov-3.155554_pt1 | contig 12488 bp, 7 predicted proteins | sample MGYA00242092_ERZ509234 | MGnify/ENA primary metagenome ERZ509234 (study PRJEB26280, sample SAMEA2338800) | human gut metagenome | biome: human gut; feature: human-associated habitat; material: faeces... | reverse complement strand
GCGTCGTCACGTCGTCATGCGTGAGCGTGGCGGGGCGGCCGTTGACGCCCTGGGCAAAGTTGCAGACGAGATAGGCGACCGGCGTCTGCAGGACGCCGTCCATGACGCAGCGCGTGCGGTCGGCGTCCATCCAAGCGCCGGAGCGCTTGCCTTCTCGCGCATAGAGGTCGGCGTAGAAGGATGCGATGACCTCGTCGTCGCGACAGACTTCAAAGTACTTGACGTCGGAGTGCCAGACGCTGGCCGTGGCGGGACGGATGCGGATGCCGTAGAGCGTTTCCGCAAGCTTGAAGAGTCCTGAGAAGACCGTCGGTTCGGTGAAGTACTGCTTTACCTCCTGATCGGAGTAGCTGTAGCGGGCCTGACGCAGCTTTTCGGAAGCATAGGCCTGATCCCACGGCTGCATGTCGGCGATGTCGAGCTCATCAGCAGCAAAGGCACGAAGGGCCGCCATGTCCTTTTCGGCAAAGGGCTTGGCGCGGGAGGCGAGATCACGAAGGAAGGCGATGACTTCGGCAGGGGTATCGGCCATCTTGGTGGCAAGCGACGACTCCGCATAGTCGGCAAAGCCCAGAAGAGCCGCCTCTTCACGGCGAAGCCTGAGGATTTCACTGATGAGCGGGGTGTTGTCGTACTTGCCGCCGTCGAATTCGGAGGCTCGGGTCGAGAAGGCTCGGTAGAGGGTCTCGCGAAGCGAGCGGTCATCCGCGTACTGCATGACGGGCAGGTAGGACGGGAAGTGAAGCGTAATGCGCCAGCCTTCCTTTCCTGCGGACTTCGCGTTGGCGGCGAAGAGCGCCCTGGCATCCTCGGGAATGCCGGCAAGGCGCGTCTCGTCCGTGACGACAAGCTCCCAGGCATTGGTGGCGTCGAGCAGGTTTTCGCTGAACTTCTGGCTCAGCATGGAGAGCCTTTCGCCGACGACTTTGACGCGTGCGCGCTCGGCTTCGGGCAGCTCGGCGCCCGAGAGGCGGAAGTCGCGGAGTTCACGCTCGATGATGCGGCGTCGGACGGGCGGGAGAGAGGCGAAGCCGTCGGAGGCCTTCATTGCCTTGTACTTGGCGAAGAGCGCCTCGTTCTGAGACAGATCGATGAAGAGCTGCGTGACGGCGGGAAGCGCGGCATTGTAGGCGTCTCGCAACGCAGGCGTGTCGACGACGCTCTGCAGGTGGCCGACGACGCCCCAACCGCGCGTGAAGGCGAGTGTCGCCTTTTCGAGCGGTTCGGCGACGGCCTCCCACGTGGCGGGCGTTTCGGGTGCCGTGACGCGTGCGAGCGTCTCCTCAAGATTCTTCGAGAGCGTCTCGACGGCGGGGGCCACGTGCTCGGGACGGACGGAGGCGTAGTCGATCAGGCCCGACGCATTGAGCAGGGGATTGACGGATTCGGTCATGGCGGTGCGTCTCCCTGTCATCAGAGACCGAGGCGGCGTTCGACCGCCTCGACGGTGTTGGTCATCAGCATGGCGATCGTCATGGGGCCCACGCCGCCCGGGACGGGAGTGATGGCGGATGCGACTTCGCGGACGTTTTCGTAGTCGACGTCGCCGCAGAGCTTGCCGTTTTCATCCCTGTTCATGCCGACGTCGATCACGACGGCGCCGGGCTTCACCATGTCGGCCTTGACCATCTTGGCGCGGCCGACGGCGGCGACGAGAATGTCGGCGCGGCGGGTGTGCTCGGCCAGATCTGTCGTGCGGCTGTGCACGATCGTGACGGAGGCGTTCTTTTCGAGAAGCATCAGCGCCTGGGGCTTGCCCACGATGTTGGAGCGGCCGATCACGACGGCATGCTTGCCGGCGGGATCGCACCCCGCTTCCTCAAGAAGCTTCATGACGCCGTAGGGCGTACACGGACGAAAACCAGTGCGACCCGTGAGGAGAGAGCCGGCGGAGACGACATGGAAGCCGTCGACGTCCTTTTCGGGAGAGATGGCGGCGATGACGAGTTCGGAGGAGAGGTGCTTCGGAAGCGGAAGCTGCACGAGGATGCCGTCCACGGCGTCGTCATGGTTCAGTCTGTCGATGACGGCGAGGAGTTCGGCTTCGGTCGTTTCGGCGGGCATGCGGATTTCATCAGAGCGGATGCCCGTGCGCTCGCAGGCGCGGACCTTGTTGCGGACGTAGACCTGGCTGGCGGGATCCTCGCCCACGAGGACGACGGCGAGTCCGGGACGGTGCCCGTGTTCGGTGCATGCCTCGACGCGGGTCTTGAGTTCGTCCTGGATGCGTGCGGCAAGTGCCTTGCCGTCAATGATCTTGGCTGTCATTAAGAAACCTCCGGTCCACAGCTGACAATGTTCTGTCGAATTCAAAAAACAAAAGGGCCTCCCGCGCCGTTGAGGCGGAGAGGCCTTGATGGCGGGAAGGCCGCCCGCGGGAGCCGTTTCCGGCTGATCCTCGGGCGCACATCCCACAGTGTATCGGCAATTGATGCTCAGTGGAGCAGCTTCGTGCCCATGACGACGCGCATGAGGTCGGCGACCGTGCCCGAGTTGGTCTTGTCCATGATGGAGGCTCGGTGGGCTTCGACGGTCTTGATGGAGATGCCGAGGTCGTCGGCGATCTGCTTGTTGAGACGGCCGTGGATGATGCGCTCGAGAACCTGCTGCTCGCGCGGCGTGAGCTTGGCGAGCAGGGCTTCATTGAGACTGCGGCGTTCCTTCTCCATGTGGCGTTCACGGGCTTCGCGGAGCATGCGCTCGACGAGCTGCTTGAGGGCGGCCTGCTCGAAGGGTTTTTCGATGAAGTCGACGGCGCCGCGCTTGAGGGCGTTCACGGCCATGGACACGTCTCCGTGGCCCGTGATGAAGATGATGGGCAGCTCGGCCTTGCGGGCCAGAAGGTGTTCCTGCACTTCAAGACCACTCATGCCCGGCATGCGCACGTCAAGCACGAGAACCGCAATGGCCTTCGGGTCGTACTTGGCGATGAAGCTCTCGCCGCTGTCGTAGAGCTCGACGCGGTAGTCGCTCGCCTCGAGGAGCCACTTCAGGGAGTCGCGGACGGCGTCGTCATCGTCGACGACATAGACCGTGCCCAGCGTTTCAGGGGCTTCGGAACCGTAGTCATAGGGAAACATGAAAGAAATCTCTCCTCAGAAAAAGTACCCTGATTTTACATCAGATCAGGATGTTCACGAGCCACGGGTACGGTGAACGTAAAGGTGGCGCCGCCACCCGGCGTGTCGGAGATGACGATTCGGCCGTGGTGGACTTCGACGATTGAGCGGCAGATGTTGAGGCCCATGCCCATGCCCTCATCCTTCGTCGAGTAGAAGGCGTCGAAGAGCATCGTCTTGGCGTCGTCTGGAATGCCCGTGCCGTGGTCGGCCACCCTGAACTGGATGAAGCTGCCGCTCTCGTGGAGCCTCACGTCCAGATCGATCGTGTGGTTGGGACAGGGCTGCACGGCCTCCATGGCGTTCTTGAGCAGGTTGAGAAGCAATTGCTCAAGCATGACGGAGTCGCCGGTCATGGCGGGAAGGTTCGGCTCGATGGTCGTGTTGATGCGTGCGTTGAGCTTCTCCGCCTGAATGAGTGCAAGCTCCATCGTCTCATTGACGACGCTTTCGGGCGTGAGCGACGTGAACTGCGGCTCGGTCTTCTTGGTGGCGGCGAAGCCGCGGATGCGCTTGATGATGGCCGCTGCGCGCTGGGCCTGACGGTTCACCTTGTCGAGCGCTCCGATCGTGTCCTCGCGCGTGAGCTTGCCTGCCTGCAACATCATGCTGGCGCCGGAGGCGTAGTTCGAGATGGCGGCGAGAGGCTGGTTGAGCTCGTGCGCGAGGGAGCTGGCCATCTCGCCCATCGTGACGAGTCGCTGCGTTGTTTCGGCGCGCTTCATCTGGGCCTCGAGCGCAAGCTCGGTCTCTCGCTGGTTGGTGATGTCGGTCGCGATGATCATGCGTGCGGGCGTGTCATCCGTCCAGGTGAGCCACTGCATGCGGGCGTCGAACCAGCGGTTGGTCTCGGCGTCGTAGACGCCTTCGCGGGCGATCAGCGAGTGCTTTTCGGAGATGAGCTTCACGAGGCGGATCGCGCCGTCGGGCGAGCCGCCGAAGAACTTCTCGTAGGGGGTGTTGCGAAAGAGAAGGCGGGGGCGATCGGGATCGCCGCCCAGCACGCAGATCGCCGAATTCATCGACTGCACGACGCGCGTGAAGCGCTCGTGCGCGGCCTTCATTCGCTCGCGGGCGCGCTTTTGTTCGGTGATGTCGTAAAGCTCGCCGATCCAGCCGATCACACGGCGGTTTTCGTTGAGCAGCGGAGAAACGTTGAGCTGTCCGTCAAAGAGCAGGCCGTCCTTGCGGCGGACGCGGAATTCGATCGAGCGCACCTGACGGTCCTCGGGGTGCGCAAGAATGTCCTGAAGCGTTGCGGAGATGTCGTCCTCCCAGTATGGATAGGGAGGCATGACGCCGATGAGCTCCTGCGTGCGGTAGCCGACGAGCTTCTGAAAGGTTTCGTTGACGAAGAGGATTCTGCCCTCGCGGTCCGTAACGCGGATGCCTGCCACGGACGAGTCGCTCATGGCCACGCGAAGCGAGTTCTCGGCAAAGAGCTTCTGGTGGGCCTTGTGCTGCTGGCGCTGGTTGCTCACGAGAAGTCCGAGCGCGACGGCAAGAAGGCCTGCGAGCGCGATGATGGCCCAGAACTTCAGGTTGTCCGTCGTGAAGAGCGAATGCTCGTTGCTGAGGCTCACGAGCCTGAGCGACGGATCGTTGAGGAGCGGAATGTTCGTCGAATATGTGAGCGAGCGGGCGGATGTGCGGAACTGCTTGCGGTCGATGACGGGCTTGCCGTCCGCCTCAAGATAGAAGATGTAGGGCGTCGTGCCGATCACGCTGTTGGCTGCGTCGGCGATGAGGCGCGAGAGGTTGATGCGCGCCATGAGGACCTGGTCGTCAGCAGGAGTCGGCACGAAGAGGTCGAAGAAGACCTGGCGCGTATCCTTGACGGAATAGGGAGAGGTGACGACGGGCGCCTCGCGCGTGAGTACGGAGCGTACGGGTTCGTACATGGCCGAGGCGTCGATGCGGCGCTCGGGCGAGTCGGGCATCAGCGCGCTCTGCGAGGTCGAGGCCCAGTGGCGAAGCACCTTGCGGTCGCGGTCCACGAGCGCCATGTCGACCACCTCTCGGCGGTCCTGCATGAAGGCCATGGCGGCGAGTTCGGCGCCAGCCGTGCGCGAGGGAGTGCCCGGAATGTGGATGAGGCGCATGCTCGACTTCTGCAGAAGCTCGGTCGTGCCCATGAGGCGGGACTCGACGGCCTGCACGATGAGGTCGGTGGACTGCTGGAGGCGGACGCTTTCGGCGCGGCGGTCGGCGTCGATCATGAAGACCGCGACAACAAAGAAGCAGGCGGCGAGGAGCACGAGCGCGGCCCACGAGGCGTAGATGCCGACGCGGGAGTTGGCGCTCGAGTCATGCGAGACGCTCAGCTTGCGGAAGGTCGACGCGACTTGTTCGTCGGTGAAGTCAATGGCCATGTTTTTCGTCTGGGAAGGTGCTGTGGGTGCATTGTAGTGCAGAGAGGGGCGCAAAAGGCGCGGGAACCGGTCAAGGGAGTACGCTGCCGGCGTCGAAAGGCCGGCGAGGACGGTAAAATAGGAGCCGTTCACCACCAACCGGAATTGTCCCCCATGGCTCTTACCCAGCAGGAACTCAAGCGCGAGGTCGCCCGTGCGGCGCTCGCCTATGTCGAAGAAGGCCGAATCCTCGGCGTCGGAACCGGCTCCACCGTCGATCAGTTCATCGATCAGCTGCCCGGCATTCGTGAAAAGATCCCCGCCTGCGTCTCCTCGAGCGAGCGCTCCACGAAGCGTCTTGAAGCGCTCGGCTTCAAGGTGCTCGACATGAACGAGGTTGACGAAATCGGCGTCTACGTCGACGGTGCCGACGAAATAGATCCGGGCTTCTCCATGATCAAGGGAGGCGGGGGCGCGCTTACGCGCGAAAAGATCGTCGCGTCCATTTCCGGCCGCTTCGTCTGCATTGCGGACGCCTCGAAGAAGGTGCCCGTGCTCGGTTCCTTCCCGCTCCCCGTCGAAGTCATTCCGATGGCGGCCCGTGCCGTGAAGGCGAAGCTCGAGGCGCTCGGCGCGACCGTGAAGCTCCGTAACTTCGTCACCGACAACGGCTGCCACATTCTTGATGCCTCGGGCCTTCGCATCGAGGATCCGAAGGCGCTCGAGGCCGAGATCAATGCCTGGCCCGGCGTCGTCACGGTGGGCCTTTTCGCCGCCCGCGGCGCCGACGTGCTGCTTTTGGGCACGCAGGAAGGCGTGCAGACGTTCGAACGAGGCTGACAGACCGTTCGACTGCAAGGAAAAAGCCCGCACTTCCTTGGGAAGTGCGGGCTTTTCGGGCCGTGTTTCGGCGAGGACCTGTCCGCAGTCGCGGATCAGGGCTTCGGCGGCACGAAGTTCTCAGGCACCTGAACGCCTTCGGCATCACCGAAGAAGTAGCGTTCGCACTGCTGCATCAGATGCTGGCGGGCGGACAGGTCGGCGAGGTTGAGGCCGTATTCGTTGACCATCATGGTCTGAAGGCGCGTCCATTCGGCCCATGCCTCCTTGCTCACCTCACGCCAGATGCGGGCGCCGAGAGCGCCGGGAAAAGGCGGGTAGTCGAGCCCTTCGGCTTCCTTCTTGAGTTTTACGCAGTTAACCATGCGGGCCATCTGTTTGCTCCTTGATTGATGTGTGGCGGACGGCATGAAGCCGCCCGAAGCGTTCGTACATTGTAGCGCGAGTCCGTCAAATTCTACGTGGAGCTCTTTCTGAGGCTCCATCCATTTATTCGAAGATTTTCTATGTCCGATCGTGCGCTGTTTGCGGCTTTCCAGAAGGTGAAGGCCCAGGTTGATGATGCCGTGTCCCTCACCCGTGAAAGGGAGGCCAGAGCCAGAGCTGAAGAGGAGAAGGCGCGTGCGGCCAAAAAGACTCGCGTCGTGAAGGCGGCCGAGACAAGGAGGGCCGAGGCGGGCACCGCGAGCATCAGCGCTTCGGCCTTCAGCGCAACGGGGGGCTTCGGCGTGGCGCTCGCAGACGCGGCGAAGTCGTCGGGTGCATCCTTCCGCATGGCGGCCCCCGCAAAGTCGCGGGGCGGACAGCCCGTGACGGCGCCGAAGGCGGAGCCGTCGGCAGTGCGAAAGCATGCGCAGATGTCCCCTTCCACGAAGGCGAAGGAGGCGCAGGGAAAACGACACGATGCCAAAGCGGATCGAGCAGGCCGCAGGCCTTTCGGTGAGCAGGCAGGCATCAGGAACGAGCGTTCCGAAGGCACCGCAAGGCAAAGCGGGCGCACGCATTCGCGCGAGGGAGCTGATCGTCAGAAGACGGTGTCCTCCGAGGCCCCGAAGCGCCGTCTTTCCTATGAAGAGCGCCGCAATCCCGTCCCGCCCTTTACGCTCATGCCGGGGCTTCCCGTTTCCGAGCGTGGCGAGGAGGTTGCGAAGGCCATCCGCGAGAACAGGGTTGTGATCGTCTGCGGCGAAACCGGCTCGGGCAAGACGACGCAGTTGCCGAAAATCGCCATGATGGCGGGGCGCGGCGTTCACGGGATGATCGCGCACACTCAGCCCCGCCGCATCGCGGCGAGCTCGATCGCCAAGCGCATCGCCGAGGAGCTCAAGACCGAGCCCGGCGAAGTCGTGGGCTACAAGGTGCGCTTCACCGACACGATGTCGCCGGGCGCCACCATCAAGCTGATGACGGACGGCATTCTGCTTGCCGAGACTCAGAATGATCCGATGCTTCGCGCCTATGACACGGTGATCATCGACGAAGCGCACGAGAGATCGATCAACATCGACTTCCTGCTCGGCTATCTGAAGCGCCTGCTTTCGAAGCGGCGCGACCTCAAGGTGATCGTCACTTCGGCCACGATCGACGCCGAGCGATTTGCCCGACATTTTGAGATCGACGGGCGTCCCGCTCCGATTCTGACGATCTCGGGCCGCACCTATCCCGTCGAGGTTCGCTATCGTCCGATCGAGGACATGGATGAGGCCGACGACAAGACCCTCGTCGGCGCGATTGACGATGCGGTGGGCGAACTCGAGGCTTCGGGACGCGGGGACATTCTGGTGTTCCTGCCGGGCGAGCGCGAAATCCGCGAGGCCGCGGACGTTCTTCGCAAGTCGCGTCCCTCGACAACGGAGATTCTTCCGCTTTTTGCGCGCCTGACGGCTGCAGAGCAGGAGCGCGTGTTCCGCCCCTCCGGAGCGAGGCGAATCGTGCTCTCCACCAATGTGGCGGAAACCTCCATCACGGTGCCTGGCATCAGGTTCGTCGTGGACACGGGGCTTGCCCGCGTCAAGCGCTACTCCTATCGCAACAAGGTCGAGCAGCTTCAGATCGAACCCGTGAGTCAGGCCTCCGCCAATCAACGCGCCGGCCGATGCGGCCGCGTGGCCGACGGCATCTGCATCCGACTGTACAGCGAGGATGACTTTGCACGCCGCCCCGCCTTTACGGATCCCGAAATTCTGCGCTCGAACCTTGCCGCCGTCATCCTGCGCGCCATTTCGCTCAAGCTGGGCGACGTGCGCGAATTTCCGTTCGTTCAGACGCCGCCGCCCCGCGCGATTGCGGACGGTTTTGCCATTCTGCAGGAGCTCAACGCCGTCACGGAGGAAGGCGAACTCACGCGCGTGGGCAGGGAGCTCGCTAGGCTTCCCGTCGACCCGCGTCTCGGCCGCATGCTGCTTGCAGGCTCCGAACAGGGCAGCCTTGAAGAGCTGCTGACGATCTGCGCAGGGCTCTCCATTCAGGATCCGAGAGAGCGTCCCGCCGATGCACAGCAGGCGGCGGATGAGGCGCACAGGAAGCTTGCGGACGAAAAGTCTGACTTCCTTTCCTACGTCAAGCTCTGGAACTGGTATGAAAAGGCCAATGCCGAGAAGGAAAGCAACCGCAAGCTTGAGGCCGAGCTTCACAGGCGCTACCTTTCGGTGAGGCGCCTGCGCGAATGGCGCGATGTTCGCCGTCAGCTCGTGCAGCTCACCGACGAGCTCGGCTGGCGCAGGAACACGTCGCCCGCCACCTTCGAGCAGGTGCACCGCGCCCTGCTGACGGGTCTTCTGGGCAACATCGGCTCTAAGGCCGTCGAAAGCGACTTTCGTGTGCCTCCCTACCTTGGCGCTCGCGGCATCAAGTTCTGGATCTGGCCTGGATCGGCGCGCGCCAAGAAGGCGGGTCGCTGGATTCTGGCTGCCGAAATCGTCGAAACGTCCCGCATGTTCGCGCGCTGCGTGGCAGACATCGAGCCCGAATGGATCGAGGCGGCTGCAGGCGATCTGCTTCGCAGGAATTGGACCGAGCCCCATTGGGAGAAGAGCCGAGGGGAGGTTGTTGCATTCGAGCGCGGCACGCTCTACGGTCTCACGATCTACCAGCAGCGTAGGGTGAGCTTTGCGCCGCACGATCCGAAGCTCGCACGCGAACTCTTCATCCGTCAAGCGCTCGTTGAGGGCGAGTGGGATGGCCGTGCGGAGTTCTATGCACACAATGCTAGGCTGGTCAGGGAGATTCAGGATCTCGAGCACAAGACTCGCCGCCCCGACGTGCTTGTGGACGACGAGCTGATGTTCGCCTTCTACGATGAGAGGATTCCGGCAGATGTCGTCTCCACGCCGACGCTGTTGAAGTGGCTCAAGGCAACCTCCCGCGACGATCCGAAGGCGCTCTTCATGTCCCGTGACGAGCTGATGCGTCATGACGCATCAGGCGTCACCAACCGCTATTTCCCGAAGACGATGGAGATGGCGGGTATTTCGATGGCACTCAACTACCACTTCGAGCCCGGCAGTCCCCGGGACGGTCTGACGCTTGCGGTGCCGCTCTACGCCCTCAACCAGCTCGACGCCGTACGCGCCGAATGGCTCGTGCCGGGCATGGTGAAGGAGAAGGCTCAGACGCTGCTCAAGTCGCTCCCGCAGAAGATCAGGCGCCACTGCGTGCCGATTGCCGATTTTGCGGGCGGCTTCTTCACGCGAACGAAGGAGGGAGAGCCGCAGGCGAAGGGCTTCCTTGAAGCGCTTGCCGACGACGTGCGGTCCCAGACTGGCGTTCCCTGCACTGTCGGAGACTTCAAGCTCGAGCAGCTGCCGCCGCATCTCATCATGAACTTCAAGGTGCTGGACGAGCATGGTCGCCAGATCGGCATGGGGCGCAATCTTGCACAGCTGCGCGCCGAGTTCGGCGAGGCGGCACAGGAGACTTTCCGCCACGTCGCTCAGGAGGATGCGGCTGTAGCAAAGGATCTTGAGGACGGCATCACCGACTGGACCTTCGGCGAGCTTCCTGAGCTCATGGAGATTTCCCGCAGGGGTCAGACCCTGATCGGTCATCCTGCGCTTACGGATCGCGGAACCGACTGTGCAATCGAGGTCTACGATGATCCGCTGGAGGCCCGTCGAGAGCACAGAAAGGGGCTTCTGCGTCTCTTCAGGCTCGCTCTTCGCGAGCAGGTGAAGTTCGTTGAAAGAACGCTTCGAGATCTTGGCCGCGTGCAGATGCAGGCTCAGACGGTGCCAGGACTGTCCAGACTCTTCGAGAGCGCGGACACGCTGTCGACTTCCGTCGTCGACTGCGCGCTCGAGGCAACGGCGCTTGCCGAACCCTGGCCTCACGATGAGGCAAGCTTCAGGGAGCGACGCGAGGACGTGAAGGGGCGCCTCACGCTGGTGGCCGGTGAAATCTCGCGTCTTCTCACCGAGATTGTGACGGAGGCCGCAGGCATTCCCCTGAAGCTTCGCCGTCTGAGCGGCGAGAAGGCTCTGACGGATGACATTGAGGCTCAGCTCAACGATCTGTTCAGAAAGGATTTTCTGACGACGGTGCCGCTTTCTCAGCTCGCGCACTATCCCCGCTATCTGAGGGCGGTGCACTACAGGCTTGACCGCTATCGTGACGATCCCGTACGCGACGAATCCCGCCGTGCGGACATCGAGAGGCTTTCCGTACCGCTCATGAGGGCTCGTGCGGCGCGTCGCGGACAGCCCGACTCTCGTCTTGATGAATTCGGATGGATGTTGCAGGAGCTCCGCATCTCGCTTTTCGCCCAGCAGCTGCGAACGCCGATGCCAGTGAGTGTCAAGCGTCTCGAGCGCGTGTGGATGTCGATCACGAGACTATGACACTTGACGACGTCTTGCAGAAACAAGTGCTAACGATTTTCTCTCGCGTACGGTGTCGGGTTTCTTGATGCCGTCGGTTCCGCAATCCGACAGCAACTTTTAAAATTAACAAAATGTACTGCGCCGGCGCATCCGGCGCAGCGGCTTGTTTGGGATTTGACGGACCTTCTGTAGGTCGTGGGCGGTGGTTGTGAAATTCAGCTTGAAGAAAATCGTGTTGGCACTTGGGCTAGGCGCATTCGTGGCGGCAGGCCCGTCGGTTGTTGTGACGCCCGTGCTGGCGGCGACGACTCAGAAGGCAGTGAAGGCGGGTGTAAAGAAGACGTCGGTCAGAAAGACCGTCAAGAAGACCACCTCCGTCAAGCGTACGAACAGCCGCAAGACGCTGGGCAGGGCCAAACATGCGGTCAAGAAGTCGAGCAAGAAGCCGCGCAGACAGGCGCGCAGGCGCGTGACGGCGCCCTCTCAGGCGACGCTCGCCGGTCTCAGGCAGACGCCCGACCTGCTGAGTCTTGGCAGCAGCGTGGCGCTTGCCGTCGATCAGGATACAGGCGAGGAGCTCTTCAGCAAGAATGCTGGCGTTGAGCTGCCGATCGCATCGGTCACGAAGCTCATGACGGCGCTCGTCATTGCGGAGAGCGGCCTGCAGATGAATGAAAGGCTCCGCATCTCCCGAGAGGACTATGTGCGAAGCCGCGCCCGCTCAAAGCTGAGGAGCGGCATGCGCATGACGCGCGGAGCCGTTCTCAAGGCCGCCCTGATGTCGAGCGACAACAGGGCCGCGACTGCGCTTGCGCGCACCTATCCGGGCGGGCGCAAGGCCTTTGTCATGAAGATGAATGAAACGGCGGAACGTCTCGGCATGACGGATTCCGTTTTTGCGGATCCGTCGGGGTTGGACAATCGAAATCACTCCACGGCGCGTGATCTTGCGAAGCTTGTCGCAGAGGCGCACAAGCATGAGGTGATTCGCGAGTCGTCTACGTTGCAGTTCGCGAGCGTTCCTGCGGGGCGCCGGCAACTGAAGCTTGTGACGACCAATCGCCTGATCGGTAATCCCGACTGGAACATCGGCGTGCAGAAGACGGGCTTTACGACGGCCGGCCGCTGCATGGTCGTGCAGAGTGAGTTTGCCGATCGACGCGTCGTCATGGTGCTCCTTGACAGTCCGAACAGCGCGCAGCGTGCGGCCGACATGCAGACCATGCGAACCTTTGTGGAAAATGAGGATCACATCAACGAGCAGTTCGATTCGATGCATCCCTACGAGGTGTTCTGACAGCCTTCATCTTGGCTGAAACGAATTTGCCCGCCGTCAGGCTTCCCCTGACAGGCGGGCTTTT
>ENA-ORVC01002441-ORVC01002441.1-human-gut-metagenome-genome-assembly--contig:-NODE-2441-length-12496-cov-3.440881_pt1 | contig 12496 bp, 7 predicted proteins | sample MGYA00242092_ERZ509234 | MGnify/ENA primary metagenome ERZ509234 (study PRJEB26280, sample SAMEA2338800) | human gut metagenome | biome: human gut; feature: human-associated habitat; material: faeces... | reverse complement strand
GCAAAGCTAAAAGGAAAAATTAAGATAGAAAATATGGCATCGCCGAGACGCTTACTCATTACTTTTGGGATTCATCAGAAATAAGAGAAAAAAAGCATAAGGATGTCACTTTTTCTGCCGGGAGTCCTGTTTCTCTCTTTCTTCCTCCCTATTCGTTCTTTCTTTTTTCATTGTTTTTTGTATTACGACACCCCGAGTGTCGCAATACAAAAAAAGAGTTATTCAAGACGTGGAACGGTAACATGCGGTGTGGCAACAATCCCCTGTCTAAGGGAGCGTAGTTGAAGAATCTGCCTGTTCGAGAACTTCTATTATTTATTTTTCAGATACGGGGATGCATTAGCAAAGTCGGAAAAATGATAAATGGGAGTACAAAAGGGAATAATATATCATCTTAATACCTATGGACCTTTTTGAGAATATAGTGTACTCTATTGTTGAACCACCAATGTAACTTTGGTCACAGAACATAAATTTATAACAAATTTAAAGTACAAGAGTATGGGAAAATTTAAATTAGCAATTTATCTGTTTTGCATGATGGCATTTGCCGGATGTTCCGGTCAAAAGCAAACGGCTATAGGACAGAAAGAGCAGACTGACAAGCAATGGGTGTTAGGACCATTTGTCCGTCCAGAAGGTGTTAATCCTATCATCTCTCCACGTCTGACGACTTTTCAATGCCCGATGCGCAAACAACTAGTGAAATGGGAAGAAAGTGACACATTCAATCCTGCAGCAACGGTTAAGGATGGTAAAATCATAGTGCTTTACCGGGCAGAGGACAATTCCGCCCAAGGCATCGGGAAAAGAACATCCCGTATCGGTTATGCAGAAAGTTTGGATGGAATAACAATGACAAGAGACGACTGTCCAGTGTTGTTCCCTGCCGAAGATACATATAAGGATATAGAATGGGAAGGGGGATGTGAAGATCCTCGTGTAGCAATGACGGAAGATGGAACGTATGTAATGCTTTATACGGCATGGAATCGTAATATTCCCCGATTAGCTGTAGCAGTTTCTAAAGACTTGAAGAAATGGACTAAGCATGGATTAGCTTTTGCGAAAGCCTATAATGGGCGTTTTGCCGATTTGGCGAGTAAGTCAGCTTCTATTGTGACAGGAGTAAAAGATGGGAAACTGGTCATAGAGAAGATTAATGGCAAATATTTTATGTATTGGGGAGAAAAAGCTGTATATGCTGCGACTTCTGACAATCTGATAGACTGGGAACCTGTACTGGATGAAAACAATGAACTTCGGAAAATTGCCGTACCTCGTGCTGGATACTTTGATAGTAGATTGACAGAATGTGGACCTCCTGCCATTAAAACGGTGAATGGAATTGTGCTGCTTTATAATGGGAAAAACGGGGATGAGACGGATTGGGATCCGGATTTTCCTGAAGGTGCATATTGCGCCGGACAGTTCTTGTTTGATGCAAATGATCCCTACAAAGTATTGGACAGGTTGGATAAACCGTTCTTTGTTCCTGAAGCAGTTTTTGAGAAGAGTGGTCAATATAAAGATGGTACGGTCTTCATTGAAGGATTGGCTTACTTGAAAAACAAATTGTATCTTTATTATGGCTGTGCTGATTCTCAAGTCGCAGTTGCTGTATGTGATGACAACATTGATTCTAAGCTTTAAAATAATTAATAAATTTAATCTATGAAACATGGTAGTAAAATGAACATGGCGGTTTTGAGACGGTTATTGACCGGTTACTTGAAAAAAATGGCTGTTCCTGTTGTTATGGCAGGTGCTTTCTTAGGCACATCTTCTATAGCATTTGCCGAGAATTGTTTGATTCCGGGAGTTGAACAGACAGTTCGGAATATTTCGGTGAAGGGTGTGGTATTGGATCCTGCCGGTGAACCCATAATCGGGGCATCCGTATTGCTGAAAGGAGTAAATGGAGTTGGAACGATTACCGATGTGGATGGTAATTTTATATTGTCTGTTCCTGTTGATGGTGTGTTGCAGGTTTCGTATATAGGATATAAGACTACTGAAGTAAAGGTAAACGGTCAATCAAGTCTGAAAGTAACTTTAATGGAAGATACGGAGATGCTTGACGAAGTAGTGGTCGTAGGTTATGGCATTCAGAAAAAGGCATCTGTCACAGGTTCCGTGGCAGCCATAAATTCACAGAAATTGATGGAGGTAAAGGCTCCTAGTGTGACAAATATGCTTGCTGGACGTTTACCCGGTTTACGTGCCGTACAACGTAGCGGAAGTCCGGGGGATGATGCTGCATCGGTTGATATCCGTGGATATGGAAGTATGTTAGTCATAGTGGATGGGGTAGAACGTGATTACACACAACTCGATCCGAATGATATCGAATCCATTTCTATTCTAAAAGACGCTGCTGCAGCCGTTTATGGTTTTAAGGGGTCTAACGGCGTATTGTTGGTAACCACCAAGAAAGGTACGGAACAAAAAGCAAAGATAGAATATAATGGTTATGTAGGTCTTCAACAAGTAACCCGTTACCCGAAAATGATGAATGCGTATGAATATGCTTCGTTATACAATGAAGCTATCTATGACAATGATCCGTGGCGAGGAGCCAATGCTTATTCGCAAGAGCAATTGATGGCTTACCGGAATGGCACGGCAGGTACGGACTGGTGGGGAGAAACCATGCGTAGTACAGCTCCTCAGACTTCCCACAACTTAAGCGTTACAGGTGGTACGGAGAGAGTGAAATACTATATGTCGGTCGGATATATGGATCAAAGGGGGATTCTTCGTTCTGAAGATTGGAATTATAAGCGCTACAATGTCCGTTCCAATCTTAGTGTGGAAATTACCAAAGGAGTGAATGTTGAATTGGGATTGAGTGGTCGTTATGATAACCGTAAACGACCATACGATGCCGATAATTTGTTCCGTTCAGCACAGATGGCCATTCCGACTTATTCTATTTATGCTAATGATAATCCCGATTACTGGGGGGCTGTAGGTGATATGGCAAATCCGGTGCATGTATCAGATTCAGAGTATAGCGGTAATGAAGATCGTTTACGCCGTGAGTTCAACGGCTCATTAGCGTTGACATGGAAACTCCCATGGGTAAAAGGGTTAATTGCTAAAGCATTGGTCGCTTATGACTACACGAATACGGAGTGGAAGATATGGCGCAGAGATTTGACCGAGTACACGTACGATTATGCAAACGAGGAATATGTGGGAAAAGAGATTAATACGGCATATTTGGAATCGAAATTCGAGAATTATGAAAAACCGACTTATCAATTCTCGTTGAACTATAACAATACATTTGCAAAACGACACAATATAGGTGCGATGTTTGTGTGGGAAATGTACAACGACAAGAAAAACTGGGTAACCGGAACACGTGACTTTGCCATTGGCTTGATACCGGATTTAGATTATGGCAGTGACAGTAACCAGAAATCCTCTGGTAAGACACAAAAAACAGCACATGCCGGTTGGGTAGGACGTTTGAATTATGATTATGGCAATCGTTATCTTGTCGAATTCAATTTCCGTTATGACGGAACATACAAATTCCAGCAAGGTAACCGATGGGGCTTCTTTCCGGGTGTTTCTTTGGGATGGCGTGTCTCTGAAGAGGATTTTTTTAAAAAGTTATTACCGGATATGGACAACCTGAAAATTCGGGCCTCCTACGCAAAGGTCGGAGACGAAGGTGATTTTGACGCATTTCAGTATTTGGACGGATATACTTCTCATGGGAATTATATAATGGGAAGTGGTGGAGTAACTTCAGGAATGACAACTGTGGGAATGGCTAATTCCTGGTTGACTTGGTACGAATCTAAAATCATGAATGTCGGTTTTGAAGTATCTTATCATAGAGGTTTGATTTCAATGGAATTCGATTGGTTCCGTCGGAATCGTTCAGGGTTGCCAGCTACCCGCTCCGGATCATTACCTACTGTTTTCGGTGAATCAATGCCCCAAGAAAACTTGAATTCTGATATAAACACCGGATTTGAGATTGCAATAGGCCATAAAAATAAGATTGGTGAATTTTCGTATGACATATCTGCCAATTTCTCTACGACCCGCATTAAGTATGATTATGTGGAACGTGCTGCCTCGACAAATATGTACGACAATTGGAGAAATAACACGAATGGACGATACAAAAGTATACGTTGGGGAAAGAGAGTTGTCGGTCAATTTGCTTCCTTTGAAGAAATCCTAAATTCGCCTATACAGGATGGGGATGGAAACCGTACTTTGTTACTTGGTGATTTGAAGTTCGAAGATTATAACTCGGATGGTATTATTGATGATAAGGATACGCAGCCATTAGGTCACGGTGATACGCCTCGTATGTATTATGGATTGAATATGAGGGGGGAATATAAAGGATTTGATTTGACCATATTCTTTCAAGGGGCAGCAGGACATGATATTTTTGTCAGTGGTGATATACTCGATCCGTTCATTCAACAAGGATTGGGAAATGGATTGGCTATCATGACAGACCGTTGGCATCGAGAAGACCCAACCGACCCTTATAGTAAATGGGTGCCTGGATATATGCCTGCACCTCGTGTAGCCGGAGTTGCCAATAACCGTTCCAGTAATTCTTGGTCGTTGCATGATGCGAGCTATCTCCGCCTGAAAACGTTGGAGGTAGGTTATACGTTACCTAAATCTCTGACTCGAAAAGCTTCCATTGAACGGGTGAGGTTCTATGTCAATTGTAATAACTTGTTGACCTTTACTAATCGTGAAGGGCTGATGAAGAATATAGACCCTGAGAATAATTCAAGTTATATGCGTTATTATCCACAGATGAAAACTTATAATTTTGGTGTAAACGTAACCTTTTAAAACTAATAAGAACCATGAATAAGAAACGTTTGAAATATATATTGATGGGCGGAGTATTTATACTTAGCCTGACAGGATGTGATGATTATTTGAATTGTGAAGATACAAGTGGCATTATTACTTCGGATTTGATTTGGCAGAATCCGAAAGCAATCACTGCTGTGTTGGCTGATATGTATGATTCGGGGTTGAGAACTGACGAATTTGATGATTGGTATGGAGCAAAGCATAATCTGACCAACCAAACGACACTCTCGGATGAGGCTACAGCGAGCTATCAGAAAGAAAGTGCGTTTGATAAGGCTGATGCAACTTACTCGTATGGGGCATATATCTTTAATGATGATATGGCGACGCGTTACAAACAGATCCGTATCGTGAATAATTTTTTGCAGCATATTGCCGTAACTTCTGTTTTGAGCGATGATGAGAAGAATTTACTTTCTGCAGAAGCCCGTTTCATACGTGCGATGCAATATTTCGGTTTGGTAAAACGGTATGGAGGTATACCTTTGCAAACGATACCGATGGAGTATTCATCGGATCCCATGTCTCTTTATCAGGCACGTGATACGGAACAAAGTGTTTATGACTTTATTATTGATGAATGCAAGAAAATTTACATGGATTTACCGGAAGAGAGAAGCAGTGATTCCAAATATCAAGCAAGTAGAGGAGCTGCATTGGCTCTATGGTCTCGTGCCGCATTGTACGCTGGAACCATTGCCAAATATTCCGGCGTCTTAACATTGACCGGAGAGGCTGTTTCAAAAGGATATGTCCGTATCTCGGAGTCGGAAGCAGAACGCTATTTTACGGAGTGTTACACGGCTTCGTCGATAATATTGAATGATATGGTTCCTCAAGTATATAGCTTATACAAAACAAGTAGCTCGGATACTGATGCACTGGCACAGAATTTTTATAACTTGTTTTCGAAGGCGGTAAATGGAGAGAACGGTGAATACATCTTTCAGAAACAATATGATGTGGAAGCAGATAAAGGGCACATGTGGGACAAATTGAATGTTCCGTTCTCTTATCGTGGAGACGGATGGGGATGTGGCGTTTCTCCTGCATTGGAATTAGTGGAAGAATTTGAGTATAGGGATGGTTCGGATGGTAAGCTGAAATTGAAAGACGAGACGGGAAAATATATCAGTTATGACAGCCCGTATGATATCTTTAAGAATAAGGATCCCCGGTTGTTTGGTTCTATTTATTTACCTGGTGCCCCTTATAAAGGTACAGGAGGAGGAAACATAGAATGGATGAGGGGAGTTATTGATGGTGAAGATGGAATCGGAACCAAATACGAAGCTACTGCCCAGCCAGATAAGGAAAATAAGGTTACGATAAATGGGACGGTTTATAACACTTCTGGTAAAGATGGCGGCTGCTTGGCTGTTGGAGATGCTAGCAAAACCGGATTCTATCAACGAAAGTTTTTGGATGAGACGATGGAAAATTATACGAACATCGATGCAAAACGTTCTTCGACTCCTTGGGTTATTTTTCGATTGGGAGAAATCTATTTAAATCGTGCAGAAGCATGTGTGGAATTGAACCAACATTTGAACGAAGCATTGAATGATATCAATGAGATTAGAGGTCGGGCAGGCATTAAATTGTTGACTGCGTCCGAGTTGACTTTGGAGAAGGTACGCCATGAACGGAAAGTGGAACTGGCTTTCGAACGTCATCGTTATTGGGACTTGAAACGTTGGCGTAAGTCACATTTGGATGTCTCGCAGGGAGGATTGACAAATTTCCGAGGGACAGCTCTTTGTCCTTATTATAACATAAAGAGTGGAAAATATACTTTGAAACAGGTACACCAGCCAAACGGATACGGCTGTTCACAGAAAAGAACTATTATACTGGATTCCGTCCGGAAGATTTGAGTACCAATCCGTTAATGGTACAAAATCCTGGGCATGAGAATTGATAAAAAATAACTCTTTATACAAAAGAACTGATATGAATAGAATATTGAAAACAGGATTGATTGCATTGTTTTTGGGACTCGTGACCGCATGCGAAAATGGGATAGATAATTATGAAGCACCTAATGGAGGAGTGTATGGTACCATCTATGATAAAGAGACCCATGAACCAATCCCGATGCCGGTAGCGGGAAGCAGCGGCGTGATGATTAGTTTGTATGAACAAAATACGGGTGCTACAGCTTCTGTTGATTTCCGTGCTCGTCAGGATGGAACATTTGAACATACCAAAGTCTTCAATGGCGATTATCGCATTCAAGCAAAAGATGCCCCTTTCGTAGGAGTATGTGAAGGTTATGTCACAGTTAACGGACAAACACAAGTGGATTTGTATACCATACCTTTTTCGCGGGCAAGTTTGGATGTTTCTGTCTTGGATGACAATAAACTGTCACTCGTTTATGATGTTAAGGTTTCCAATGAGACGTTGACATTAACTGATGTATCTGCCATTTGGAATTATTCACCCGGAGTAGATGTAAACAGCACTAATCTTGCCGGTATATCTTCATTGGGTCCGATGGAAAGTGGTACCTATATATGGGATTTAATGAATGATACTCAGTTCATAGAAAACCATTACAAAATATTGGCCAATAAGAATCGGGTGTATGTACGGATTGCTTCTACAGTAACAGTAAATGGCAAGCCCTACGTTAACTACAGTCCGGTAGTGGAAGTGAGAGTGAATGATATATTAGGTAATAATCAATAGTTATTTAAATAGAAAAAATACTGTATGAAACGTAAACTTTATTTATTATTAACTCTAATTGTGGGGAGCTGCATGTTTTACGCTTGCGACTCAGATGACCCGAGTGGTAATGTAGGAGGCGCCACTACCCCTAAAGGCGTATCGCTGAAAGTTATGACATATAATATATATAGCGGGCAAAAAGCCTATTCAGGTACTAAGGGGCTGGATACGATTGCCGCAGTTATCAAAAAGGTAAATCCGGACATCATAGGTATACAGGAGTTCGAAACTGGTAGCGACAAGTTGGGTAAGGCGGATGCCATATCCCTGTTGAGGGAAAGAACAGGAATGCGCTATGCTTATTTTGCAAAGACTGGTTATAATCCTGGAGGCGGTGATTATGGTAATCTCATTTTATCGAAATATGAAATAAGCGAAGGCGCTTGTTACGATTTGCCAAGAATTAACGAAATAGGAGACGATAAATATCCACGATCCATGGGAATAGTAAAGGTTAAGAAAAGCGAAAAGGAATTTCATTTTGCTGTTACCCACTTGTCTCTTATTGAAGAAAGCCGTGTCAAACAAGTGTCCACGATACTTGAAAAGATAGCTAATATTAATGGTCCTGTCATATTGACGGGGGATTTTAACGCATATGCCGACTCTGAACCTTTGAACATTTTGCGTGAAAAGTTTGAGATTGCATGTCTGAATGACAATTACGGTCTGACCGTAGAGCCGCCTGTGCCCACCAAAGCGATAGATTTCATCCTTTATACCCCTGACAAGGGGCTATTGCCAGTGGCGTATGATGTATATTACGATGCTTATTACCAGTCGGATCATTTCCCAGTTGTATCATCATTTATTATTCACGATTAAAGAAGAATGTTATGAAGACAGTAGAATATTATGGTAAGTTAATCTTGATATGTATTTCATTGCTTGTACCTCTATGTTTTGCAGGCTGTGAAGAAGATGATATAGAAGAACCGCAGGATGAAGTCGAAAATCCGGCAGACAAAGACGGTGACGATGAAGTTGAAGAAAGTGTTCCTTTCTCACTCGGAAACTATAACCCGACATCGGGAAGTAAGGGGACTGTACTGAACCTGTACGGGACTGGATTTGGTAAAGATGTGAATAATGTTAAGGTGATGGTGAACGGAACGGAGGCCGAAGTGACTGAAGTGGACGGATACTACATAAAAGCGAAAGTGGCAAAAAAATCCGGAACTGGGCAGGTGAAAGTTCGTATCGGAGAAGAAGAATTGGTGTATGAAACACAATTTACTTATAATTTTGGAACAACTGTAAGTACTTATTTCGGGGCTAAGATTGATGACAAATCTGGCATGAAATATGGAGATCTACAAGAGGCGCGTTTATGGAAACCTGTATCAATTGTTTTCGACAAGGACAATTCGCTGTATATAGTCCAAGATGAGGACAGGGACATCGCCATGGTGAAAGATGGAACAGTCAGTCAATTCTTGGATGCAGACAAGACAGATAAATGCCAACAAATGTTCAACATCGCATTCTCAAAAGATAGTGGCTATATGTACATATCCAATGATGGCAATGCCAGCGGAAATTCAAACATTGTGTCTATCCCTTGGGATGAATCCGCAGCTAAATATGATGTGGATAGATTGAGCATTTTCTGGGACAGAAGCAATATTACATATTATGTAACTACTGTTGCTGTACATCCTATAACCGGTGAACTGTTCGCCATTTATGGGAAAGACTCAAAAATATTCAAATATGATCCAACAGAAAGTAAAATGGTTGATACAGGATCAATTCTTCCTAATCTGGAAGGAAATCCCGTAAACGGAGTGAAAACCCGTTGCATGTTATTCGACAAGGCAGGAACCACTGTATATTTCAGTTCCCAGAATTGCAGTGTCATATATAAAGGAGACTATGACATAGCGAACGGGACATTCTCAAATATCCATATATGGGTCGGACAATATAATCAGCATGGTTGGGAAGAAGGCCAAGGTACGGCAGCCAAACTTAACAGGCCATATCAGATGGATATGGATGAAGAAGGGAATCTGTATGTGGCAGTATTCGATGCGAACCGGATTGCGAAGATTACTCCCGATGGTACAATGACCTGCTATGCAGGAAATGGAACTTCGGAACTCAAGGACGGTCCTCTCAACGAAGCGCAATTCAATCATCCGGCAGGTATCCAGTTTGGTCCAGACGGAGTGTTGTATGTGGCAGAATATTGGAACCATACAATACGCAAGATAGAGACAGAATAGTGAATTATATTAGTAATGATAAATAATTGTAAATCATGAGAAAAATAATACAATATCCCAAACTATTCTTTGTGCTTGCGACTACATTACTGATGTCGTGTATGGTAGGATGCAGCGAAGAAAACATACAAGATGTGACGCCTGAAATCAGTGCGAACGATGCAGTTCCTCGGGTTACGATGTACACACCGACAACCGGAGGAAAGGGCACAATTCTGACTTTATATGGAACCCATTTCGGAACGGATCTTAATAACGTTCGTGTGACGGTGAATGGGGTGGATGCAGAAGTGACCGGAGCGTTTGGCAACATCGCCACGGCAGAAGTGGCGAGGAATTCAGGTTCTGGAGCAGTCAAAGTATATGTGAAGAAAGGGGAAGAGGAAGTAGAGATGACTTATGGTACTTTGTTCGAATATTCCACTTCTCCTATCGTAAGTACTTATTTTGGCTTCAAGATTGATGACAAATCCGGTAAGAAATATGGCAATCTGCAAGAAGCACGTTTATGGAAACCGATGGCTATCAAGTTCGATAACGAAGGTACCTTATATATCATACAAGACGAAGATCCGGATGTAGCCATGGTAAAAGACGGTCAAGTCAGTCAATTCCTGAGTTCATCGGCAAGTGGAGGCTTGGTGAACAGAATGCGCGATTTATCTTTTTCTTTAACTTATGACAAGCTTTATATCGCCAATGACTATAATGGGAGCGGAAAATCTCATATCGTATATATCCCATGGGAGAGCACAGGCTATAATGCAGATAACATGGCTGTTTTAGTGGATCAAAGTACTAACTCGAATATTGATGCCGGTATGACAAATGTGGCTGTACACCCCATAAATGGTAAGGTGTATTCAGTCAAACACAATCCGGGAGAGATTTATGTATATGATGAGGGACAAAAGAAAATGCTGGCTACCGGTACGATTCTATCATATCCGACAGGTTCAGATCAAAAAATAGAATCGCATTGTATGTTGTTCAGCAGTGATGGTACTGACGTATATGTCAGTTCACAAAGAAAGCATGTGATATTCAAGGGGAAATATGACCTTGACACACAAACATTCTCCGATTTTCAGATATGGGTAGGACAATATGGTGAGGCTGGTTGGGCAGAAGGTCAAGGCACTGCTGCCAAACTGAATGAACCGTACCAAATGGATTTGGATGAAGAGGGGAATCTATATGTTGCGGTATTCAAAGCACATCGCATTGCAAAGATTACTCCTGATGGATATATGACCAGATATGCAGGTACGGGCACTTCGGGAACAACCGATGGTACATTGGAACAAGCGCAATTCAATCACCCGGCAGGTATCCAGTTCGGTCCGGATGGGGTACTATATGTCGCAGAGTATTGGAATCATGCGATACGTAAAATTGAATGTGAATAAGTAAAGAATAGGTAAGAAAGATTGTTTTTCAGGATAAAAGATCAAACAGTTGAAATCATAAATAGATATTGTTATGAATCATAGATGGGGTGTTGCACTATTATTTGTTGTGCTACTGTTGGGTATTCCCGTACACCATGCTTGGGCTAAACAGGGTGAAAAGACTCCCGTTGATTATGTAAATCCGTATATTGGCAATATCAGCCATTTATTGGTACCTACATTCCCAACCATTCATTTACCCAACAGTATGCTCAGGGTGTATCCGGAAAGAAAGGATTATACAGGTAATCAAATGAAAGGGTTGCCAATTCTTGTTACCAACCATAGGGAAAAATCGGCTTTTAATTTATCGCTATTTCAAGGTGATACAAGTAAACTACAGCCGATCATTCCATTTAGTTACGACCATGAGGTCATTAAGCCATATTACTATAGTGTATATTTGGATGATTATGATATTCAAGTAGAATATGCACCGTCGCACCAATCGGCAATATATTCGTTCATTTTTTCTCATGATACGCCGTCGTTTCTCATTGTAAATGCAGAGGACGGAGAATTAGCCACCAATGGTCAGGCTGTATATGGGTATCAATGTATTGCCGGGTCAGACACAAAGGTGTATTTGTATCTCGAAACAGAACAATTTGCTTTGAAATGCGGTGTACTTGCCAATGGTCAATACACATCATCAGACAGGGGTATAAGCGGTGCCTCTACCATTGTGCTTGAATATGTCCTTGACACTCCTTCTTTGAATCTTCGCTACGGAGTCTCATTGATAAGTGTGGAACAGGCAAAAAGGAATCTTGAAAGGGAAATAAACAACTATGACCTGAAAGCTCTGTCGGAAGCAGGACGACGCATTTGGAATGAGAAACTTGGCAAAATCAGCGTGACAGAAGGTAGTGAACAAGACAAGACGGTTTTTTACACTTCCTTGTATCGTACGTATGAACGAATGATATGCATATCTGAAGACGGAAAATACTATAGTGCCTTCGATGGGAAAGTCCATAATGATTATGGTATCCCATTCTATACAGACGATTGGATATGGGATACGTACAGAGCGGTTCATCCATTGCGAGTTATTATAGAACCTAAGATGGAAACCGATATGATTTCATCATTCATTCGTATGGCGGAACAGATGGAACAGTTCTGGATGCCTACTTTCCCGGAAATAACGGGTGATACGAGACGCATGAATTCCAATCATGGGGTTGCTACCGTAATAGATGCCTA
>ENA-ORVC01002437-ORVC01002437.1-human-gut-metagenome-genome-assembly--contig:-NODE-2437-length-12518-cov-2.336596_pt1 | contig 12518 bp, 2 predicted proteins | sample MGYA00242092_ERZ509234 | MGnify/ENA primary metagenome ERZ509234 (study PRJEB26280, sample SAMEA2338800) | human gut metagenome | biome: human gut; feature: human-associated habitat; material: faeces... | reverse complement strand
GAAGCGAAGAGTGAGAAGCCGGGCAGGAAGAGCGGGGACGAGGGCAAGCTCCCCAAAGCCGCCGGCTCCTCTTTCTCTGATGACCCGGCGGCAGGCCATGCGGCTATGGTGGATTGGCTGGTTGATGCGCCGGGCAGATATGCCGAGCATCTTCGTGAGAGCGGGGGCAACGAAGACGATTATTATGATCCGTTGTTCGATTTGAGATATTAACCAGCCGAGTTTTTTGACAGTTGAATAGGGAAGGGAGAGAAGAACGAGCCGGCAACTTCAGTTTTCGGCTCGAACGATACGGCTTTTAATAATGGTATCGGCATTGCAGAACGATCAGTGCCTCGCTCCGGTCGTCCAGCTTATAGACGAGCCGGTCTTCCTGATTGATGCGCCGCGACCAGCACCCGGCAAGATCGAAGCGCAGCGGTTCCGGTTTGCCGATGCCTTCAAAGGGGTTCCGCATGGCATCGCGCAGTAGTTCGTTGATCCTCCTGACCGTGCGCTTGTCCGTGCGTTGCCAGTAGAGGTAGTCTTCCCACGCCTGCGGCGTCCATGTGAGCAGCATCAGTCCACCAGCTCATGCGCCGTAGTTGCGCCGGTATTGGCGGCGTTCAGAGAGTCCCGCAGGCGGGAGGCATTGGCTGGCGAGCGCAGCAGATAGGCCGTCTCCATGATGCTGTTGTAGTCTTCCAGAGACATCATGACCACGGAAGGCGATTTTTGGCGGGTGATGATGACCGGTTCGTGATGGTCGCAGACGCGATTCATGGTGTCCGCAAGGTTCTGGCGGGCTTCGGAATAGGTAATGGCCTGAGACATACGACCTCCTTTTGTACAAAAATAGGTACAACTCTGTTCAGAGTCAAGACAGTGAATCCTTCTCTCCTTTTTCATTCGGCAACTGCTTTGATTTTAAAGGAGAAAGAATGCTGAATCTTGAAACTTTCCGTGCGCTTTATCCCGAATATAAGGGAATGACCGATTACGAAATCACAACGCGCCTACATGACGCACGGTTTTCGGACGTTCCCTTCGAGCAGTTCGCCCGGCAGTTCGGCGGGTCGACGCAGGAGGATGCGGCTGAACTTGGCGCACGCCAGTACAATGCCGCCAATCCTGACAATCCCATTACCTCCGCCGACATCCGTGCCAAAGATCGCAGCGGTTTTTGGGGAGGGGTACAGCTTCTCGGTGAAGGGGTTTGGGACGCGGTGACGGACCAGTTCCCGGAAGATATAGCCCGTATCTGGCGTGGCGGTGATATTGATCCGCAGCAACCGGGCATAGCCGACAAGATGATCGAACGCCAGAAAAAGGACAGTGCCGCGCGAATCCCGTCCCTTCAGGAAGTGGAAGGAGGTACCTGGGCCAAGTCGTTGTACCAAGGCCCGCGCTCCGTAGCGACCAGTTTGGCGACCGGCGTTGGCGGCTCTCTGGCGGGCGGTGCGGCCGGTTCCGCCGCCGGTCCGGCAGGAACTGTCGTCGGAAGCATGGTCGGCGCTGCAACCGCGTCCTTCCCGGCTTTCTATCGCATGGCGAAAGACCAGTTCGTCGAAGAAGTGCAGGAGGCCGTTCAAAAGCAAAGGGGTACGTCCCTGAGCAGTGAGGAAGCCAGTGAACTCAATGCGTTGATTGACGCTGACGCTATGGAGTTCGGGCTTGACGAAGCGGCCCCGGAAGCTCTCAGCCAGTTTTTTACCGCAGGCTTGCTCAAAGGTGGAGGTGGAGCCTTTTTGAAGAGTCTCGGTCTTGGCGGCATGTCCGAAGCTATCGGCAAGAGGGCGCTGATCAGAATCCCCGCCAAGCTCACGGCGGAGATTGCCGAGGAAGAAGCCACCGAAGCCATGACTTTCATGGGGCAGGAAGGGATTCGCAAACGGTATAATCTTCGCAAGACCGATCCTACGTTGGGAGAATTCGTTGAAACGCAGGCTGGTCCCGTCGCCGTGGGCAGTTTGCTCCAGATGGGCGTCGGCGGTGCCATCAACAGGGCCTTCGGGCGTAGCTATCAGCAGGGGCAGGAGGGAAATAATCAGCAATCGGAAGGCGGAACAACGGTTCCACCCACTACAGAGAATCCCCAGCCATCCACGCAACAGGCCGCATCAAATATGGAACAGCCCACGCCGAATGGGGGGCAGAGGCCGCAGGCGGAAGATTTTGGCCTGAGTGGGGTTTTCGGTGGACAGAGCTACCAAGACGTTTTGCGACGACAACAGTCGCAGGGGGCTCCCACAGACCGGATAAAGCCGGTTGATCCGTTCGATGACGGGTACGACGAAACGGCGGAATGGGTAAGGCAGAATGAACAGCGTGTTGGCGGAGATGACCAGCACGCTGTTTCTGATCTTTGGGACATGACGAAGGGACCAAGTATTTCCTTTGGGAAGACGGTGGACCTCATCGTCGGAGATTATGGGGAGAATGCCCCGGCAGTGCGACAGCCTTCGACAATGTACGGGATGAACTTCCTCAACCAGAATCCGGGCCACATGGATGCCATAGATGTTCCCTATACGGTCATTCCGATGTCGAACGCTCCGCAGGCACGACCGGTTGGCGGCAATGCACGGATTCCTCTCATGGCTGGAAATGCCGTTTCTCAGTCCGCCTACGACCGTACCTTGGTGACGCCGTACAACGCACCGTCCGGCCCTGCCATATCCATGCCTTCCACTGCTCCGGTACAGGGTGTTGTCGGCGGGTTGTCTTCGCCCGTCGCGCAGCCTGCGGGCGGTGTTCCCCTGCAGGCCCCGCGCGGCGATACCACGGCGCAGGCGGAAGGGCTTGGGATGCGCGCGCCGGACACGGTTCCGGAAGATTTCCTGCGGAGCCACATCATTGTTGGGGCAGTTTCCTCTCCCGCTCCGGCCTCCCGTTCGGAACGGCATCCGTCCGTCCCTTCGGTTGTCCCGTCCCCTGCGGGGATGGCAGCCGGACAGCAGAACGCTGGGCAAGTTCCCGCCGTTCAAGAACAGGCTCGTAAACGGCTGGAAGGGATGACGTGGCGAGAACTTCTGGCGCTTGTTCCCGAAAAGGAACTGCCCGCCGCACGCAAGGAAAACAAGAGAGGGCTGATAGAGCGGATTCTGGCATCGGAATTCACCGTGGGCACGGGAGAATCCTCTTTGTCCGGGGAAAGTCGTGGAGTAGACTCCGGGCAAAAGGAGGAAGGCCATGCCGGTCTACAGCAAGGAACGCCCGGAACTGGAACTGGAGAGCTTCTTTCGGAGTCTGTACCCGTCGACGCGGCGGGGAATCCGGGAGAACTGGCTGCGGCTGCGGGAAGCCCCGGAGATTTTCAAAGAGGAGATCGAAGAGGAGATTGGGGAAGTGGATCTGATATGGATACGGCTGTACCGGGAACTGGTGGAGCAGAGGCCGGACCTCGAACCGCTGTTCAACGAGCCGCCGGACATGTCGCGTTACCCCGCGAAAGGGGAAGCCAGAATGTGTTACTCCACCAACTTTCTGCGGATACTGAGTCAGGAAGACCTGCGGAAGGACGAGGAGGGCAATTTCTGGATGGACGATATCGACAAATGGGACAGCCTATATCCAGAGGAAGCAAAGGAGAGAAGAAAGAGGTTCTGGAGAAAACTAGGGCTCAAGGAGTAGAGCGGAAACTGTTTCGGGCCATAGAGCGTCAGCAGGGCGGGGTTTCTCCTGAAGCCGAGGCATGGGCGCACGGATTGAACCCGCAGGAACGAAAGAAGGCTTACGAACAACTCGTACTGAACGAGTTCAAGAGACATACGGCGTCCGAACTCGGCGTGGATGAGGAGAGCCTCAGATTTATCCCAGTGCGGAAGGACAGCGAAACCTCGCTCCGGCTGAAAGAGATCGGGGGTGTTTTCGGACAGGATATCGTCATTTTCAAGGACAGTTCGTCCGTTCAGACGGGCATCCGTGGCGCGTCTGTCCCGACCATTGAGCATGTGGTGTTCATGGAGGGGAGCGCAGAGGGAGAAAAGCCTTATCTCTTCGTCCTCGGGCATGAACTCCTGCACAGAATGCGGAGCGAAGACCTCAAAGCATATAAACAATTCCAAGAATATCTGTTGGATGACCTTCAGGAAGACGCCATTCCCCGTTACCGTGAAGACCTCGACCGTCGAACGGGTGGCGACGGAACCGTGGCCCGGATGTCGGATGAAGCCATTCTGGAGGAGATCGGGGCCGACCTCGTGGGCAAGCGGCTCACCGAAGAATCGTTCTGGGCGAAGATGGCCGATGAGCGGCCAAGCCTGTTCGCGCGGGTGGCCCAACTTGTCCGCGATCTGTTGGACAGGGTGACGGCCGCATTCCGTGCGGATCCCCTGCCCGCAGCATGGGTGAAGGATTTTGACGCGATCCGGGGCCATATCGATACCATAATGGGGCGGTGGGCGGAGAAGAACGCACGGAGGCAGCAGCGGGAAAATACGGACAGAACGCTTTCCGGGGCAACGTCTCCCGTGGTAGAATCCAAGAAAATGCAGGAGGGCGAACATGGCGAAACCGATGACCGTGGCGGTAATGGACCCGCAGAACTCCCCGTGGTGGAAGATGCGTCTCATATGGCTTTTGGACAACGATCCGGAATTCGTGATGGAGCTGTGGGAGACGCCGGGGCACAAGGGACTTCTGGATCACCTCGACAGGATGGTGTGCGTCATGACGCAGATTCACCGCGAGATGGACGACACGCCGGAGGACGCGAAGGAGGAAATGATCGAGACGGCGCTGTGCCCGTCGGACATGATCGATCTGGACGCCGAGATGCCGGAGGAGCTGAGGGAAGAGATTCTGGATTGGGCGGACGAGCCGGAAAACTTTCCGCCGACGGAGGGCGAGGACGGAAGAATAGTCGAAATCACCATGTAGGCCCCGATGACGTACTGGTGCCCGGCGGAAACGTCACTCGCGCCAAGGCCAACATCGAGGCTGTGCGTCTCCTTAAGAAGCTGAACGAGGAAAAGCGGGACGCGACGCCGGAGGAAAAGAAGCGTCTCGCACAGTTCACCGGATGGGGTTCTCTCGCTCAGGAAGTGTTTAACACCGAGTACGCTTACGCCGCGCAGTATGAAAAGCGGTTTGACGGGGGGCTCCCTCCGGCGTTGCGTTATGCCGACGACAAGAAGCGTTCGGATTACGCGCGGTGGAAGAAAAATTACGGGACGGCGCTGCATCCCGATCTCGGCGGCATGATGACCGCTCAGGAATGGGACGCCGCCGAAAAGTCCACGCTCAACGCGCACTATACCGACCGCAAGGTCGTCGGCGCCATGTGGGGCATGGCGGAAAAGCTCGGGTTCCGTGGCGGACGGGTGCTTGAACCGTCGGCGGGTACCGGGCTTTTCTTCGGCCTCATGCCTGAAAGTCTTTCCGGCCGTTCCAGTCTCGTCGGCGTTGAACTGGATACGCTTACCGGGGGGATTCTCGGCAAGCTCTATCCGGATGCCGACATTCAGGTGACGGGGTTCGAGAATGCGAAGCGCGTGGGGGACAACACCCTCGACCTTGTGATTTCCAATGTTCCCTTCGGCAATTTTCGGGTTACGGACAAAAAGCGCCCACAGTACGCCAGGCAGTCCATCCACAACTATTTCATTTCCCGCTCCATCGACGCGGCGCGCCCCGGCGGGCTGGTCATGGAGATCACGTCTCACTTCACGATGGACAGCGTGAGCGGGGCCTCGATTCGTGAGGAATGGGGCAGGAAGGCCGATCTTGTGGCGGCGGTCAGGCTTCCCGGTACGGCCTTCGAGAAGAACGCCGGGACGCAGGTGACGACCGACATCCTGATTTTCCGCAAGAAGGATTCCGGCCTTTCTCCAGTATCCAATGCCTTCCGCAACGTGGAAAACGTCGAGACGCCGGACGGCCCGGCGGTCGTCAACGAATACTTCGTGCAGCATCCCGAGATGGTGCTCGGCGAGCATTCCTTGCAGGGGTCCATGTACGGGGAGAACGAGTACACCCTCAAGCCGAAGGACGGGGAGAGCATAGAGGACGGGTTGAAAAAGGCTCTTGATGCGCTTCCGGCAAACGTGTTCGGCGAGGGGCGAGCGGTTCCCGTCGAACGGGAAGAGCGGATCGCGGATGCCGGGATGCGGGAAGGGGCGCTTGTCGAGAAGGACGGCGGCCTGTTCACCGTTTCCGACGGGGCGTTGGTTAAGCCCGAGTGGGACGACAAGCCGAAGAAGGTACGGCAGGCGGCAAGCTACGTCGGCGTCAAGAAATCGGTTTTTGACCTCATCAATGCGATGAACAGCGATGCGGACGACGCCGGGATCGGCAAGCTCCGGGACGCGCTGAATAGTGCCTATGATGCCTACGTGAAGGACTACGGCCCGATCAACAAGGACGGAAACGGATTCCTTGAGGACGACATCGAATTTCCCACGGTCGCGGCCATCGAGCGCCTCGTCAGTGTGCCCGTCACCAAGACGTACAAGAGCGGGAAGCGTAAGGGGGAATCGTATCAGGTCGATGAAAAGCGGGTGGCCAAGGCCGACATCTTCACCAAGCGCACGATATTCCCTTTCAAGGAACCGACATCCGCCGAAAACATTCAGGACGCCATCAAGATCTGCCGTATCTTCAGGACGGGGATCGACGTCGGGTATATCGGGAATCTCCTCGGCATGAGCCCGGAGGCAGCCCGTGCCGAACTCCTCAAGACGGAAACCCTCTTCGAGAACCCGGAAACGGGGCTTATCGAACCGGACGATATCTACCTTTCCGGCAATGTCCGCAAGAAGCTGGAAATGGCGGAAGCAGGCCGAGAGGACAATCCGGCCTACGAGAAAAACGTGGAGGCGCTGCGGAAGGTCCAGCCGGAACGTATCGGCATCGACGCCATCCACGCCCGCATCGGCTCGTCGTGGGTTCCCGCCAAGGTCTACGAGGCGTTTGTGACGCATCTCGGCTTTTCCAGCGTATCCGTTGAGAAGGCGCGTCTTGAAGGCGAAGACGGTTCGACGCAGTGGCACGTTGAAGCTTACGGCGGCACGCCGGAAGCGCGGAACCGTTGGGGAGTGGACGGTGCGTCGGTCATTGACCTGATCAGCGACAGTCTGAACCTGAAACGTACTGAGGTCTACGACGAGCATTACAACGCCGACGGGAAAACGTCCCGTGTGAAGAACACCGAGAAGACGCTGGCGGCGCAGGAAAAGCAGCGATCCATTCAGAACGAATTCCAGTCGTGGCTGAAAAAGGACGACGACGCCGGGAGGCTCGTCGAAGACGAGTACAACGATAGGTTCAACGGGTTCGTCCCGCGCAAGTTCACGGCCCCCGACATCAAGCATTTTCCCGGCGCTTCCCACTCCATCGAGTTGCGGGAGAACCAGAAGTTAGGCGTTGTCCGAGGGTTGCAGGAATCCACCTTGCTCGCGCACGGCGTCGGTTCCGGCAAGACCATGTTGCAGATTACGCTGGCGATGGAAATGCGGCGTCTCGGGACGGCGAAAAAGCCGTGGATTGTCGTTCAGGCGTCCACCCTGTCGCAGTTCGCGGCTACCTTCAAGACGCTGTACCCGCGCGCGGCTATCCTTGCGCCGACGGAAAAGCAGCGTAACGCGAAGAATCGCCAGCGTCTTCTGGCCCAGATTGCCAGCGGCGACTGGGACGCCGTGGTCACGCCGCATGGCTTTTTCAATTCCATTTCCATTGATCCGGAGAACGAAGCCCGTTTCATCGAGACGCAGATCGAGGAGTATAAGGATTCGCTCAGGAATGATTTTGAAGTCGACGATATCGACAAGAAGAAATCATCGGAGAGCCGGACGGTCAAACAAGTCCGCAAGAAGATTGAGAAGCTGAAGAATCGTCTTGAGGCGTTGTCGAACACGAAGAAGGACGAGAACATCTATTTCGAACAGCTCGGCGTGGACGCGCTGATCATCGACGAGGCCCACGTCTACAAGCGCGGAAGCTTCTACACCAAGATGGACAACGTGAAGGGGCTCGACCGTGATTCTTCGCAGCGTTCCATGCAGATGCTCATGAAGGCCCGGCATGTGCAGGCGAAGACCGGCGGCAAGAACGTGGTGCTCGCCACGGGTACGCCTATCTCGAATACCCTGACGGAAATGTGGACCATGTTCCGCTACACGCGCCCCGATCTTTTGAAGGAGTTCGGGGTGGAGCAGTTCGACGACTTTGCCAGCGCCTTTGCCGACACCAGCATCGATCTGGAGGAAACGGCGACCGGCGAGTTCAAGCAGGTGGAACGCTTCAACAAGTTTGTGAACGGCCCGGAGCTGCTCACGCTCTGGCGTTCCGGCGCGGATGTGGCTCTGACGGAAGACCTCGACTACATCAAGGGGCTTCCCAAGCTGAAGGAAGGGCGGATTCACGAGGTGGCCGTGGAGCGTTCGGAGTCGCTGTCCAATTACATTGAAGCGTTGCGGCAGGAGCGCGCCGAGTGGGACAGGCTGTCGGGTAAGGAGAAGTCCGATCCGAAAAATCGCAGCGTGCCGTTGCAAATCTACGGCAAGGCGAAAAAGGCGGCCATCGACCTGCGGCTCGTCGATTCTTCCCTGCCGGACGAGCCGGCCAGCAAGGCCAACAGAGCCGTGGAAAACATCTATGATCGTTGGGAAGACAACCGCGACAGCAAGGCGGCGCAGATCGTGTTCTGCGACAACTTCAAGAGCGGAGACGGCAAGTTCAACCTGTTCGAGGACATCAGGGACAAGCTGATCGCCAGAGGCGTTCCCAAAGAAGACGTAGCCGTCATCCACGACTTCAAGACGGACGAGGCGAGGAAACGCCTGTTCGACGCCGTGAACCGTGGTGACGTTCGCGTGCTCATGGGGACAACGGAAAAACTCGGCGTCGGCGTGAACGTGCAGGAGCGTTTGCTCACGGCGCACCATCTTGATGCGCCGCCTCGCCCCATGGACTTTGAGCAGCGCAACGGGCGCATCCGGCGACCGGGCAACATGTTCCCCGAGGTCGAGGTGTTGACCTACGGGACCAAGAACACGCTGGACTCTGTAACGTTCCAGCAACTTATCAGCAAGCAGAAGTTCATCAACCAGCTTCTTCGCGGCGATGTGGGAACCCGGACTTTTGAAAACCCCTTCGACGCGACGCAGGCAACCTTTGAAGATATGATGGCGGCCTTCTCCGGTAATCCGCTTGCCAAGGAGAAGATGCAGCTACAGGTGGAGGTCCGCAGGCTTGAGGCGTTGAACGCGGCCTATGAGTCCCGTCTCGGAACCCTGCGGTACAACCTGCGGAGCGCGAAGAGCAGTCTTGAATTCCTTGAAGGGCGGACGAAAAGCGCGGAAGCCGTTACCGCATTCGTCAATGAGCACTTCCCTGACGGCGAAATTGAGGGCAGGAAGGAACTTTCCAAGGACGTATCGGCTTGGCTGGACGGCGAATTGAAGCGTATCGAGAAGGTGCTTTCCGGGATCAGGAAATATGCCCAGTGGCAGGTGAAGAACCCGCGTGATTACGCCGCAGGAATGACTGTGGAGCTTGGCAACGGGGTATCGGCGGAGGTTTCCGTTCTTCCGCATGTTGCCGAGGCGGGCGGGGAGCTTTCCAAGGGCGTGGCCATGTCCTATCAGCTTGCCGGGCCTCATGGCATCAAGGAGTCAGGCCCCTTCAACGGGGCTGCGGGCCTGTTCACGCGCCTCAAGAACGATCTGGCCCGGTACGCGGGAAGCGCCGCCGAGAACGCGGAGAAGATCAAAGGCGCCAAGGCCCAGATAGCGTCTCTTGAGGAAGAGCTGAAACGTCCGTTTGAGCAGAAGAAGGAGCTTGAGGATGCCCGTGAGCGGATGCTTGAGATCGAGCAAAAGCTGGCGGAAACGTCCAAGAAGCCTGATACCGAAGAAGCGCCGATGGCTTCCGTCAACCCCGGCGAATTTCTGAACGAAGTGCCGGCCTCTCGCCTCCGCGTGCGCAAGGCGGCGGTGCAGTCCGTCGCGGACGCGCTCGGAAAACGGGCGGCCAACGCCGATACGCGGGTGGTTCAGTCGTTTGAGGAACTTCCCGAGCATATCCGGCAGCTTTACGGCGAGGTGTCGTCGCGTCTGGAGGGGGTGTACGATCCCGCTTCCGGCACGGTGTACCTCGTGGCGGACAATCTGCGCGGTACGGCACGCGCGGCGGAAGTGTGGATGCACGAGAACATGGTGCACCACGGCCTGAACGGGCTTTTGGGAAAGGACGAGAAAAGGCGTGTGCTCAACAGGCTGTGGCGGGGCATGGGCGGCATGGGCAATGCGGAAATCGCATCCGTCGCCCAAAAGTACGGCGTTGATCCCCGCTCCGATGCGGAGGGCCGTGCGCTGGTCATGGAGGAGGTTGTCGCGCACCTCGCTGAAAAGCGGGCGGCATACAAGCTGTCCGGACAAGAGCTGACATACTGGCGGCGTGTCGTCGAGGCCGTACTGCGGGCGTGGCACGCGCTGGTGGATGCCGTGACCGGGCGCACGGGCTCCATGAAATACGAGAACGTGGACAGGCTGTTGTCCGCGCTGGATCGGTATGTCTTTGAGGGCAGGCCCGAAGGCATGGCCGAAGGCGGCATGGTTCCGGCTATGGCGTCGGTGGATAGGTCCGGTTCGGATATGGAGGCCGCTCACGCCGCGTGGGAGCAGGTACAGAGGGATATGGCAGAATGGGGGCGGCAGGTTGATGCCTTTGATCCCACTGTCGTTATTGAAGGCGGTAAGGTAGAGAGCTTGCCCGTAGGCAAAACGCCAGATGTGTTGCAAAAATTGGGTGCGCCTGACCTGCCTATGACTATGGCACTAAGAAACTTGGCAAAGATACTTTCAAGTAAGGAAGACCATAATCTGCCAAAGGATACGGTAAAGCAGTTGCCGAAAGCACTTGCGGAACCCGTAATGGTTTTTGAATCGGCAACTTCGCCGGACTCTTTCGTGGTGTTGACAGAATTGAAACACGAAGGCCGCTCGGTCATGGTCGCCGTGCATCTGGATACGGAGCGCCAGCGTGTGCGGGTCAATGATATTGCCAGCGCCTACCGGCGGGGCAATGAAGCATGGTATGTGCGGCAGATAGAGGAAGGGCGTCTACTGTATCAGGACAAAAAGAAGAGCCTCGCATGGGCGCGGACTCACAGGCTACAATTGCCCAAGGTGCGCAAACTCCCAGCGAGGCTTTCTAGAAACAGAATACTCACCGAAGAGGACGTCGTCAAGCCGATTGCGCCGCAAAACAAGCCGTTGGCCTCCCTGCGGGACATCAAAGATGTCCGCGACATCACCGGCATGAGTGCCGAGGATGCCATGAACCTTGCCAAGAACGATCCGTGGATTGGAAGCATCTTTGGAAAATCCGACGACGTGACGCTCATGCAGCGGATTTTCATGTTGCCGCACTGGGTGGCGAAGCGGTTCCCCGGCTTCAAGGCCGTGTACGACCGTCAGGTCAGGCGGCAGGATGAACGGGCGGCGGAACGCGCCCGCAGCCTTCAGGAAATCCCTTCTTTGTTCGGAGAGAACAAGCTTTCCGGCAAGGACATGGGCGAGTTGAAAAAACTGGTCTGGGACAATGACGGCAAGCAGATTGCCGAGCTTGAGGGCATCGACAAGTTCCTGACGGACGAAGAGCTGGAGAGCGGGCGCACCACCATCAAGGCCAATCCAGAATGGTATGAGGGCTACGACAAATGGCTTTCTAGGCAGCCCGTGTCCGACGCCGTGAAAAAGGCCATGCGCGAAATCCGGGTGAGCCTCGACAACGACCTCATGCGCGCCCACAACCGTCTTGCCCGGATGAGCGAGATGGGAGACGTGGCCATTCAGGAGTTCCGTACCCAGATTGGGCACATCCACAACTACTTCCCCCACCATCGGTACGGGGATTACTTCATTCAGGGGAAGGACAAGAAGGGCGAGGTCGTCTACCGTGAACACTTCGACGCGCTGCACAAGCGGTATGCCCGGCGACACTTTGAGAACCGCCTTGAGGCGTTGAAGGAGGAATACCCCGACACCGTCTTTGACCTCGACGAAAACACGAAGCTTCCCGACGAGGCTTTCGGGCGTGTCCTTGACCCTGAGGCGATGGAGCAGGTGATCAAGGCGGCTTTGTCCAAAGTTTCCGACAAGGAGCAGGCGGATCGGATTGCCGAGGTGCTGCACGAATCCGTGGCCGACGTGATGAAGTCGTCGGGGTGGGGCTCCCATGCCATCGGACGGAAGAACATACCCGGCTTCGAGAAGGACGACCTCTTCCGGGTGCTCTACGACTACAAGAGCGGGCTTACCGGCTGGCTGACCAAGATGGAATCCTCCAAAGATTTTGCCGAAGCCCTCGGCAAGATCAACGCAAAGGCCCACCCGCAGGAGTGGAGCTACACCTCGCAGTACGTCAAGGACATGCTGCGGAACGGCGACCGTGTGGATCGGACCGTGGGTACTATCAAGTCCGCGGCCTTCGCGTGGTATCTCGGCGGGAACATCAAGACCGCCGTGCTGAACCTCACCCAGAACGTCATCGTCGGCGTGCCGCGTCTGCAAATGGACGTGGAGGGCGGGGCGCGC
>ENA-ORVC01002433-ORVC01002433.1-human-gut-metagenome-genome-assembly--contig:-NODE-2433-length-12538-cov-10.240567_pt1 | contig 12538 bp, 9 predicted proteins | sample MGYA00242092_ERZ509234 | MGnify/ENA primary metagenome ERZ509234 (study PRJEB26280, sample SAMEA2338800) | human gut metagenome | biome: human gut; feature: human-associated habitat; material: faeces... | reverse complement strand
GGTATATTTTAGTGGATGAATTTCAGGATATCAACCAGATCCAGTATGAGATCGTAAAAATGCTGGCTCTGCCGGAGAACAATCTGTTCATCGTAGGAGATGATGATCAGTCCATTTACCGTTTCCGGGGCGCAAGGCCGGAGCTAATGCTTGGATTTGAAAAAGATTATCCAGATGCAGAGAGAATCCTGCTGGATGTAAATTACCGCTGCGTGGATCCGGTGATCGAGAGCGCAGGAAAACTGATCGCTAATAATAAAACACGTTTCCAGAAAGAGATCCATGGAAACAGGGGAAAAGGCTGTCCTGTATTTGTAAAAGAGTGGCCGGACCCTTTAGCAGAGACAAAGGCTATTACAGAAGAACTGCGGGATTACCACCAGATGGGGATCGCTTACGAAGATATGGCGGTTTTATACCGCACCAATCAGGGACCAAGACTTCTGATCGAGCGGATGATGGAATACAATATCCCCTTTCATATGCGGGATACAGTGCCAAATCTTTATGAACACTGGATCTCCAGAAATGTGTTCTGCTACATTTACGCGGCCTTAGGGGATCTGAGCCGTTCCAATGTGCTTCAAATCATCAACCGTCCCAAGCGCTATATCAGCCGGGATGCCCTGGAGGACCGGCAGGTTAACTGGGAGTCGGTGAAATCCTTTTACCAGGACAAGAACTGGATGATGGACCGGATTGAACAGCTGGAATATGATTTGGCGGTGTTGAGGAAGATGGCTCCGGCCGCGGCCGTCAATTACATCCGGAAGTCAGTGGAGTACGATGAGTACATCCGGGAATACGCCCAGTCCAGAAGGATGAAGCCGGAGGAGCTGTTTGATACGCTGGACCAGCTTCAGGAAAGCGCGGCCGGCTTTAAGACATATGAACACTGGTTTACCCATATGGAGGAATATAAGGAACAGCTAAAAAAACAGGCGGCAGGCAGGGACGAACAGCGCCAGGGAGTCAGCCTCATGACCATGCACAGCGCCAAGGGGCTGGAATTCAGGGTGGTCTATATCCTGGACGCCAATGAAGGCGTTACGCCCCATCACAAGGCGGTTCTGGACCCGGATGTGGAGGAAGAACGCAGGATGTTCTATGTGGCTATGACAAGGGCCAGGGAGAGGCTCCATATTTATCATGTGAAGGAGCGGTACCGCAAGAAACAGGCGAAATCAAGGTTTGCAGAGGAGGCAGAAGGATGAATGAAACAGGGCTTGTCCAGATATACTGCGGAGATGGAAAGGGAAAGACCACAGCAGCCATAGGCGCGGCTGTACGGGCCGCCGGGCGGGGATACCGGGTGCTGGTGGCCAGGCTTCTAAAGACAGATGATTCAGGGGAGGTAACAGGGCTCTCCCATGTTCCCGGCATTACAGTGCTGCCCTGCGGCCGGAATTTCGGATTTTCCTGGAACATGACCCAGGTCCAGCGGAAGGCCGCTGCCCTGTATTATGACCACTGTCTTCTGAATGCCTGGAACATGGCTCTGGGAGCGGACGGGGGAGAACCCTATGACATGCTGGTGCTGGATGAAGCCATCGGCGCCTGTAACCTTGGGTTTGTGGATGAGGCCGGCCTGGTAAAGGCCCTTAAGGAAAAACCGGCTGCCCTGGAGGTCATTCTTACAGGACGCTGTCCCTCAGAGGCCCTGCGGGATCAGGCGGACTATATTACGGAAATGGTTATGAGACGCCATCCTTATGAACGCGGAGTCGGGGCAAGGGAAGGAATCGAATACTAGAAAATGAATATTAGAGAATATGTTCTTGCATTTTAAGGGTGAGTCTGATAGAGTGTAAGAGAAAAGAAACAAGCTTAAATTTTTGGAAGCAAGAGAGGAATCAGGATATGGCAGACGAGAAAGATCTGAATGAAGAAGAGCAGGAGATGACAGTTACCCTTACTCTGGATGATGATACAGAAGTGGAGTGCGTGGTGCTGACTATCTTTAACGCGGGAGAGCACGAGTACATTGCCCTTTTACCCATGGAAGGCGCTGATTCGGAGGAAGGCGAGGTATATCTGTACCGTTACAGCGAGACCGAGGACGGAACTCCTAACCTGGACAACATCGAGGATGACGATGAGTACGAAATCGTGGCTGAAGCATTTGACGAGCTGCTGGATGCCCAGGAATACGATGAGCTGGTGGGCGAGGTCGAGGAAGAATAATCAGGATAATTATGATACAGAGGAACGGCTCCGGGAGAAATCCCGGGGCTTTTTTCAGTTCATAGGAAAGCGCGCCCGGTGGCTCCTGTTCTATCGGATGCCCAGTTGTGAAACTTGTGTGAAATGATGGAAATGTTCCTTGATTTTTGTTAAAATAATTCCTATAAAAGAATGAAAAAAAGCCAGATTATATGTAAGGAGGCAGTATCATGGATACACTTAAGATATTAGTAGTGGACGACGAGGCCAGAATGAGGAAGCTGGTAAAGGATTTCCTTACCAATAAAGGGTTTGCGGTCATAGAGGCGGGAGACGGCGAGGAGGCGGTGGACGTATTCTTTGCGCAAAAGGACATTGCCCTGGTGCTTTTGGATGTTATGATGCCGAAGATGGACGGCTGGGAAGTGCTGAGGACCATCCGCAAGTATTCCCAGGTACCGGTCATTATGCTGACAGCCAGAAGTGAGGAGAGAGACGAGCTCCAGGGTTTTTCCCTGGGAGTGGACGAGTATATATCCAAGCCCTTTAGTCCGAAGATTCTGGTGGCACGGGTGGAGGCCATCCTCAGGAGGACGAATGTGGCTTCCGCGGACAGCGTGAATGTGGGAGGTATTTGCATTGATAAGGCGGCCCACCAGGTTACCATAGACGGGCAGGAGATTGATCTGAGCTTTAAGGAGTTTGAGCTCCTCACCTACTTTGTGGAGAATCAGGGAATCGCCCTTTCCAGGGAAAAGATTCTGAATAATGTGTGGAATTATGACTATTTTGGAGATGCCCGCACCATAGACACCCATGTGAAGAAGCTGCGCAGCAAGATGGGAGAAAAGGGAGAATACATTAAGACCATATGGGGCATGGGCTATAAATTCGAGGTGAGCGAAGGATGAAGCATTCCATCAGGGTAAAATTCACCATGATATTCATTGGTCTGATGGCGGCGGTGTTAGTCAGCATGTGGGCGGTGAACAGTTTTTTTCTGGAGGGCTTTTATGCAAAACAAAAGCTGCGGCTTTTGGAAAACGCCTATGAAAATCTGAATGCCATTGCTGTGGACAAGGAGTTTCAGGGCCAGAATATCACGGAAGAACTGCAGAGCCTGTTCTCAAGCGATGGAGAGCAGACAGAGGCCAGCCGCCTATTGCGGCTCATGAATGATAAATACAATACAACCATCGTGATTCAGGACAGTATTACCGGAGAGCTGATTCCGCTGGCAAAGGACGGCAAATTCCTGGCGGATGCCCTCCACCGCTATATATTAGGAATCATTGACCCCAGGACGGAGACCCTGATATCCCAGGATGACCATCAGGTGCAGAAGATATATGACAGACGGTCACAGGGCTATTATCTCCAGAGCTGGGGCTTCTTTGACGATAACAGGACCATGTTTATCATGTCCATGCCCCTGGCCAGCATTCACGACAGCGTGAATATTTCCAATGAGTTCCTGGCTTACGTGGGACTTGCGGCCCTTGTGCTGGGAAGCGCCCTTATGTACTATGCCACAAAAAAGGTGGTTTCTCCTATCCGTTCCCTTGCGGCCCTGTCTGCCAGAATGTCGGAGCTGGACTTTGAGGCCCGCTACACCGGTGATTCGGAGGATGAGATTGGAGTGCTGGGCCACAGCATGAATACACTGTCTGAAAAGCTTAAGGAGACCATCGGTGAGCTGAAGACAGCCAACAACGAACTGCAAAAGGACATTGAGGAAAAGATAAAAATTGATGAGACCCGCAAGGAATTTATCGCTAACGTGTCCCATGAGCTCAAGACTCCCATTGCCCTGATACAGGGGTATGCGGAGGGCCTGACCGAGGGCATGGCCGAGGACGAGGACAGCCGTAATTACTACTGCGAGGTCATCATGGACGAAGCAGGCAAGATGAATAAGATGGTGAAGCAGCTTCTGACCCTGACAGCCCTGGAATTCGGCAACGACATGCCTGTGATGGAACGGTTCGATATCGCGGCCCTGATTCACGGAATCCTGTTATCTGCCGGCATCCTGCTCCAGCAAAAGGAGGCCAGGGTGGTTTTTGACCAGGAGGAGCCGGTTTGGGTGTGGGCGGATGAATTTAAGATAGAGGAGGTCATCACCAACTACCTGAACAATGCCATGAACCACCTGGAGGGGGAACGGCGGATTGAAATTCGCTTGGAAAGGAAAGAAAAGGAAGTCCGCATTACTGTGTTCAACACGGGGCGCCATATACCGGAGGAAGACCTGGGGAACCTTTGGACTAAATTCTATAAAGTAGATAAAGCCAGGACAAGAGAATATGGAGGCAGCGGCATCGGGCTTTCCATCGTCAAGGCGATTATGGATTCCCACAACAAATCATGTGGTGTAGAAAATGTAAACGGGGGGGTGGAGTTCTGGTTTACAGTGGACAGCGGGATATAAAACGGTTATAAATACAGTATTTTACAGTTATTTTTGATAATTTGAAAATGTGCATAAAATTGAACCTACTCCAAAATAGATTTTATAACTATTGACAAAATATGAGCATATGCTACAATTAAAAAGTAACTGTTGTCCCCTTGTTAAAAAAATATTTGGAGGTAAGTATGAGAAAAAAGTTTATAGGCGTTATGCTTGCGGCAGCCATGGCGGCAGGACTTGCCGGCTGTGGCGGCTCGGGAGGCACAAGCACGGGTGCAGCGGCAGCTGATACCCAGGCTACCGAGGCTCAGAAGGAAGAAGCAAAGGACGATGCCAAGAAAGAGGATGAAAAAGAGGATTCAGAGGCATCTGACAGTGAGGGAGCCAGTGATTTCCACATTGGTATCATAACAGGCTCCGTATCCCAGTCCGAGGATGACAGGCGTGGCGCCGAGGCGTTCCAGGCCATGTATGGCGAGGATATGGTTAAGCTGGCTATTTATCCTGACAACTTTACCGAGGAGTTAGAGACCACCATCCAGACCATTGTCAACCTTTCTGATGATCCTAAGATGAAGGCAATCATCATGAACCAGTCTGTTCCCGGCACAACCGAGGCTTTCCGTAAGATCAAAGAGACCCGCCCTGACATTCTCTGTATTGCCGGCGAGGGCCATGAGGATCTTCCTGAGATTGGCAGCGCGGCTGACCTGGTCTGCAACAACGACTTCGTTGCCCGTGGTTACCTGATCATCCGCACCGCTCATGAACTTGGCTGTGATACGTTTGTACATATTTCCTTCCCGCGTCACATGGCTTATGAGACTATGAGCCGCCGTGTGGCTGTCATGAAGGAAGCCTGCAAGGAATTCGGCATGGAATTCGTACTTGAGACAGCTCCGGATCCAACCTCTGACGTAGGTGTTGCCGGCGCTCAGGCGTACATACTTGAGAAGGTTCCGGAGTGGGTTGAGAAGTACGGCAAGAACGCTGCTTACTTCTGTACAAATGACGCCCATACCGAGCCACTGTTAAAGCAGCTCATGGAATACGGCGGCTACTTCATCGAAGCAGACCTTCCTTCCCCGCTGATGGGCTATCCAGGCGCTCTTGGTATCGATCTGACTGCCGAGGCTGGTGATTTTGATAAGATTCTTGCCAAGGTTGAGTCCACAATCGTTGAAAGAGGCGGCGCTGACCACTTCGGAACATGGGCATATTCCTATGGATATACCACATCCGCCGGTCTTGCCCAGCATGCACTGAACGTCCTCAATGGCGAGAGTGAGCTTGACGATATTGATGATATTGCAAAGGCATATCAGGTATTCTCTCCCAAGGCTGAGTGGAATGGTTCCAATTACACCAATGTGGAAACCGGCGTTAAGTTAGATAATGTGTTCCTGGTATATCAGGATACCTATATCATGGGCGATCCGGGACATTTCATGGGTTCCACTAAGATTGAGGTTCCAGAGAAATACTTCACCATCAAGTAAGACACTTACTAATAAAAATAAGTACGGAGAACAGTGGGGAGGGGTTGCTCTCCCCCCTGTTGTGTTAGGTGGGCATAATATGATGAATAACAACACTCCCTTATTGGAGATGCGTAATATCAAGAAGGATTTTTTTGGCAATCAGGTCTTGACTGATATTAACTTTACACTGAATGCCGGCGAGGTACTGGGTCTTGTCGGCGAAAATGGTGCCGGTAAAAGTACATTGATGAAACTCCTCTTTGGCATGGATGTGATTAGGGAAACCGGCGGATATGGCGGAGACGTTCTGATTAATGGCGAGAAGGTCAGCTTCTCGACTCCCTTTGATGCATTGGAGGCCGGAATCGGCATGGTGCATCAGGAATTTTCATTAATACCGGGATTCACGGCAACAGATAATATACTGCTTAACCGTGAACCAAAGAAAAAGAATATTATCTCGGAAATTTTCGGCGACAGATTAGACACCCTTGACTATAAGGAGATGGCCGAACGTTCTGAGCAGGCTATTGATAAGATGGGCGTTAAGATTGACGCCAAAATGGTTATCAGCGATATGCCCGTGGGTCATAAGCAGTTTACTGAGATCGCGAGAGAGCTCAGCAAGGATAACCTGAAGCTGTTGATACTGGATGAGCCAACGGCTGTTCTGACGGAAAAAGAGGCAGAGGCGCTGCTGGATTCAATTCGCGGCATGGCTGCCAAAGGCATTGCCGTGATTTTCATTACCCACCGGCTGCACGAGATTCTGACAGTCTGTGACAAGGTAGTCATCATGCGGGACGGTTACGTTGTAAAGGACGTGCCTGCAAAGGAGACGGATGTTGCGGATATCACAAAGTGGATGGTGGGCAGAAATATCCAGTCCACGGCCAGAGCGGATATCAGGATTAATCCGGATGCAAAGAACATCATGTCCATCCGTAATCTATGGGTGGATATGTCAGGTGAGACTGTGCGCAATGTGGATCTTGATATCAAGGAAGGCGAGATTCTTGGCATAGGCGGACTGGCCGGACAGGGCAAGCTGGGCATTCCGAACGGAATCATGGGGCTTTGCGAAGCGGGCGGTAAAGTGGAATTTGACGGCAGGCCCATTCCTCTTAACAACCCGAGAAGATGCCTGGATGCATCCCTGGCCTTTGTTTCCGAGGACAGAAGGGGTATGGGACTCCTTCTTGACGAAACCCTTGAGTGGAATATTGCATTTTCTGCCATGCAGATTCAAGACAAATTCCTCAAGAAATATTTTGGAGGGATGATTACCTGGAGAGATGAAAAAGCAATCCACGAAGTGACCCAGAAATACATAGACGAGCTAATGATAAAATGCACCAGCTCCAAGCAAAAGGCAAAGGAGCTTTCCGGTGGAAACCAGCAGAAAGTGTGTCTGGCAAAGGCCTTTGCACTTGAACCTAAATTCCTGTTTGTATCCGAGCCCACGAGAGGCATTGATGTGGGCGCGAAATCATTGGTACTGGATGCCCTTAAGAAGTTTAACAAGGAGCATGGAGTTACCGTTGTCATGATTTCCTCTGAGCTGGAGGAACTGAGGACCACGTGTGACCGTATAGCCATTGTTTCGGGCGGTAAGATTGCTGGAATCCTGCCGGCGACCGAATCCTCAGAAGAATTCGGTATGCTCATGGTCAGCCAGGTTAAATAAGGGGGGAGACAGCATGGAAAAAATAGAAGATAGTACAATAAATATTGGGAAGAAGACGAAAATCAAGGAATTGGTTGACAACTTCGGTCTGCCGAGGCTGATCATTGCCGGATTCCTTCTGGCGCTCTTCATTCTGGCGCCAATCGTCGGAGCGGATCTTCCCACACAGATAACCAATACAATTAACCGTTTCAGCTGGAATGCGGTCCTGGTACTGGCAATGGTGCCGATGGTGCATTCAGGCTGCGGGCTAAATTTTGGCCTTCCTTTAGGCATTATCTCCGGTCTTCTGGGTGCGACCATGTCCATTCAGTTTGGATTTACCGGGCCTCTCAGCTTTTTCATGGCCATTCTTATAGCTACTCCGTTTGCGCTGCTGTTTGGAGGCGGTTACGGCTGGCTGCTCAACAAGATTAAAGGCGGCGAGATGATGATCGCCACTTATGTAGGTTTCTCATCCGTATCCTTTATGTGTATGATGTGGCTTTTGCTGCCGTACAGCAGTCCGACCATGGTTTGGGGATTGTCTGGCAAAGGCCTTCGTACAACAATCTCACTGGAGGGTTTTTACGACAAGGCCCTGGCCAATTTCCTGCAGATTAATATCGGCAAGATCTCCATACCTACGGGCAGCCTCCTGTTCTTTGCCTTTCTCGCCTTCCTTATGTGGGCGTTCCTTCACACGAAAACCGGTACTGCCATGACGGCTGTGGGCTCCAATCCCAACTTTGCCAGAGCGTCCGGCATCAATATCGATAAGACAAGAATGCTTTCCGTCATCATGTCTACCTGGCTTGCCGCGGTGGGCATCCTGATGTATGAACAGGGCTTCGGCTTTATCCAGCTTTACATGGCGCCGTTCTATATGGCGCTTCCGGCAGTGTCTGCAATCCTGATTGGAGGTGCTTCAGTCAATAAGGCATCCATTACCAATGTAATCATAGGTACGTTCCTGTTCCAGGGCATTGTTACCATGACCCCAACGGTAATGAATTCTATGATTCATATGGATATGAGCGAGGTTATCCGTATCGTTGTTTCCAACGGTATGATTCTTTATGCTTTGACCAGGAAGACGGAGGGATCAAAATGAGTAAAAAACAGAAAAATAACGGCAGTAATAGCATTCTCGAATTAGTTCGGAATAACACTGTGCCGCTGATGTTTATCATTATCTGCGTCGTCTGCATTCCAATATCCGGTTTTTCACCGGGGTATCTGCTCAATGAGATTGTCACGAGATTGGGCAGGAATGCTTTCCTGATTCTGAGCCTGTTGATTCCTATTATGGCGGGAATGGGGCTAAACTTTGGTATGACGCTGGGCGCCATGGCGGGGGAAATCGGCCTTATTTTTGTGGCCGACTGGCAGATATGGGGCATACCCGGTATCATCCTTGCCATGATTATCTCCATACCGATTTCCGTTCTGCTGGGCCTTTTCTGCGGTAAGATGCTTAACATGGCCAAAGGCAGGGAGATGGTTACCAGCTATATCATCAGCTTCTTCATGAACGGTCTGTATCAGCTGGTGGTTCTGTATATGATGGGTTCCATTATTCCCATTATTCATTCCTCCATTAAGCTGCCAAGAGGTTATGGTGTCCGCAACACGGTCAGCCTTCTTCACATGAGACAGTATCTGGACAATTTTCTGGCCATCCATATCGGAGGTGTCAAGATTCCGGTGCTGACCCTTATCATCATTGCCCTGCTGTGCCTGTTCATCATATGGTTCCGCAAGACAAAGCTGGGCCAGGACATGCGTGCCGTTGGCCAGGACATGGATGTGGCCGGTGACGCCGGAATCAAGGTAGAGAGGACCCGTATTATCGCTATCATCATGTCAACGGTTTTCGCCGGACTTGGCATGGTTATCTATTTGCAGAATATGGGCAATATTTCCACTTACAGCTCCCATACGCAGATTGGCATGTTTTGTATCGCGGCTCTGCTTGTGGGCGGGGCCTCTGTTGACAGGGCGTCCATTGGCAACGTATTCCTTGGAGTCATCCTGTTCCATCTGATGTTCATTGTGGCGCCCAAAGCAGGCGCGACGATTACCGGTGATTCCATGATTGGTGAGTACTTCCGTGTATTCATCTCCTATGGCGTCATCACCGTTGCTCTTATCATGTATGAGACGAAAAAACGAAGATCCAAGAGCAAGGCTGGTCAGATGCTTCAGCTTGCGCAAAGTGAGGAGGGGGAGAATTGAGAGCGAAACGTACCATTCTATTCAGAATAGGAGCAATCCTACTCCTGCTCGTTATCGCAGGTATTATGATGGTTATTGGCCGCGGACATACGGTGTATATAGATAATAAGTCTATTGATTATAATGGTCAGACCTATACCACTCCTTATAAGGTAGTTGTGTATGTGGACGGTGAGCAGGTAGCGAAACTACGCGATAAAGAGAGAGGCATGGCCACCTGTATTGGCCAGACCTTTAAAATGACTCTGGAAATCACTCAGGAAAAGGGCGGAAGCGAAGAGATGGTCGATGTGACAGTGTCCCTTCCGCATCACATGGACGGTATTGCCATCAATCTGCCTGCGTATTTGGCCGGACTTCCTGAGGAAGCATATCTGTCTGAGTTCCAGGTTGCGCCGGAGGTGGTTGAAGAGGAGAGTGAATCTTCATCCGATGAAATTCCGGTTGACGGAATTCCGGCTGACGGGATGCCTTCAGACATATAGTTGAAGCCGCCCTGGTATATAAGTGCCGAACCACTGCTTGTGAAACCATGCAGTTTATTGATACAGCCCATGTGCATGCATGGGCTGTATCATATAATATGGATTAAAAAGTGCTGAAGTGAAAAGTTTATTTCCACTTTGAAAACGGCTGATAAAAAAGTGGCATTTACTCTTACAGAAAAGGGCAAATGCAACTTTTTTCTTTATAAAAATAGCATTAAGTGTTACACTATACTCACCAGATGGCAGGACAGCCATGATTCCGTTCGTATTTTTTGCATGCCAAAAGAGCGGACTTTAATCGAACATTTGTACGGTGCAAGACTAAATTCCACTTGGGAATGAGAATATATGGTTTGCCCTGACAGCCATTTGTAAATGTTTATTTTTTGAGAAGGTAAGGTTTCAAAACAACCTTATCTTTCTCTATCTTATGGATTCCATATGTTTCAAGTTTTTCATATAGATCATGATACATGAACTCTGCCAGCTCCAAAGGGCTTTTGCCGCCAAGTTTTTCTACCGGCGCTGAATTAACATGGCTGAGGGCAAGATTAAGGGCATTTTGGACGGTCAGCCCTAAAGCCCTTAGGTCAGTTCCTTTTGGGAAAATATATCTTAGCTGGATATGCATGTTTTCAAGGGTGCCTTTCTGTCCTGACTGCATAGGATCACAGTAGAACACGCGGGTACGCCTGGTGCCGTCCGGGCTGGTTTCCATTGCATCCGCAGCTGCGAATTCAGACCCCCTGTCGGTAAGGAGTACATGTACATATTTCCTGAATATATCCGTTCCAAGGACTGATTCCAGCAGATCGACTCCCTTTTTCATCGCATCAGATGTTTTAGAATCATGGACAAGGGCAAAAAGGATGCCTGCGGGAACAAACTTAAAGGTCTGGATAAAGGGACCGTTTGTTTCATCATTGTAGACGGTATCCATCTGGGTGACAAAAACATCGGGATTCCCAGAGCGGTATTCCCTGTAGTCCTTATAGGTGCGTCCTTTCAGATACTTACGGTCAGCCCGTTTCTTATAAGCTGCGGCTTTCTTTTTGGGGATCTTCCTGGATACCTGTCTGCGCAGATCCATGACCGTAATGCCGGCTATTTCGTGGAAAACACCGTTCTCGATATAGTTATAGAGAGTTTTCTCTGAAATATTTAGTTCTGGATGTGCAGCCAGGATCTGATAAGGTGACTGCCCCTGTTTAAGCAGGGGAGCGATGATATCCGCAATGGCCCTGGCTTCCTGGACAGTAAGGTTGACCCCTTCGCGGGAATCGGTCAGGGTAGTCCTGTAATCCATGTGGGCATCTTCCGGGCAGTACTGGTATTTATCAAAACGGCATCTGGACCAGTCAGAACAGCCGTTGCAGGCGCCAGGGGTACGGTCCCTTCTGGAACACCTGAAAGGGATATATTCGGGGCAGTCCGGGGCACACAGCCTGCCATGGACACATTTACGGTAATTACAGCATTCGAGAGGCATTTTACATTTGTGTGTGAGAACCCGGTGGAGTCTGATCTCTTTCCCGACAGTAGATTTGTCCCTGCCGATGGTCTGGGCAATGGCGGTCTTTGAAGAGCCATTGGTAATGCCTGTAAGAATGATGCGCCTCTCTTCCAAAGTTAAATGTGAGAAAGAATTGGTTTTACTCATAATAATACCTGCCTTTCCAATGGCTGTCAGGTATTATTAAGTGTAAGACTAAAAGCAACATTTGTGGAAGTGGAAATATGTGAAAGACTAAAATCCACTTTGCCCCCTTCAAAGTGGAAATAAACTTTTCACTTCAGCTGGATTAAAAAGTTGTAAAAACCTGTTGACATTTGTCGAAGCATCTGGTAAGATATCTCTTGCGCTGTAGTGAGTACCAAAAGCGCAAGAGAGTAAGAAAGAAAAAAATGAAAAAAGTTGTTGACAAACACGAGCGACTGTGATAAGATATAAAAGTTGCTGCTGAACAAGCCGACAACAAAGAACCTTGATAATTGAAGATTAGACAGTATGTAAAACCCTGAAAATTCTAAAAGCAAAAGGTCTGGTTTAGACCTTAGGATTTGAGAAAATTCAGAACAAAACCAAGTA
>ENA-ORVC01002423-ORVC01002423.1-human-gut-metagenome-genome-assembly--contig:-NODE-2423-length-12575-cov-3.856709_pt1 | contig 12575 bp, 14 predicted proteins | sample MGYA00242092_ERZ509234 | MGnify/ENA primary metagenome ERZ509234 (study PRJEB26280, sample SAMEA2338800) | human gut metagenome | biome: human gut; feature: human-associated habitat; material: faeces... | reverse complement strand
CACAGCTTCTTTCGCAATCGGGCACAGCTTATCGGGATGCAGATAGGCCCGGCAGCCAAAGAACAGGCGATCCTCCCCAGCGGCATTCTTGCGGTTGAGTACTGCCATGGGGTAGCCGCATTCGTGGCAGAAGATCAATCCTTTCAGCAAGAAGTCATAGGTCCGGCTTCGGGTGTGCTTGCGGCTGTTCACCAGCAGCTGCACCTTTTGGAAGGCCTCCGGATCAATGATCGGTTCATGGGTCCCCTTCACCACCACCCAGTTTTCCGGCGATTGCCGCAGGCACTTTTGGGATTTATAGCTGATACCTCCCTGGTCGCAAGCCACGTCGCAGTGCTCAAGAGCTACCCCTTTATTGGCCTGATGGGGTATGCCGCCGGGGAAAACCCGTTAAGCTACCCGGAAGTCAAATACGCCATGGTGCTCCAGCTGGTCAACGCCGCGAAGCTGGTGGATTTCGTCATCCTGGACTGCAGTTCCAATATGGCGAATGTATTCACTCCCGCGGCGATTGAGGCGGGGGATCTGGTCATCCGTATTCTGACGCCCGACCTGAAGGGCGTGAATTACCTGAAAGCCCATCAGCCGCTTCTGGTTGACGGGCGTTTTCATTATAACGAGCACCTGTCGCTGGCCGGCATGGCCCGCCCCTTCCATGCGCTGGATGAGATGGGATATATCATCGGCGGCTGGGACGGGCTTCTCCCATACGGGAAAGAAATCGACCGGTGCGCCACCGAGGGGGGATGTTCCAGGCCATCAAATACTGCAATTCCAGATATACCGCTTCGCTGAGCAAGGTGCTGAAGGCGCTGGAGCAGCCGGAAGAAAACGAAGGATCCGAAGAAGAGGAGGAATCTGCTGATGAATAATCTCAACGATATTTTCTTTGCGCCCACGGCAAACCAGGAACTGACCTATGAACAGATCCTTGAGGATGTGCAGCGGTATTTCGCGGAACACCATGCGTCCACCATTGCGGAGGCCGGCGACGGCAACGCGGAACGGGCCGCCTCCCTCCTGAAAGAACTGATGATACCGTACATCGTCAAACGGAAATACGCCATTGAGGTGATCGAAGCCGGAGGGCGCAGCGTCAAAATCCCGGACAAGTTTTCCTCCCCGCAGCACGCCATTGATGTGGTGCGCCGGATGCTCAACGCCTGCGGCATGGTCATAGATGATACCATGCCCAGCGTGATCGGGTTCCTGGATAAGAATGTGCGCATCTCTGTGGACAAGACGCCCATTGTGGACCCGGAGGTTGGGATCAACGCCAGCATCCGTATCGTCAACCAGCAGACGGTTTCCGAAGAGAAGCTGCTGGACTCCGGCAGCGCGACAGCGGAAATGCTCCATTTCCTGACCGCATGTATCCGCTATAGGATCACCATACGGGGCTGAGAGAAAATGCTCACCGCCGCCACTGCCGCGGTCCCAAGCGATGAGACCATCAGCAGATCAGCGGCAGTGAGCATCATCAGCAACAGCCCTTCCGCTGCGGCGGGCCATGCCAACCGCCAAAATTCTTTACGGATGTCCATAGGCGATCAGCGGATCTCCGGCCTCGACGCCCAGACCGACAGTGTGGTAGAGAACGATCCCGTCAAACTCCGCCCGCACCTCCCAGATACACTGGCCGGCCAAGTCCTCCAACCGCCCCAGGAGCGCGCCTTGCCTGACGCGCTCGTTCAGGCCTACCGTTGGAAGCCATAGTCCGTTGGAGGGGGCTTCCACATAGCGGGCCTCCACGATTTCCTCCTGCTCCCGGGTTAGGTTTCCACCAGGCAGGATTTCCAGGTGACGCAGCAGGGAACGCACATCCTCGCAGCAGGCATCCACTTCCGGTTCAGACCAGGTTCCCATCCCGCCCCGCTCGATGAGAATGGCGGGGAGATTATTTTGCACGGCCCAACTGTAAAGGCCATTTTTCGCAGTGGAGCGGACCCGATAGGGTACCGTCAGCGCCTGGGCAGCCGTACAGGCGGCCTGATTCACCGCTTCCGTCCCCGCCGTTGGGAAGAACACCAACGGATAGAGCGCCTCGTTGCAGTCCCCGCTGTGAAGGTCGGCCAAGAAGTCGGCCGCCGGATAGAGAGTGGCTTCCAGCGCGTGAGCCAGCCGAACCGACAGGGTACCCGCCGGATCACCGGGAAAGGCCCTGTTTAGGTTGACCCCGTCCTCCGGCACTACCCGCTTTGCTCCAGCATAAAAGCCGGTAGGATTGGCCAGAGGCAGAAAGATCACGTTCCCGGACAACTCCGCCGGGTCCAACTCTGCCGCCAGACGGCGCAGGGCTTGGACTCCCACATACTCGCAGCCGTGGACCCCTGCCGTGACCACTAATGTCTTGCCTAGGGCGGCGCCGCACAGGCAGACAGTATCTAAGGACTGCGCACCGGGTACTGGAAGGGGAACCCTCTCCTTCTGTCCCGGCATCAATTCTATTCCGCAGAAAATCATACCGCATCCTTCCTTTCTTCCATATCGAATACCACGATGGACTCCAACAGCCGCCTGGCGTATTCGTCCTTTGCCTCGCTGATGCGGCTTACCGGGAGATACTCCGTCACATGGCCCTGGTAGAGGAAGAGCACATCATCGCAAAGATAAGTGATGGAGGTCAGGTCGTGGGTGATGAACACATAGGTCAGTCCCAGTTTCTCTTTCAGTTCCCGCAGCAGATCCATGATCTGGACCTGGGTGTGGGCGTCCAGAGACGAGATGGCCTCGTCAAAGAGGATGACCTCCGGACTGCAGGCCACCGCCCGGGCGATGCACACCCGCTGGAGCTGGCCGCCGGAGAGCTCATGGGGAAATCGTCCGGCGAAGTCAGCGGGCAGGCCCACCAGCTCCAGCAGCCGGGCAATTTCCCGGGGCCGGTCTAACCGGCGCTTTTCCCGCCGTTCCCGGACAGTAAGACCCTCACCAATGACGTCCTTGACCCGAAACCGGGGATTGGCGGAGGTGGTGTAGTCTTGGAAAACTACGCTAAGTTTGTTCTGCAGGTTCCGACGCCCGGCACGGGAGCCGTAGACCGGGATGCCATCCAGAAGGGCCTCGCCGCTGTCCGGCCTGAGCAGGCCGCACAGCACCCGGCCCATGGTGGACTTCCCGCTGCCCGACTCTCCCAAAATACCCAGGCAGGTCCCTTTTTTTACGGAGAGGGACACGTCGAACAGCACCTGCTGGCGGGTATGGCCGAATACCCTGTCCTGCCGTTCACTGCGAAAACTGACGCAGATATCCTTCAGTTCAAGCATAAGACTGCTCCTTTCCCGCCAGTACCTGCCGGTACCGGCGCATCACATCCGCCCGCTTTTCCACCAGCAGCCTGGTGTACGGGTCCTGCGCGTGGTGGAGGATGTGCTGAAAATCCCCCTCGTCCACCACACGGCCCTGGTTGAGCACCACGATTCGGTCCGCTACCCGGGAGATGGCGTTCAAATCGTGGGAGATAAATACCATGGCAGTCTGGTTTTCCTGCTTGACCCGCAAAAACTCATTCAGGATCTCATATTGAGTGATGGCGTCAATGGCGGTGGTAGGCTCGTCCGCAATCAGAAGGGATGGCTCCATAGCGGTGGCAATTCCAATCATGATCCGCTGGAGCATCCCACCGGAGAGTTGGTGGGGATACTTCTCCAATACTTCCTCCGGACTACGGATGCGCATTTTTTCCAGCAGTTCCAAGGAGCGGCAGCGAATCTCATCTCCGTCCCAGTTGTTGTGGGCGGCAAAGGTCTCAGCGATCTGGGCACCGATACGGTAGAGGGGGTCGAAGCAGGTCATTGGATTTTGTAGCACGACGCCCACCTTACCGCCCCGTAGGCGGCGCAGTTCCTCCCCAGTTTTCTCCAGCAAAGGCTCTCCCTGAAACATTGCCGCGCCGGACACGGAAAAGCCCTTGTCCAGCAGGCCCATAGCCGCCTTCATGGACATGGATTTCCCGCTGCCCGACTCTCCCAGAATACCCAGACACTCGCCCGGCTCTACCGCAAAAGAGACGCCCTTTACCAACTCTTTGGCGTGTCTGTGCTGCCGGAGGGTCACATGCAGATCCTTCAATTCAAAAACCGGGGTCATCGATCCACCTCCTTGGGGTCCAGCACGTCCCGGAGGGCGTCGCCCATCAGATTAAAGCAGCACACCAAGGCTACGATGGCGATACCTGGGGCGATCATCTGGGTGGGGTTGCTGGTCAAAACTTCCTTGGCCTCGTTGAGCATGGCTCCCCACTCCGGCGTGGGGGCCTGGACACCCAATCCCAGGAAGGACAGGGTGGAAATATTGATGATGGCCCAGCCCACATCCAGGGAGGCAAGCACTGCCAGATCGGAGGTAATAGAGGGCAGCAGATGACGGAACAGGATAAACCGCTCCGGCATCCCCACGCAGCGGGAGAATTGGATGAAGTTGCGCTCCCGGTACTGCATGACGCCGGTGCGGATCATACGGGCGTACCAGGCCCATTTGATAAATACGTTGGCGATGATGACGTTCTGCACATTGATGCCCAGCAGGCCAACCACGGCAAACACCATGATCTGGCTGGGAAAGGAGAGCATCACATCCACTACACGCATGATGACCTCCTCCACCACGCCCCGGAAATAGCCGGCCATGATGCCCAGTACCGCCCCCAGGGCGATAGTCCCCAGCATGGTCAGCAACGCCAGGCCAAGCGTGGGCCGGATGCCGTAGATCAGCCGGGAGAGGACGCACCTGCCCAGATGGTCGGTACCCAGGGGGTACTCCATGCTGTAAGGCGCGAATTTGTTGAGGATATCAGTAGCATAAGGGTCGTGGGGGGCCAGAACGGGGGCGAGTATGCCGATCAGCCCGATCAGCAGGACTACAGCCACGGTGATGACCGCAGCGCGGTTGTGTAAAAAGCGTTTACCCAAAATTCAGCCCTCCCTTCTCAGCCGGGGGTCGGATACGGTCTGCAGGATGTCAAATACCAGATTGAATACCACAAACAGCACGCCAATAAACAGCACATAGGTCTGGATCACCGGCAGATCCCGGTTGAAGATCGAACTGATGCACAGGGTCCCCAGCCCCGGCCAGGAGAACACATTCTCCACTACAATAGTGCCGGCAATCATCTGGGGGATGCTCATACCCATGGCCACGATGCAGGTGTGCATGGAATTTTTGAGCACATGTTTCACCCAGATGGAGCGCTGGGGCAGGCCGCGGACGTTGGCGTAGAGCACATAGTCCTGCTTCATATTCTCCAGCATATTGTTGCGGATGAGCCGGATGTAGGTGGAAATGTAGCTCAGTGCCACAGTAAAGGCGGGGAGGATCAGGTGACGCAGCGTACCGCTGCCGTTGGTGGGCAGCAAGCCCAGCTTAACGCTGATCAGCCACATGAGCAGCAGACCCACCCAGTAGGCGGGCATGGCGGTGGTGACAAAGACCAGCCCCCGCATCAGTTTGTCGAACCACCGGTCCTTATACACGGCGCAGAGAAAGCCGATAGGAATGCTCAGCAACAGCACGATGACGAAAGAGGCTGCCGCCAGCTGTAAGGTGGCGGGCAGGCAGCGGGCCAGCTCTCCGGCCACCGTGCGGGCAGGGTTGACATAGCTGATGCCAAAGTCCACCTGCAGGCAGCCGAGCACCCAGTCAAAATAGCGTACCAGGAAGGGCTTGTTCAGCCCAAGCATCTCCTCCATCTCGGCGATGGCCTCCTCAGTGATGACAGGCATTTGCTGCACCCGCAGAGCCACCTCCGCCGGGTTGGAGGGAATGATATTGATGAATACAAAACAAACAAAAGAAATGGCCAGCAACAGCGGGATCGCCATTAGCAGCCGACGGATCACATAGCGTTTCATGGATGCCCCTTTCTACTTCATATCACAGAACCAGCATGAGGGCCGCCTCCAAGGAAGCGGCCCTCGCTGACAGTTTACTCAAAGTACATGCTGGCGAAGTCCACGTCATACTGGTCGGTGCCGAAGTGGACCCCTTTCAGGTCGGAGGTATAAAGGGCCTTGTTGGTCTCGAAGGTTAGGGGGATGTAGACGGCGTCCTCGTGGAGCCGGGTGAGCACGAAGGTATACAGTTCCTGGCGTTCCGCCTCATCGGTGGAGGTGAGAATGTCGGTGATGGCCTGATCGATCTCCGCCTTGTCCTCCAGACCCTGCTGTGCGGCGTAGTCGCCGTACACCGGGGCACGCATGGCCGCCAGAGAAGACTGGGGATCATAGGGCATCCCCCAGCAGATGTTGAACACCATGTCAAAGTTGCCGGCCTTCATGTTGTCACGGTAGGACTGCTCCTCCTCGCCGTGGATGTTCAGAGAGATGCCCAGTTTCAGGTATTCGCTCTGTAGGTACTCGGAGATGGTCTTTTCGGTGACGCTGTCGCTGTTATAAAGAAGATCCAGAGCCAGTTTCTGACCATCCTTGGCCCGGATACCGTCACTCCCCATGGTCCAGCCCGCTTCGTCCAGCAGGCGGGCGGCCTCGTCCATGTCGTAGGCATAAGGTTCCAGGCCCACGTCACAGTAGGGTACAGTGGTGGAGTAGAGGGTGTCGGCCGCCGGCTCCAAGCCATAGAAGATACCTTCGGAGATGGCCTGCCGGTTGGTAGCGTGCTGGAGAGCCTGCCGCACCGCCTTGTCCCCCAGAATGTCATGGGTGGTATTGAGGACGATATGGCGGGTGGAGGTGGGGTCAGACAGGCCGACTGTGAACTTGTCACTGTCCACATACTGGCTGATGGCATCGGCGTCCAGCATATTCTTGCCGAAGATCAGATCGATCTCTCCGTTCTCCAGCGCCATGATACGGGTCTGGTTATCAGGGATAACTTTGACAGTGATCTTCTGGATGGTGGGTTTCTCTCCCCAATAGTTTTCGTTGCGCTCAAAGACCGCGTACTCGTCGGTGACAAAATCCGTGAGTACATAGGGACCGGTGCCGATATAGCCGTTGACTCCGTCCTTGGTGCTGCCGTCGATCATGCAGTTAGGTGAAATCATGGCGAAGGGACGGATGCAGGCCAACTCGGTGAGCATAGGATAGTATGGCTCGCTCATCTCAATAACAAAGGTATCATCGTCCGGGGCGGACACGCTCACCAGCAGGTTCATCATCTCCAGCCAGGTGTGGCGCTCCCGGTTCTCCAAAATCGCGTTGAAGTTGGCCAGAATTGCGTTGGCGTCGCAGGGCGTACCATCGGAGAAGTTCACTCCATCTCGGATGTTGAAGGTGTAGATCCGGCCGTCCTCGCTGATCGTCCAATCCTCGGCCAAGCAGCCCACATAGCCCTCACTGGTGTTGCTCACCAGCGTATCATAGAGGATGCTTTGAGCATACATCTCTCCCGCATACAGATGCGGATTCAGATCCCGGATATCCCGGTAGTTCACAAAGACCAGTTCGTCCCTGGCAATATTCTCACCATCTGCGGAAGCGCCGTTAGCGCCAGACTGGTCATCTGCCCCTTGGCCACATCCAGCCAGGGCCGTTAGCATCAAAGCACCACAGAGCAGCGCAGTTAACAATTTTCTTTTCATAAATACCTCCAGTTTTAAAGTTACGGGGTTCCGCCGCGCTTTATCAGTATACAGTGGTTAGCTATGGCTTACCAGAGGCGAAATTTTTATGGAAAGCTACCCCTGCAGCATCTCACCAAAGCGGTCCGTCAGCCAGCGCGCCTGGGGTGAGAGCGGGCGCTCAGGTGTCCGAACATAGCCGATTTGGAGAAAGGGCTCGCAGCCATTGATGGCCAGGGGCTTGATGTCGTACTGCTCGTAAGGCCGGTACATAAAGTTCAGGCCGAGGCTGCACACATCCGTATGGAGCAGAAAATTGGTGACCAGATGGTCGCTGTTGCTGTACACAACATGCTTCATGACGCCGGGATCGATCACGCCCATGCTCACCGTTTCCAGATGATGCTCCATTGAGAAGAAGTCCCGCACACCCCGGATGAATTTCAGGCAGGGCAGATCGGAAAAGTCCACGCTGTCCGCGTGGTAGAGCGGATGGTTGGGGCCCACATAGACGCAAATGCTCTTTTCGCTCTGGGGAATAAATTCCAATTTCTTATGGGAGAGAATATGCTGGAACGTGCCAGTCTGTTTTTTTGCCACATAGACAATGCCAACCTCGGAGATCCCTTGGTGGACATGGTCGGTGATCTCCTCGACCGTACCCTCATGATGCTCAATATGGATGGCGGGTCCCCATGTCTGATAGAAATCCACCAACAGGCGGGCCGCCATATTGCTGGGATACGTGGACAGGCTCAAATTATCCTGCTCGTCTGGGATAGCCAGAGAGGAGATTGTGGCGGCCGTCTTCAGGATCATCTGTGCATGCTCCAGCACAGTCTTCCCGTAGGTGGTGGGCTGTACTCCTTTTGCGTTTCGGATCAGGAGGGGCCGCCCTAATTCGTGTTCCAAGGCTCGGATCGATTTGCTGATATTCGGCTGGGTCATATACATGCAGGCTGCCGCCTGTGAAAAACTGCCCCGCTCACAGGCAGTCACAAAAATCTCCAGTTGTTTCATGTCCATAATGCTATCCTCCAATCCAAGAGTTCGTTGTCGCTAACCGTAGTATACTATGGTTTCTGAGTTCTGGCAAGCATGGCTATAGAAACCTTCCGGAAGTTGTTATAGAAACCTTCCAGAAGTTGTCAAGGCTCGACGGCGAGACAATTCACCCCGGCGGCCCGCCATCCCCCGGCGGCAGAGCCGCCAGATCTCAAACACCATCAGGAGGCGCGATCATGGCTGATATTCTGAACTTTTCCGATTTCACAGAGGAACCGGAGCTGGAGGCGCTATCCGGCGAGGAGCTGAGAGCCTATCTGAAATCGCTCCGGGACCGGATCGAGGCACTGGACCGGGAGGAGCCGGCGGACATGAATAGCGAGGCCTATCAGCTCTGGGGCGACCGTCACGAGGAGCTGGAGGACCTGGCAGACGAGGTCCTGGACCTGCTGGACGAGCTGGGAGAGCAGCCGTGAAAGCCCCCGCCTTCTGCAAGCTGGCGTTTTTTCTCCCCACCTCCCATTTTCCGTCCCCTCAGCAGGTCCTTCAATCGGTGGACACCGGCCGCAGTGGCCGGTATCGTAGCTGCCTTCCCTGATTCCCCCGGCACCAGCTGCCATCGTCCTCTGGGCAGAGCGGCCCATACCCTGGCAGCGCAGGGGCGCTGTATGACTCAGGTGCTGAAGATAGATGTCACTTGTCAGACCACAAGGCAAATGCAGTCATCACAGCTGTAAAGACCGCCCATTCTTGCAAGGAATCTGTTATCAACGTGCCCTCTGTACACCGCCGAGCTCCGGCCCATGTTCTGTATGATATCCAGCCTTCTTTCACCGCATCCCGCCCGGCCGCCAAAAAAGCAAAACCGCCCGTCCCGGAAGCTCCCGGGGCGGGCGTTTTTCCATTGTGCCGGCTCTCCGGTCAAAACCGCAGTCCGGAGCCGGGCAGACACCCACAGATCTTTCCTACTTCATCGGTATGATGGGATAAATTGTGTTGTGATGTCATACGAGTTCGTCGGTTGTCATTTTCCCTCTTTACAAATTAGACACAATCTGGTATGATGTGGTCGAACATCGTCGGTTATACACAAATTTTCATCCCCTCGATTCCTTTTTCTTGTAAAACTTTTGACGATTTCATTGGGAGCTTCCTGCGGGGCGTCATAGGCTGACAGCCGTGATTGACCAGACTGCGGAAGATCTGACAAGGGACTGATCTCCTTTGTTCCCCTGCCATCCCCACCCAGAATCCGCCGGGAGCCAGTTCCCCCCAGCGCGCCCATATCATCGGCGCCATAAGGGAGCAGACCGGCATGGATGCAGGATCTGTGGGGCTTCCAGGAGCGGCTGGCCGAGCCGGCCCCCCTGGGCGAGGGTCTGCCCCGGGTCAGCGTCATCGGCTACCTAGGTGATAAAACCCGCCGGCCCAACATCCACTTCACCGGTCACTATGATGGCGTGCCGGAGGGCACTGGTTGGACCACTGACTTCTATGGCTGTGAGATCCGGAATGGCAGCATCTACGCCCGGGGCTCTGCTGAGCAAAAAACAGGGTCGTATCCCAGCTCATCGCCGCCTGACCCTGCCCCGCAGGGCGGAGGAAGATACCAGCAATGAGGTAAACCCGGCGGCCAAGCCCATGGTCCTCTCCGCCGTGGATCTCCCGGGCTGGAGGAATGAGATAGACTGCGGTCGCAGGCCGCTCTCTATAGAGAACCGAGGGCGCGGTATGAATTGATAGGGAGGAGCGCCGCGCCTTCAACCGTGCAGATCTTTTAATTTTTGAAGAGGAGGAGATTGTACATTGAAAAAGCTGAGTCGTGAAGAGCTCGATAAGGAGCTCCGCAGAGAAGCCCAGGCCACTTGGGCCCTGACCATTCTCTGTGCCCTGGTCCACATCGTCCCCGCCTTCCTGCTGAACGGGAACGGCAAGCAGATCTTCCACATGCCCCAGTGGTTCGTTGTCAGCGTATTCGGCTCCGGCATCATCGCCATCGTCGGCATCATCATTTTGAGCAAAAAGTTCTTCGCCGACTTTGACTATGACGAAGAAGCCGCAGAAGAGTAAAAAGGAGGTAATTCAAGCATGAGTTCCAATCAGATAATGATTCTTTGCATCATGATCGGTTACCTCGTTTTGAACGTGGCAATCGGCATGACTATGGCCAAGCGCCAGGAGAAAGCCAGCAACATGAGCCAGGAGAAGAAGTACTTCATCGGCTCCCGCGGCATGAACGGCCTGGTTCTGGCCATGACCACCATGGCAACCTACACTTCCGTCAGTTCCTTCATCTCCGGTCCCGGCGCTGCCGGCATGACCTATGGCTACGCCCAGGTGTGGGTGGCTGCCGTTCAGTTCGGCGCCGTCTTCCTGGTGATGGGCGTGCTGGGCAACCGGCTGGCCATCGTCTCCCGCAGAACCGGCGCTGTGACCATCGCCGGCTATCTGAAGGCCCGCTATAAGTCCGACGGCCTGGTGATCGTCACCAGCCTGCTGATGGTGGCCTTCTTCATCGCTCAGATGATCTCCCAGTTCACCGGCGGCGCCACCCTGGTGGAGTCCGTCACCGGCCTTCCCTACTGGGCATCCCTGCTGATCTTCGCCGCAGTCGTGATCGTCTACACCTCCTTCGGCGGCTTCACCGCCGTGGTCATCACCGATACCATCCAGGGTATCATCATGATCGTGGGCACCTTCCTGTTCATGTTCTTCGTGGTCCGGGCCGCCGGCGGCCTGTCCGGCGTGGACGCCGGCCTTGCCACCAACCTGCCCGAGGTCTATGACAATCTCACTGCCGTCTATCAGCCCGGCGCCCTGCTCTCCTTCTGGGTGCTGGTGGGTGTTGGTACCATCGGTCTGCCCCAGACCGCTGTGCGCTGCATGGGCTTCAAGAACACCAAGACCCTGAAGAACGCCATGGTCATCGGCACCATCGTCTGCGTTGTTGTCATCGGCGGCATGCACCTGGCTGGTGCCTGGGCCGGCTCCCTGCTGGACGCTGAGAATCTGCCCACCTCCGACTACATGATCCCCATGCTGGTGCAGAAGATCATGCCCACGCCTCTGGCTGGTCTGTTCCTGGCCGCTCCTCTGGCCGCTGTGATGTCCACGGTGTCCTCTCTGCTGATCCTGGCCTCTGCCGCCATCATCAAGGACCTGTATCGGACCTATATCGTCAAGGACAACAGCCAGAAGGTCGCTGCTTATAACAAGAACTTCTCCAAGATGAGCTTTGGCGCCACTTTGGTCATTGGTATTATCACCTATTTCCTGGCTTTGGACCCCCCCGATATCATCTTCTTCCTGAACCTGTTTGCCATGGGCGGCCTGGAGTGCGCGTTCTTCATGCCTCTCGTGGGCGGTGCCTTCTGCAAGTGGGGCACCAAGTATGGCGCCATCGCCTCCGCTCTGGGCGGCTGCGCCGTGTATGTGTTCTGCTACTATTTCGTGAAGGTGGCCGGCATCAACGCCGTCGTCTGGGGCCTGCTCGCCAGCGTCATCTTCTACTTCCTCGTCAGCAAGCTCACCATCGGCAAGGGCCTGGATCAGGACGTTCTGGACAAGTGTTTCTGATCTTTTGACAAGAATTCCTCCCAACCGGCAGCCTAAGGGCTGCCGGGTTTCTTGTATCCACAGCCGCAGCGGACCGGGACGGAGCAAGCTTTCCGTCCCGGTCCGCCTATTGTTTCTCTATGGCGCTTCCGTCTCCGGCGGTACCGCCAGCTGAAAGCTCTCCCAGGTGTGCTCCGCCGCCTCGATCTCCGCCCAGGTATAGCCGGCCGCCTCACACTCCGCCCAGGTCAGATACCGGAAGTAGAACTCCACCTCCAGGTGGCAGGGCAGGATATCCAGAATGATGGGCTTCATCTGCTCAAACTCCGGCGGGACGCCTGCCACCTCCGGAAACCGCACCCGCAGATGGCCGTCCCCCATCTCCTGGGCCCAGGCCTTGATCCCGCAGCCTCCCAGCGTCCGGTTGATGGCCTCCGGCGTCAGGCTGTCGCCGTCGATTTGCAGCAGCGCCGCGATGGCAGGCCGCCGCTCCTCCGGC
>ENA-ORVC01002405-ORVC01002405.1-human-gut-metagenome-genome-assembly--contig:-NODE-2405-length-12676-cov-2.870850_pt1 | contig 12676 bp, 8 predicted proteins | sample MGYA00242092_ERZ509234 | MGnify/ENA primary metagenome ERZ509234 (study PRJEB26280, sample SAMEA2338800) | human gut metagenome | biome: human gut; feature: human-associated habitat; material: faeces... | reverse complement strand
CTCCGAAATCCCTTCCAGCGTCCGCCCCAGTTCATCCCGCCGCGTGATCCTCCTGCTGCAGGCCTCATCCAGCGTATCCAGGCTGATCGTGACTGAATCAACCCCCGCGTCCGCCAGCGCATCGTACATTTCTTCTAATAAAACACCGTTCGTCGTGATCGTCAGGCTCTTGATTCCCGGAATCCGTTTTAACGCTGCTGCTAACTCCGGCAGTCTCCGGCGCACCAGCGGTTCGCCTCCGGTCAGCTTGATTTTCTGAATGCCGTTCTCTGCCAGAATCTGACAGACCCTCTCGATCTCACCAAACCGCAGGATCTCTTCATGGGAAATGCTGCCGACGCCTTCCTCCGGCATACAGTACACACAGCGCAGGTTGCATCGATCGGTCACGGAGATCCGGACGTAGTCGATCGTTCTGCCGTATCCGTCTATCATCGCACAAATTCCCCGCTCTTTCCTCCCGATTTTGCATCGAGATGTATCTCTCCGATCTCCATCCGCTTATCGATCGCCTTGCACATATCATAAATGGTCAGAAGCGCCACGCTGACACCGGTCAGCGCCTCCATCTCGACGCCGGTCTTTCCTTCCAGCTTAGCAGTACAAAGTGCCTTGATCGTCAGCTCTTTTTCATCCACCTCAAAATCCACGCTGCATTTCGTGATGAGAAGTGTGTGGCACATCGGGATCAGGTGTGCGGTCTGCTTCACCGCCATGATTCCCGCCACGCGCGCCACCCCCAACACATCGCCCTTGGCAACCGTTCCCTCCAGAACCGCCTTCATGACAGCTTCATTGACGTGAATCTTGCCGGATGCCATCGCCGTCCGGCTGGTAATCTTCTTTTCCGTTACATCTACCATGATCGCATTTCCCTTTTCATCAAAATGCGTTAATTTCTCTTCCATCTGTATCCTCCTTTTCCTCTTCTTCCGGCTCCAGAAAGATTTTCTCAAACGCTGCTTCTGCTGCCGCCTGCACTGCTGCTTCCATCCGGCGGAATTTTTCTAAAAACGCCTTTCCCTCCGGCGTCAGCACAGAAAATCCACCCTTGCTTCCGCCCGTCTGGCGCTCTAAAAACTGGATTCCCAGCTGCGCCTCCGCGATCTTGAGCATTTTCCAGCCCTTGCTGTAGGAAATATCCCGGATCTGACAGGCACCGAGCATTGAACCGCTCTCAGCAACTGCCTCCAGAAAATCCGCCGTCAGCGCGCTGAAGCATTCTTCCTCGCGGCTCAGCGAAATCGACGCCTGAAATGCCAGCTCCCCGCGCCTCTGCCTGTCTTTTTCGTAGGCAAGCAGCGATTCGTAGTCCATTTTCGTGTTGGTGTCCAGTAAAACCCCCGGATCTTCAACCTCGATCTCCCGGACACCTTCGCCCCACGCATCCATTGCGCCGCGAAGTCCTTTTCCGCCCCGGTACGTTAAGATATGTCCAAACACTTCCTTCGACAGCATGACCGGGTGTCCTTTTTTTCCCTGACAGACCGGTACTGCCATGCTTCCGGGCGCCTGCGCCATCTTCTCAATTGTGTCCGCCGTGATCATCGGCACGTCGGCAGGGAACAACAGCACCCGATCGGCTTTTTTCTGGATATGGCGCAGTCCCATGCAGATTGAGCCGTACATCTGCGATGTCTCATACCGCTTGTTTCGGATACAGACCGCACCACGGTGTGAAATATGACGTTCCAGCACATCTGCCTGATACCCGGTCACGACGACGATCGGCGAGATCCCCGCCTGCCGGATCGTGTCGATCTCCCTCTGTATCATCGTGGTCTGCCCCATCCGGAGCATCGGCTTTAATTCTTCCATGTGCGCCGACCGCCCTGCCGCCAGGATGATCGCGCCTGTTTTCCCATCTGCCATACATATCCCCTTTTCTATCATTCTAACCTTCTTTTAAAAGCATGATATCTCCCGGTGCAATTCCCAGCCGGACGCGGTCTCCGCGCTGATACTGGTTTAGTGAATCACTCTGCTTATAGTCTACCTTCCACCAGATCACCTCGCGTTCCAGTGCATTTTCTTTGTCACCCGCTGCCCCTGCATTTTCCACCGGACGCAGCAAAACATCCCACTCAAATGGCTGGCAGAGTGTGTCCCTCCACTCGCACGTAAATTCATTCGCACTGCCGTGCGCCGGGTAAAACTGGTGCGCCCGGATGCCGATATAGGCATGCTCCGCGGCAACCGCTTCTTCGGTCTGAAACGTGAGTCCCCAGTCGAGTGCCTCCACCTCATATTCGCCGATCCGCCGGATCCGGCTGAAGTTTTTACAGCCTGTCAGACGTGCCGCAGTAACATTTTCCGGTTTCTGGAAAATCGCCCGCGTCTCTCCCTTCATCGCCACCTGTCCACGGTTTAAGATGATGCTCTTCTCGCAGAACCGATAGACCTCGTCCCGGCTGTGGCTGACCATCAGCACATCGCCCGTGTACCCGCGGAGTACCTCGCGCACCTGGAACTGCAGTTGTTCTTTCAGATAATAATCAAGTGCCGAAAATGGTTCATCCAGCATGATCACATCCGGCTCATAGACGAGAATGCGCGCCAGCGCCACACGCTGCTGCTGTCCGCCGGAAAGCTGGGACGGATACCTTTTTTCAAGCCCTTCTAATTTAAAGAGACGGATCATGCGGGCAACTGCCTCCTGTTTTTCCTCCTTGCTGCCCGAAAGCCCCGCTGCAATGTTGGTTTCTACGGTCATATTCGGAAACAATGCATAATTTTGGAATAAATAACCGACTTTCCGCTTCTGCGGCGGCAGGTTGATGTGCTTTTCCGAATCAAAGAGCACCCTGCCGTTTAACACGATCCGCCCTTCGTCCGGCGTCTCAATTCCGGCGATACACTTGAGCGTCATGCTCTTGCCGCTTCCGGAGGCGCCGAGAATGCCCATGACGCCGCCATCGGTGTTAAGCGATACGTCCAGCGAAAAGCCGGAAAATCTCTTTTTGATTGCCGCCTGCAGGCTCATCGCGCGCCTCCCTTCTGTGCATCCGCTTCCCTGTCCGCAAACAGTTCCACCGAAACCTTTGCATCCTGACCGCCCGCTTCCACACTGTTATCTTTCTTTTTATGATTGCTGCGTCCGCGCATATCCCGCCGCGACAGCACATTCATCAGCACGACGACCAGGAAGGAAATCACCACGATGATCCACACATACTGGTATGCCATCGACATTTTTCCAGCCGCCACCTGTGAATAGATGGCAAGCGGCAGTGTCTGCGTCTTTCCGGCGATATTGCCCGCCAGCATCGCGGTCGCACCGAACTCGCCCAGTCCTCTCGCAAAGGCAAGGATCGCGCCGCTGAGGACGCCCGGCATCGCCGACGGCAGAATCACCTTCCAGAAAATGCGGCTTTCGGAAAATCCCAGCGTCCGAGCCGCATAGATAAGCGTCACATCGACCTGTTCAAACGCGCCGCGCGCTGCCCGGTACATAAGCGGAAATGAGATCGCCACCGCCGCGATCACCGTTGCCGCCCATGAAAATACAATCTTGACGCCAAACAATTCCAGAAACAGCTGTCCGAGCGGTCGTTTTACACCGAAAATCATCAGCAGGAAGAAGCCTGCTACCGTCGGCGGCAGGACCATCGGAAGCGTCAGGATGCCGTCCAGCACCATTTTCACTTTCTCAGAGCGTGCCGATACCACCAGCCGCGCCATCCAGACTCCCAGAAAAAACGTAATAATGATCGACAGCGTTGCTGTTTTCATCGATATCCATATCGGAGACCAGTCCATCTTTCCTCCCCCCTTTCCTATGAATCAAGTCGAACGTCCGTGAGACCCAACTCCCACTTAGACAAATTTGCTATTACTCGCCACCTAAAGAGGCGGGAGTCTTCTCGACTGAGATAAAAACTGCCGCAGAACACCTGGTTTTCAACGGACCCTGCATTCTGCGGCGGATTTTATTCCATACATGGTTCACTGTCTGTCCTTCGCTGTCCTGCTTTCTATTCACACAGTCAGCTGCATATCCCAGACAGTCATCGCTCCCGGCTTATTTATTTGCTGTGAAGCCATACTCCGCAAAGAAGGAGAGCGCATCATCGGTTCCCAGATAATCTACAAACTTCTGTGCTGCATCTTTCTTTGTGCTTGCACTTACAACACCAACCGGATAGATAACCTTCGATACGCTTCCTTCCGGTGCATATCCGATAACCTTTACCTGGTCAAACTGATCGCTGGTGGTTGCATCGGTCAGGTATACGATACCTGCATCTGCGCTTCCGGCTGCTACCCAGCTTAAAACCTCGGTTACGTTGGTACCAAAGCTTGTCTTAGCCTCTACATCATCCCACATACCCAGGTTCTCAAATGCTTCCTTGGAGTACTGTCCAACCGGAACACTCTCCGGATCGCCGAGTGCAATCTTCTCTGCCTTTGTGATATCCTCAAAACCGGTAATTCCCAGTGTGGAATCCTTCGGAACGATCAGGGCGATCTTATTTTCCAGAAGCTCTACGACAGAATCTGCATCAACCAGTCCCTCGTCCTCCAGCGCGTTCATCTGCTTCGTCGCTGCGGAGAAGAATACGTCTGCATCTGCGCCCTCTTCGATCTGGGTCTGCAACTTTCCTGAACTGTCAAAGGTAAAGCTCAGCTTGATGTCCGGATTCTCTTTCTCAAATGCCGGCTGAATCTTGTCTTCCATAACGTACTGAAGGCTGGCTGCTGCCGCTACCAGAATCTCCTGCTGGTCGCCGGTTGCTTCCGCTTCGGTCTCTTCTGTCTCAGCTGCCTCTGCCTCCGTTTCCGGTGCTGCTGTCTCAGCCGATTTGCTGGATGAACATGCGGTCAGGGATGCTGCCGCCATCGCTGCTGCCATTACAAGTGCCCACGTTTTTCTCATATCTTGGTTCCTCCCTCATTTCACGCACATGTTTCCGGCATCCTCCTCGTTTCGATTCCTCACGCCATAGCAATGTGGTTTTTACCCGTCCGTTATTTTTGGAAAATCATAATGATATTTGCTAATCAAATAGTAGCACGTGGCACTTTTTTTGTCAATCTTTACAATGATTCTTATTGAATGCGCACGGTCGTTATGTACATTAAAAAATAACGCGTCTTTTTTCTGCATTTTCCCTTTATTCTTATGAATTTTCCAGTTTTTCTTTCCAAACCTTTCCGTCTATTTCCGTGAAATTGTTGTGATGGTTTTTCATGTATTTTATTTTTATCTTTTTATTTTTCATGTATTTGAAATTTTTTTATCCAAATACACCGGTGCTTCGGTTTCCTTAACGGTCACATGGTTCCCGATCCGTGGCAAAGTCTTCCACCAGCACATCCATAATGCCGCCGCAGACCATTCCTTCATCTTCCGCCGCCTCGCCGGTCAGATCTACATGAACTACTTTGTACCTGCCGCTTCCGATCAGAGAACGTGCCTCGCCCAGCACGGCCGCCTCGCTGCAGCCGCCGCCGATGCTGCCGAGAATCCGTCCGTCCCGGTAGACAATCATCTTCGCGCCTGCCCCGCGCGGGGAGGAACCCTTTGATTCAATCACCGTGACCACTGCTTTTGGCTCATCCGGCTCCTCTGCCAGGCGTTTCAGCACATCAAAATCCAGATCGGAACGGTTTTTCACACGTTTGTCTTCCCGATCCATGCGCTTTACCTGTATGATCTCCGCCAAAATCGAGATCGCGATCTCCTCCGGTGTCACACCGCCGATCTTTAAACCGATCGGACTCTTTAAACGGCTCATCCGCTCTGGATCGTAACCTTCTTCCAGAAGCTCCTGTTTCACGATACCGACGCGGCGTCTCGAACCAATCATGCCGAGATACGCCGGTTCTTTTCCTTTTCCAATCATCCGCAGGCAGTCCGCATCGTGGCGGTGTCCGCGCGTAACGATACAGATATAGTCGCTCTCCTGAATCTTGAGTTCTTTGATCGCATGCCCAAAGTCATCACAGATCACCTTCTCTGCCATCGGGAAACGCCCCGGATTCGCGAAGGAAAGGCGGTCGTCCACCACAGTTACCAGGAATCCGACGCGCGCGCCAAATTCTGCCACCGGAAGAGCCACATGGCCGCCTCCGAGAATAATCAGGCGCTCTTTCGGGAAAAATGGTTCCGCCACATTCCAACTGCTTCCGGCGCGCCCACAGACCGGCTGCCCCTGTGTCAGGGCTTCTTTTCCAATCTCTGACGCCTCTGCGCCTTCTCTCAGTTCACAGCGCATGTCTGCTAGATTTCCCTCTTCTCCCACAAAGCTTCTCTCGAGCGCCAGACACGGCGTCCCTTCCAGTTTTTTCAGAATCTCCCCATACAGATTCATATCACGCACTTCCTCTCTTTTATACTGCATGAGCCATCCATTTCTCATTTCGCAGTTGCGCCATCGCGGTTGCTGCCTCTCCGCTTCTCTGGCTCAATTATTTACCAAAACCGCAGTTCGGGAAAATACAGGTTGGACAATTTAAGCACAGACCACCTGCGCCCATCTTCGCCAGATCCGCTTTTGTCACTGGCACATCTGCCATCACACGCGGCAGCACCAGATCAAAGATGGTCCTCTTCGCATACATCACGCAGCCCGGAAGTCCCATGATCGGCTTTCCGTCCTTCGTATATGCCAGCAAGAACATCGCTCCCGGAAGTACCGGCGCGCCGTAGGAGACAACCTCCGCCCCGGTCTGCTTGATCGCGTTCGGTGTCGTATCATCCGGATCGACGCTCATGCCGCCGGTACAGACAACAAAATCGGCGCCCTGATCCAGCCATTCCTGGATTGCCTCCGTGATTTTATCCGGATTGTCCCCTATAATCTTCTGTCCCAGAACTTCCACACCAAATTCCTGAAGCTTTTCCCGGATGACCGGGCCAAATTTATCCTCAATCCGTCCATAGAACACTTCATTTCCGGTCGTCACAATGCCCGCTTTCTTATTTTTATACGGAAGCAGCTTTAACAGCGGCTCTGAACCCGCTGCCTTCTTCGCCTCTTCCATTTTTTCTTTTTCAATTACCAGCGGGATCACACGGGTTCCGGCTAACTTATCACCTTTTTTTACCGGGAAATTCGTCCGGCGGGTCGCGATCATCATCTCCGGCAGGCTGTTGACCTTTAAGAGGCGTTCTTCATCGACCTGAAACAGACCGTCCGACTCCGCAATCAGCTCAATCTTGCCTTCCTTCGGATCGGTTGCACGCATATACTCATTCTGGCAGATGCCGCGCAGAATGTCCGCCGCCTCGTCCTCATGATATTTTGTATCGTCCCTTTCCCAGACATAAATATGATCTTTTCCAATCGAAAGCAGTACCGGGATGTCCTCCTCACGCACGATATGTCCCTTGCGGAATACAGCGTCCTTCGTCACGTCCGGAATAATCTGCGTCATGTCATGGCAGAGTACCTGTCCGACTGCCTCGGTTGTTTTCATTAATTTCATATGATTTTCCTCTTTTCTTTTTTACAGTAATGCCTCCGCACGCTTTGCCAGCTGATACCGCCGTTCCACGCCCGCCAGCGCCTCCGGGTTATCCTTAAATTTCTCCCGTTTTGCCGCAAACCGTTCTTCGATCGTTACACGCCGTTCTCCCTGTACCTGCTTGTCCGCCAGGTACACGATCAGGCTTTCGTTCAGATATCCCAGCTTTTCTTCCGGCAGATCCATATGATCCGCAACGATATCCGTGATCCCGGTATGTCCCAGAAGCCGCAGCCATCCCGCCCCTGTCTCCGAATGTTCGGGGTATGCTTTGGCGATGTCATGAAGAAGCGCCGCCGCGTAGATTTTGTGTTTATCGATTGGAGGGCTTTTATATGTCATCTCCACACACGTTTCCGCCCTATGCTTTAGGACTCTATCCGCCAATTCCACGGCCAGCTCCGCAACCGCCCGGCTATGGCGCACTGTCGCCTCCGGCGTGTGGAACCATGCAAGCAGATGTTCACACTCCTCTTTGTCCGGGACAGGACGTTTTCTCTCCCAATCACGCAATTTCTGAAACTCTTCCTGCGTATCCGCATCAAACGCACAGCCCGGATCCGGCACATCCAGGGGAATCCGGCGGATTCCCGGCTGTTCACAGGCACCTTTAAGCCCCATCGTTCCATCATGCTGCAGCAGTTTTTCGATCACATCTGCTCGGATCAGAAGCGGATGCCCCGGTGTTTTCTCATACTCCGGGAGATAGACATCCCCATCGCCTTCCGCAAACCGGTATTTTTCATATTCCAGCGTAAATGGCGTAAACAGCGGCACATCCACCGGGAAAAAGAAAATGCCATCCAGCGTCTCCTTTCCTGCCGTTTTCCGCTTTTCCTCATAATAGGAAAGCCCCAGGCAGACGGAATCAAACATTTTCGTCTCCGCATACGCCGGATTGTGGATGAAACGGATTCCCGGTCCCGCAGCCGCCGCGCGTATATCTTCCGCCCGGCGCCCGGTAATGATCGTGATTTCATGTACGCCGCACGCCCGCAGCGTCTGTATCTCACGTTCCAGGACCGTCTGGGCGCCGAGCTTCATGAGCGGTTTGAAATCCCCCATCCGCGAAGATCGCCCCGCCGCCGAGATCAAGGCGTCAAATACATAATCCTTTCTTTCATACACCTGTCCGTAGCCAAAGGGAATCTGCAGAAGTTCTGTCTTTTTCCGCTTCTCCCAGCCGCTGATCAGTGTCCGGAACCACCCCGCGTGCCCGATTACCAGAATATCGCCCCGGCTCTTCATCCGGAGTTCATTCCAGGTTGTCCTGGCGCGCCCTGCACAATCCGCAAAGCTCTCTCCCTGCGGCGGTCGGAAATCGTACATATCTGCCCCTCGTGCCACATACTCCGCTGGAAACTGTTCCCGGATTTCATCGAAGGAATGGCCATCCCATTCTCCCATGTCAATCTCCGCCAGACCATCTACGACCTCAATCGGAATACTTCTGTCAATCACTTCCTGTAGGATCGCAGCTGACTCCCGGCAGCGCTTTAACGGGCTGGTATAAATCTTTTCAATTCTGCGTCCCGCAAATGTCTCCCCCAACGCCCGAATCTGTGTCCGCCCTTCCTCTGAAAGCGACAGATCCGTCCGCCCGATGCAATATTTCCGTTCATCTGGAAATTCCGGCTTCCCATGCCGGATCAAATAAATCGTCCGCATTCTATCCTTTCCTAGTGCTCGTGTTCCTCTTCTTCCCCACACTCGCAACTGAAATCATGGCTGTGTCCAAATGGTCCCGGTCCGCCGATGTAGTCGCGGATCAGCTCCAGTTTATAACGGTTCATATAGCTATATGCCTTCTGAACCGTATGCCCGCTTCCCAGATAACGGGTCACGCCCGCTTTTACCAGTATCTCAAACGGTTCTTTCTCAATCGGTCCGCAGATAACTGCCTCACAGTCATGTTCTACCACCTTCTTCGCAAATACCAGATTGTCCGGATCCTGTTTTCCATAGACATGGAAAATCTGGTTCTTGTCCGCGTCAATAATCATCAAAAACGGACTCTCCTTAAAAGTCGCCGGTACCAGTCCGTCGATCTCCTCTGTCTCTGATGCAATCGCTATGTTCATTTTTTTCTCCTTGTTCTTGTCAAATTTTACTAATTTTTTTCAAGATTTCTCGATTATTTTTAATTTTATGATACTGCAATTAAAACTCATCGTCAAGTTTTTCATGAATTTGAATTTTACCACTCATTTTTCATTTTCCCTCGATGATCAGCCGTCTTTTACCCGAACCAATATAGGGGGAAATTTCTTTTTCTATCACTGCGACGGTCAGGCAGTTCCCAAAGTATTCCGTTAATGCTGCTTTGACATTTTTCACTCTGCTTCCTACCGCATCTGCATAACCCGCCTTCTTCATAACAGCCACCGTCAGATGCTTCTGCGCCGCATTGTAAGATGCCTGAAAATCTTCCACCTCATCCAGGGCAAATAAAAGCTCATCTAATATGTGCATGGAAAGTACTTTGCCGCCGGACAACCGGACGCTGTCATCCAGCCGTCCCTCAACCTTATCAAGTCTAGGCTTTAAACATCCGCAGGCACACGGTTCTGCAATCATCCGCCCCAGATCGCCGGTCCGATAGCGCACAAGCGGCATTCCCCGCCGCCGAAGCGTTGTCAGAACCAGCTCGCCGTATTGCCCTTCCGGAACCGGCTGTCCCGTCTCCGGATCCAGAATCTCAATCAAAAGATCCCGGTCCCGCAGATGGTAACCCGCGCGCGCCCCACACTGTACGCCGCCGCCGTAACCAGTTTCCGTCATCCCCCAGTGTGTAAAGACCCGGCAGTTCCATGTTTTTTCCAAAAAGCGCTGCACGCTGACCGGCACATAATCAGCACTTAAAAGCACTGTTTTCGGGCGGAGTCCCGGCGCATGGGCTGCCAGCGCATACATCTGGCTTGGGACACCGATCAGGCAGTCTGCCCCCTCGCCGTCCCGCGCTGCCGCTTCCATATCGTGAATCAGTCCATGAACCTTCGTCTCCACCTGAATGCGCCCCAATCCTTCTTTTAAAAGTCCTCCGATCGAAAAAAATCCCGGTCCTTCCATATAAACCGTGACCCGATCGCCCGGCTTTACCATGTACTGCATCCCTGTTTCAAAGAAATCCGCCGTCTGCATCAGATCGTCTTCGGTAAAAAACAGGCGCTTCGGCGCCCCTGTACTGCCGGAGGTTTTCAGCGTGATGATCCGCGCGATCTCCTTGGCTGGAACACATAAAAATGTTTCCGGCTCCGCTTTCAGTTCCTCCGGGGTTGTGAGGGGAAGTGTGCGGAAATCCGCCCATGAAAACGAATCCGGCGCGAGCCGTACATCGGAACCTGCCATTTCCCCAAGCTGTCCCCAGACGGATGTAAATTTCTTCTGATAAAATGGACTTTTCTCCTTTACATACGAAAGTGTCCGCCATAACCCGGACGGCTGCGCCGCCGCAATAAAATAACCACAGCCCGCTTCTTTTAAAATCTTTCGTTCCGCCCCCAGCGCCGCGCAGACGGATTCCAGATTTCCATCGAAGATCTGCTGCCCGATCCACTCCGCCAATGTTCCCGACGCGTCCTGCATCTTTGCAAGCACAAATCCCGCCTCCGCCAGCCGGTCACGGATTGTTTTAGCAGACTCCAGCCGTCCCAGCATCCCGTCTAAGAAAAGCTCCTTCTTCCGGGCATACATATCGCTCATCAAAAGCCATCCTTCTGGTTTTAACACCCGGTACACCTCCCGGAGCGCCGCCGCCGGATCCACAGCTTTGGAACAACTGCATTCCATCAGAATGATATCTGCCGTCTGATCTGGATATGGCAGTTTCTCCGCGCATCCAGTCTCTATCCAGCCAGGTTCATGCACATCCGGATTCTTATCCAGGCCGGAAATCTGCCAGTCTGGGCAATGCTCAGAAAGCCAGCGCATCGTGCCGCCGGTTCCGCAGCCGATGTCGATGACGCGAAGCGGCACTGCAGGGTCTGTAGACTCCGTCTCTGCCGCTCCCACCTCCGGTATCTCAATTCCCGCAAACTGGAACATCTGCCTCGTCAGCGCAAATCCGCCCGGTCGGCAGAGACTGTACTCATTTGTATCCATTTTTTGCACCTCTCCTTTCTGCGCTTCTATTATCTGCCTCTTTCCATCGGAGACAAGTAGTATGCACAGAACGGAATCTTCTTCCCGTCTTTATACACATGCAGGCTGCACTGGCGCAGGCGCTCGATATCGAGATTTCCGGCATCCTGAAACGCCATGGATGTGATCGTGAAGCCGTGGCTTTTTGCACGCTTTAAGAAGTCCTCCATATTTGTTATGTCAACTGATTCTTCTTCACAGCAGCAGGATTCTGGTTCGGGCTGAGTTCCGCCACAGCAGCAGCTTCCTGGTTCGGGCTGTACTTTCTCCAACAGATACGCATCTGCATTGGCATCGCAGCAGCAGCTTTCTTTTTCCGGCTGACTTTCTCCACAACAGCACGTCTCTTCCAGATCGCGCCGTTCCCAGCGGCGTCCGACAAATTCACGGTTCTTCTCCGCCGGATCCGGACCGCAGCAGCAGCCTTCGCCCTCCGGTTCTGCCTCGGTTTTTCCACTATAATTTGTCAGCGGCATCAATTTATCCCCAGGCATCACGATGAAATCCCCGTGGAACCCACACATCGGGTGATCGCAGCAGGATGGCGCGATCTGTTCCTCTTTGATAAGCCCGCCGCTCTGGCTGACAACCGCCTCCAGAAGCTCATCCAGCGTATAGCGGTCATCATCCGCCGGAAGCTCCGGGATACGTCCAAAATAGCTGACCGGCTGGAAATGCACGCCGCGCACATACGGCGACCGCTGAATGGCAAACCGGATGATGTCCCCGATCTGCTCCGTATTGACGCCCGGAACAATGACCGGAACAAGCGTCACGCCGATTCCATACCGGCCGCACTGCTCGATCGCCCGTTTTTTCACTTCCAGCATCGGGCGGCGGCGCAGTTTTTCATATACGGCATCGTCCACGCCGTCAAACTGCATAAATACAAACGAAAGTCCCGCATCCGCCAGACGCTTTACAAACGCCTCGTCCTCCGCCAGGCGCAGACCGTTGCTGTTTAACTGCACATATTTACAGCCAACCTGCTTCGCATACGCTACGATCTCCGGCAGATCGTCCCGCACTGTCGGTTCCCCGCCGGAAAGCTGCAAAAGTGTCTTCC
>ENA-ORVC01002403-ORVC01002403.1-human-gut-metagenome-genome-assembly--contig:-NODE-2403-length-12679-cov-3.624129_pt1 | contig 12679 bp, 12 predicted proteins | sample MGYA00242092_ERZ509234 | MGnify/ENA primary metagenome ERZ509234 (study PRJEB26280, sample SAMEA2338800) | human gut metagenome | biome: human gut; feature: human-associated habitat; material: faeces... | reverse complement strand
GCGTCCGAGCCGCCTTGCCGCGTCCTCGCCCGTTATCTCCGCCTCATGGATATGCAGTCCCTCTCGCTCGTACTCGGTTTCGGTCACGCCCTCGATTTTACCGCTTTCACGCAGATTTTCCAGAAGCTCGACCGCAAGATCGGTGCGGAATGCCATAAAATTCCCTCCTTTTTGAGCAGTATGCGGCCATTCAAAAAAAATATGTATTTTCCTGAAAAAATGCTTGCAATTTTGCGGGAACGATGTTAGAATAGAAGCACTGACAAATAGTAAAACGAAGGAGGTGTTTTCAGAATGCCCAACATCAAGTCTGCAAAGAAGCGTGTCAAGGTCAACACCGTCAAGGCGATGAACAACCAGATGGCAAAGAGCGCGCTCAAGACCACCCTGAAGAAGTTCGACGCGGCTATTGCTGCCGGCGATAAGGCGGAAGCGACTGTTGCTTATACGACTGCCGTAAAGGCTGTCGATCAGGCGGCTGCCAAGCACCTCCTGCACAAGAACAACGCATCCAACAAGAAGAGCAAGATGACCACCAAGCTGAACGGCATGGCGTAAGTCCTGTTCCGACAATGCGAAACGAGAAGAGTCTGCAATGCAGGCTCTTTTTTCATGTCTGAAAAACATTTAGACAAACATCAAAATATATCTTGACTTTCACAAATGTTGTGGTATTCTATATTTAGATAAACGTCTAAATGAAAGGAGACAGAGCATATGAAAACGACCATTGCGATCTGCTCAGCGGGACTGCTGCTGGCGGCGGTAAATCGGCCCTGTCCGGAGCGGGATCGGTACTATTGCTCGGAATTCGTGCGGGAGGTACTGGTGCGGTTCGGCGTGGCGGAGGGGAGCCGATTCGGCCCGGTGACGCAGCCGCAGCAGCTGCTCGAAACCCTGTGTGAGGGCACGGTGATCTATGAGGGACTGCTCACCGCCTGCCCCATGCTCAGACCGAAAGTGCTGCCCTTTGCGCGGCCCATGGCAGCAGCGTCCTGACGGTGTGGGGAAATCTTAAAAGGTTCTTAAACAATTCAACTCTGTTATCTTAAAAGCGAATGTGGTAGGATAAAGACAACAGAAAGAGGGGCAGATACCATGTATAACATTTTGGTTTGTGACGATGAAAAAGACATTGTTTCGGCATTGAGAATCTATCTGAGCGCCGAGGGCTACCATGTGCTGGAGGCGGGCAACGGCCGCCAGGCACTGGAGATTCTGGACAGTCAGCGGGTGGATCTGGTGCTGATGGATATTATGATGCCGGAGATGGACGGGTTGTCCGCTGTGGCAAAACTCCGGGAGCAGAGCAATATTCCGGTACTGTTTCTCACGGCGAAAAGTGAGGACACGGATATGATCCTGGGACTGAACATCGGGGGAGACGACTATATCACCAAACCCTTCAACCCCGTGGAGCTGACGGCACGGGTGCGCTCCCATCTGCGCCGGTATATGAAACTGGGCGGCGTGGAGCAGAAACAGAACCTGATGCAGGTGGGGGGCATCGTGCTGGATGACGACAGCAAGCGGGTCACCCTGGACGGCGACGAGGTTTCGCTGACACCGCTGGAGTACAGCGTGCTGAAATATTTGATGGAGTCCCCGGGAAAGGTCTTTTCTTCCAATGAGATCTACCGGGCAGTGTGGAAAGATTCCTACACCAGTGGAGAGAATACGGTGGCGGTGCATATCCGGCACCTGCGGGAAAAGCTGGAGATTGACCCGGCCAATCCCCGGTATCTGAAAGTGGTGTGGGGACACGGTTATAAGATCGAGGGGGCAGGAACATGAAACGAATCAAGGAAAGTACGGGACTGAAAATCCTGATGGCGCTGCTGTTCTCGGTGCTGGCAGGCGTGGCGGTGCTGATGCTCTGTGTGCAGCTGGTGCTGTCCAATATGCGTTGGAACGGCGCGGAAGGCGACCCTGTGGATGCGCTGGAGCAGGTACTGGTGGGGAACCTCATGTATCAGGATATGCGCGCGGTGGGGGAGGAGTATTATCCCCTGATCCTGGCTGCGGAGGAAAACAAGGACCCTACGCTGACGGACTATTACCAGCGGCAGATTCGGGAGTATGAGAATCGATTTGGCGAGAACAATACCAACTTCCGCTTTTCCATCCTGGATGCGGAGGGGAAACAGGTCATGGGCAACTATAACGGGGAACCGGCTCTGGCCTGGGACAACATGATCATCGACGGGGTGTTCCATGGCCCGGCGCAGGAAGACGGAACGGAAGAACCGGAAACCTGGATGCTGTACGGCTATGTACTGGATCTGCCGGTGAAGGATCAGTATTTTGATCTGGTCAGTCAGGTGCGCTCTCTGGCCGGACTGCAGGAAATCGCCATGCCGGTACTGGTGGTGTCGTGTGTTCTGTGTCTGGTGCTGTTTCTGATGCTGATGAGCGGAGCGGGACACCGGCGGAACAGTGAGGAGATCCAGCTCCGGCTCCTGGAGCGGATGCCCTGGGATGTGTTCCTGTGCCTGGGCGCGGCGGTCTGGGCGGCAATCATCGCCGGCGTGGTGCTGGTATTGGACAGTGTGTCCTGGTATTATGTCCATCGGCCCCTGGAGGCGGCGGTGTATGTGACCTTCGGCTCCATGGCGGTGGCACTGATGGCACTGGTGACGCTGATGTCTCTGGCCACTCGGCTGAAGGTGAAAGGCTGGTGGCGCAATGCACTGATCGTCCGGTTCGTCCTGTGGATCTGGGGCGGCTGCCGGAAAGGCGCCGGCACGGTCAGCGGCAAAGTGAAGGAATGGAACCGGGAAAAAGAGGGCGAAGAGCCTGACCCGGAAAAACCCGGACTGCTGGCTCGTCTCCGGGAAGGCTGCCTCCGGTTTTTCCGGTGGATTGGCCGGGGACTGAAACGGCTGGGCCAGGGAATGAAAAAACTGTTGGGCCGGGGCGGCGCTGCGGTGCAGACCCTGCCGCTGATGTGGAAATCGATGCTGTTTGTGGCCGTGGTGGTCGTTGTGGAGCTGATTTGCATGATGCTTGCCAGCCAGTGGGTGTTTTGGGCCGGTATTGTGTGGAATCTGCTGTTGGGACTGGTGATGCTCCGGGCCTGCGTGAGTATGAAGACCCTCCAGGATGCGGCCAGAACCATTGCCGACGGAAATCTGGATTTCCGGGTGGATGCATCCAAAATGTTCCTGGACTTTAAGGCCCACGGAGAGGATCTGAACCGCATCGGAGAGGGACTGTCCCTGGCGGTGGAAGACCGGCTGAAATCCGAGCGGATGAAAACGGAACTGATCACCAATGTGTCCCACGATTTGAAAACGCCGCTGACCAGTATTGTCAACTATGTGGATCTGCTGAAAAAAGAGGAACTGACCGGCACAGCCGGGGAATATGTGGAAGTACTGGACCGCCAGTCCGCCCGGCTGAAAAAACTGACGGAAGATCTGGTGGAGGCGTCCAAAGCGTCCACGGGAAACCTGCATGTGACACTGGAATCAGTGGATCTGGGAGAATTTCTGGATCAGGCGCAGGCGGAATATTCTGCCCGTCTGGTGACGGCAGACCTGCAGGCTGTGGCTGAGGAACCGGAGAAAAAGCTGCTTGCCCGCAGCGACGGGCGGTATCTGTGGCGCATCATGGATAACCTTCTGGGAAATGTGTGCAAATATGCCATGCCCCACACCCGGGTGTATCTCAGCGCCCGGAAAGAGGGAGAGTATGCGGTGCTGAGCGTGAAGAACATCTCCCGGGAACGGCTGAACATCAGTGCCGATGAACTGATGGAGCGGTTCGTCCGGGGCGACAGTTCCCGCAACACCGAGGGCAGCGGTCTGGGACTGTCTATTGCCCAGAGTCTGGCGGCGCTGATGGGCGGCCGTCTGGAACTGACGGTGGACGGCGACCTGTTTAAGGCGGAGGTCTATCTGCCACTGGCAGAAGAACCGGAAACGGAAGACAAATGAGACCGGGCGGCGGGAAAGAAGCTCTTTCCCGCCGCCCTCTTGCAATCTGGGGCGGGATAGGGTATCCTATAGGGCGAAACTCATCAAAGGAGCCGATATTTTGAAAAAACAACGGATGATCGCCCTGCTGCTGTGCCTGTGTCTGCTGACCTGTCTGTCGGCCTGCAGCCGGTCCGGCGGGGCATATACGCTGATCGATACCCTGGCAGAAGGAAAGTATGCCATCGGATTTCGCAACGAGGACCCGGCAGCGGAGTATGTTCAGGCTGCGCTGGCGACCCTGTCTGCGGGCGGAAAGATTCACGAACTGGAGATCAAGTGGTTTGGCGGGGAGCAGACTTCTTTCCCGTCCGATGCCCAGGCACTGGAAACACTGGGGATGCCGGAGCCGAGAACCTTCATTATGGGATTGGACCCGGACAACTTCCCCATGAGTTATGAGGACGGGGGCGTTTACACCGGGTTTGATGTAGAACTGGCCCGGGAGGTGTGCAGCCTGCTGGGATGGGAACTGAAATTCCAGGAAATCGCGGACGAGAGCGCCGCCTATGTGGAGCTCAGCTCCGGAAATGTGGACTGCGTCTGGGGCGGAATGCTGCTGGATGCCAATACCACGGACTACCGGGTGATTTGTCCCTATATGGATGGCGGTGTGGTAGTCGTGGTGCTGTCCGGAAACCGGCTTGGCAGTATGCGCCGGCTGTCCGGAAAAGTCATCGGCATGAACGATGCGCAGAAATATGCAGACGCCCTGGCGGGAACAGACCTGCCTGACCGGGCGGAGGAAATCAAAGTTACAGGACTGGCCAATCAGCAGCTGTTTGATGCACTGTATCATGGAAAATATGATGCCATCGTTACCGACGCTGCCGCCGCACTGTACTATATGCGATAATGCCGCGCAGCCGCGCCCTGAGGGGTGCGGCTGCTGATTTTTTCCCGGAAAGCGGGGGAGAAAGGGGAAAATGGAATTGTGTTTTCCTGTCTTTAATGGTATAATGCCCTGTCTGAGTATACATATCTCAAAATAAATTGGTGATAAATGGGAGTGGACGGCATGTGGATCGCAAATGAATGGCAGGATTTTGAAGTACTGGACTGTTCCGGCGGAGAAAAGCTGGAGCGGTGGGGCGACTATTATCTGGTGCGCCCGGACCCGCAGGTGATCTGGAAAACGCCCCGGAACAACCCCCATTGGAAGACCCGGGATGCCTCTTACAGCCGCAGTTCTTCCGGCGGCGGCGCCTGGAATAAAAATCGGCTGCCGGAACGGTGGACGGTCAACTACAAAGAACTGACCTTTAATATCAAACCCATGAACTTCAAGCATACAGGCCTGTTCCCGGAACAGGCGGCCAACTGGGATTGGGCCATGGAGAAGATTCGCTCCGCAGGCCGGCCCATCCGGGTGCTGAACCTGTTTGCCTATACCGGCGGCGCCACGGTGGCCTGCGCCAAGGCGGGGGCCAGCGTGTGCCATGTGGACGCCGCCAAGGGCATGGTGGCCTGGGCCCGGGAAAACGCCAAGCTCTCCGGCCTGGGGGATGCCCCCATCCGCTGGATCATCGACGACTGCGGCAAGTTCGTGGAGCGGGAGATCCGCCGGGGCAAGACCTACGACGCCATCATCATGGACCCGCCCAGCTATGGCCGGGGCCCCGGCGGCGAGGTGTGGAAGCTGGAGGACAACCTCTATGACTTTGTCAAGCTCTGCGCCGGGGTGCTGTCGGACAAGCCGCTGTTCGTGCTGATCAACTCCTACACCACGGGGCTGGCCCCCTCGGTGCTGGGGTATCTTCTGAATCTGCTGGTGGCCTCCAAATACGGCGGCAAGTGCACCTGGGACGAGCTGGGCCTTCCGGTGACGGAGACGGGCCTGGCCCTGCCCTGCGGCGCCACGGGGCGCTGGTTCAGCGAGTGACGCCCGCTCCGGGACGGCGTTCCCGGCGGGGAGACTAGAACGAGAGAAAGTGACAAGTGCTTATGGCAACGATGATCGAAACAAAGGATTTAAGCTTTGCCTATCCGGCGGACGAGGGCCAGGAGCCGGTCCTGGCTCTGCGGGGCGTGAGCATTCCCATTGAAAAGGGCAGCTTTGTGGTGGTGCTGGGGCACAACGGCTCCGGCAAGTCCACCCTGGCCAAGCACCTGAACGCCATCCTGCTGCCCTCCGGCGGCAAAGTCTACGTGGACGGCATCGACACCGCCGACGAGGATAAACTGCTGGACATCCGCCGCACCGTGGGCATGGTATTCCAGAACCCGGACAACCAGATCGTTGCCAACGTGGTGGAGGAGGACGTGGCCTTCGCCCCTGAGAATCTGGGGGTGCCCCCGGCGGAGATCCGCCGGAGGGTGGACGACGCCCTCAAGGCCGTGGGCATGTACGAGTACCGGGAGCACGCCCCCCACCTGCTCTCCGGCGGACAGAAACAGCGGGTGGCCATTGCCGGTGTCATCGCTATGGCGCCCCGCTGCATTGTGCTGGACGAGCCCACCGCCATGCTGGACCCCATCGGCCGGGCGGAGGTCATGAAGACCATCCGTGAGCTCAACCGCTCCTCCGGCGTGACGGTAGTGCTCATCACCCACCATATGGACGAGGCCGCCCAGGCCGACCGGCTGGTGGTCATGGCCAAGGGCCGGGTGGTGGCCGACGGCACCCCCCGGAAGGTCTTTCAGCGGGTGGAGGAGTTGAAGGCCGTGGGCCTCACTGTCCCCGAGACCACCGAGCTGCTGTGGCAGCTCCGGCAGGCGGGGGTGGACGTTCCTCTGGACGCACTGAGCGACGAGGAATGTGCCCAGGCGCTCTTTGATCTGCTGCAAACACGGGCGTGACCTGCGGGCATGCACCAAATGATAAAGGAATGAAGCCATTGGAACCGATCATTCAGACGGAGCGCCTGAGCCACATCTATTCCGCCGGCACCCCCTTTGAACACGGGGCCCTGGTGGACGTGGACTTTACCGCCTACCGCGGGGAGTACCTGGGCATCATCGGCCACACCGGCTCGGGCAAATCCACCCTCATCCAGCACCTCAACGGGCTGCTCAAACCTACCTCCGGCCGCGTCCTCTTCGAGGGCCGGGATATCTGGGAGAGCAAGGAGCGCACCCGCCAAACCCGCTTCCAGGTGGGACTGGTGTTTCAGTACCCGGAGTACCAGCTCTTTGAGGAGACCATCTATAAGGATATCGCCTTCGGCCCTAAAAACATGGGGCTGGACGAGAGGGAGGTCGACCGCCGGGTGCGCGAGGCCGCCCAGTTTGTTGGGTTGCGGGAGGACATGCTGGAAAAATCCCCCTTCGAGCTGTCCGGCGGACAAAAGCGCCGGGTCGCCATCGCCGGCGTTATTGCCATGGAGCCCTCCGTGCTCATACTGGACGAGCCCACCGCCGGCCTGGACCCAGTTGGCGTGGCGTCCATCCTGGGCAACATCCACGACTATCACACGGCCAAAAACGCCACTATCATCATCGTTTCCCACTCCATGGAGGAAGTGGCCCGGACGGTGGACCGGCTGGTGGTGATCAACGACGGCCGGATTCCCTTCTCCGGCGCGCCCCGGGAGGTCTTTGCCCACGGGGACGAGCTGGAGGCTATGGGCTTGGGCGTGCCCGCCATGACCCGGGTGTTCCACCGCCTGCGGGCCATGGGTGTGGACATCGACCCGTCGGTCTACACCACGGAGCAGGCCAGAGACGCCGTCCTGGCCAAACTGAGCCATGCCGGTCAGCAGAAGCAGTCTGCACCCGGCGAAAGGGGGGCGGTGTAAATGGCATTGAAGGACATTACACTGGGTCAGTACTTTCCAGGCAACACCCTGCTCCACCGGCTGGATCCCCGCACCAAGCTGCTGTTCACGGTGGCCTATATTGTGGCTCTGTTTCTGGCCAAGCATGTGGTGGGCTATGCGGTTCTCTTCGTCCTGCTGGCGGTGCTGATCGCCGTGTCCAAGGTGGGCATCAAGAGCATCCTACGGGGGATGAAGCCTATTTTGATCATCGTCATCATCACCGGCCTGCTCAACCTGTTCTACACCCGGGGCGAGGGAGCGCCGCTGGTCTCCTTCTGGATCTTTACCATCTATCCGGAGGGCATCTGGGCGGCGGTGTTTATGGTGCTACGCATCGCCATGCTCATCACCTGCACCTTCCTGCTGACCTATACCACCTCCCCCATCCTGCTCACCGACGGCCTGGAAAAACTGATGGGACCGCTGAAAACCCTCCATGTGCCGGTGCATGAGCTGTCCATGATGATGTCCATCGCCTTGCGCTTCATCCCTACCCTCATCGAGGAGACGGATAAGATCATGTCCGCTCAGAAGGCCCGCGGCGCCGACTTCGATACCGGCAACCTGCTCCAGAAGGCCAAAGCCCTGGTGCCCCTGCTGGTACCCCTGTTCATTTCTGCCTTCCGCCGGGCCGACGAGCTTGCCATTGCCATGGAGTGCCGCTGCTACCACGGCGGAGAGGGCCGCACCCGTCTGCGCCAGCTCAAGCTGAAGGGCATCGACATCGCCGCCCTGGTCTTCGCGGTGCTTCTGTGTGTGGGCATCGGCGTGCTGCGGCACTTTGGACTTTAAGAAAAAAATAATGGGATTTTAAAGCTTTATGAGAAATATTGCGCTACGCTTGATGTATGTGGGGACGGCCTATCACGGCTGGCAGGTTCAAAAGAACGCCGTCACCGTGGCGGAGACGCTGGAACACTCCCTGGCCTCGGTGGTGGGCCACCCGGTCAAATGTACCGGCGCGGGCCGCACCGACGCCGGCGTGCACGCGGAGACCTATATCGCCAATTTCCGCACCTCCTCCTGTATCCCCTGCGACCGGATTCCCCTGGCGGTGAACACCCGGCTGCCCGATGACATCGTGGTGGTAAAGGCTACCGAGGTGCCCGACGGCTTCAACGCCATCGGCTCCTGCCTGAAAAAGGAGTACACTTACCGCATCTACAATTCCCACATACGGAACGCATTTTACGTCAACCGCGCCTGGTTCTATCCCAAACACCTAGACGAGACTGTGATGCAGCGTGCGGCCTCCCACTTTGTGGGTACCCACGACTTCGCGGCTGTTCGGAGCGTCGGCACCGAAACCCGCACCACCGTGCGCACGGTTCACTATTTTAATATCTCCCGCAGCGGAGAACTGATCGAGTGCCGGGTGTGCGCCGACGGCTTTCTCTACAACATGGTGCGTGCCATGGTGGGCACTTGTGTCTACGCCGCCGACGGCAAATTCTCCCCCGATGACGTGCCCGCCATTCTGGAAGGCCGCAACCGCACCGCCGCCGGGCCTACTGTACCCGCCGGGGGGCTCTATATGACCAAACTGTGGTATCAGGAGGACGTCCTATAGCTCACTCTCCTGCCCTTATGTGAACTCTGGAGGTATTTCTATGCCTGCTGCACTGTGGTTCGCCATCGGCGCCGCCATCCTCTGCGCCATAACGTCAGTCTATTTGGGAACGAAAAAATAATTCTATTGCAGGGCCTGCACAAGCGCCCCTTTTATCTGTGCCGCTTATGCCTCTGCCGCATGAAATCCATGAAGGAGCATAGAATGGAAGATATCAACGGCAGCCGTCCCAACGCCGCCCCCAAACCCAAAAAGCGCCCCAACCGTTTTGTCCGGTTCCTGGCCTTTCTGGTGACACTGGCCCTGATGGTGGGCGCGGTCGCCCTGGTGGCCAACTATGACAAGCTGAATTTTGACTTCATCAAGCGCTGGTTCTCCTACCGCACCTTGGCGCGCAACGACAGCGGACAGGCGGAGTCCTTTCATTTTGTTGGGGACTCCTCCAACGCCTTTGCCGTCGTGGACGGAGATCTTCTGGTTTGCTCCCCCAACACCATCCGGCTGTATTCGGGCAGCGGTCAGGCCTTTGTGGATCAGGCCGTTTCCATGACAAATCCTGTGGTCAGCACCGCAGGCGGCACCGCTCTGGTCTATGATGCCGGCGGCCGGGAGCTCTTTGTCTACTCCGGTCGGGAGGAGGTCTTTTCCCTCACCCAAGAGGACGGCCAGGCCCTCCTGTCCGCCGATGTGAACCAGAACGGCTGGCTGGCCGTCACCAGCCAGGAGAGCGGGCACAAGGGCTCAGTGACGGTCTACGACAACAGCTACAGTCCTCTGGTGCGCTTCAGCCTGTCCAACCGTTTTGTGATGGACGCCGCCGTTGCCCCGGACAACAAATCGGTGGCTCTGCTCACCATCGGCCTTACGGACGGTAATTTTGAGAGCCGGGTGGACCTCTATCGCCTGGACCGCACGGAGGAGGAAACGGAGCCGGACTGGACCTGCCCGGTGGGCAACAACGCGATTCTGGATCTGCGCTGGACCAGCATCGGCATTTGGGCCCTGGGTGAGTCCGGGCTCTATATTGTCTCCGGGGACGGCGCGCTCTCCGGCTCCTACGACTACGGGGGGCGCTACCTAAAGGCCTTTTCCCTGGACGGGGACGGCACCGCCTCCCTCCTGCTGGGGAAATACCGGGCGGGCAGTACGGCGGAGCTGCTCACCATAAACGCTTCAGGTGAGCTGGCCGCTGCCCTCCCCGTAGAGGAGCAGGTACTCTCTCTCTCCGCCGCCGGGCGGTATGTCGGCGTACTCACCGCCGACCGGCTGGATATCTACAGCCAGGATCTGGAGCTCTATAACACCCTGAACGGCACACAGAACGCACAGAAGGTTTTACAGCGCTCCGACGGCAGCGCCATGCTCATTGACAGCACTACCGCCCGCCTCTATGTCCCTCAATAAATTCGGAGGAAAACCCTATGGCTTATCTGATTGCTGACGGCCTGATTCTGGCCGTGCTGCTGCTCTTCGCCCTGGTGGGCGCCCACCGGGGGTTCATCCTGTCCCTGTGCGGTCTGCTGGCTGTGCTGGTGGCTTTTGTGGGCGCCAGCTTCGCCGCCCGCACCCTCTCCCCCATGGTGGCGGATGCCTTAGAGCCCAAATTCGCCTCGGCCATCGAGGAACAGCTCAACGCCTCCATCCAGCAGCAAGTGGCGGAGGAGGGCTCCGCTGCCCTGTCCCCCGACGACGTGCCTCTGGACGGGGTACTGAACGCTCTGCGGGAGATGGGCTTTTATGAAACCCTGATCAACACCGTGGACAAGGCCGTGGAGAACGGAATGACCTCCGTGGCCGCGAGTGCGGCCGCCGCAGTTGCGGCTGCCATCGCCCAGTCCGCCGCCTACCTGATCCTCTTTCTGCTGGGTTTCGCCCTCATTCTCATCGCCTGGAAGCTGATCAGCCATGCCCTGGATCTGGTGGCGCGGCTGCCCGGTCTCCACTTCCTGAACAAAACCTGCGGCGCCCTGTTTGGCCTGGTACAGGCCTGTGTCCTTCTGTTTGTGGCGGCCTGGCTGCTGCAATTCTTCGGGCACGTACTGCCTGAGTCCCTGGTAAACCAAACCCACCTGCTGAAATTCTTCATGACTACCAATCCCCTCTCCCTGCTCAGCGGCCTGTAATCCCGCCCTAAACCAAAGAAAATCAGGTGAAGCTCCTATGTCCATCCCAAACCTTCTCTCCCTCCTCCGGCTAGTACTGGTGCCGGTCTTTGCCGTCGTCTTCTTTCAGCCCGCTCCAGACGCTCATCGCTGGGCGGTGCTGATCTATTTAACCGCCTTCCTCACCGATGTAGCTGACGGCTGGATCGCCCGGCACTTCAACCAGATCACCAAGCTGGGGCGGATTCTGGACCCTCTGGCGGACAAGCTGATGACCTTTACGGTCATTATCTGCATCACCGCCGACGGCATCATCCCTCTTTGGGCGGTCGTCGTCTTTTTCCTAAAAGAGCTGACCATGGCCATCGGCGGCTATCTCATGTACCAGAAACTGGGTGATGTGATCTCCTCCAACTGGCTGGGCAAGACCTCCACCGGCGTCTTTTTCGTGGTCTGCGCCGCGCTGGTGCTCTTCCCTGCCATCCCACGCCCCTGGGCCACCGGACTGATCTCCTTTGCCCTGGCCCTCACTCTGGCCGCCCTGTGCAGTTATATCTTCCAGTACCGGAAGGCTTTAAAGAAAAGAAAACAGGCGTGATTCATACGCAGTTCATAATTTCGAATTAGAATCATTTCTCTGAGGGGACTATTCTCCCCTCCAAAGGAGCTGAATACAAATGCAACCCACACTTTGTTCCAGATGCCATAAAAATGTGGCCGTGATCTTTATCCAGAAGATGGAGGGCGGGACCACCAAAAGCGAGGGCCTCTGCCTCAAGTGCGCGAAGGAAATGGGCATCAAGCCCGTGGAAGATATGATGCAGAAGATGGGCATCAGTGACGAGGATCTGGAGGGCCTGACCAATGAGATGATGTCCGCCTTCGGCGGCGCCGAGGGCATGGAGGGCCTGATGTCCGCGGAGGAGGCCGACGAAGACGAGGAGGACGAGGGCAAAACCGCCACCTTTCCCTTCCTCAACAAGCTCTTTGGCTCGGCTCAAAGCCCCCAGGCCCAGCCCCCTGAGCGGGAGCAGCCCCGCGCCGAGCGCGGAGACAAGGACAAGAAGGGCGAAAAGCAGCCCAAGCGCAAGTTTTTGGAGAATTACTGCATCTCCCTGACTCAGAAGGCCGCTGACGGCAAGCTGGACCGCATCATCGGCCGGGACGAGGAGATCCAGCGCACCATCCAGATCCTCAACCGCCGCCAGAAGAACAACCCCTGTCTGATCGGCGAGCCCGGCGTGGGCAAGACCGCCATTGCGGAGGGGCTGG
>ENA-ORVC01002400-ORVC01002400.1-human-gut-metagenome-genome-assembly--contig:-NODE-2400-length-12687-cov-10.760925_pt1 | contig 12687 bp, 7 predicted proteins | sample MGYA00242092_ERZ509234 | MGnify/ENA primary metagenome ERZ509234 (study PRJEB26280, sample SAMEA2338800) | human gut metagenome | biome: human gut; feature: human-associated habitat; material: faeces... | reverse complement strand
CGATCATACCGCCCTTGGTGCGGCACTTGATGTAACCCTTGATGATTTCGTCCTTTTCGAGGGCCTCGTTCACACGATCCCACGATTTGAGCTGACGTGCCTTCTTGTGCGAAAGAACCAGCTGTCCGCCCTTGTCCTCGGCCGACTCGACATAGACCTCGATCTTATCGCCGACCTTCAGGTCGGGGTTGTAGCGGAACTCGGAAACGGGAATGACACCCTCGCTCTTGTAGCCGATGTTCACGAGAACCTCGCGCTTGGTAATGCCCGTAACGGTACCTTCCACGACCTCGCCGACGTTGACGTTCGAAAGCGTCTTGTCGTAAGCCTCTGCGATCTCCTCCTTGGGATGGTCATAGACTCCCAGGTCGTTTTCATACGCGTTCCAGTCGAAATTCTCGTTCGTGACTACATTTTTCGTTTCTTCCATGATGGAAATTCTTTTTGCGATACAATCGCTCGTTAAATGATTAATAATTAAACCCGTAGCCCCCACAGCGCGCCTTACGCGCATACGTGAGGGCTACAAAGGTAACGGTTTTTTGCGAATCTGCAAAAAATCAGGCGGTTATTTGCGTCCCGCGGAAGCCTCCGGGCGTCGTCCGCGGCGCCTATTTGCGCACCACCCGCTGCCGCGGGGTGTTGTCGATCTTCAGCGGGCTGTCGTCCCTGAGCTCTTCGAGCAGGATGTCGGCCACCTTCTCGTCGGTGATTTCCCCGCCGGTATATTCCATATCCTTGTAATTCCGGTAAATGTAGTCGCTCACGGCAACCTTGTACTTCCGCCCCTCGCGCAGCTTCGGGAACTGCACGTCGAGGGCGTTGTCCGCCGTATCGGTGACGATCATATAGGGCGTGGTCGAAATCAGGTCGATACGGTGCGCCTCCTTGGCGTTCACCGGGTCGTTGTACTTCGACACGATCATGCGACGCATCTGGGCGGGCGTCATCTCCATCCGGGCCACCAGCGTCCCGAACGGCTCCAGCCCGTATACCTTCGCCGCGCTCACCCCGCCCGCGGGGATCGAATCGAGACGCACGCCGCCGATGTGGTAGAAACCGACGTCGGCATCGGCCTCGTCGGCTACCGCCGCAGCCATCCAGTTGGCAAGTCCCCACTTGTCGGCGGCATTGCCGAAGCGCCCGACGGGTTTGTTCAGCCCCGGGTCGGCATAGTAAGCCTCGACCTGCTTCTGGTAGAGGATATCGGGTTCGTAATCGGCCAGCGGGACGATCCGGTAATCGACCCCTGCCACCTTATGCCCCTTCATCCGTACGGTCGTCACGCCGATGTTCCGCAGGTCTTTGCCCGTCTGCGTCAGCAGCGTGCCGCCGATGAGCGTATCGACCTCTTCGTGCGTATGCCCGCCGATCACCACGTCGTACTGCGACTGCCCCTTGGCGAGCAGTTCCGCATCGCGGTCGTCGCCCATGTGCGACACGAGTACCAGCACGTCGCACTCGGGCCGCAGCTCCGCGGCATATTTCAGGGCCATCGCCTGCGGGTCGGGAAACTCCAGCCCCGCGAAACTCGATTCATTGCCCGCCGGATGCCCCGGGCCCTCGTAGTTGGTCACCACGCCGACAAACCCGATCCGGATCCCGTCCCGGTCGATGACCGTATAGGGCGGCAACTGCGGGAAGGTGCAGGTGGCGCTCACCACGTTGGCGCAGACCACCTCGAAGTCCATGCTGTCGATCATCCGCCCCAGGAACGCCTGCCCGTGGTCGAATTCATGGTTGCCCAGCGTCGCCACGTCATACCCCAGTTCGTTCATCAGGGCGATCATCGGCATACCGGGCGTCGGCGCCATGTCCACATAGGCATTCCCCGTCCAGCGGTCGCCGGCATCGACCAGCACCACCAGCCGGGCCGTATCGCGGCACGCCTCGACGGCCGACGCCAGCCGCGGGAAGTTCTGTATCTTTGCGTGCATGTCGTTCGTCGACAGCAATACGAGCGTCCTTTCGCGGGGGGCGCAGGCCGCGGCGAGCGCCGCAACGGCGACCAGCCCCATCCTCAGCATTCCTTTCATAACACAGGTTTTAGTTTGTCAAAGTTATAAATTATTCATATCTTTACATGGTTTCAATCCTGAAAATCTATGACGAATATCATCGAAATCATATGCGAAAACCTCGGCGGCAAGGTCGAGGTGCCGATGGGCACCCCGCTTTCCGAGGTCGCAAAGCGGGTCGCACCGGGCCCCTACCCGTTCCTGGCCGCCCTGGTCAACAACCGCATCAAGGAGTTGTATTACAAAATATATACCCCGGTGAGCGTCCGCTTCGTGGACATCACCTCCTTCTCCGGCATCCGCGTCTACCAGCGGACGTCGTGGTTCATCCTGCAAAAGGCCGTACGCGACCTCTTTCCGGGCAAGACGCTCCACATCCGCCATTCGATGGGACAGAACGGCTTTTACTGCGAGGTCGAAGGCATCGACGAGTTCTCACACGAACAGGCCGCGGCACTCGAAGGGCGCATGCGCTACCTGGTGGCGCAAGACCTGCCGATCAGCCGCATGAAGATCCTCACGAGCGAAGTCCGCGCCCGCTATGCGGCCCAGGGGCTCACCGACAAGATCGCCCTGCTGGACACCCGCCCGCGGCTTTACAGCGACCTCTATACGCTCGGCGACACCGACGGTTATTTCTACGGCGCGCTGGCGCCCTCGACGGGCTTCATCGACCGGTTCGGCATCGAACCCTACTACAACGGGTTCTACCTCGCCCTGCCACTGCGCACGGCGCCCGACCGGCTCAACACGAACGTCGAACAGGAAAAGATGTTCGGCATCTTCCAGGAATACCAGTCCTGGGTGCGGATCATGGGCGTGCCCACCGTGGGCGCCGTCAACTCCAAGGTGCTCGCGGGCGACGCAGGCGGCATGATCAAACTGGCCGAGGCATTCCACGAACGCAAGTTCGCGTGGGTCGCCGACACGATCTACGACGCCAACATCTCGCGCGGCGTGCGCATGGTGCTCATCTCGGGCCCCTCGTCGAGCGGCAAGACCACCTCGGCCAAACGGCTGGGCATCCAGCTCGGCGTGCTGGGGCTGCACCCGGTATTGATCTCGCTCGACGACTACTTCGTCGACCGCGAAAAGACCCCGCGCGACGCCGACGGCAATTACGACTACGAGGCACTCGAAGCCATCGACCTCGGCCTGTTCAACGACCACCTCTGCCGCCTGATGCGCGGCGAAAGCGTCGACATCCCGCGCTACGACTTCATCACGGGGCGCCGCACGTGGCACAAGAACCCGCTGACGCTCGACGAACGCTCGATCCTGATCGTCGAAGGCATCCACGGGCTCAACCCGCGCCTCACCCCGAGCGTCCCCGAAGCGCAGAAATTCCGCATCTACATCTCGTGCTTCACGTCGGTGGCGATGGACAACCTCTCGCGCATCGCCACGACCGACAACCGCCTGCTGCGCCGCCTCACGCGCGACTATACGCAACGCGGCGCCGATGCCGTGGCGACGCTTTCGCGCTGGGGCTCCGTCCGCCGCGGCGAGGAGAAGCACATCTTCCCCTACCAGGAAAACGCCGACGTCATGCTCAACTCGTCGCTCTTCTACGAAATCTCGGTGTTGCGCCCCTATGCTGAAAAGATCCTCCGCGAAGTTCCCGACACGGTACCCGAGTACGACGAGGCGCGGCGCATGCTGAAGTTCCTGAAAAACTTCACCCCCATCCCGCCCGACGAGATCCCGCCCACGTCGATCATCCGGGAGTTCATCGGCGGCAGCAGTTTCAAGTACTGACCCCGGAAAGCCCCGCCGGGCTCCCCGCCCCGTACCCCGCCGATGCCGGGACACCGCCCGGCAGGATGCGGCGCCGCAGGCCGCATGCGGCGGAAAATATAAGCCCGGCAGGCGCTTGCGGTCTTCGTAAAAATAGTATTTTTGCATGGGAATTACGCGCCGCCCGGCGCATCCGACGACAATAACCAATTGATGATAACTATGTTCGACAAGTTTTCCGAACGCCACATCGGCGTCAGCAACGAAAAAGACCTCAAAGCCATGCTCGAAGTGATCGGCGCAAAGTCGGTCGACGAACTGATCTCGCAGGTCATCCCCCAGTCCATCCGGCTCAAGAAGCCGCTCGCACTGCCGGCCGAAGGGATGAGCGAATACGAATTCGCCGCCCACATCCGCTCGCTGGCCGACCGCAACCGTTGCCTCAGATCGTTCATCGGCATGGGCTACTACCCCTGTGCCGTCCCGGCCGCCATCGTGCGCAACGTCTTCGAGAACCCCGCCTGGTACACCTCCTACACGCCCTACCAGGCCGAGATCTCGCAGGGCCGCCTCGAGGCGCTGCTGAACTTCCAGACCGCCGTGATCTCGCTCACGGGCATGGAGATCGGCAACTGCTCGCTCCTGGACGAGGGCACGGCCGCCGCCGAGGCCATGCTGATGATGTTCGCGCTGCGCTCGCGCGAAGCGGTCAGGGAAGGTCGCAACCAGCTCTTCGTCGACCGCAACATCTTCCCGCAGACGCTCGACGTGCTGCTCACGCGCAGCGAACCGTTCGGCATCGAACTGATCGTCGACGAATACGACGAATACAGCTTCACGGGCAAGGAGTTCGGCGCCATCGTCCAGTACCCGGCCGCCAACGGCGCCGTGCGCGACTATACGGACTTCACGGCCGCAGCACATGCCAAGGGCGTGCTGGTCACGGCCGCCGCCGACCTGCTTTCGCTGGCGCTGCTCAAATCCCCCGGCGAGTGGGGTGCCGACATCGCCGTCGGCTCGACGCAACGCCTGGGCACCCCGATGGGCTTCGGCGGCCCCGGCGCAGGCTACATGGCCACGCGCGAGGCCTACAAGCGCAACATGCCCGGCCGCATCATCGGCGTCTCGGTCGACCGCCTCGGCAACAAGGCGCTGCGCATGGCGCTCCAGATGCGCGAACAGCATATCAAGCGCGAACGCGCCACGTCGAACATCTGCACCGCCTCGGCGCTGATGGCCTCGATGGCAGGCTTCTACTGCGTCTACAACGGCCCCGAGGGGCTGAAACGCGCCGCCGACACGGCCCACCTGGCCGCCGCAACGGTCGCCGACGCACTCCAGGCGATGGATTACAAACTCGCCGCCGCAGACTTCTTCGACACGCTCGAAGTCTCGGCCGAAGCCGCCGTCGTGCAGTCGCTGGCACTCGAAAACGGCATCAACTTCTACTACCCCACCGAAGGCTCCGTGCGCATGTCGTTCGACGAGGTGACCACCCCCGAAGAGGTCGCCGAGGTAATACGCATCTTCGCCGCCGCCAAAGGCAGGAAAGCCAAGGCCGTAAAGCCCGTCACCGAAAGCCGCGTGCCGGCCGCCCTGCGCCGCCGCACGGCCTACCTCTCGGAGGCGGTCTTCAACACCTACCGCTCGGAAAGCGACCTGATGCGCTACATCAAGAAGCTCGAACTGAGGGACATCTCGCTCGCCAATTCGATGATCTCTTTAGGTTCGTGCACCATGAAGCTCAACGCCGCGGCGCTCATGCAGCCGCTCTCGCTGGCGGGCTTCCAGATGATGCACCCCTTCGCCCCGGCCGACCAGGCCGAAGGTTACATGCAGTTAATCAAGGAGTTGGAAAACGACCTGGCGACGATCACGGGCTTCGCGGCCTGCTCCCTACAACCCAACTCGGGCGCTGCGGGCGAATACGCCGGGCTGATGGTGATCCGCGCCTACCACCAGAGCCGCGGACAGGGCTACCGCAACGTGGTGCTGATCCCGGCCTCGGCCCACGGCACCAACCCCGCGTCGGCCGCCATGGCCGGCATGAAGATCGTCACGGTGGCCTGTGACGACAAGGGCAACATCGACGTCGAAGACCTCAAGGCCAAGGCCGGGGAATACAGTTCGGAGCTGTGCGGGCTGATGGTCACCTACCCCTCGACGCACGGCGTGTTCGAGAGCCGCATCCGCGAGATCGTGGACGCCGTGCACGACGCAGGCGGGCAGGTCTACATGGACGGCGCCAACATGAACGCGCAGGTGGGGCTGACCAACCCCGGCTACATCGGCGCCGACGTCTGCCACCTCAACCTGCACAAGACCTTCGCCATGCCCCACGGCGGCGGCGGCCCGGGCGTAGGCCCGATCTGCGTCGCCGAGCACCTCAGGGCATTCCTCCCCTCGCATCCGGTTATGCCGACGGGCGGCGACGAGGGCATCACGGCCGTGGCGTCGGCCCCCTGGGGCTCCGCCATGCTGCTGCCCATAACCTACGGTTATATCAAGATGCTGGGTGGAAACGGGCTGCGCCGCGCCACCGAAATGGCGATCGTCAATGCCAACTACATGTCCTCGGCGCTGGCACCGGAATACCGCACCTATTATTCGGGCGAGACCGGCCGCGTGGGACACGAGATGATCCTCGACCTGACCTCTTTCAAGAAGGGCTACAACATCGACTGCGGCGACATCGCCCACCGCCTGATGGACTACGGGTTCCATGCCCCGACGCTCTCGTTCCCCGTGCATGAGACGCTGATGGTCGAGCCGACCGAATCGGAACCCAAGGCCGAGATGGATCGCTTCATCGAAGCGCTGGTGAGCATCAAGCGCGAATGCGAAGCTGCCGCGGGGCAGGCCGACAACGTGGTCGCCAACGCGCCGCACACCGCCGTCGAGATCGCCGGCGAATGGACGCATCCCTACACCCGCGCCGAGGCGGCATTCCCGCTCGCATGGGTGCGCGAAGCCAAGTTCTTCCCCTACGTAACCAAGATCGACAACGGCTACGGCGACCGCAACCTCTGCTGCCGCAACTGCGAATAGGCTGTCCCGAACCGGCTACTACGTACCAAAAACGCGGGCACGCACGCCGGCACCGTAAGCATCGCGGCACGTATCCGGCCCCGGCATTTCACCCGGACAGACCCGACGAAACGGGCCGAAAGCAACAGAAGCGGAAAATAATTTTTTTTTGCACGATTTTAGCATAATAGGGAGATAAGCTTCCATAAAACCAGATAAATTCCGCAGTAATTGCAAATCCGGAACTTAATTTCTATCTTTGCCAATCAATTACATGCAATAAATCCTAATCAGATTACAATGAAAGTAGAACAGAACAAAATGGTCGGCGTGGACTACAAGCTCACTGTCGACGGACAAATCGCAGACCAGTCGCGCCCGGGACAGCCGCTCGAATTCATCTTCGGGACAGGCATGCTGCTTCCCAAATTCGAGGAGGCAATCCTGGGCAAGGAGATCGGCGAGGCCGTCTCGTTCACCCTCGAGCCCAAGGACGGCTACGGCGAGCTGATCGCCGATGCCGTGGTAGACCTGCCGAAAAATATATTCATGGTCGACGGCAAACTGGCCGAAGACATCCTCTTCGTGGGTTCGCAGGTGCCGATGAGCGACAACCAGGGCAACCGCATGATGGGTATCGTCAAGGAGGTCGGCGACGAAACCGTGAAGATGGACTTCAACCACCCGATGGCGGGCAAGACGCTCAATTTCGACGTCGAGGTCGTATCAGTGCGCGACGTAACGCCCGAAGACTTGCAGGGCGGCTGTTCATGCGGCGACTGCGGGGATGACTGCGGCGGCGGGTGCGACCATGGGGACGGCCACTGCGACTGCCATTAACGAACACGAAGCGGGACTGGAAAGCCCCGCTTTTTTAAACCCGGATACCGTATTACTGTATTATGCGGCCCTGGCCCAACTTGCCACGGTGGCCGACAGCGGTACTTTTCACGACCTGCCGGGACTGGAGGTGAAAGACGCGGATTCCACAGGCGCCGCAGGCAGCAGGGAACCTTCGCCCAGGCCGGGAGGCGGCTCCGCTTTCGCCGCCCCACCCTGCAAACCGGAATCTTCGGTTCCAACCCCGGCAACAAGACAACCAATAAACCGTGTTCACGCTGCGACAATACCTCACGACACTGGCCGACACCCACGGATTGACGAAAACCCTGGGCGGCATGGAGGTATGCCGTGACAGCCGGGGCCGCATGTGCTACACCGTAGGCAACAGCGCCATCGTCTTCCGTGTCCGCCACGAAGGGCATATCCGCTCGCTGCGGTGCTACATGCATCCGCCGCGCCACCTGGCGGAGATTTACGGCGAACGGCTGCTGCCGCAGGAGCTGTACCTCTACGACTCGCCCCGGAGCGGGGTTTGGGTCGACGTCGTACTGGGCGACTGGATCGAAGGCGCGACGCTCCACGAAGCCGTCGCAGAGGCGGCCGCGGCAGAAGACGCAACACGGTTGGGGCAACTGGCCGCGGCGTTCGACCGCCTGGCCGCAAGGCTTACGTCGGACGACTGGGCACACGGAGACCTCAAACCCGAAAATATCGTCGTGGATTCCTCGGGGCGGCTGCACCTGATCGACCTCGATGCCATGTACCTGCCCGCATTCGCCGGGGAGGCGAGCCCCGAACTGGGTACCGCGGCCTTCCAACACCCGGCACGGACGATCCGCGACTTCAATGCCTCGCTCGACGACTACCCCGCGGCGCTGATCTCGACGGCCCTTCATGCGCTGGCGCTCGACCCCACCTTGTACGTACGCTACCCCGATGCCGACGGGCTGCTCTTCTCCCCGCAGCAGATCCGCACCGACGAGGCGCTCCGCGAGGCCATCGCGCTTTTCGAACGCGAAGGGCTGGCCGTGCAGTACCGCATCGCACGGTTGCTGTATGCACCCACGCCCCGTTTGTTCGGGCTGCCGGAGTTGCTGGCATGGGCCGCACGCACTGGCGGGCCCCCGTGCGGCGGGAGAGAAGGCGAAGAGACAACCGGGAATACGGGCGGGGACAAAAGCGGGGACACGGACGGCGGCGCAGAGAGGTATCCAGCCGGAAATACAGGGTGCGGCGCGGACAAGCACACAGGCGGAGGCACAAGAGGTATAACCGGGAATACAGGGTACGGCAGGGACAAGCACACAGACGGGGACACAAGCGGCGGAGAGTTGTTTGCGGGCAAAGACGGAGACGTACGGAACGACGGCGGCGCAGTTTCGCCGGAGCTGTTCGTCGGGAACGGCCTGTGGGGTTACAGGACACCGGAGCGGATCGTCATACCGCCGCTCTACGACTGCGGATTCGACTTTACCGAAGGGCTTGCCGCCGTCAGGGTGGGCCAGGCTTGGCACTACATCGACATCGAAGGGCGCACCCGGATACGATGTGCGGGGTACGAAGCCGTAAAACCCTTCCGCAACGGCCGTGCGGAGGTCATCCGTGACGGCAGGCGGCTGGAAATCGACCGCGCAGGGCGCGAGTTTGAAATTTAGCCGCAATTCGTTATATTTGCATCTGCTAAATACGATTGTGATGCCCCAATTCAGAAATATGACACCGGCGGAAATCGCCGCGGTCGAGTCGCTCGGCTCCTCGGCCGAAGCGTGGTCGCAGGTCTCGGTCGCCGACGATTTCACCCCCTTCCAGTTGCTGCAAAGCCACCTGGAAGGCAAGGTCGTGGTCGGCTCCGGAGCGCGCATCATCCGCTCACGGGTGTGCAACTACCACATCGGCGAAGGGGCGCTCGTCGAAGGGGTCACGGCACTCGAATGCCGCCGCAGGAGCACGTTCGGGAACGGCGTGGGCGTGGCGACGATGAACGAATGCGGCGGGCGCACGGTGAAGATCTACGACCGCCTTTCGGCACAGGCAGCCTACCTGATGGCCGTCTACCGTCACCGCCCGCAGACCATGGCGGCCCTGGAAAAGATGGTCGACGACTATGCCGAAGCCCGCGCCTCGCAGACGGGGAGCGTCGGCAAAGGCAGCCGCATCGTCGGCGCCAGGTTCATCCGCGAAGTCCGCATCGGCGACAACGTCACCGTAGACGGCTGTTCGATACTGGAAAACGGCACGGTCTGCGACGGCGCGCACATCGGCGTGGACGTCAAGGCCTACGACTTCATCGCCGCGGAAAACGCCCGGATCGACAACGGCTCGATCGTCGAACGCTGTTTCGTGGGCGAAAGCTGCCGGCTGGACAAGGCCTTCACGGCGGCCGAATCGCTGTTTTTCGCCAATTCGCACTGCGAGAACGGCGAGGCCGCCTCGATCTTCGCGGGGCCCTACACCGTCTCGCACCACAAGTCGTCGCTGCTCATCGCGGGCATGTTCTCGTTTTTCAACGCGGGCAGCGGCTCGAACCAGAGCAACCACCTGTTCAAGAGCGGCGCCGTGCACCAGGCGGTGCACCTCAGGGGCTGCAAGTTCGCCAGCGGCGCCTACATCATGTCCCCCGCGCTGGAAGGGGCTTTCACGATGATCATGGGGCACCACTCGTTCCACCACGACACGTCGGCCTTCCCCTACTCATACCTGATCGAAAAGGAGGGGCGTTCGGTGCTCATGCCCGGGGCGAACCTCACCAGCTACGGCGCCGTGCGCGACATCGAGAAATGGCCGGCACGCGACCGCCGCACCATACGGCGCGACGTCATCAACTTCGAAGAATACAACCCTTATATCACCTCGGGAATGCTCAGGGCCGTGGATACGCTCCACGCGATCGCAGAGGAAGACCCCGACGCCCCGACGTACGTCCACCAGAAGGCGATCATCCGCGCGGCGGCCCTCAAACGGGGCATCGGACTCTACAACCGCTTCATCGTGGCGGCGCTGGGCGCGATGCTCGACCGGGGAGAATCGGCGGAACGCTACGACGGCAGCGGCCGCTGGCTCGACATCGCCGGGCAGTATATCACCAAACGCGAAGTCGAGGCCATCCTCGATGCCATAGACCACGGCGAACTGGCCTCGCCCGAAAAGGTGGACAACCGTTTCAGGGTCTTTTCCGTCCACTACGACGACTACGCCCACAGCTGGGCCGAAGGGGTCTACGCATCGCTGCTGGGACACATCCCGACCGTGGCGGAGATAGAAGAGGCCATCGCGGCGGGGCGCAACGCCCGCGCGACGATGCGCCGTACGACCGACGCCGACCGCGACCGCGACTGCTCGCTCGACATGGCGGTCAGCTACGGCCTCGACAGCGACGACGAAGGGGAAGTACGCGACGACTACTACTCCGTCCGGGGACTTAAATAGACGCAACATGTATACACAGAGCATCACACGCAACCACCGCACGGCATTCATCCTGGCCATAGACGGCTCGGGGTCGATGGCCGAAAGCATCCTCTTCCGGGGACGCTGCATGACCAAGGCCGAAGCGGTTGCAACCATCACCAACGACCTGCTGTTCGAGCTCGTCGAACGGGCACGCCGCAGCGACGGCGTACGCGACTATTACGACATCGCCGTGGTCGGCTATTCGGGCGACGACGAGGTACGCTCGCTGCTGCCCGGAGGCGAGGATCTGGTGCCTGTCAGCGCCCTGGCGGCACAGGAGATGCCGGTGCACACGGAGGTGATCGAACACCGGCTTCCCGACGGCAGCATCGCCCTACGGGAGATTCCCGCACCTGCGTGGATCAAGCCCCTGTCGGCCGGGCAGACGCCGATGTGCGAGGCACTGCGCCGCGTGAGGGACATAGCCGCAGGCTGGACTTCCCGCACGGCCAACGCCGAAAGTTTCCCGCCCGTGGTCTTCAACATCACCGACGGCGAGGCCACGGACTGCGACAACGAGGAGCTGCGCGCGGTCTGCGACCAGATCAAGGCGCTGGGCACCGTCGACGGCAACGTCCTGCTGATCAACATCCATATCGCCGCCGGGGATACCGAACGGCCGGTATTCTTCCCCGAGGCGCACGAAGCCCGGTACACCAACCGGTATGCCTCGCTGCTCTACGACTGCTCGAGCGAAATGCCCGCGGTCTTCAACGAGGCCATCCGCGAAGCCAAGGGCCCGGGTGCGATCCCGCCCTTCCGCGGCATGAGCTACAACGCCTCGGCGGCCCAGTTGGTCGCCATGCTCAACATAGGTTCCATCAGCGTCAAAACCGAATAGAGATGATAGTGACCCTGCAACATTTCACCCGGGCACTGCTGACGCCCGACCTGTCGCTGGCGATGCTTGCCGACGCCCGCCCCGTTACGGAACCCAACGGCATGCCGCGCCTGGTGCGCACGACGCGCTTCGCCGAGGCGGAAGTCGAATGGCATGGCGAGCGGTGGCTCGTCGCCATGCCCCTCAACCCGTCGGCCATGCCCCGGATCGAACGCACGGTCTCGGCGCTGCGCAAACTCAACACCGGCTACCTGGCGGAATGCCGCATACTGCCGGGCGAAATGCGCTGGCACGACGCCACGGGCGCGGAACGGCACACAGACTTGGTGTTGCAGCACCTGCCTGCGGGGCGGGAGTTCGCCGAAGCGCTGCTCGCCGAGGACAAGGCGACGCTGCTCGCGGCACTCGACACATTGCAGGCGGCGCTCGGGGAGCTGGAATTCACACACAACAACCTCAAGGAAACGAATCTCCGCTGGCACCGGGGACGGTTCGTCCCGATACGCTATTACGATGCCCGCATCGGCACGGCGGAGCTCGGCACGGGTGACAGGGAGGCATTCGCCGCACTCCGGCACAGGATCGCCGAGGCACCCGCGCCCCGCCAGACGGCCAACGACGTCACAGCACCCTACAACCCGCTGCGCAGCCTGACCGGGCACCGCTGGACGAGCCACGTATTCGAAGGACTGGTGTGCGTGGAGGACGACAACGGATTCGGGTTCGTGGATACGGACAACAACCCGGTGATCCCGGCGCAGTTCGTCTGGG
>ENA-ORVC01002379-ORVC01002379.1-human-gut-metagenome-genome-assembly--contig:-NODE-2379-length-12756-cov-10.917487_pt1 | contig 12756 bp, 9 predicted proteins | sample MGYA00242092_ERZ509234 | MGnify/ENA primary metagenome ERZ509234 (study PRJEB26280, sample SAMEA2338800) | human gut metagenome | biome: human gut; feature: human-associated habitat; material: faeces... | reverse complement strand
TACCCGAGCCGCCGGCCGAGCAGGTGACCGAGACAAAGCTCGGCGAAAGCTTGCATAGATTGCCTGCCACCTCGTGAGCCGTGTCGAGGGTAAGTTCGCCCTTGGGCGGGAACATCTCAAACGAAACGGGTGCGGTGCCCTGGGATGCTGCCTGCTTAAAAACCTCGTCGACGCGCATATCGTGCTCCTCTAGATACGTAATAGTGCGATGTTTTGTAAGGATTCTACAGCACCGCTGTGTCACGGTGGAGTTTCACTCGCGATTTGGTGATACCAATCGAAAATGCTTCGCTATCGGCATTTCCTATAACAGGGCAGTCAATGTAGGATGGGGCTATATTGAATGGTATCTGATGCGAAATACCAGTTAATAAAGCCCGTCCCAAATTGGCTACCCTTAAACCATGGGGAGAGGTCTGCAATTTATGCAGTTGATTGGCTGTTGAGGGTGGCAACGCCGCCTCGATAGGGTAACCTCATTGATTGGTTTCGCGACAGCAACATAACGGTAATGTCGCGGAAACACGGCGAGTCTAAGCTATGACTCGTTCGTTAGTAATCAACACCGCTTCTCACGCGGTGCCGATACGAAGGGAGTTCCGTATGGCCGATCTTACTGACCGCTTCGGGACCATGGTGTTCTCTGAGGAAGTCATGAAGGACTACCTCCCCAAGGACATTTGGAAGCGCCTTGCTGCAACCCTCGAGGGCGGCGAGCCGCTCGACCTGGACGTGGCCAACGCCGTTGCCCACGCCATGAAGGTCTGGGCCATCTCCAAGGGCGCGACGCACTACGCGCACTGGTTCCAGCCGCTTTCGGGCATTACTTCCGAGAAGCACGACAGCTTCCTGGAGCCCAACCACGACGGCACCGCCATTACCAAGTTTACGGGCAAGAACCTCATCCAGGGCGAGCCGGACGCCTCCAGCTTCCCCAACGGCGGCCTGCGCGCCACCTTTGAGGCCAGGGGCTACACGGTCTGGGATTGTACCTCTCCCGCATTCTTAAGGGAGGACGCCATCGGCGTCACCCTCTGCATCCCTACCTCCTTCTGCTCGTATAAAGGCGAGGCCCTGGACAAAAAGACGCCGCTGCTGCGCTCCATGCAGGCAGTCAATGAGCAGGCCCTAAGGATCCTCAGGCTTTTTGGGAACACCACGGCCAGGCGGGTTGCTCCTTCCGTGGGGGCTGAGCAGGAATACTTCCTGGTAGACCGTGAAAAGTACTTACAGCGCAAGGACCTGATTTACACCGGGCGCACCCTTTTTGGAGCCATGCCGCCCAAGGGCCAGGAGCTGGAGGACCATTACTTTGGAGCCATCCGTGAGAGAATCGGTTCTTACATGAACGATGTAAATAAAGAGCTGTGGAAATTAGGCGTGCCTGCCAAGACACAGCACAACGAGGTGGCTCCGGCCCAGCATGAGCTTGCGCCTATCTACGAGGGTGTAAACCAGGCTGTTGACCACAACCAGATTGTCATGGAGACACTTAAGAAGGTGGCCGGACGCCACGGCATGGCCTGCCTCCTTCATGAGAAGCCCTTTGCGGGCGTCAATGGTTCTGGTAAGCATGACAACTGGTCGCTGACCGCGGATGACGGCACCAATCTCCTGAATCCTGGTGACACGCCTCATGAAAACATCCAGTTCCTTCTGGTACTGGCATGTATCATCAAGGCAGTGGATATCCATGCAGACCTTCTCAGGGAGTCTGCCTCCGATGTGGGAAATGACCACAGACTGGGAGCCAACGAGGCGCCGCCTGCCATCATATCCATTTTCCTGGGAGAGCAGCTTGAGGATGTAATCGACCAGCTGTGCAGCACCGGCGAAGCCACCCACTCCAAACAGGGCGGCACCTTAAAGACCGGAGTTGACATTCTTCCTGATCTGGATAAGGATGCCACGGACAGAAACCGTACATCACCCTTTGCCTTTACCGGTAATAAATTCGAGTTCCGCATGGTGGGTTCCTCGGATTCCATCGCTTCTCCCAATACCGTGCTGAACACCATCGTGGCAGAAGCCTTTAAGGAAGCGGCAGACATACTGGAGAAGGCAGATGACTTTGATATGGCTGTACATGATTTCATAAAGAAGACTCTGGCCGGCCATAAGAGAATCATTTTTAATGGAAATGGATATTCAGATGAATGGGTAGCCGAGGCAGAGAGAAGAGGACTTCCGAACATCCGCTCCATGGTGGATGCCATCCCGGCTCTGACAACGGATAAGGCGGTGAAGCTGTTTGAGGCATTTGGGGTATTTACAAAGGCCGAGCTGGAATCCCGGTCTGAGGTGGAATATGAGAACTATTCCAAGGCCATTAATATTGAGGCCAGGACCATGTACGATATGGCCAGCAAGTCCATTATCCCGGCAGTCATCAAGTATACCACACAGCTTGCCGCATCCATCGGGGCCGTGAAAGGCGTATGCCAGGAGGCAGATGTGAGCACCCAGACAGAGCTGCTCATAGAGACCTCAAAGCTGCTTACCGGGATAAAGACAGCACTTGCCCATCTTTTGGAGGTGACGGAAAAGGCCGCAGCCGCCGAGGGTGGCAAGGGCCAGGCTGTCATCTACCACAGCCAGGTAGTACCGGCCATGGAAGCGCTCAGGGCTCCTGTGGACCAGCTGGAGATGATAGTGGATAAGGAACTGTGGCCCATGCCAAGTTATGGGGATTTGATATTTGAAGTGTAAGTTTATAGAGTAAGAAGGCCAGATTCCGGGGAATGTTTCGGAGTCTGGTTTTTTATTTTTATGGTATCAAAAAAGGGAATGTTCTCTGCCATTTTCCGGGTGCTGTCATGCTGCTTTTATGCTTGCTTTTTTTAGCGGGTGTGATATAATGTTCATATATTTCCACAAAATGATAAATTTGAACACAAACAGGCAGGGAAGCGAGGATTACACAATGGACAGACATGGACTTGTATGCAGGGCAGTGCTGGAGCAGCCGGATATCACCCAGAGGGAGCTGGCCGGAAAGCTGGACGTCTCCCTGGGCACGGCCAATGGTTTGATTAAGGATTGCCTGGCAAAGGGATATATAGGAGAGAAAAGCAGCCAAAAGGGAAAAGCCAGATGGAGGCTTAGGGCTGAGGGACAGAAGCTGTTAGACCAATATAAGGTGGACGGCGCCCTTATTATCGCAGCCGGATTCGGTTCACGTTTTGTACCCCTGACCTTTGAGACGCCCAAGGGGCTCCTGGAGGTCTTTGGGGAGCGAATGATTGAGCGTCAGATTAAGCAGCTTCACGAAGTGGGGATAAGGAACATAACCATAGCAGTGGGATATCTGAAGGAGAAGTTTGAATACCTCATTGATAAATATGGTGTGGAGCTTCTGTACAATCCTGAATACACCAGCAAAAACACCCTGACCACTATATACCGGGCCAGGAAGGTGCTGGAGGGACGCAATATGTACATTCTGTCATCGGACAACTGGATGCGGAAGAACATGTATCATGCCTATGAATGCGGGGCCTGGTACAGCTCGGCTTTTCAGAGGGGAGAGACCAAGGAGTGGTGCCTTTATTTCAATAAAAAGGGAAGGATCACTGATGTGAAAGTAGGCGGACGGGACCAGTGGGTCATGTATGGTCCGGCTTATTTTTCCCGGGAATTTTCCCGGCAGTTCCTTCCCGTGCTGGAAGCCTATTATAAGACGCCGGGAACAGAGCAGTTCTACTGGGAACAGGTCTATGTTGATATGCTGGAAGGAGAGGCCAGGCGGCGGCTGGAGGAGGAAGCCGGCGGACTGTTGGAAGCGGCCCAGGAAGCCAGCGGACTGGCTGCTTCCAGATGGGATGAGATAGAGATGGATGTGAACCGCCAGCCGGATGACCAGGTATATGAGTTTGAGAATCTGGAGGAGCTGCGCCTGTTTGACCCCCGCTATCAGAATCATTCTGACAATGCGGCCATGAAGCTGGTCGCGGAGGTATTCAAGGTACCGGAATCCCACATTAAAGATATCCGCTGCCTGAAAGCGGGCATGACCAACAAGTCGTTTCTGTTTAAGGTGGAGGACCGCCATTGCATCTGCCGCATACCAGGTCCGGGAACAGAACTTCTGATTAACAGGGAACAGGAAAAAACAGTCTACGACGCCGTTGCCCCGCTTGAAATCACCGAGCATGTGCTGTACATGAACGAAAAGACGGGGTATAAGATAGCGGATTACTATGAAGGTACCAGAAATGCGGATGCAGCGGATTGGGACGATATGGAAAAATGCATGTCCATGGTGCGCTGTCTTCACCAGTCGGGTATCACGGTGGCCCATTCCTTTGACATCCGGGAGAGAATCAGCTTCTATGAAAAGCTGTGCAGGAGCCATGGAGCTCTTTTGTTTGAGGATTACGAGGAGGTGAGGGGGTGGATGGACTGGCTCATGGATACCCTGGATTCCATGGAACACCCAAAATGCCTGTGTCATATTGACGCAAATGTGGATAACTTTCTCTTTTTTGAGGACGGCAGTGTAAAACTCCTGGATTGGGAGTATGCAGGCATGTGTGACCCGGTGATGGATGTGTCCATGTGTGCGATTTATTCCTATTACAATGAAGAGGACATGGAACGTCTCTTCAGGCTTTATCTTCAGAGGGAGCCCTCTGAGGACGAGCTGTTCGCCCTATATGCCAATGCGGCCCTGGGAGGATTCCTGTGGTGTCTGTGGGCTGTATATAAAAGCATTCTGGGCGATGAGTTTGGAGAATACACCATCATCATGTACCGGTATGCAAAAAAATATTATAGGAAATTACGGAAATTGTAATAAATTTGTTACCAAATGAATATGGGATTGTGCTATAATCGGAGATATGTAAACGGTTGGGGACTACTATGCCCCTGGCCAGATATACCAGGCGAGGAGGATGACAAATGGGATATAAAAAGTACTGGGCAGCAATCGCGGCAGCCGGTATGATTGGGGCCATGTCATTGGGGTCTGTATTCACCAGCTATGGGGCGGACGGATGGAGTAAATCCAATGACAGTTGGACTTATATCTATAATGGACAGACACATACAGGATGGCTTCAGACCAGCGAGGGCTGGTATTACATGGACTTATCCACGGGACATATGTCCACGGGTTTTAAGCAGATTGACGGAAAATGGTATTTCTTCAGGCCCAACGGTCTCATGGCCATGGGCTGGATCAATCCGGAGGACGGCAAATGGTATTATATGCTGAACGACGGAAGTATGGTTACAGGCTGGCTGAAGATTGGAAACGACTACTATTTCATGCGGGGCAACGGAACCATGGCAACCGGCTGGCGTGAGATGGACGGCGCATGGTATTATTTCCAGAGCAACGGAAAGTGCGTGGTTAATTCCTGGGCACAGATTAAGGACAGCTGGTACCTCTTTGGCACGGACGGCAAGATGATGACGGGCTGGGCTAAAGTGGATAATGATTATTTCTACCTGAATACGGATGGCCGGATGCTGAGCGGCTGGCTGAGCGACAGCGAGGGCAACAAATATTATATGGATACAAGCAACGGCAAGATGTCCACAGGCTGGAAGCAGATTGATAATTCCTGGCATTACTTCAACAGCAATGGACATATGATGACGGGATGGATTCAGCTGGACGGCAAGTACTACTATCTGAACCCTGCCAACGAGGGCAAGATGATTGCGGGCACCACAGCTACCATCAATGGCGTACAGTATAACTTTGACGGCAGCGGTGTATGCCAGAATGCCAACGGCGTATCGGCCCAGACACCGGGAACCGTGAACAATAATTCCGGCAGTTCCGGCGGCAGCGGCGGACCCGGCGTGTCCGGTTCTTCCGGCTCCGGTATCAGCAGCGGCACACCGGGCGGCTCCGGAAGCAGCACCAGCGGCCCGACCAGCGGCAATTCCAATAACAGCCCATCCGGCTCATCAACTGCGCTTGAACCAGGACGGACAGACGGACCAGGTTGATGTACAGCAGTTTAACAAGGGGGGATGTGACAGCGGATGGCTGGACATCCCCTCTTTTTTTGAAAAATACAATGGTATGAGGAGAAGATTATGAAAAATACGACACAGATAATGAGGCGCTGCCGCGCACTTGTCCTGGCGGGGCTTATCGGGGCAGGGACAATGGTGCCCGCGGGTACATCCCTGGCCGTGGGACCGGGGGAGACCCAGTCCTCCACGGCCATATCTCCCGTAGGGCCGGGGCAGAGTTCCACTGGCAGCACAGGAACCACTTCCGGTTCAGGAACCACCTCCGGACAGTCTGCTTCCACCGCAAATCCAAACGCATGGAAGAAGGTAAACGGCGTATACCAGATGCCGGACGGCTCGTCCATCAATAATGTGCTGTTCCGGGGAATTGACGTGTCCAGGTGGCAGGGAGATATCAACTGGAGCCAGGTAGCCGCGGACGACGTGTCCTTCGTCATGCTGGGCACCCGTTCAAAGGGCGCAGTGGACCCTTACTTCCACAGGAATATCCAGCAGGCCAGCGCGGCAGGCGTCAAGGTGGGCGTATATATCTACTCTCTGGCCATGACGCCGGAGATGGCGGTGGAGGAGGCCAACTTTGTCCTCAACCTGATTCATGATTATCCGGTTTCCTATCCCGTGGCCTTTGACATGGAGGATTCCACCCAGGGAACCTTGTCAAAGGATGAGCTGGCAGACATCGCCAACGCGTTCTGCGGGCGGATTTCAGAGGCGGGCTATTATCCTGTCATCTATGCCAATGACAACTGGCTTGCCAATAAGCTGGATATGAGCAAAATGAACTATCCTGTATGGGCAGCCCGCTATTCCGCCAAACCCGCCTATCAGAATCCGGTTATGTGGCAGGCAACAAGCACCGGCGCTGTAAACGGTATAAGCGGAAATGTGGATATCGATTTTCAGTTCAAGGATTTCACCTCTGTGATTCCGGCTAATACGTGGAGGACTATCAACGGGCAGACCTACTATTACCAGAACTATGCAAAGCAGAAAAACAACTGGATTCAGGATGACGGCACATGGTACTATATGAACGGGGACGGTTTGGTGTCCAGGGGCTGGCTCAACCAGTCCGGCAAGTCTTACTATCTGGATGACTCTACCGGTAAGATGATAACCGGCTGGAAATCCGACAGCGGGAAATGGTATTATTTCGGCAGCTCGGGAGCCCTTTCAAAGGGTTGGATCAATGACAACGGAACCTGGTATTACAGCAATCAGGAGGGTGTGATGCAGACAGGCTGGCTGGATGACGGCGGCCGCAGATACTTCCTGGAGGGAAATGGGACCATGGCAAAAGGCTGGACCAGCCAGAACGGGAAGTGGTACTATCTGGACAGCTCAGGAGCCCTTTCAAAGGGCTGGATCAATGACAACGGAACCTGGTATTACAGCAGCCAGGAGGGCGTGATGCAGACAGGCTGGCTGGATGACGGCGGTGAGCGGTATTACCTTAAGGGATCCGGGGCAATGGCCACGGGCTGGCGTGAGATGGATGGGGCCTGGTATTACTTTGAGAGCTCCGGACGTATGGCGAAAGGCGTGATCGATGTGGGCGGACTCCACTACTATATGGAGCCATCCACAGGACGTATGGCGGCAGGCACCACTGTGGACATAGGCGGCGTGGCGTACAATACAGACGCAAGCGGAGTGCTCAGCCAGGTTGTTCAGGAAACGGGAAATGAGACCGGGGACGGCCAGACAGGAAATGTACAGACCCAGGCGCCAGGCGGCAGCCAGGGAGGACAGGTGCCCCAGCCTTCACAGAGCGGCGGCGTATCCAACCAGGCATCGGGGTCAGGCCAGTCTGTCACAGGTACATCCGGCGGACCGGGCGTAGTGGTCATACCGATAGGAACAGCACAGTAGAAGTCAGGGAAATACGTTCTATATGATTTAAGTTCAGCTGAGCGGCGCCGGGAGCAGTCCCGGCGCTGTTTTCTTCTTTGCCCATGTTTTTTTAAGTATGTGGAAGACGGAAAAAGGTAGAAGCATTTTTACATTGTCCCCGCACATATACTGGATAGATAAGGATGTGAAATAAGAGAGGGAAAAACAGGGTGAAGCTGATAAATAAGTCAAAACTCCTGGCAGCCGTCTGCATAATGGATCTTCTGCTGCTGGGCGGCCTTATCCATGCGGTAAGGGGGGGAATGGCGGCCCATGTGTCCGCTGACGGGGGCTCCTGGGTCAGGGAGGGAGGGGATACCCTGGACCGGGCCAAGGGCCTGGAAGGGAAATGTGTGGCTCTGACCTTTGACGACGGACCAAATGAGGATTACACGGAAAAACTGCTGGACGGGCTGAAAGAACGAAATGTCCGGGCAACCTTTTTTCTTATGGGTCAGAACATAGAGGGAAACGAGGAAATTGTAAAGCGGATGAAGGCAGAGGGGCATTTGATTGGAAATCACAGCTACAGCCATGTGCAGCTCACAAAGGCCGGATCCGACGCGGTTTGCCAGGCCGTGGACAGGACCAGCCGGATGATAGAAGAGATTACGGGAGAGCGGCCCCAGTATATGCGACCGCCCTATGGAGACTGGAATGAGGAGCTGGAGTGCAGGGTCGGCATGACCACCGTACTGTGGTCCGTGGACTCACTGGACTGGAAACTGCGCAATACCAACCGTGTTGTGAAACGTGTGCTTAAGGATGTGGAGGACGGGGATATTATATTGATGCATGATATTTTCCCCACTTCTGTGGAAGCAGCCCTGGAAATCGTTGACACGCTGACGAAGCGGGGCTATACTTTTGTTACGGTGGATGAACTGCTGATTGACTGAGGAGAATACAGATATGGATTTGTTTGATTATATGAGAGAAAAGGATATGGAGAGGGAGTCGCCTCTGGCATCCAGGCTCCGTCCAAGGACCCTGGATGAGGTGGTGGGGCAGCAGCATATTGTGGGAAAGGATAAGCTGCTGTACCGGGCCATACAGGCAGATAAGCTGGGCTCCATTATTTTTTACGGACCTCCGGGAACCGGGAAGACAACTCTGGCCAAGGTCATTGCCAATACCACCAGTGCGGATTTCAGGCAGATTAACGCCACGGTGGCGGGAAAAAAGGACATGGAGGAGGTGGTGAAGGAGGCCAAGGATAACATTGGCATGTACGGACGGAAAACCATACTGTTCGTGGATGAGATCCACCGCTTTAATAAAGGACAGCAGGATTACCTTCTGCCCTTTGTGGAGGACGGGACGCTGATACTGATAGGAGCCACTACGGAGAATCCTTATTTCGAGGTAAACGGAGCGCTTCTTTCCAGGTCCAGGATATTTGAGCTTAAGCCCCTGGAAAAGGACGATGTAAAGGAGCTGATCCGGAGGGCGGTTTATGACAAGGAACGAGGAATGGGCATTTACGATGCCGAAATCGACGAGGATGCCGCTGATTTCCTGGCAGATACGGCCAACGGGGATGCCAGGGCCGCGTTAAATGCCGTGGAGCTGGGGGTGCTGACCACTGCAAAGGGACCGGACGGGCGGATTCACATTGATATGGCAGTGGCCCAGGAATGCATTCAGAAAAGGGCGGTCCGGTATGATAAGAACGGGGACAACCACTATGATACAATATCCGCGTTCATTAAAAGCATGCGGGGGTCGGATCCGGACGCTGCCGTGTATTATCTGGCGCGGATGCTGTACGCGGGGGAAGACATCAAGTTCATAGCCAGAAGAATCATGATATGCGCTGCGGAGGATGTGGGAAACGCAGACCCTCAGGCCCTTGTGGTGGCGGTGAACGCAGCCCAGGCCGCAGAGCGCATCGGACTTCCCGAAGCCAATATCATCCTTTCACAGGCAGTTACCTATGTGGCCACGGCTCCAAAGAGCAACGCTGCCTGTATGGCGGTACAGAAGGCCATGGAAGCGGTGAGGAATGAACGGACCATGCCTGTGCCCGTCCATCTGCAGGACAAGCATTACAAGGGAGCGGAAAAGCTGGGGCATGGGGCAGGCTACCGGTATGCCCACGACTACCCCAGGCATTATGTGCAGCAGCAGTATCTGCCTGACGGTATGGAGGGAACCGTATTTTACGAACCTTCTGACAATGGTTACGAGAAACAGATAAATGCGCATATGAAATGGCTTAAAAGCTGACTTTCTGATATTTGTACATATAATACCTGACTTTGGTATCAGACATTAAAAAATGGCGTCCCTATTGATGTCAATGAAAGGCGCCATTGCGGAAATGGTCTGGAGTTAGACAGTGATGTAAAGAGGAGTCCATGAAAGGTCGGAAGCGTAGGGAACACGCCTCCGGCCTTTTCCCTTGTCCGCGTCCCTGCCGCTCACCGCTCCTGGGCCTTATATCTTTTATCCTTGTGGAACATATCAGATGCAGGGAATATAAATATACCACTCCCTCTGGCCACACTGGCCAGAAGTGACCACATAGCAAAACGCCGCCTTGTTTTCAGGGCGGCGTTGTTTATAAGGTTGGCAGCTCTTTTTTCTGTATGCTCTTGTAAAGGGTTTCTTACTATATTGCATTATAAAGTGCATATCAGGCATCAGCGGTTTTCCAGATTTAACCACATAAACAGAAAAAAATGTTATAATAATGGGGGGGGGGGTGACGTGCTGCTTTTTGCACGAATTGGAACTTGAGAATAGTTGTTTTTAGGAGAGGATTATGAGAAAATGGCAGAGATAATGATTAATTTTGTGGAGGCAGGTATCTGCTGGTATCTTTTCTATCGTATTTTAGGAGGAAAGGAGCATTACTGGTACCGCCAGATGCTTGGCGGCATCCTTTTGGCATTAGCGATTACATGGATTGATAAACTGTATTTCTATCCGCTCTTGCGGCTGGTCAGTGTCACCGCCCTGCAGATTGTGTATTCTTATATTTGCTTTCCAGGGCGCAGGCTAGGAAAGCTTTTATGTGGATGTACATACATGCTGATTGCCCTTACATCCGAACATATTGTATTCCGTATTACGGACCTTTTATTTCAAAGCAGCCTGAGACGGCTGTTGGAACCAAATGCCGGGCGTTATTGTATGGTTGTACTATATCTAATCATATGCTTCATTGCTGCATTAGGACTCATCCGGTTAATAAAAAACCAATATGTCCTGCTGGTAAAAACTCAGCTGCTTCTCTTTGCGATGGTACTGTTAATCTTGGCTTTTCTGGACCAGCTTGCCAACATGACCATCACCATCAGCTCGCTGGAGGTTTATGAGGATATCGCCATTATGACGGACATTGCCTATATGCTCATAATCATCTTTGCCATTGTGACATTAAATATCATGATTTGGTTTGCAAAGGTCTGTCAGGAAAAGAACAATCTTCTGGTAAAACAGCATTGGGATGAAAGTAGGATAAAAGAGCTGGAAGCAGCCCAGGATGCAGTGGCTGCTCTGCGTACCTGGCGGCATGATATAAGGAAGCATGTCCATATGGTCATTGGATTCCTTAAATCCGGCCATGTGGATCGGGCGCTTAGTTACATACGGGACAGTTCCGGAGTAGAGGACTATACCAGTCTCCTGACCAACAGTGGAAATCTGGCCCTGGACAACGTATTGTCCGCCGGATTTATGAAAGCAAAACGGCATGGTATCCAGATCAATTATACAATTAAGTGTTGCGGGATATTTCCAATGAGTGACACTGATATTTCATCTTTGTTTGGTAACCTGCTCATATTGTATTTGTGGATATCAGTATGGAGGGGGATGAAAATGGTCTGTCGAGCGCACGCATGTTCAAAAAATGCGGTATGAAATTTCCCATCGTATTGTTTTCGGACAATGACAGGCATCTCATGGACAGCTATGAAATCAATGCCTTATATCTTACGAAAACGTTTAAAAAGGTAGATATTGAACATTGCATGGAACGTATTTTTGAGATTACATCCAATGCAAACTTTAAACTGAGATTTGAGGACACTACATTCTGTATCCCATATGATAACATACTATATATCCAGGGCATTGGTGAAGAGTCTCTTATTGTCATGAAAGAGGGCTCATATAAACTATGTCTGCATCTTGAAGAACTGGATTATGCGCTTCCCGGGCAGTTCATATGGTGCGCGGCGCATACTCTTGTGAACATCAAATATGTACGGCAGATAGAAAAAAAGGGACTCTTATTGTGGAATGATGAGCAGCTGGAAATAAATCCGGATTATCGGCAGGCAGTGGTATTTGCCTATATCAACAAAGCTAGTTAGGGAGGGCTGATTATGGTTGAAGAACTGGCCAGCCGCTGGGTTGATTACGTGATTGAGAATGGGGCAGATAAGGAGCAGCGTGCTGTTTATGTATATGGGCTTATCTGTTTCATAAATGAACTGTTTAGTAGTGTCCTGCTCCTGGCTATTGCACTCCCTTTGAACAGAATATGGCAGATCGTAGTCTGGATGATGGCTTTTGACATGTTCCGCCTTAACATTGGCGGTTATCATGCGGATACCCCTGTCCGGTGTATTGTCGAAAGCGCGTTTATTGGAATTCTTTGTACCTTGGCCTATCCATTTTGGGTAAAGGGTCCTTATTCAAGTGTCTAATTGGCGCCGTGTGCATCATTATTGTATTTCGGCTATCACCGGTCCTATTGCCTATTAGGGCTTTTGATTCATTTTCTTATTGCCGGCCACCCATTCATGGGCAGCCGGCCTGCTTTATTTTGGAGCCAAATTTCTTGAATGCAGTTTTACATATGGTGTTAGTATATAAGTGTGGACAGGAAAAGTTGAACGACCTATACTATGAAAT
>ENA-ORVC01002377-ORVC01002377.1-human-gut-metagenome-genome-assembly--contig:-NODE-2377-length-12759-cov-3.028574_pt1 | contig 12759 bp, 12 predicted proteins | sample MGYA00242092_ERZ509234 | MGnify/ENA primary metagenome ERZ509234 (study PRJEB26280, sample SAMEA2338800) | human gut metagenome | biome: human gut; feature: human-associated habitat; material: faeces... | reverse complement strand
CCTGCAGCTGCAGCGCATGCTGCGCTCTCGGCGGTTGCTCAGGCGCGCGCCAAGACCAATAAGGAAATCGGAGGTAAGGAATAATGAGCGAACGCAGAATCGTAGTCGACCCGGTCACCCGCATTGAAGGTCACCTGCGCGTGCAGGCAGTGCTGGGCGATGACGGCAAGATCGTCGACTCCATGAGCACCGGCACGATGTGGCGCGGCCTCGAAGTCATTTTGAAGGGCCGCGATCCCCGCGACGCCTGGGCGTTCGTTGAACGCATCTGCGGCGTCTGTACGGGTATTCACGCGCTTTCCGCCGTTCGCGCCGTTGAGGATGCAATCGGCATCAAGATCCCGAAGAACGCCAATCTGATCCGCAACATCCTGAATGCCACGCTCTACATTCAGGACCATATCGTTCACTTCTATCAGCTCTCCGCGCTCGACTGGGTGGACGTTGTCAGCGCGCTCGATGCCGATCCCCGCGAAACGGCGGCGATTCAGCAAAAGATTGCGCCGCACCATCCGCTCGCAGCTGTCGGTTACTTCCGCGATGTGCAGAACCGCGTGAAGAAGCTCGTTGAATCGGGACAGCTCTCGATTTTCAATAAGGGCTATTGGGGCCATCCCGCCATGAAGCTTCCGCCGGCCGTGAATCTGCTTGCGGTCGCGCACTATCTTGAAGTGCTCGACTTCCAGCGTGAAGTCGTGCGCATTCATACCATTCTGGGCGGCAAGAACCCGCATCCGAACTATCTCGTGGGCGGCGTCGCCTGCCCGATCAACGTCCACGATACGGGCGCTCAGGGCACGATGGTGAACGAAGTGACGCTGAACTATATGCGTCAGGTCGCCAAGCACGCCGTTGATATCGTCTCGAACGTCTATATTCCGGACATCAAGGCCATTGCATCCTTCTACCCGGATTGGTTCAAGTACGGCAAGGGGCTCGCCGGCATCAACATGATGTCCTACGGTGACTTCCCTGAAATCGCGAACGACTATTCTGACAAGTCGATCCAGATTCCTCGCGGCGCCATCATCAACGGCAACCTCAATGAAGTCTTTGATGTTGACACGCGCGATCCCGAACAGGTTCAGGAATTTGTTGACCACTCCTGGTACAAGTATCCGGAAGCCGACAAAGGTCTGCATCCCTGGGACGGCATCACTGACCAGCATTACGAACTCCCGCCGGGAAGCGACGGTACGGAAACGAAGTTCAACTGGCTCGCTCCGGACGGCAAGTACTCCTGGATCAAGAGCCCGCGCTGGCGCGGCCACATGATGGAAGTGGGTCCGCTTGCCCGTATGGTGATCGGCATCGCGAAGAACGTTCCGCACTATAAGGAACCGGCTCTTGAGCTCCTGAAGGAATTGAATCTTCCGCTCGAAGCCGCCTTCTCCACGCTCGGCCGCCATGCTGCCCGTGCGCTCGAGTGTGAGTGGATGACGCACAAGCTCGTGCAGTACATTGATGACCTCACGGCCAACATCAAGGCCGGCGACGAAACTGCGGCCAATATGGAGTTCTGGGAACCCAAGACTTGGCCGAAGGAATGCCGCGGCGTGGGTCCGTGCGAAGCTCCGCGCGGTGCACTCGCGCACTACTGCGTCATCAAGAACGGCCGCCTCGAAAACTGGCAGGCGGTGGTGCCCACGACCTGGAATGCTTCGCCGCGCTCCAGTGAAGGGCAGAAGGGTACCTATGAGCTTTCGCTTATTGGTACGCCGCTCGCTGATCCGAAGCGCCCGCTGGAGATCATCCGTACGATCCACAGCTTCGACCCGTGCCTTGCCTGCGCTACGCATCTCTACTCGCCCGAAGGCGAAGAGCTTACGTCCGTGCAGGTGTGCTGAGGTCAAGGAGGACCTATGAAAATCGATCCAGTCACCTACGAAGTAGACATGAGTGCGGGTACGCACCCGCTTTATGTCTGGGAGGCGCCGGTTCGAGTGTGGCACTGGGCCATGATGGTCTGCATGTTCGTGATGATTGTGACCGGGTTCCTCATTGGGGCGCCTTTGGTTTCCAATCTCGGCGATACATGGTCGACCTATGACTTCGCCTACATCCGCTTTGCGCACTTTGCGGCCGGCATTATCTACACGGTGCTTTTCATCTACCGTCTCTACTGGGCGGTCGTCGGGAACAAGTACTCGCGTCAGATCTTCATTCCGCCGCTTTGGTCGTGGAAGTGGTGGAAGGGCGTTTTCGGTCAGGTTGCCTATTACCTCTTCATGAAGAAGACGAGCGCAGAGTACGCGGGTCACAATCCGCTCGCGCAGCTCGCTATGTTCGGCTTCTTCGTGTTGGGCAGCATCCTCCTCATCATCACGGGTCTTGCGCTTTATGCTCAGGCCTGGGGTGCCGACACGAGCTGGATGGCCTGGTTCGGATGGGTGTTCACGCTCTTTGGCGATGCTCAGGCCGTGCGTACGGTGCACCATGCACTGATGTACGTGCTGATTATCTTCACCATCGCGCATATGTACATGTCCTTCCGTGAAGACATCATGGGCGGCTGCACCACGCTCTCGTCCATGACCACGGGTCTGCGCATGTTTAAGCATGCCGGCGGTGACGAACATTAATTCCAAATAAAAATCAAACCATTGAAAAACTCACCTAGAGCTAGTGCTTTAGGTGAGTTTTTTTCATTTGCGGCCCAATTTGTGGCCCACTAGTGTCACAACGTTTGAGGAGATCTAGTGGGGAAGATTCTTAGGTTTGAAGAGTGAAACGGCATTTAAAATGCGCGTTTATGATAGAAAAGTGCTATTAAAATAAAACAATTCATAAATAGATTTAGCGTCATTCCTCCTGTTGCTGCTCGAGAGGTACATTGCTTAAATCTATGCATCTCTGGCGACTTATTGACAAATCATGCTGAACTGGAATTTCATTCATTCAGACGCAGTGAGGAAATCATGAAAAAGAATACAGTTTTCATAACGAGAAAATAAATGAAAACATTATTATTTAACTTTTGTATAATAAATCTGCATGAAAACATGCTGATTTGAAGTATATTTGCTTAATTAAGCGATAGGGTTATCCCGGCATAAAACTTGGCTGGTGATAATAATCAAACCTCCTAAGAGATCAAAATAAACATAATCATTTCACCTAGTTGGCTGGCAAACCGCAACTGGGAGCGCACATAAAGGAGAAATGTTTATGTTTTCAAAAACAACCGCAATCGTTGCTTCTCTTCTTCCTCTATCCGTTTTCGCCTCGGGTAGTAATTTGCCAGAATTTATTTCGGCCGACGATCTTAAAAACCCAGTTTTCGAGTGTCTCAATGCCAGCGATGCAACTGAGGCCTATACCCCTGCCGAACGAAAATTAATCGATCAGTTGTGGGACGAGACCTTGACCTACCTCCGCGCATATGCGCAAGCTGTTACGACTGATACGACCGGCCGGTGCAGAAATTCCGACACTGCTGTTTATGAAACAACTGACGGCATCAAATCTTTTTGCATTACGGATCGTCGTGACGTACAGCTGGCTGTAAAACACATTCATCAAATTCTTGCTAATCCGGATAAGGCTAAAGCCTGCTTCTCTCCTCGCCGCAGCGATAAGTCGCTGACTATGCCTTCAGGTGAACTTCTAAAGAAATCTCCGGTTGCCCAATGGCTGAAACGGACAACGCTTCACGATTTCTTCTCAAACGAAATTAAAAATAAGGAAGTTCAAAAATACGGTCTGAAGTTTGCTGAAAATTTCGACCAAATGGTGCTTGGGGAAGCTCTTCATACACCTTCGCAGTTTGGTATTGACGTTACTGCTAATGCACTGCCGAATTTGTGGGCTGCAGCCGGCTGGCTTCCGATGTACGCCGCAGATTCAGACCGGAACCGCCGCAACTTCATGAATGTACGCGGCGGATATGCCTATGCAGAAGTCATGGGGCATTGGGGACTTCTCCGCATCAAATCGATTAATGGTGTCCCGGTTGGAGCTGAAATCGGTATGACGGTGCAGCAGGTCGGAACACTCTATCCGTACCACAATCATGCTATCTCAGAGATGTATTACACCTTGAGAGAACCTGCATCGATCAATCAGCTGAAATCCTTTGCAGTCCGCGACAGCAACCCGCGTGTAAAGACTGTGGGTGAAAATAAAGACTATCGCAAGGTTGAAATTGATACCAGCGTTCCGGACGAAAAGTCGATGTGGGCGAATACGGCTTGGAACTTTGCGCCATTGGTGTATTTCCACGAAAATACGATTCATGCCTTCCAGATGGATGCTGACGGTGAAAAGGATCCTGACACCAAAGCTATGGTCGCTGTCTGGGCTCGCGGGAATGCTGACGATACTCGAAACGACTATGGCAACACGCGTCTGTGTGAAAATGCGGACCAACCTGATACGCCTGCTTTGAGAGGCGGCAAGATTAGGTGTGAACTCACCCACATGAAGTGGTAAGCCAAAATTATCGATTCAGCAGAATCCGCCAGGAATCCTCGCCCGCAAGGGCGGGGAGGAATGGCGGCGGAATCTTCAGAGCTGCGCATCCTGCCGATGCTCAACGCTCCCGTTTTGAGAGCCTCAGGCGGCATGCCGCCGGCAGCGGCGGCAAAGAAGGTGTGCGGCCAGCATCATCGTTATCTGTCCGAAGTTTTAACTAGCCTTCTTTCGAGGGGGCTTCCGTGATGCAGCGCTGATAGGTGTGCCAAGGTGCCCGAGGTACGTTTGGTGAAGCCTTATACCAAAACAGAAAGGAATCAGTACTCAATCAAGATGAGATGTCTGGAGGCGGGCTTAATTGCAGTTCTCCCATCCGGCCTTGAGAACCCATGGACGATCTCTTGTATCTTTAAAGTGCTCTTCGGCGGCCGGAATGCTGTTTCTGGATCCAAGGACGACCTTGGTGGGTTCGCCTTTCCGCCATTGGATAACAAAAAATCCATCTTGGATAGTTCCTGTGACTTTGTAGGATTTAGACCAAGTCTGATCGATTCTTTGGTATTTTCCACAGGCTCTGATCGTTTCTGCATGTACTGCAACAGCACCCAGAGCCAGAAGGAGAATGATAGCCTGCTTCATATTCAGTTCCGTCCGCTTAAGTATTCACTCAATTTAAATAATCTTCGTAGTTGTGCTGAATCTATGAGATTGATTTTCGAATTTTAGATGAAGGTTGATCAGCAAAGCAATAAGGAAATTTTCGAATCATTTATCACTGATGTGTTGAAAATGGAATGTGGTTTTAATTCGGGAAATTACACAAAAATTGAGTGTTTGTATTTTGGAAGAATCTGATAAATTTATAAGACGATAGGATGGCAGCGTTTGAGAGTCAGACTCATCCGCGGCCATGAGCAGATGCGGACGCATGCTGAAGTTGAGTTCAAACCTTGGACAATGATCGGTTTAATCTATAAAATTTCGCACCTCAACCTCAAACCGCTCGGTGTGAGCGGGGACTTCCGCGGCTGATTCGAGAGCTGCTCTATTGCTACTGATGGACTTTCTTTTTGATCCCACCCTGTGGGTTGGACTTTTGACGCTTGTTGTGCTCGAGTTGGTGCTCGGCATCGACAATTTGGTTTTTATTGCCATCCTGGCCAAAAAACTGCCGGCAAAGCAGCAAGATCGTGCGCTTTATACCGGTTTAGGCATGGCTATTTTTCTGCGGCTGGCTTTGCTTTCGGTGATGAGCTGGCTGGTGGGGCTGACAGCGCCGCTTTTCACGCTCTGGGGGCATTCGTTTTCCCTGCGCGACCTCATTCTTTGCGCCGGCGGGCTCTTCTTGCTTTTTAAAGCCACCTCAGAACTTCATGAACGATTGGAAGCGCGTCCGCATGAAGAAAGCACGGCGGGTTCTGCGACAAGTTTTTGGCTGGTGATCATCCAGATTTTGATTTTGGATGCGATCTTCTCCTTGGATTCCATTATTACGGCCGTCGGCATGGTGGACAATCTGGGTGTGATGATGGCAGCGGTAGTGATTGCCATCGGCGTCATGATGCTCGCCAGCCGTCCGCTGACGGCTTTCGTCAACGCTCATCCCACCGTGGTGGTTTTGTGCCTGTCGTTTTTGCTCATGATCGGCCTCTCACTCGTGGCTGACGGGTTCGGCTTCCATATACCGAAGGGCTATCTCTACGCCGCCATTGGCTTCTCGGTCATGATTGAGTTCTTCAACCAATTGGCTGCCCGCAACCTTCGTAAGCATACGGAGAAGCTCCCCTTTCGCGCACGCACGCTCTCGGCGATTGTGAATTTGATGGGCCGGCCCGGCGAAAAGGTTGACACGGCTGCCGAGGGCACTGCCGCAGACCGCAAGCCTGATGTTTTTGCTGAGGAGGAACGGCACATGGTTGAAGGCGTGCTTTCCTTGGCGGAACGTACGGTCAAAACCATCATGACGCCGCGCTGCGATGTGGTCTGGATCGATCTAGAACATCCCGCATCGGAAATTGCCGCGCTGATTAAGCGTGAGCCACACAGCTGCTACCCCGTCTGTGAGGGGTCGCTTGACAATGTGATCGGGATATTAAAAGCGAAGGATTTAGCTGGCGATACGCTCAATCCTGCTGCTATTGCCGACATTGCTCGGCGCCGTCGTGCATTGGTGGTGCCGGAAACGGTCAGTGTGATTGGATTGATGAGGAATTTCCAAGAGGGCAACCATCACATTATTTTGGTGGCTGACGAATTCGGCATTATCCAGGGCTTAGTGACGACGCATGATCTTTTGGAAGCGATTGCGGGTGATTTTCCGGATGAAAACGAGGGACGCTTTATCGAACCGATTGCGGGAGGCTGGTCGGCAGAAGGCGCTGCTGACCTCTTCTTGGTCGAACAGACCACACAGGTGAGCGGGCTGCGTCCCGAAAATGACAGCTGCGCAACGCTCGCCGGGCTGCTCTTGGAGAAGTTCGGGCGGATTCCGTCAGCCGGAGAGTCCATCACGTTCAGCGGACTGCGGTTCGAGGTGGTTAAAGCAACCCGCAGCCGTATCGAACGGGTGCGGATTTCCCGAACTGATGCGCACTGACTGTTTGTTCGCTCATAAAGTGAGGAGCCAGCAGGGGGTGGGTGAAACCGCTCTCCTCGAATTGTTCGAGCAGTTCAAAGGAGAGTATCTGTGTGTGCACTGCGGTTTCGCTGACGATATGGACTACCAGAATTGCTCTGATTTGGCTCCAAAGTGCGTTGAGTACGGACAAATTTAGACTGAATACTGCCACGACGTCATACATATTTACGTATTACACATCGTTGTGCGGTTATTTGCAGGTACTGTCCGAATCGAAGGAAATCCCCAGTCTTATAATTCTTAAAATATTCATAACGAGCTGAAGTCCTTTTGAAATGCGACTGGCATTCAGCTGTCAACAATAAGAAGAGCCAATGAAGGAAGACCGTCCCATACTTGCTTACGCAGCCCGCATGCATGAAGAGGGCCGCCGTTTCCTGCTCACTGAGATGAAAAAGGCCGGCCTTGACGAATTGACGACGAGCTGCGGAGACATCTTCCAGGTGCTCTTTCAGCAGGAAGGTTTGAGCCTCACGGCGGTTGCGCAGAAGATTCGCCGTACGAAGTCGACGACCTGCGTCATGCTCGATCGACTTGCCAAGCAGGGCTACGTAGATCGGCTCCCCAGTGAATCCGACGGCCGAGCGAGCATCATCATGCTCACCGAAAAAGGCCGTGCGCTCAAACCCATCATGGCCGATATTTCAACCCGCATGAACGAACGCATTTTGGGGTCGCTCACAGAGGATGAGGCTGATCAGCTTGAAGCACTGCTCGCCAAAGCTGTCCGGACTTACGGTCCGGCTGCGGATGAAACCGGAAAGGAAGGCGGCGGCTGCACCTGCAGCCGAGTCCTTAAGGGCTGATTGGCTGACTGCGCCATGGTCGGCATGAACACGTCTGCCGGCCAAACGTACAAACAGTACTAAAAAGCGGCCTCCAGCCTAGAGCCGGAGGCCGCATCCCATTCAAACGAGCGGAGCTCTGCGGTTAGTTTCCGAGCGCCAGCGTAAATGTGCCGGCCGGATCCAAATCCGGAAGATAGTGCTTATAGTCGGCGACGATGCCGGCTTCCGGATCCATGTCGGCAAAGCCATCCGGCCAGCAGACTTTGGCGATAAAAGCGCTCATGTGCCAGTCAATAATGGAACGCAGACTCCCGTGGTCGACGGCGTAGAAGCGCCGGTTTTTCACGGCCGGGAGATTTTGCCAGAGCGAGCGGTGCATAAAGGCTTCGAGACACTTTTCCGCGGTCTTGCGGTCGACCGTGAAGCCCATCTGCATCTGGTCGCTCGCGCCGCCCGACCACCTCGAGCCGCCGATGATAATGATCTCCGGGTTCTGTGAGATGACGTACTCACGCGTAGCAGCGCTGTAGGGCTCGCGGTTGTTGGCTGAAATGCTGTCGGCGCCCACGCGGGCGAGCATAGCGCCCCAAAGGATGGTGGAGTTGTAGGTGTTGCCGTAGTTGCCGACGCCTTTGCTGCCGAGTTCCATATAAACCTTGGGCGCCTTCTTGCCGGCAGAGGCCTTGGCAACGCGTGCGTCAACGTCCTTGAGGCCGTCAATGGCTTTGCGGCAGAGTTCCTCGGCGACAGTGTCCCGACCCAGCATGCGGCCGATGATGCGTGTGCTGAGCACATGGTTCTCGAGCTTCATGGCGTGGTAGTCGGTGACGATCACACGGATGCCGGCGCGCTCAAACACTTCAATACGCTGGGTGTTGGCGGCGAACTGCGTACGGTTGATGATCATCGCATCGGGTTTCAAAGCAATGATCTTTTCAGAATTGAGGATGTCGTCGTGGAATCCGCCGATGGAAGGAATGGACTTCAGTTCCGGGTAGGCCGTGGTAAAGACCTGATATTCGCCCATACGGGTGGATTCCCAATGATCCTGCGTCATGCCGACAACGCGTTTGAGGGCGTCTCGGCCGCCTACGAGCATGAAGTTCTGAATGTAGTTGGCGACGATGATCCGCTGCGGTTCCTGAGTGAGGGTGACGGTGCGTCCCGCGAGATCCTTGAAGGTAACGGGCCAGCTGCCCGCCGGCGGCAGGGCAGCGCTGCCCAATGCCGCTTCGCCGGCGGCGGCTTCAGCGGCAAAACTGGCAAAAGGCAGCATCGCCAAGGATGCGGCAGCTGCGGAAAGAAGAAGCGTGCGGCGAGTAAGCATGAGGCACTCCGAAAGCGCAAAGGTTGATGAAGATAGAGCGGCTGATGGTGTTTCAGGGCATTCAGGTCGCAGCTGTGACATTCGAGAAGGCGGCAGCCGCGGGTTTTGTCGCTGCTGCGACGAAATCGGTGACGATGCGGATGCTTTTCCCCGACAGAGGATCCGAGACTTCAGCGAGGCTCGGTTCGATCACCTGTGTTTCGGTGAATCCCAGGTCGATGAGCGCATGCAAATCCCATTGCGGACGAAGTTCCTGTGTGAGCGGCAGCGTCTGGGCAATGGCGTCAATCGCCGAAGTATCCACGTTGAGCATGTACTGCGGCTGGTGACCGAAGGGCGCAGGCATGTTGTCGTGATGGCGTTTAAAGAGCGGATCCACAAGATGGCGGTAATGATTGCCGTCCTCATAAAGGAGACGGCCGCCGGGTTTAAGTACGCGCATCCATTCCTTGAGCGCCCTTTCCGGATGAGGCAGATTCCACAGCACATTGCGGGAGATGACGGCGTCGAAGGTTTCGTCGGCAAAAGGGAGCGCTGCGGCGTCGCATTGACAAAACGTCACATCAGCCCCGGCCGTCTTCGCATTCTCAAGAGCGCGCCGGAGCATTTCAGGGCTGGAGTCGCAGCCATAAGCTTTCCAGCCGCATCGGGCAGCGGTAATGGCCAGAAGCGCCGGTCCGCAGCCAACGTCGAGCACCGAACCGCCGGGCGGAACGCCGCGCAGATTGCTAAGCAGCCGTTCTCGCCAATGCGCTCCGCGGGGGCCGTTGAGTTCGTCAGCGGTGCGCAGGCTGTAGCCTTCGGCACGAGTGTTCCAGTAGCCGGACACTTTCTCGCCCAGAGAGGCTGAGGATTTGACGGAGGCGGTTTCACAGATGGGGGTGGTCGTCATCATGGCGAATGCGGTGGTCGTGTTGATCGGAACTGCTCGAATGCGTGCAGGCAGGGGCATGCGCGTGCGGATGGGAGCCGTGGCCGTGTGTGCCGTCGTCAACGTCAAGCGGCGTCATGGGGATCACGGTGAGAAGTCCCTCTTGAGAGCGTTCAACCGCGGCTTCCACGCGATAAACGACCGCAAGCTCTTCGGGCGTGAGAACCTCAGCCGGAGCGGCAAATCGGCGAATGGTGCCGTCGCCCAGCATGAGGAGCTTGTCGGAGAATCGAGCAGCGAGCATTAAGTCGTGAACAATGGCAAGGACGGCTGCACCGGTTGTTTTGGCGTAGCTGCGGGCGGCCTGCATGACGATCAGCTGATGTCTCAGGTCGAGCGCTGAAGTAGGTTCATCGAGCAGCAGCACGCGGGGACGAGAAACAAAGGCCTGCGCCATGAAGACGAGCTGCTTTTGGCCGCCCGAAAGCGAAACCACGGGACGGTCGGCAAGGTGACTGATCTGCATGGCGTGAAGCGTCTGATCGACCCGCTCGAAAATGTCGGGCGTCACTCGCCAGGAAAGCCGGCGGCCGAGGCCGAGCATGACCATCTCGAAGACCGTCAGGCGGCTCTGGACCGGAGTGAGCTGCGGCAGATAAGCAATAGCGGACCGGGGGAGTGTTTTCCCGTTTTCGCAGAGCGTTACGCGTCCGGAAGAAGCAATGAGGTTTGAGACGGCTTTGAAGAGCGTGGTTTTTCCGGCAGCATTTTGCCCGAGCAGACAAATGAATTCACCCGAATGAACGGTGAAGCTGATGTCGCGGAGCACTGTGCGGCGGCCGAAGCCGACATTGAGGTTTTCTACGCGGAGTTCAAGGCCGGTCATCAGTAGTCCCTCCGATTCTTAAGGAGCAGAACGAAGAGGAAAGGCACGCCGACAATCGACGTGATGATGCCTACCGGAAGCATGGCGCCCGTTGAGATGAATTTGGAAAGGAGCGAAGAAAGCAGAAGAATCGCGCCGCCGAAAAGCATGCTCGCGGGCATGAGGAAGCGCTGATCATCCCCTAAAAGCAGTTTGGCGCAGTGAGGTGCCACGAGCCCCACAAAGGCAATCGTGCCGATGAAGCTCACCGATGCAGCGATCAGCACGGATGCCGTTGAAAAAACGAGAAGCCGCAGACGGCTGACTTGAATGCCGAGGCTTTTGGCACGTTCTTCGCCGATAGAAAGCGTTGTGAGCGCCCAGACTTTCGGTGCGAGAAGGAGGGTGCCCAAAAGCACTGCGCCCAAGGCGCAGGCCGCCGAAAGCCAGCCAGCACGCTCAAGATTGCCGAAGGTCCACCCGGAAATCAGCTGCGCCACTTCGGGGCTCGCGACATAGACGAGAAATTGGTGCAGGGCCATGAAGAAGAAATTCATCACAATGCCCGCGAGAATGAGCGTTGTGGGCGTCATGCCGCGCAGCCGCCCCAGTGCCAGAATCAGCGCGCAGATCAAAAGCGACGCCAGAAAGGAGGCGGTCATGGTGCCGAGCCACAGCTCTCCCCCTACCGTAAAGCCTGCGGTGATCGCGAGCGCTGCGCCAAAGCTCGCTCCCGAGGTGATGCCGAGCGTAGAAGGGCTCGCAAGCGCATTGGCCGTGATTGTTTGAATCTGCAGTCCGGCGAGCGCGAGCGCGGCGCCCACGAAGAGCGCCGTCAGGGTCATCGGCAGGCGAAGTGACCACAAAATGAGCGCTTCTGGGGACTGACCCGACGGACCGGCCAAAAGTGCATTGAGTACTGCGCTCAGAGGCATGCCCGAAGAACCGGCCGTCAGATCAGCGGCAAAGAGCAGCGCCGTCAATGCGGTGAGCCCAAAGATAAGCGCCAGTCGGTGCTTCATCGCTTGTCGGTAATGGACGTGGCAGCTCATGGAGAGTCGTACGGAATCGGTTTGAAAGGGCGGCGCTGCGCCTTGCGGAGCACACCTGTTATGACAAAACAAAAAAGCATCATACTCTTTGCGGCTCTAAATGCATTAACCTTTTAGACCTAGTTACAGAGGCTGGGCCGGCCATTGGACTGCGTGAGCAAAGTCCGAGCTTATCGCTCGATATGTTTGCAGAGGGCGGCAAACGCTGCCATTCAGTTTGTTGCGTAAAACTGCCCGATAGTGCGCCAATGCGCATTCGAGCAGACGGTCTGAGCCGGACAGAATGTTTTTCGGCTGAAACGAGACGATGAATTTCACTCAACTGGCATTGGTTTTTCTGGGCGGAGGCATCGGCGCATCCATGCGGTGGCTGCTCTCTGCATCTGCTGTGCGCCTCCTTGGCACAGCCTTTCCGGCCGGCACTTTCGCCGTCAACCTCATCGGCTGCTTTCTAATGGGTTTGGTGGTCGAGTATTGGAGCTGTCGACTGGGATTATCGGAAAACCTGCGGCTCTTTCTCACAACCGGACTGCTCGGCGGCTTCACGACGTTTTCGTCTTTTGCGCTTGAAGCGGTGCTTCTCGGTGAGCGCGGCGCCTTGGCGCTTTCCGTGTTTTATGCGCTGGGCTCCTTGGTCTTGGGGCTTGGCGCCGTCGTGGGCGGTATCGCATTAGCCCGTGCCATTGCGGGCTGAATCGGCTCCCCGGACTCTAAAAAAACGCGTGAAAGCATCTGATGAAAATGCCCGCACGCGTTTTATTTTTAATAGCGGATGCCTGCGAAAAGCAGCGCTCTTCGCAGGCAA
>ENA-ORVC01002373-ORVC01002373.1-human-gut-metagenome-genome-assembly--contig:-NODE-2373-length-12792-cov-3.357227_pt1 | contig 12792 bp, 10 predicted proteins | sample MGYA00242092_ERZ509234 | MGnify/ENA primary metagenome ERZ509234 (study PRJEB26280, sample SAMEA2338800) | human gut metagenome | biome: human gut; feature: human-associated habitat; material: faeces... | reverse complement strand
CCGCTCGAACAGGAACTACTGCCCCTAAAAACTACTACGATCTACATTAGTAATTTTTATTATAGGCTCTACCCTATATTAAAAAACTACTTGTCGCTGTTACCCTGCATTATAATAGCCTCCGACCTCCCTTTTCGTTAGCAGCCAGCCCTATTCAATCCTGCGGGCATAGTCAATGCTGCCCCCGCTAATGTCGTTGTTTTAAGAAATCCACGACGACCGATTTCCGTTTTATTGACCTCTTTCATATCGATTATTTTTTCAACTCTTTTATAATCCGAGCAGGATTACCTGCGACAACTGTCATAGGCGGCACATCTTTGGTCACCACACTATTCGCCCCCACGATAGCCCCGTATCCTATTCTCACTCCGGGGAGAATCGTAGCATTGATTCCGACCCAAACTCTATCTTCAAGAACAACAGGGCGACCATAAGTCGCATCCCGATTTTCCGGGTCGGGATCATGGTTAATGGTAATAATATTCACTTTCGGCCCCAAAAAGACATTTTCACCGAGAGTAATACCCCCTCGCCCGAAAAACGTACAACACTGTTGAATAAAGCAACCCTTCCCTATTTTTATGTGTTTCCCATAATCCACATAAAACGGTGGCAACAAAGTAATAGATTCGTCCACTTCACACCCGAGAATTACACTCAATATCCGACGCACCTCATCGGGCGTATGATAACCGGTATTCAATTCGGTCGCCATTTTCATAGTATCCCAAATGGCATTTATCAATTCATCGTATCCCGGATCCGACGGGGAAACCATCTCTCCGTTCAGATCTCTTTCAAAAATAGTATGAGCATTCATAATAATCTGTTTTATATCCGTTACAAAGTTAAAAAGAAAGCCCCGTGGCAACTTTGCCACAGGGCTCAAAACTCTTTGTCATAAAGCTCGATTCTTCGAGATAACGGCTTTCACCGACTTCCCTTTTTAGTATTTTCAACGACCTGCTTAGCCCATTCGGTAGCCACCGCAACGCCTCCGTTGAGTAACTTGCCGTCGTTCCAAGTCACGTTTGGATAAAGTTTCCTGAGCTGTCTTACACTATGGGCTATCGAACTTCCTCCGGAAGTAGCGAACGGGATAACGGTTTTACCGGAAAAATCGTATTTTTCAAGAAACGTATTGACCGGACGCGGACACAAGTCCCACCAAATAGGATAGCCGAGAAATACGATATCGTAATCTTTCATATCGAGAGGCTCCCCACCCAGTTCGGGGCGAGAATCCTCGTCGGCCATTTCGACCGAACTCCGGCTCGACTTGTCATTCCAATCGAGATCGGCCGAAGTATAGACCTCGGCAGGAGTAATCCGGTAAAGCCGGCCATCGACCGCACCGGCAATAGATTCTGCCACCCTCCCGGTAGTTCCGGTACAAGAAAAATAGACCACAAGAATTTTCTTACTCACCGGTTCGGTGGTATCTGTCGCCTGTCGTTGAGTTTGTGACGAACAACTAAAACTGAGAATACTCATAAGTATCAATACTATCTGTTTCATACTATATTCATTTTGAAATAAACTACAAGCCGAGAAAAAGACAAACTTGTTCGAGCTATTTCGAGGCTCAGCGTTAATGACGGACAACGCCCGAATATTCCTCTTCGCTCACAGGTTCGAGCCACTCATTGCTCTTGTTTTCGCCGGGAGCCTCTATGGCGAGATGCGAAAACCAACTGTCAGGCGCAGCTCCGTGCCAATGCTTCACACCGGCCGAGATATAAACCGCATCGCCGGGGAGAAGTTCCACCGGTTCTTTTCCCCATTCCTGATAATAACCTCTGCCACCCACGCACACAAGTATTTGACCGCCGCCTTTGGTAGCCTTGTGTATGTGCCAATTATTACGGCAACCGGGCTCGAAAGTAACGTTCGAAATGGGAATACCTTCTGTCACGACAGGTGCGAGATAGCTTTGACCGATGAAATATTTGGCGTACGTATCGTTAGGTTTGCCGACAGGAAAAATAATGGATTGAGCATACGCATCGAGCGAACAGGCAGCAGTACTATCCGCACAGTCTACCCACACCTCTTTGGCCATACGAAATGCCGCCCATGCTTTGGGCCAACCAGCATAGAACGCAGCATGAGTAAGAATTTCAGCGATTTCAGTTTTGGTCACCCCGTTCTTCTTGGCCGATTCAAGATGATACTTGAACGAAGAATCTGTCAACCCCTGTGACATGAGAGCAACGACAGTCACGATAGAGCGGTCACGAAGCGAAAGCAAATCGTTACGACTCCATACCTCCCCAAAAAGAATATCGTCATTCAAATGCGCAAACTCGGGAGCGAACTCACCAAGCGCATCATGTCCGGCTGTCTGTCGGACTTTCTCTTGTGATTTTGTCATAATCGGAAATATTAAAATTGACAATAAAACCCATAAAACTACTTTTGTTTTCATACCCTATGATTTTAATTGAACACCACAAAATACCAGTTTTCCAACTCATCATTTAGAAATCATGTAATTGGAAAATCGGAAACAGACAGACATCAGTCTCCATCGATCATCGTCTATTTCCGCACGATGTACAAAGGTACGAAACAGATCTCGCAACGATTTTGCTATAAAGCTCAAATCTATTTGCCATAAAGCTCACCCTGCCACGATGGTGCGACCCCATAGGTCTCTTTATACACTTTGGAAAAATGCGACAGATTCTTAAAGCCTACATCGAAGCAAGCCTCCGTAACTTTCTTTTTCCCCGACCGAATTAAATCATGCGCCGCTTCAAGACGTCGTCTGATAATCCATTTCTGAGGCGTCAAATCGCTCACTTTGGCAAAATCCCGTTTAAAAGTAGCCAAACTACGCCCTGTATAACTGGCGATTTCTTTCATCGAGAGATCGCACATATAATTCTCGTTCAAGTAATCGAGAATATCGATTTTCCACGGTTCCACGAAATCGAATAACGATGCATACAGATTACGGTCGGTATTGAGCAAGACATACACACCTTCGATCATCTTCAATTTCAAAATCTTTTCCGAGGGTTTCTCCCCAGCATCGAAATACGGAATAACCGACTCGAACAAAGAGCGGATATCCGGTCTATTTTTCGGCAAGAGGAGCAAGCTCGCTTTCTCTCGTTTGGAGTCGATTGGAATCTGCTGCCGATCGAGTGTTTGGTAAAACTCCCTCAAAAAAGCCTTCGAAAATTTCAACACAATGGAACGATAAGGCTCACCCTTCCCGACCCTCTTTTGCAACCACATTCGGTTATCACGCCGCATAAAGGCACAATCTCCCGGATACAAAACGGTTTTCTTTCCACGTTCCTCGATCTCCAATCTACCGGAACACTGATAAATGAGCGTATGTTCCCGATTTTCATGAGCACACTCCCGATCATCGGCAAAATAACTCGCTATAAGCACATTCGAGCAATCGAATACATCTAACTGTTCCATATCATCAGCCTTTTATATGGACAAATATAATGCATTGTATCTGTACAATATTTGCTGTGAAGCTCAATTTTCACACTCCCGATACAACCACTGCTCCCGAATAAATAAAATCAATGCGCCGAACCAGTACCGGCCTTTGGATAAAACAACTATTTTTGTAGAAAAATTTACCGGGAGAATGCTCGAAAAAACATTAGGAATAGTACTGCACATCATTCCCTATAACGACAAAATATCGGTAGCCCATTTGTACACCGAACAATATGGCCGATCTTCCTATCTTATTCCACAAGGGGGCGGAAAAAAAGCTCGCATGTTTCGGTCCCTCTTCATGCCGTTCTCTATTTTGGAACTCGATATAGACTACCGGAACAGCCGGGAATTGCAAAAAATCATCGAAGCGCGCACGGTTTTACCTCTTCAAAACATCTATTCCGATCCGGTAAAAAACGCAGAAGCACTCTTTTTATCCGAAGTCCTCTGTCAAACCATAAAAGAACCCGAACCCAATCTCCCGCTTTTCGCCTTCATCGCCCGTTCCATTCAAGTCCTCAATATAATGGAAGAAGGTAAAGCCAATTTTCATCTCTGTTTCCTGCTGCAATTATGCAGTTTTCTCGGGTTCAGCCCCAACATGGAGACCTACCGGACCGGATATTTTTTCGACATGTTGAACGGAATTTTCTCCCCCTCGCGCCCCATTCACACCTACACACTCGATGCCCGCGAAGCCGAAGTTTTCGCCCGTCTCACCCGTATGGATTTCAATAATCTTCGCCACTTCAAATTCAATCGGGGAGAGAGAAACGCCATACTCGACCGAATCTTAACATACTACCGGCTACACCAACCCGACATTTCGGAACTCCGGTCTCCCGAAATATTACGAGCCATATTCGACTAATATGCTGCAAAGGTTGACTATTACAAAATTTTATACTACTTTTGTCGACCGAAATGCCCTTGTAGTTCAATGGATAGAACGGAAGTTTCCTAAACTTTAAATCCGAGTTCGATTCTCGGCGAGGGTACAAAAAAAGGAATCCGGATTCGGATTCCTTTTTTTGTATTTATACGCTTACCTTTATTTTGCAGCGGCTTCTTTGGCAGCCTTTTTAGCGATACCACGCCGTTGAATTTCGTAAGCAATCGGGGTAGCCACGAACAAGGTCGAGAACGTACCGATAATTACACCAAACAACATGGCGAATGCGAAACTGCGAACCGATTCAGCTCCCAACAAGAGAATACACAACAACACGATAATAGTACTTTGCCCCGTGTTGATCGTACGAGGTAACGTACTGTTCAACGCACTGTTGATCGACGTTATCAAATCACGTTTGGGATAGAGCGTTTTCTCTTCGCGGATACGGTCGAAGATTACCACCGTATCGTTCACAGAGTAACCGATAACCGTCAATACCGCAGCTACGAAATTCTGGTCTATTTCCATCGAGAAAGGCAGAACGCCATAGAGCAACGAATACAAGCCTACTACCGAGAAGGTGGTAAAGGCTACCGAAGCCAGCGTACCCACACTGAACGCAATGTTACGGAAACGGAGCAAGATATACAAAGCCATCGCAATCAACGAGAAGAAGACAGCCCAATATGCACCCACTTTAATATCGTCTGCAATAGTAGGACCTACCTTCTGGCGACTTTGAATCATGTTGTCGCTGAATTCCTCCAACGAAACACCGCCCAACAGACTTTGCATACCGTCATAAAGTTTCTTCTCTATCTCTTTGTCAACACCTTCGCCCGTATCCTCAATACGGTAGTTAGTAGAAATACGCACTTGATTATCGGTCGTAATGGTGATTACCGACAACGAACTTCCTTCGAACGAAGGTTCAAGCATATTCTCGATTTCAAGCGGACTTACCGGTTGTTCGAAGCGAACCACAAAATTGCGACCTCCCGAAAAATCGACACCTTGATTCATTCCACGCGTGAGGAACGAGATGACAAATACAGCAACGATAGCTAATATGCATATATAACCCGTCTTGCGCAAGCCCACGAAATTAATGTGAGTATCCGTGAGAAAATTACGCGAAATAGACGTAGTGAAAGCCATGTTATTGAATCGTCCGTGATTCAAACCAGCCTCGAAAATGAGACGGGTAATAAAGATGGCCGTGAAGAACGAGGTAGCGATACCGATAATCAAAGTCGTGGCAAAACCTAAGATAGGACCGGTTCCATAGATCAACAGGATTACACCCGTAATCATAGAAGTCAAGTTCGAGTCGAAGATCGCCGAGAAAGCATTCTTGTAACCATCGGCAACCGCCGACTTCATGCTCTTACCGGCACGCAACTCTTCTTTGGTACGCTCGAAGATAAGCACGTTGGCATCGACCGCCATCGCCAAAGACAACACGATACCAGCAATACCCGAAAGCGTAAGCACCGCCTGTAACGATGCCAAAATACCCATCGTGAAAAACAAGTTACATATAACACCGAAACTGGCGACAAGACCCGGAGTCCACCCGTACATTATGATCAGATAGGCCATCAACAACACCAAAGCCACCAAGAACGAAATCAAACCGTTTTGGATAGCCTCTTGTCCCAGCGAAGGACCGATGACGTCCTCTTGTACAATTGTCACGGCCGCAGCCATCTTACCCGACTTCAACACGTTGGCCAAGTCCTTAGCCTCTTCGGGAGAGAACCCTCCGGTAATTTCAGAGCTGCCGCCAGAGATGGCGCCATTCACATTGGGGAAAGAATATACCTGATTATCCAACACGATAGCAATCGCATTGCCGATATTGTCACGAGTAAGTTTTTCCCAAACTTTGGCTCCTTCGGCATTCATGGTCATGTTCACCACAGAGCCCCGTATCTTATCGAAGTCGTCACGAGCATCGATTATTACATCGCCACCCAAAGGAGCCTTGCCGCCTTTACCGGCTTTCAACGCAATAAGTTGATACATGGTTTCCTTTTCATCGATAGCTTTTACCGTCCAGCGGAGAATGAGGTCGCTTGGAAGAATATCGCGGGCGATTTTGCTTGCCAACATAGCATTTACCGCTGCCGTATCGCTCTTATTGACAATACCGATAACCGGAGATCCCCCGTAGCTTTGGGTATAATTCATCAACGAAAGCAACGGATTCTGTTTACGGATACGCTCCATAGTTTCGGCTTCCGATGCCTCCTGCTGTAATTTTTTCTTCAACGACGAAGCCGTGCTGTCAGCTGCAACGGCTGGCCGTATCGGGCGTAGCCTCGGCAACGACCGGAGCTTCTTCCTCTGCCGGCTCTTGCGCAGCATTGGCCGCAGCGATAGCGTTATTTACGGCATCGAGTTTCGGAGCAAGTTGTTCCAGTTTATACGTCTCCCAAAATTCGAGGTTAGCGCTACCCTGCAACAATTTCCTCACACGCTCGGGTTCTTTGATACCCGGCAGCTCGACAAGAATAAGACCGTCCTTTTCCAATTTTTGAATATTGGGAGCGACCACACCGAAACGGTCGATACGAGTACGCAATACGTTGTACGAGTTATCCACCGCACTATTCAACTCGTTGCGAAGAATAGAAATCACCTCGTCGTTAGTCGATCTGGGGGTTATTTTATCTTTTAACTGGAAAGTGCTGAAAATAGCCGAAAGTCTCACATTCGGATCTATCTTTTTGTATTCGTTGTAGAACGAAACGATAAAGTCGTTGTTCCCGGCCTGAGCAGCCTGAGCGGCAGCGATAGCTGCGTTGAAGTTAGGGGCCGGGTTATTATTCGACAAAGATTTGAGCACGTCTGCCACAGAAATTTGCAGCGTTACGTTCATACCTCCTTTCAGGTCAAGACCCAAACCTATTTCCATTTCACGGCATTGCTGATACGTGTAATACCACCAATACACTTTTTCCGTAGAGATAGAGTCGATATAATGTTTATACTTAGCCTCATCGCCCGCAGCATACTCTTTCGCCTTATTATTGTAAATAGCGGTTACAACCGAAAACGAAAGATAGAACAAACAGATAAGTGTAAGCAAAACCGCAACGACTCTAATAAATCCTTTGTTTTGCATGTGACTATTACTTTATTTTTTGTTTAATGAATTTCGTATTTTTATCAAGGTGCAAAGATATATTATTTTTTCACAGAAGCCCAAAATTATTCGATTTATTTATTATTAGCGTTTTTTACACCGATAAAGCACAATCCCCCAAAGAAACATGAAAAAGAAAACGGTTATATCTTTTTCAAGATTTAATATTATTTTTGTACTTCGGTTATAATCCGAGGTTCACACCCCGATCGAAGTGCCGCATTTCCTATATTTCGACGTGACGGCAAATCGATTATTAACCCTATAAGTTATGCTCAATTATACGAATAAAACAGAAAGAGAGCCACAAGAGCGTAGTTCAAATATCGAACTTCTGAGAATACTTTCGATGTTCTTGGTTCTGATGATTCATTATATTCCTTCCCGAACACTGCCGACACACGACACATTGGCCCACGACACGCTCGGCACACTGTTCGATCTCGAATTGCGTAGTATCAGCTTCGTCTGTGTCAATTGTTTTATTCTCATCTCCGGGTACTTCGGTATCCGTTGGAAATTAAAATCTTTCTCCAACCTCCTTTTTCAAATATTGTTCTGGGCGATCGTATGCCCTGTTATCGTATTCGCCGCGACCGATTCCCTCAACATGACCGACCTATTCAAGACATTATATCACAACACATTCTCCCGCTGGTTTATCGAAGCGTACATCGGACTGTACATACTGGCCCCGATGATAAACCGCTTCATCGAAAAATCGACACATCGGGAGTTGGGTATATTCATTCTTACTTTTTATCTGTTCAGCACCTTGTTCGGCTACTTGGGAAAAGCCTATGACTTCAACAAAGGCATGAGCATCATCAGCCTCGTGGGGCTATATTTGATAGGAGCCTATCTCCGCCGGAAACAAGACAGCATATTCGATCTCTCGAAATACGTCTATTTAGGTGTTTACCTCGTTACCGGATTCATTATGGTAGCCATCGCCGCCCTCATCTTGAAAGCAGGATTCACGATTACCCCTTATAGCTACCTCAACCCCCTTATCGTTCTCGAATCCATAGCCCTGTTCTTGTTCTTCAAAAAACTAAATATCGGTAGCATAAAATGGATCAACTATATCGCAGTTTCCTCGTTCGCCGTATATTTAATCCATAACGACCTCTCCATTAAACCCCTATACTGCGCAGCATGCGACTATATCGAAGCGCATTACACCCCATCATTCCCGTATGCCTTGCTGTTTATGGTGGGAGTATTCATCGTATCGGTAATGGCAGATAAAGTCCGGCTGTTCATATACAAACATACGCTATTGAGACTATTGAAATAAAAAGATTATACCCTCTCCTCGCCTGTCGCGGGGTGTAGGAGAGAGCAAGCAAAAAGGAAGAAGGTTAGATAACTCCTACTTGCTGCACAAAAATGCCAAACTATAAAATAAAAAGTACCACCCTCCTTCCTTGCCGTGTCCCGTAGCATTACGGGGTGTTTTGCAACGCAAAATATAGGGGAGGGGTCCGTAGGACGAAGGGGTTAGCTCTACAAAAAATCCTATATACTATCTTTTTTAGCCCCCCTTTTCTTAGGAACTCGATTCACCCCCTGTGACGAAAAAATTGAAAATAGGCTGCACATCGGTAAAAATAGGCACACTTGCTTTTGGTCTCGGTTTGCACTATCTTTGTCGCAAATAGATCGATTCGGCAAAACAGAACATAACTTGTTTCTGTTCTTATTTGTACTATCTTTACATAAAATATTCGACGATGAATCCGAAACACCCCCTTTCCACGATAACAGTCTATCGGCTGGTCGCCTCGTTCATTCTGGCGATTTCCATATATTCCTGCGCCAACATGTCGAGACCCGGCGGTGGTCCCCGCGATGAAACACCGCCTGTATTCATCAAGAGCATGCCGGTTCCTAACGCATTGAACGTTTCGAAACAGAAAATCGAAATCGAATTCGACGAAATCATTCAAGTAGACAAACCGTCCGAAAAAGTAATCGTCTCCCCCCCCCAAAAAGATATGCCCGAAATTCGTACTTCGGGACGTAAAATAACCGTGATTCTTAAAGACTCGTTACTACCCAACACGACCTATACTATCGACTTTTCCGATGCCATCATCGACAACAACGAGCGCAATCCGCTCTATGGATTCGCCTACTCCTTTTCGACCGGCCCCAAGATAGACTCTCTGCAAGTTTCGGGAATACTACTCAATGCCCGGGATTTGGAGCCCATAACCGGCATGTTGGTAGGATTACACAGCGACCTCGAAGACTCGGCTTTCCAGAAACTCCCATTAGAAAGAATTGCCAGTTCCGACGAATTAGGTCATTTCACGATACGAAATGTAACACCCGGCAAATACCGTCTATTCGCGCTGAAAGACATGAACCGAGACTACCGCTTCGACAACCCGTCGGAAGATATCGCTTTTCTCGATTCTATCGTTATTCCTTCGGCCGATGTTAAATTACACGTCGACACCATTTGGAAAGACAGCGTCACCATCGACACCATTATCGAATACAACCACACCCATTTCTATCCGAACGATATTCTGCTCACGGCATTCAACGAAGGATTCCAATCTCAATATCTCGACAAAAGCGAAAGAAAAGACCGTCGTAAAATCGACCTTTATTTCAAAGCTCCCGCCGATTCGTTGCCCAAGCTGAAGCCGCTGAATTTCGAGCAAGAAGACTGGGCCATTCTCGAACGCTCGTTCCATAACGACACGCTGCAATACTGGATAAAAGACTCGCTCATTTACAACATGGATACACTTTTATTCACGGCCGAATATCTCCGTACCGACACGTTAAGACAATTGTCTCTCTACAACGATACGCTCAAATTCATCATGAAAAAAGTCAAAGCGCCCAAGAAAAAAGAAAAAAAGAAAGACAAGGACAACGACTCCATCGAAGTTCCCGAAATCCAATTCATGCAAATGAACGCCAAGATAAGCTCTTCTCTCGATGTTTATAAACCGCTTCGTTTTTCCTTTGCCGAACCATTGCAAACATACGATGCAGGGAAAATACATCTGGAACAAAAAAGAGACACCTTGTGGATACCTGTTGCCGACTCCCTGTACACATTCCTCCAAGACTCCATTGCTATCCGGGACTACACACTCACCTACAAATGGACTCCGGGAGAATCCTATCGCATCGTTATGGACTCCACGGCATTCACCAATATTTACGGACTATTCACGAACACCTATAAACAAGAATTCAAAGTCAAAGCCCTCGAAGATTACGCCAATCTGTATCTCTCTATTTCGGGCGTATCCGATTCCGCCTTTGTCGAAATTCTTGATTCAGGAGACAAACCCGTAAGAACAGCCCCGGTCATCAATGGAGGAGCCGAGTTCATGTATATGAATCCGGGTACTTACTACGCCCGCTTATTTATCGACCGTAACGGAAACGGGAAATACGACACCGGGAACTACTCCGAGAAAAGACAGCCCGAAGAAGTTTCGTATTACCCACAGGAACTCGAACTGAAAGCCAATTGGGATATAGAACAGGATTGGGACATCTATGCGACACCGGTCGATAAACAAAAACCCGACAAAATAAAGAAAAACAAGCCCAAAGAGAAAAAACGAAATTACTGACAATCTTAATAACAAACCGCATGCTACGCCATCGTTATATGAAAAACACCGGGTCGTTACGCCGTATTACTTTCGGGATTCTTTTTTGGAGTATGGCGAACGGAATTTATGCGCAAACGACTCCGGGTATGCAACCCGAATGGCTATCCTACGATGTCATATACCAACTGGGATTTCTCTGGAAGCGGGCAGCGACAGCTACGCTCCAACTCACCGAATACCCCGACAAATATACATCTGTTTTAAAAGCTCGTACACTCCCCTTTGCCGACAACATATTCAAAGTACGCGACACACTGGTATCCGATATGCAGCGAAACAAAGAACTGCTACCCATTTATTACGCCAAACTCGCTGACGAAAACGGGACTTACCGGAAAGACGAAGTAAATTATACCTACGATGGAAACTCGACCACGGGAAATATCCGCCTATATCGGCCCAAGCGTAACGCCATAGAGGACTATACACTCACCGAACCCGGTATAGTCTACGACATGCTGAGTATCTTTTACGTGATTCGCACCTTCGACTTCCGAGCAATGGAAATGTATCAAATCTATAACACCAAAATTTTCTCCGGTAAAAACCTCGAATACCTCGAAATAGAATATTTGGGACAGGAAATCCTCAAACAAAACAAAAAGGAATACAGCACCTACAAACTTCATTTCCGATTCTATGACAGAACCGGCAAAAAGACCAGCGACAAAATCTCGGCATGGATCTCTACCGACAATAAACGCATACCCTTGAAAGTAGAAGGGAAACTTCCCTTAGGCTCTATGAAAGCCGTGTACACGGGAGAATAGAAACTATCTATCATTATATCATGGGCAAGAGCTAAAAACTGACCTCCTGCACATGCAGCGTGATAGGGAAGGTATCCGAAAGATGGAAAGGTTAGTTCTACAAAAATCCTATCTTTTTTAACCCCTCTCATCGTCGCTACCGCTCCTCTGTGTCTCCCCTATTCTCCGCAACTCCCCGTAATACTACGGGACACGGCAGGGGAGAAGAACAAACACAATACACAGGAAAGTATTAACCTCCTCTGTGTTTTGCATAGCAAAATATAGGGGAGGTGTCCGCAGGACGGAGAGGTTAAAAAATATCCATAGCAGAGGAAGCATATAAAAACATCACTCTCTCCCTATGTTTCTGTAAAGGAATAGAAAGTACTCACAAAGCAAAAAGAAAGCACAGAAAGGCCATTCAAAGTGACATTTTAATACTCTCCCTCTGCTCATCGCAGATGAGATAGGGGGAGTGCCCGCAGGGCAAGGGGGTTAAATTCTACAATCAAAAATCTTATATGCTATCTTCCTCAACCCCTCTCCTCAGAAACTATTGTTTCTTCGGTCTCTCCCCTATATTCTGCGTTGCAAAACACAGGGGAGAAGTGTAAAATCTATCTCTCCACCCTAAAAGGAGAATACCCTTTAACTACTCACCTATATCCTGTGGTATTGTAGGGTATTCACACACTCCTCCTCTGCGCACGTATGTGCGATTGGGCGAGAAGGCTCGTAGAGCCGGAAGATTAAAACAACGGTGGAGCGATGTATTGAAAGATTTCTACTCTCCTCCCTACCGAGTCCCGTAGTATTACGGGGTGTCGCCCAGCAATAGGGGGAGAAGAACAAATACGATACACA
>ENA-ORVC01002372-ORVC01002372.1-human-gut-metagenome-genome-assembly--contig:-NODE-2372-length-12803-cov-5.481880_pt1 | contig 12803 bp, 12 predicted proteins | sample MGYA00242092_ERZ509234 | MGnify/ENA primary metagenome ERZ509234 (study PRJEB26280, sample SAMEA2338800) | human gut metagenome | biome: human gut; feature: human-associated habitat; material: faeces... | reverse complement strand
GAGTTCAGGATCTCCGTGAGGACAGCACAAATATCATTAAACACCACTTTGCTGGAATTATTATTATGCAATAATTTATTTATTTTTCTTGTCTTATCTAATAACTGTACGCTCATCCGTCTCCTCCAGACTCAATTGTATATACAACTCGTTCCTATTCAATAGACACCCTCATGTTATCATACAATTCACGAATTTTCAATGAAATTGTTGCAATTTCCTCTTGTTTTTATTCGAAATCCTTCTAATTTCCCTTCAAATTTCGGACATATCCACACTGTTCATCTGCACAGACCAGTTTATTCCCTTTTTCCACCATATATCCGCCACATTCCGGACATTTTTCTTTGGACGGTTTCTGCCATGACATAAAATCGCATTCCGGATTATTTTCACATCCGTAATACTTTCTTCCCTTCTTCGTCTTGCGGATCACAACTTCTTTTCCACAGACCGGACAGGCAACACCAATCTTCTCCAGGTACGGTTTTGTGTTGCGGCAATCTGGAAATCCCGGACAGGCAAGGAATTTTCCATGAGGACCGTATTTGATCACCATGTTTCTTCCACACTCTTCACAGATCACATCCGTTACTTCATCCTCGATCTTCACGCTCTCTAATTCTTTTTCCGCAGTTTTCACTGCTTCATCCAGATCCGGATAGAAGTTGCTTACGACAACCTTCCACTGCACTTTTCCTTCTTCCACCATATCCAGAAGCCCTTCCATGTTAGCCGTAAAGTTGACATCCACAATACTAGGAAACGACTGCTTCATAATATTGTTGACTACTTCTCCGATCTCTGTGATATACAGATTCTTGGCTTCTTTAGTAATATAACGTCTGCCGAGAATTGTGGAGATTGTTGGTGCATAGGTACTCGGACGTCCGATTCCAAGCTCCTCCAGCGCCTTTACAAGTGTTGCCTCTGTATAGTGTGCCGGAGGCTGTGTGAAATGCTGTTTGGTATCAAACTCTTCTTTCGTCAGTTCCGAATCCATGCTCAATCCGTTGACAAGAACATTGCTTACTTCTTTTTCTTCATCTGCTTCTGTATAAACCGTACGAAATCCTTCAAACGCCACTTTTGAAGTTGCCACTGTAAAACGGTATTCCCCGGCACCAATCTTGACAGATGTGGTCTCATATTTTGCAGGCTGCATCCGGCTTGCGGCAAACCGTTTCCAGATCAGCTGATACAGACGGAACTGATCTCTGGAGAGAGACTCTTTCAACGAAGCCGGTGTCATGGAAATGTCCGTCGGTCGGATTGCCTCATGCGCGTCCTGTATCTTCTTCTCAGTCTTTTTATTTGCTTCTCCTCCTGCTGCATACTCTGCGCCGTAATTCTCTGTGATGTACGCTCTCGCCGCTGCATCTGCTTCCTCTGAAATACGGGTAGAATCCGTACGCAGATACGTGATCACACCAATCGTACCGCTGCCCTTTACGTCAATTCCTTCATACAGCTGCTGTGCGATACGCATCGTCTTCTGTGTACCGAAGTTGAGCACCTTTGCTGCCTCCTGCTGCAAAGTGCTGGTTGTAAACGGAAGCGGCGCTCTTCGAATACGCTCTCCCTTTTTGATATCTTTTACTTCGTATGTTTCTTTTTCCAAAGCCTGTAAGATCTCATCCATCTCCTCTTTGGAATGGATCGTCATCTTCTTTTTCTCGGTTCCATAGAACTTGGCAGTGAGCGGTCTTTTCTCTCCTTTCACCTTTAAGATTGCATCCAGACTCCAGTATTCTTCCGGAATAAATGCATTGATTTCTTCTTCCCGGTCCGCAATGATACGGAGTGCTACAGACTGCACGCGTCCGGCGCTCAATCCCCGTTTTACTTTTGCCCACAAAAGCGGACTGATCCGATATCCTACCATTCTGTCCAGAACACGTCTTGCCTGCTGTGCGTCCACCAGATCCATATCAATATCTCTTGGTGTTTTTAATGACGCCTTGACTGCATTCTTTGTGATCTCGTTGAATGTAATACGGCGCATTTTTTTCTCATCCAATTTCAGCGCTGCTGCAAGATGCCATGAAATTGCCTCTCCTTCACGGTCGGGGTCGGTTGCCAGATATACTTTGTCGGCTTTCTTGGCTTCCTTTCTCAGGTTTGCGAGAATCTCCCCTTTTCCCCGAATGGTAATATATTTGGGCTCAAAGTCATGCTCCACATCGATTCCGAGCTGACTTTTCGGCAAATCTCTGACATGCCCGTTTGATGCCGCTACTGTATAGTTCTTTCCAAGAAATTTTTTGATCGTCTTCACTTTCGCCGGTGACTCCACAATTACCAGATAATGTGCCATTGAAACATTTCCTCCATCCGGCGCCCTCACGCCGTCATTTCACTTTTATATAATAATTTTTTGAGATTTCTCTGATATATCCCTGTAATTCCAAAGACACTAAAAGCTTTAAAACTTCCTCCGGGCGCAGCTTTGTTTCTTCTGTCAGCTGCCCCACGCTCTTTGGATACAGACCGACACAACTATACACCATATATTCAGGACTTTCAAGCATTTTTTCATTTTTGTCTGATTTTTCACATTCCCCGCTGTATGCAATGCCCATCTCATCCAGCAGATTTTCCGGGCTTAAAAGAATTCCGGCCCCCTGAAAGATCAGGCGGTTACACCCTTGACTTAAGCTGCTGTTAACAGGCCCCGGCAGCGCATAGACATCCTTTCCCTGCTCCAGTGCCAGATCTGCCGTGATCAGTGATCCACTCCTCTCTCTTGCCTCCATAACGAGCACAATATCTGACAACGCGCTGATGATCCGGTTTCGCCTCGGAAAATGCTGCGGAAGCGGCGGTGTGCCGGGCGGGAGTTCTGAAAGGATCCCTCCTTCCTGCTCCAGGATATCCAGATATAATCCCATATGGTTTTTCGGATAACAGACATCTACCCCGCTCCCCAAAACAGCAAAGGTCTTTCCGCCTCCCAGCAGAGCACCTCTCTGTCCGATCCCGTCTACGCCGCGCGCAAGTCCGCTGATCACCTGAATTCCACATTCCGCCAGTTTTTTTCCATATTCCAACGCATATTTTTCTCCATAGGGAGTACAGCTTCTCGCTCCCACAATGGCTGCCGCACGCGCAGTATCATCCGGCAGCTTTCCTTTCACATATAACGCATACGGCGGATCATAGATTTCTTTTAAACGACCTGGATATTCCTTTTCTCCCCATGGGATCACCGAGATTCCTTTTTGTCTCATTGCTTCATAATTTCTGTCCAACCCCTCTTCTTTTTTCGCCGCCAGAATCTTCCAAATTTCCTGTTCCTTGAGCAGCTGCATCTTTCTGAGTACAGTTTCTTCTATATAATAAATGGCTTCTGCCGTCCCTGCCTTTTCTTTTAATTTTATTTTTGTCCGATCCGGAATATTTCGGATTCCGGCAAACCAGTATTCATACTTCATGCGTTCTTCCTCCTATCGTTTCCAGTACTTCTTATCCGGCGTCCGATAGCCGATTGCCTCACACAAATGCTTCTTTAGAATTTCCTGACTTCCGTCCAGATCTGCGATCGTTCTCGCCACCTTTAACACTTTATGATAAGTACGTGCTGTAAATCCAAAGGCAGCAAATGCCTGCTTCATCACTTCGTTTTCCGGCTCTCCCAGACGGCAGAATTCTTCTGTCTCCCGGCTGTCCAGTCTTGCATTTACCTTTGTTCCTCCATAACGCATTCTCTGCAGATTTCGCACTTCACATACTCTCTGCCGGATTGCTTCCGAAGATTCCTGTGCTTTCTTCTCCACCAGTGAGTCATATTCCACCCGGGGCGCCTCTACACACAGATCGATTCGATCCAGAAACGGCTGACTGATCCTTCCTAAATAATTCTGAATCTGCACAGGCGTACAGGTACATTTCTGCATATCCGGATAGCATCCGCAGGGACATGGATTCATCGCCGCGATCAAAATAAAATCCGCTGGAAATACATAATTTCCGTGTGTTCTCGCAATCCGCATCTGGTGCTCTTCAAGCGGCTGTCTCAGTACCTCGATCACACTTTTCGAAAACTCCGGCAATTCATCCAAAAACAAAACACCGCCGTGTGCGAGTGTGATCTCTCCCGGCGTCGGGATCATCCCGCCTCCAGCCAGTGCTGCCCTTGTGACCGTATGGTGTACACTGCGAAAAGGCCGGCTCTGGATCAGCGGTTCTTTCTCATCAAGCAGTCCCATAATACTGTATATTTTTGTAATCTCCATGCTCTCTTCTAATGTCAGAGGCGGCAGAATTCCGGCAATCCGTTCCGCTGCCATGGTCTTTCCGCTTCCAGGCGGTCCGATCAAAAGAAGATTATGTCCGCCTGCCACTGCAATCTCCGCTGCACGCTTGACGGCTGCCTGGCCCTGCATTTCAGAAAAATCCGGCTGCGGATTTTTTACCGTCTGCTTTTTTGCTTGATTCCTTGTTTTTTCTTTTTTTCTCTCTCCTGAAAGAATCTTTGTAATCTGCTTAAGATGCTTTACCCCAATGATCTCGATTCCTTTCACAAGTGCGCCTTCCGCCTCATTTGCTTCTGGTACAATGCAGCGTTTCACTCCCGCCTTTTTTGCCTCCAGAACGATCGGCAGAACACCAGGTACTTCCAGCACACTGCCATCCAGTCCCAGTTCTCCTATAAAAAGCGTATGCCTTATCCCCTCTGAAATCTGACATCCCAATGCAATCATCACTGCCACTGCAATGGGAAGATCAAACGACGCTCCTCTCTTTCTTACATTTGCCGGCGCCAGATTGACGATCGTCCGCTTGGCTGGAAATGAAACTCCACTGTTTCTGATTGCTGTGCGCACACGCTCTGCTGCCTCCTTCACTTCAGAAGAAAGGTATCCCACCATATGAAATACCGGAAGCCCGTTGCTGACGTCAGCTTCCACATGAATAAATTCTACCCGCAGCCCGATCACTGCTGCAGATAATACTGAGCAAAAACTCATCACACACTCCTTTTCCAAGAGCCGGTACGTTCAGTCCCCACATAACTGATCTTCTAATAAATTTGTAACTTGAAAACGTTGGCCGATACGGCCTTTTGAATCAATAGATCTTATACTCTCCAGAGCGGATCGCTCCGGGAATGTAGTCTTACTATATCTCTCCTGCCCGCTGTTTGTCAACTACTTTTTTCTGCCCGTCCTCTTTTCAAGTGGAAAAGCACAAATCATGCCTTCTTTACATACACTGTTATCAAATGTGCTTTGAGGTGCTGTCTTGAAATCATTTCCAAATCCCCTCACCCCTTCCGAAGAAAAAGAATATATTCAAAAATATACTGAGGGTGACCTGCAGGCAAAACACATTCTGATTGAACGGAATCTGCGGCTCGTTGCACATGTGATCAAAAAATATCAGTATGTGGACGAAGATCCCGAAGATCTGATCTCAATCGGAACCATCGGTTTGATCAAAGCCATTGTCACCTTTAATCCAAGCAAAGGAAACCGTCTGGCAGCCTATGCCTCCAAGTGTGTGGAAAACGAAATCCTGATGCATCTGCGCGCACGGAAAAAGACGTCAAAAGAGATTTCTTTATATGAACCCATCGGTACGGACCGGGAAGGAAACGAGATCAAATTATACGATATTATCGAAACGGATGAAGACGACATCCCGGAACGGGTATGCCTGAAAGAAAATATCCAGAAGCTGTATGAAAAAGTAGAAAACGAGCTCTCCCAGCGGGAAAAACTCGTTTTAAAAATGCGGTATGGACTTTATGGCGGCGAGGAATACACGCAGAGGGAAGTCGCCAAACAACTGGGGATCTCCCGTTCTTATGTATCCCGGATAGAAAAGAGCGCGGTCGAAAAGCTACGCGTCTTTTTCTGCTCTTCGTAAGATATCATATTTGTCCGCCTTCTGATCCAGCGCCACATATAACACCTGTTTTGAGTGAGGAGCACTCTCCTGCTCCTCTCCTTCTTCATTGAGGATACGCTCTACTTTCGCTTCCACATTTTCCCCGTTCGGCTTCATGATCTCAATGATCTCACCCACAGAAAACTTGTTGCGCTGTTCGATCCGGCACAGACCGTCCCTGACCTCTCCGATAATTCCGAGATAGGTATACTCTTTCACATACGTATTGCTGTCATAGATCTGTGTTGTCTCATCCGGTTTTCCAAAGAAGAATCCTGTCGTAAACTGGCGGTACGTACAATTGGAGATCTGCTCCAGATACCACGGCATATTCTTTTTATATAATTCCGGATCCTTCTGATAGTCATCGATCGCCTTTCTGTAGGTTCTTGCAACTGTTGCCACATAGAGCGCGGTTTTCATACGTCCTTCGATTTTCAGACTGTCAATACCCGCGTCCAGAATCTCCGGGATATACTGGATCATGCACAGATCCTTGGAGTTGAAAATATAAGTTCCTCTTTCATTCTCATAAACCGGCAGATACTCTCCCGGTCTCTTCTCCTCCACAACCGCATATTTCCAGCGGCACGGGTGGGTACATGCCCCCCTGTTTGCATCTCTGCCTGTGAAATAGTTGCTCAGAAGGCATCTTCCGGAATAAGAAATACACATCGCTCCATGTACAAATGTCTCGATTTCCAGATCCTCCGGAATATTCGCGCGCAGCTCTTTGATTTCTTCCAGAGACAGCTCTCTGGCGGAAACCACGCGGCTCGCGCCTTGTTTATACCAGAAATTATAGGTTCCATAGTTTGTATTGTTTGCCTGAGTACTGATGTGTCTCTCAATCTCAGGGCACACTTCTTTTGCGATCTCAAACACTCCCGGATCCGCAATAATAAGAGCATCCGGCTTGATTTCCTTGAGTTCCTCAAAATATTTACGCACTCCCGGCAGATCCTCATTGTGTGCCAGGATATTGGCTGTTACATACACTTTCACATCATGTTCATGCGCAAATGCGATTCCTTCTTTCATGTCCTCCATGGAAAAGTTCTTCGCTTTTGCACGGAGTCCAAATGCCTCTCCTCCGATATAAACCGCATCTGCTCCAAAAATGACTGCTGTCTTTAATACTTCCAGGCTGCTTGCCGGTATCAAAAGTTCAGGATGTCTTGCCATTTTATTCTCCTTCCTGTTTCTTCACACTGACAGCCACTCCATCCCCAAGCGGAATAATGGACGTTGTCAGCAGTTCATGGTGTTTTAATTCGTACAGATACTCCCGCATTCTGGAATGAATCGTTCGGTTTCTCCGTTCCACCGCAAAACGGGATTCGATAATATCCCCATCCTGCAGTACATTATCTGTCACAAGAGTTCCGCCCGGACGAAGCAAACGCAGCACCTGGGGCATATACCGGATATACTGTCCCTTTGCAGCATCCATAAAAATAAAATCAAAGCTGCCCTCCAGTGTTTTCAGCACATCCATAGCATCTCCCTCTATGAGCGTGATCTGCTCTTCTTTCCCTGCCCGTCTGAAATTCTCCCTGGCGATCGGAATTCTCTTTTCGTAATTTTCAATTGTTGTGATCCTGCACCCTTCTGGTGCCGCTTCACTCATCAATAACGCAGAGAAACCTACTGCGGTCCCTACTTCCAGGATGCACATAGGTTTTTGTATCATCAGAAGCACTTTCAGGAAACTCTGCATTTCTTTTCGTATGATCGGCACATATGTGCTCAGAGCTTCCTGTTCCACTGCTTCGAGTATTTCACTGTTCTCTGTCTCTAAGGAATTGATGAATGTCACGATACGTTCATCTACTATCATATCTTACACATCCATAATAATCGGAATGACCATTGGTCTTCTCTTTGTCTTCTTCCAGATAAAATCGTTCATTGTGTCACGGATCGTCATCTTGATCTTATTCCAGTCCGCATGTCTTCCGGAAAGACATTTATCCAGACTGTCTGTCACAACCTTTCTGGCTTCTTCCATCAGTCCTTCGGATTCTCTTACATAGACAAATCCTCTGGATACGATATCCGGTCCTGCTAGCAGATTGTTGCTGCCTTTTTCCAGTGTCAGAACAACGATCAGAATTCCGTCCTCTGCCAGATGCTGTCTGTCTCGCAATACGATATTTCCGACATCACCGACACCCAGACCATCTACCAGAATCGCTCCTGTATGGACTTTATCCACTATTTTTGCTTCTGCATCACTCAGCTCGATCACATCTCCGCTCTGGATGATAAAGATATTCTCTTTCGGAATTCCCAGAGACTGCGCGATCTCCGCATTTGCTTTTAAGTGGCGGTACTCACCATGCACCGGAATGGCATACTTTGGTTTTACCAGCGAATAGATCAGCTTTAACTCTTCCTGACAGGCATGTCCGGAAACATGCGCATCCTGGAATATCACGTTCGCACCCTTTGCAGAAAGCTCATTGATCACACGGGATACTGCCTTCTCATTTCCAGGAATCGGATTCGAACTGAAAATGATCGTGTCATTCGGCTGAATCGTCACTTTACGGTGTACATCCCCTGCCATTCTGGAAAGTGCAGCCATGGATTCTCCCTGGCTTCCTGTTGTGATCAGAACGGTCTTCTCCGGTGGATAGTTCTTCAACTGATCGATCTCGATCAGTGTATTCTCCGGAACATTCAGATACCCAAGCTCAGATGCTGTCGTAATGATATTTACCATGCTGCGTCCTTCTACCACAACTTTTCTTCCGTACTTATACGCAGAGTTGATGATCTGCTGCACACGGTCTACGTTCGATGCAAATGTCGCGATGATGATTCTTGTGTTCTGATGCTCTGCAAAAATATGATCAAACGTAATTCCCACTGTACGCTCTGACTGGGTAAACCCTTTCCGCTCTGCATTCGTACTATCTGACATCAGAGCCAGCACACCTTTCTTTCCAATCTCCGCAAAACGCTGCAGATCAATGGCATCTCCGAATACCGGTGTATAATCCACCTTGAAGTCTCCGGTATGGACAACAGTTCCTGCCGGTGAATAGATCGCCAGTGCGGAAGCATCCTGAATACTGTGGTTCGTCTTGATAAATTCAATTCGGAACTGTCCAAGATTGATGGACTGTCCATGACGCACCACTTTTCTCTTTGTCGTACGGAGCAGATTATGCTCTTTTAACTTGTTCTCGATGATTCCCATTGTCAGCTTTGTAGTATAGATTGGAAGATTGATCTCCTTAAGTACATACGGCAAAGCTCCGATATGATCTTCATGACCATGGGTGATCACAAATCCTTTTACTTTGGATATATTATCCTTCAGATAAGTCACATCCGGAATGACCAGATCGATTCCGAGCATGTCATCCTCCGGGAATGCAAGCCCGCAGTCTACCACAATGATACTGTCTTCATATTCGAAAGCAGTAATATTCATACCGATCTGCTCAAGACCTCCCAAAGGAATGATTTTTAATTTTCCACGATTTTCTTTTTTCAAAAATATACACCTCCATGAGTTTTTTATGTATTCTCTTTCCGCATGGAAGCTTCGGCACATTCCTTACACTGACCATAAAATTTCAGTTCATGATCCAACACATGAAAACCGGTATCGGCTTCGATCTGTGCCTCCAGATCCTCCAGAAAATCATCTTCAAACGGCATCACACGCCCACATGTTCTGCAGATCAGATGATGATGACTGTGTTTGGAGTCTCCGTCAAATATATGACCGATCTCATACCGGATACATCCATCATTGAAATGAATCCGGTCGATCAGCTGAATCTCATACAAAAGCTGCAGCGTACGGTACACGGTAGCAAGCCCCATTTCCGGATATTCATCCTTCATCAGCTCAAAAATATCTTCCGCCGCCAGATGCTGCCCTTTATGTTCTGCCAGGGTCTGCAAAATAGAAAGTCTCTGTCTGGTCACTTTCCAGCCTTTTTCTCTGAGCTTTTCCTTGAGCATCCCCTGTACTTTTTCCTGTTCTACTGTCATCCTCCACGTCCCCTGCGGTAAAGTAATATTCTAAGTTACATTTCAATCTCTACATCTTCCAGCAGTTCCTCAAATACTTTGGAAACCGCCTGTAATTCTACGTCGTCCTCTACGATCTCATAGACACTCTCTTTCGCGTCCTGAGATTCACCTTCTTTTAAGATCAGACACTCCGCGTCATCCTCCTGTGAATCTGTCACAAGAATATAGGATGCCCCGTTGATCTTTGTCTGTTCCAGTACAAAAAATTCAACGCTGTCTCCCGACTCGTCAAAACAAAACTTAATCTTTTCCATGCGTTCTTCCTCCTGTGGGCAGCTTCTAGTTTTCCTCTTCGGCTTTCTTTTTCAAATAAATCGAATCCAGATATCCCTGCAGGATAAAAACAGCTGCGATCTTGTCAATATACTGCTTTCTGTTCTCGCGCCGCACCTGACTCTCGATCAATGTACGCTCTGCCTCCACGGTAGTAAGCCGCTCGTCCCACATCACCACATCAACTCCTGTCCTGCGCACCAGCATCTCTTTGAATTCCAGAGACTTTTTTGCACGTTCACCCACATCGTTATTCATATGCTTCGGAAAACCAAGCACGATCGTATCCACTTCATATTCCCTTACCAGCTCTTCAATCCGGGCGAGTGTACGGCGCAGCTTGTTTTCCTCTTTTCTCTGAATGGTCTCTATCCCCTGCGCAGTCAGACCAAGAGCATCGCTGATCGCAACCCCTACAGTCTTCGTGCCATAATCCAGTCCCATGATCCGCATAGTCGATTATTCCCATGAATTATGCTCGATATACGCTTTTAACAGTTCTTCGACCAATTCATCCCTTTCCACCTTCATAATCAGGCTTCTTGCTCCATTATAGCTGGTAATGTAAGTAGGATCTCCTGACATAATGTATCCCACGATCTGGTTAACCGGGTTGTATCCTTTTTCTTTCAGTGCCTTATACACGATTTCCAGAATATCTTTTGCAGAAATCTGTGGTCCCGGTTCTACCTGAAAGAACTGTGTATTACTCAAATCGCTCATCGTATCTCCTCCATTTTTCTTTTATTCACGCGCAGATCTGATTCCCCGGAATCAGCATAATTGCGTTAGTATCCTACTTATCATTCTAATATAATCTATTTTAAAATTCAATGAATAATTTCCCGGCCATCTTTAATTTGCACGTTTAGAATACAATTCTGAAGATTTTTCTCTGACTCTAGTGCAATTTTCATATACTCTTTTGTGTGCCCTGTCCACATTTCTTTTCCGTTCACATCCGATTTTTCTTCCACCAGCACTTCCACTGTTTTTCCAAGGAACGATTCTTCATATGCTCTGCGGTTTTTCTCCCCCAGTTCGATCAGTCTGGCGCTTCTTTTTGCCTTGATCTGCTCCGGGATCTGTCCCTGCATCACTGCCGCTTTCGTGCCTTCTCGTTTGGAATATTTGAAAATATGAGTCTCATAGAAGCAGATCTTTTTCAGAAATTCATACGTTGTTTCAAATTCTTCCTCTGTTTCCTGCGGAAATCCCACGATCACATCTGTTGTCAGCGCCGGTTTTTCAAAATACTTTCTCAATATTTCACACTTTTCATAAAACTCTTCACTTGTATATCTGCGGTTCATCCTCTTTAAGGTTTCATTGCAGCCACTCTGCAATGACAGATGGAAGTGCGGGCACATCTTCGGAAGCGCTGCGATCGCCTGTACAAACTCTTCTGTGATGATCCTTGGTTCCAGAGATCCCAGACGAATCCTTTTGATTCCTTCAATCTTATGCACTGCACGAATCAGACTGAGCAGATTGTCTTCATTTTCAAAATCAATGCCATAGGAGCTCAGATGAATTCCCGTCAGCACGACTTCCTGGTATCCGTTTTTCGCCAGATCTGTCACTTCTGCTACTACATCTTCTTTTGCCCTGCTTCTGACTCTTCCTCTCGCATACGGGATAATACAGTAAGAACAAAACTGGTTGCAGCCATCCTGCACCTTGATATATGCTCTCGTATGCTCCCCCTGTTTTGTCAGATGCAGATTCTCATATTCTTTTGTATGATTGATATCCACACATTCCGTGGTTTTCTGCTGGCCTGATCGATAGTTTTCCAGTATGGAAATCAGTTCCTGTTTTTTATTATTCCCGATTATGATATCTATAGACGCATCTGCTTCTGCTTTTTTTGTATCCGCCTGGACATAACATCCGGCTGCCACCACAATAGCATCCGGATTCATCTTTTTGGCCTTATGAAGCATCTGTCTCGATTTACGGTCAGCGATGTTGGTCACAGTACAGGTATTGATCACATAGATGTCTGCCCCCGGTTCAAAGGGTACGATTTCATATCCTGCTGCCTCTAACATCTGCTGCATTGCTTCTGTCTCGTATGCATTCACTTTACATCCCAGATTATGCAGTGCAACTTTTCCTTTCATTGTCTACCTTCTTTCTTTTCTGCCAAATTATTCTTTCGTTTTCTTTGAATCTTTGTATGCTTTCACCTTGACTTTTACCATCCAAAACGGTAAGATAAATTTAGCTGAAATGTGCTGCCAGGAACTGTTATTGACAGATTTACCTCCGGCACGGCCAAAAAATAATCTGAATTTTCGGGAGGAAGTTATCATGAAAACTGTTAGTATTTCACTTAATTCCATTGACAAAGTAAAAGCATTTGTAAACGATATTTCCAAATATGATTTCGATTTTGATCTGGTTTCCGGAAGATATGTCATCGATGCAAAATCCATCATGGGTATCTTCAGTCTGGATCTTTCCAAACCGATCAATCTGAATGTTCATGCAGAAGGAAACAACCTGGATGAAGTATTAAAAGTACTTGCTCCATATATCATTGACTGAGTCTGAATTTTTAAATCGGGAGTCTGTTT
>ENA-ORVC01002360-ORVC01002360.1-human-gut-metagenome-genome-assembly--contig:-NODE-2360-length-12874-cov-3.597629_pt1 | contig 12874 bp, 19 predicted proteins | sample MGYA00242092_ERZ509234 | MGnify/ENA primary metagenome ERZ509234 (study PRJEB26280, sample SAMEA2338800) | human gut metagenome | biome: human gut; feature: human-associated habitat; material: faeces... | reverse complement strand
CTTTCAATCTCTTTTTCTATGTTCAGCTTACTATTTCTTACGAAATTTTCCATTCGTTTTCATATCGCATACGTTTCAAGAAACCATGCAGTAAATAATAAAAATAACAAAATGAAAAACCGGTTCGAGTGGAATTACTCAAACGAAAGAAATTAGCCTGTGGTTCGTGAGGCTAATATTAAGCCAGAACAAATTTAAGAGTTGCGCCCAAAATAGTTACTTTTTGATTTCAAGGGCAAATATAATCGTTTTTTATGATTATATGACGTTTTGGTGAAATTTAAAGAACAAGGTATCCGAAAAAGCACAAAAATAGTATCTTTGCCTGCGATTTATTACCAAAGATGTGATAAAGCTATTTTTAATCATTTAATAATAAAGACTATGATTAGATTAAATGTTTTCGTCCGCGTAAGCGAGACAAACCGCGAAAAAGCGATTGAGGCAGCTAAAGAACTGACTGCTTGTTCTTTGAAGGAAGAAGGATGCATTGCTTATGATACTTTCGAAAGCAGTACCCGTCACGACGTTTTCATGATTTGTGAAACATGGCAGAATGCTGAAGTATTGGCAGCTCACGAGAAATCTTCTCATTTCAGCAAGTACGTAGGTATCATTCAGGAATTAGCTGAAATGAAACTGGAGAAGTTCGAATTCTAAATGAAACACGAAGAATAGATATACTATCTATCCAACTATCATCAAAAAGAGAGAGACATTCTTCTTCGAAAGGAAAGAATGTTTCTCTCTTCTTTATTTCCAGATCGCACGAGAATAGGACTGTATGAAGAGATTAGTCCAGCTTCTTATGAATAAATGTCCCTTCAATCCAATAAGTTGCGTGATTCGATTCAAATTTCAGCAGCACATAGCCCGGATCGGTAGGACCTCCAGGAAAATGTTCGATAAACCAGTCCTGCCAAAGTTCTTGTTTCATCTTCTCGTCGGTTACCACTTCCACCGTTCCCGTCAATGCTACACTGTCTCCCTTATCCTGAAAGCATAATCCGGCTTTCGGGTTCTTACGAAAGTCGATAGTCTTTAATGAGTCCGCTCCGGTAGACATCCAAATAGTAGAAATCCCCTCTGTTGCAATCTTGCTCATCGGCACAGGACGGGGATACCCCTCTTTATTTACAGAAGCAAGCACTACCACTTCACACCTCTGCAACAACTCGGTTGCTTTCTCTTTCATTGTTTTTGTTGACATAATCTTATTGGATTTATATTACGATTGCAAAGATAACGGCATGAAGTTCTTTTCTATTGTAAAAAATCGACTTTTACCAGCCTACTTTCCAGGTTCGATATAGGTCAGCGTCGTATCTTCCGGCACAGTAAGTGAAAGAAATGACGTAGGAGTACTGCCCGACAATGATTTCACTTCTTTCGAGAAATGCGCTAAATCGTAATATCCCGCATTAATCGCCGTAGTCAACAGATTGGAAGGTGCGGTATTCCTTAACAATTCTACAGCATTCTTGAATTTGATAATGCGACTGTACTCTTTAGGAGTGTATCCGGTGTAATACTTGAACTTCCGTTCGAAATGGCGCTGGCACAAACAAACTTCGTCCATCAAGCTGCGGACAGAACGTTTGCCACCGGACTGGTTAATCATATTTACCGCCATGGCGACATGGGAATCGGCAGATTGATAATGACGGGCCAAATACGCCAGCAGGTATCCTTCCACCAGTTGTATCCTTCCTTCTATATGCTCCTGTTCGCATAGTCTTTCAACAAAAGTATCATCAAAAACAGCCCTCATCTCCCTTGTACTGATTCTGCTGTTCACAAATTCATGCAAAGGCAACTTTGTGAAGCAGGACAACCCGCAAGGCAGAAAGCGGATACCAAACATATGAATGGATTCGGCGTAAGTGACCAATTCGGAGAATTTTGTCATCGGCCCTACAAAGTAAGAACGATACGGCTGCATAATCAGGCTCTCCTTCTCTACTGCTTCAGCTACTTCTCCCAGCGTAAAAATAAAATCAGTACACCCATCCGGCAGGATATGGATACGCATACCATATTCCGGAGTACCTTTCAATTCCCAGTAATTATCAACATAGGGAGCAAGCAAATGGGAGGGCTGATATTCTGTGTACATTGATTTGTTTTGCGGACAAATATAGTGAAAATAAATTCTAATTCACAATACGCCCGTTTGCCTTAGCCTTTTGAAGCCATTCAGGGACAATTTCTTTGAGAAATTTATCTTTGTCCGCCTTTTCAACAGCCATATCCAAACCAATATATTGCTGTGCTTTTTCTTTCGTTGTAATATCCGGAAGTGGTACATTATCTGTATACCCATGCGCTACAAGCACTTTGCTGATAAGCATACGAGCTTGGAATACTTTATTTAAGCCATGCCCCAAAATACGCATGGTTTCCTGCGGGGCATGAAAAGAACCGCCATGAGAAGATACGCCGAAATCCCATCTCCACTGTGCCTGACGAATTAACAGCAAGGCTTCTTGCATTTCATTTTCTGTAGCTCCTATATCCCAAGTAAACTTCGCTTCGATATGTGCTTTTGCCAACTCCTTTTCTAAAAGTGTACGCAACTCATTTGCCTTTTGCTGACGTTCGTATACATTTTTACAGAGCGTCTCTTTATTATCACGATGACAAGTCTGACAAGTGCGTTCAGTCACTGCTAACGGATTCTGAATATGGTGATCGCTATATTTTATCCCTCCTTCATCATTGTAAGGCATGTGACAGTCAGCGCACGACACACCACGCTGGGCGTGTATGCCCATCTTGAAAATTTCATAATCAGGATGTTGAGCCTTTAATATAGGGGCACGGCTCAATTTATGAATATAATCAGTAAATCCGATTTCATCATAATACTTTTCTAAATCTTCAACAGTGAAGCCCTTATCCCAAGGAAAAGTAGGATATTTTATATTCCCCTTGAAATAATACTCCGAATGACACTGTGCACAGACCAATGAACGCATTTCCTGTGGAGTAGCATGAGTGATATCTCTACCTTGACGGCTAAAAGCTTCAGTGAGCGACGGACGGCTGATATGCAAATCCATATTTTTAGGTTCATGACAATCGGCACATCCTATAGGGTTTACAATTTCGGCTCCCCATGCAGCCCACTTATTATTATAAAAGGAATCTACCCCAATAGCTTCTATCATACGGGGAACATCAGAACTTTTACACACCCAGCAACTTGCAAATTGAGGACCGTCAGCACCCCCCATAGGCGCACCAGTACGAAGTGAATGAACAATATCCTGTAAAGCGTACATATGCCCGCGCGGTGTTGAATAATCCTTAGAAAAAGCATATCCAGCCCATAATATGACCATTTCAGGACGTTGCGCTAAAACATCGATAGAAGTTCTTCCATTTAATCTACTGTGCAAATCGGTCGATGTCATATCCACCCACGTCTTATATTCACGTGGATAGTTTTCAGCAAAAATAATGCTGCGTGCTTCTATTCCGTTTATTTTTATCTTTTTCTTATAGTCTACATTTACAACCTCTGCGCTGTGTTCCATCAGGAATGAAATAATTACTCCCGATGCAAAAATAACAGCCATTGCAAGAGCGAATAGTACCCACCTCTGCCAGGGTTTGAACTTATCTTTCATTATTTGCTTTTTTCTTTTAAATACCTTCTGTTTATTGTACTAAATTATATTTGCCAAAGACAAAATAACGGAGAAACAACTTCCTTTTCCTACTTCTGAATGCACTTCTATACGTCCAGCCAGTCGTTCAATAATCACTTTACAAATGGAAAGTCCCAAACCACTCCCCTGCTCAAATTCATCAGTCTTGTAAAAACGATCAAAAATCATCATTAGTTCTTTATCATCAATCCCTTTGCCAGTATCTTTTACGTAAACGCAAACTTCCTGATGCTCTTTATATATTCTGCACCCCAAAGTAATAGTTCCTTCTTTGGTAAATTTATTTGCATTATTCAGGAAATTAGAGATGACTTGAGTAAAACGGAAGCAATCGATGTTAACGGGTAAGGAAACTGTTTCATCAAGTTCAAGGATAAAGCATAATGAAGGCTGAATCAATGTTTGGTAAGTGACATAAATCTCCTTTATTATTTTCGTAATGTTATGTTCCTTTATATCAAAGGATAAGTTGCCTGAATCTAAACGAGATATTTCTAATACGTCATTCACCAGTTTCAAAAGCAACTCATTATTATTATTGACTATTTCAATCATGGCAGCCTTCTCTTCCGGTTCTATTTCATCAGCCCCCTCACCTATTAATAAATTTGTGAAACCTACAATAGCATTGAGCGGTGTACGGATTTCATGACTCATATTATTTAGAAACGACTGTTTCAGCTCTGCTTTTTCTGCTATCTGTTTCGCTAGAATCAACTGTTGTTCATGCTCTACCAAGTTTTGAATATTCTGCATAATGCCTGCCAACATAATCTCCCCCTGGGCATCTTTCAAGGTACTGCATCGAAGTTCATACCATTGATAATCTGCCTCTTTCCCTCCAAAACAAAAACGTATTCGTTGTATTTGCATACTGGGAGACTGATATAATGTTTCGTAGAATGAGCTAAGCAATTGTACATCATCAGGATGGGTATATCTCATAATATCCTCTTTTGTAAATCTCCGTTGTTCCATGCCAACCAATCGTACATAATTATCATCAAATTCAAGAACACCTTCCTGAATATTCCAAAGTGAAATTTTCCCGCCATTCATAGAAAGAGTCAATCGTTTGTGCGCTTCTTCCAGCATTTGAAGATTCTTACGCTCCATCAACGAACGGCGATGTGTACGTAACAAACTAATGGTTACCAAAATAAAAGAGAAAACAAACAACCCACCCAACAAATAAAGTTCTTTTCGATAACGATCGTAAAACGGATAGTTGATTATACGGACATTTTGCGGAACATTACTAATATCACCCGCATATTCAGAAAAATATGTCCAGTCTAGTACATACTCTTTTTCCAAATCTCTTATTTTAGGCATTCCTATTTTTTCTTTCTTTAATAAGCGTGCAGCAAGGCTAGCGGAAGCCTTCGCCGTAATACCCTCTGTAGCCATATAACCGCCGACAATCTTAGCATTTTCACCGAAACCTTCACGAATACAACTAAAAGAAGGAATATTTAAAGCTGTTACTATCGGAATTGCCAGCATATCTAATTTATCCAGTAAAAACGCTTGATTTTGTTGTCTTCTCTTTGATTGTTTCAACATTACTAACAAAGAAGATCCTTTTATATAACGAAAGGGGCAAAGACTTATTGTCAGACCATTCTTGTTAACATTATCATTTATCAAACCGGGGGTCAGATTAAAATATTCAATCATCTCCGTCAAATGCTTATAATCACACTCTTGCACAAATGCTTTTTGATAGCCCAAAACTCTCACATTCTTCCTGTCAACCACTCGGGAAAGGCTATCGAAAGATTTATGTCCAAGAAAGGTCAGATCTATATTATAAATAATCTCCATATCATTATGGGGATACAATGTTTTTATAAAGTCGATATTACGTTTCAGATCGGGACTATCACGCAATACATAAACTTTCTGCGAATCGTATTCTTCAATCAGTTCTTCATTGGGAAAATGCACATTACAAGCTACCACAGGAATAGAAGATAATAACCGGTGACGGGTAGATAATAAAGAATTAGTTGCCTGGTCACCAACGGTCAGAATAAGGTCTGTCGATTTACTTTCTAGAAATTCAAGATATTCCCTTACATGTTCTATCCGCTCTTTCTCATCATATTTGCTACAATCAAAATAAAACTTATCAAACATTACCTCTATCCCTTGTTTCTGAAACTCCTGATACAACAACTTTTCTATATTTCTGTTGCCAATATCATCTTTAGATATGGAGTAAATCAGGGAAATACGCTTTACCATCAAATTGTCAGTAACATACCAGTGTTTGTAATTTAGTCCACCTATAAAAACAAGCAATGAAAGAATGAATATTAAAACGTATTTATATTTGAAGTAGGTTTTGTTCATGCTTTTTTGTTTATGTTTGGCAAAAATAGCATAATTTTCACAACAAGAAAGGTATTTCACTGAAAACATCCATTAAAAACATTCATTTTCATTAAAATCAATAAATTTCCTGGTTATCAATCCTATTTCTATATTTTGCATGACCCTTTTTTGTATTATCTTTGTTTCTCTAAAACAAGGAAATAAATGAGGAACTTTGCAGCCATCGACTTTGAAACAGCCAATGGTAAACGTACAAGTGTTTGTAGTGTAGGTGTTGTCATTGTAAAAGACGGTAAGATCGTGAATAAAATCTATCGTCTCATTCGTCCTGCTCCTAATTATTATACGCAATGGACAACGGCTATCCACGGATTAACTTATGACGATACGATGGAAGCCGAAGATTTTCCTGATGTATGGGCTGAAATCAAACCGTTGATAGATGGATTGCCACTTGTTGCACACAATAGTCCTTTTGATGAAGGTTGTCTTCGGGCAGTTCACGAATTGTATGACATGACTTATCCTAATTACAAATTTTATTGTACCTGCCGTACTTCCAGAAAAGTTTTCGGAAAAGATCTGCCCAATCATCAATTGCATACGGTAGCAGAACGGTGCGGATATAATTTAGAGAATCACCACCACGCACTTGCTGACGCAAAGTTTCCAAATGTGCTCTGATTTCATTATCTTCGCACCCACTAACCAGCGAAGAAGCATTATGAGAAAAAGAATTGTAGGTTATGCGAGAGTATCTACAGAGAAGCAAGACCTAGAAAGACAGAAGATACTTATAAGGGAATATTGTAGTAATAATAACTACGACCTCGTTAAAATTATATCCGAGAAGGTTTCTGGAGCCAAGAAGGATAGAGAAAGTATTAATGAGTTATTAGCTGTCACTAAAGATACAGCTGATATGGTCGTAGTGTCAGAACTATCACGTATATCCAGAGAGAAGGAGTGCTTAACAGTCCTTAATACCATAAATGATATTTTAGAGAATGGATTAGATGTATTATTTTTGGATGATACATCTAAAGTATATTCAGCCTACACTGAACTAAATGTTATAGACATTATAACATTGACAGTAAAAGCACATTCAGCAGCCGAAGAAAGAGATAAGATTACCGCCAGAATGAGAACAGGTAAAATTACTAAGCTCAATATTAACCCATATATGTACACTGGCAGTCTTGTACCTTATGGATTTAAAGTCATAGATAACCCAGATTACAAGGGACAGAAGTGTAATATACCCGCTAGAAAGCTAATGGTAATAGACGAATCCAAAACCAAAGATGTGCAATTCATATATCAACTAGTCCTCAATGGCACAACTCTACGTGATGCAGCAGAAGAAGTTAATAAGCTAGGTTTAAGGACACAGCTAAACAAACCCTTCTGTGAAACTTCAATTAGTAAGATGATTAAGAATCCTATCTATAATGGACGAAGAAGATTCAAAGGGCTAAATCTTCCTCTCATGGATAAAATTATATCCGATAATGACTGGAATAGAGCACAAATTTGCGTCTCACAGAACCAACTATTCAAAGGTAAAACTACTAAGAACTTCAATCCATTAAAAGGATTAGTATTCTGCCCTTGTGGGTATGCTCTAATGCTTCATAAGATGATAAGAAAAGACGGTAGTGGATATTTCGTTATGACCTGTTGCAAGAAGAATGATAAAGAATATAGGAAGAAGTGTAGAAACTCTGGAATTGTCTCTCATGTACTACTACCTACCGTATGGAAATGTGTCAAAGACACGTTACTATTATCTGAATACACCACTAAAACGACTAGTGAAGTACATAGGATTAATGGTATCATAGAAGGACTAGAAGACAGAATATCTGGATTGATAGATGAAATTGATTCACACAAGAAAGAAATGGCTAGACTATCTAAAGCCATTACATTAGTGACTGTGAAAGGATTGATTACGCAATACGAGAACGAATATGTAACAGAAGAAGCTAAAGTAACAGAGATAGAAGCTAAAATCAATAACATACGAGACGAAATTAGTAACTATAAAGCCAACATCACTAAAATTAATTCCATTACATATAATTCCCAATTAACCAATCTTACAGACCAAGAGAAGGCTAATGTATATCAAAAGGTCTTATCTAAAGTAGTTTACTATTCCATTGATTATTTCAGAGGATTCATTGTCATATCCTATAAGAATGGCTTGGAGAACATTATAGCTATCAATAAGACTACAACAGGTTACATATCCCCTCTTCCAAGTAGTTTTAGTTTCAATGCTGAAACCAGAAAGATACGTGTCACTATTGCCAAGAAACAGACCTCTATAAAGGAATTTAACCTATCCGACATAGAGAATATCGAATATAGCTTCAAAGAACTAGAAGCTAATTTTACCCCCCAACAATGGGATATACAAAGCCAAATTCTATAAAACAATTAAAGCTAGCTATCATTGATAACTAGCTTTATATTTATAAACACCCTCTACTTTATATATTAACATCTTATAAATTACAGTTATTACTAGGTAATAATACTACTAGTCCATACTAATAGAGCTATTAGAAGCAAGTACATAGGAATTTACTAAAGTAAGGTAGGATATATGGTTATACAAAGACTTTATATCCTACGTTTCTTAGCATATCCTAGATTATAGAACTTCTTAAACATCTCCCAAATGTAGCCAATAAATCCAATTATGATAAATGGCAGGAAAGGCAGAAGAAGGCTACTCCAACCATATCCCAAACACAGCCCTATAATTACGCCTATAACATATAAGGCTGTTATAATCCCACAGCCTATCATTACCCCTCTTCCTCCTGCCATTGCATATTTAATTGGAGCATTAGGAGTAAAGATGTCGAGTGCTTTATTCTCTGATTGATTATTCATAGATTAGTTATATTAATTAATAATACGTGTTATGTTTGAAATAAAGTTACTGATTATTAGAGAATTAAACTAATGGAGGTATGTTAATCAATCGTTAAATAATAGCTTGTCTAACATCTCCTTTAGTTGTTTGGGTAACTCACGTTTAGGGTCGGGAACTACTTCTGTAGGGTCATTAATACGTTTCAACTCCTCCTTATACTCTAACTTCTGCTTCTTAATATTAAGATAGCTCCATTTTACTCTTTTAATATTCATAATTTACCTCCATTCTTATATCCTAGTTTACCTAGCTCATTTAATAACTCTCATAAATTCTTCTTATTAATATCAGAAAGCCATTGGACCATGAGGCATATTCCTAAGTTCCTCTAAGCTATTAACTCCAAACATTCTACATAGTTCCTCTAAAGTGGGTATGTATATATCATCCGTGAAGCTATCTACACAAATACCCAACTCTTCCATGATGTCCATTATCTCACTTGCTGTCATTGTTTCCATACATCCAATACTCTGCTGTTATCATATTCATAGTTATTCATCTGCCTGTTCATCTAGCATATCATCATCTTCCTCTCCCTCTATAAATGCCAAAAGCTCACCTGTCTTGGCATCTCTTATATATCTAATTCCAGGAGCTACATATTCAGTAACTACCTCTTTATCACCCCACCATGGTACAAATGTGTTACTCATTATCATCATTCATTCTTATTAATATAGGTTAGAAACTCATATCTGTAACTTCATCTGTACTTCCAAACTCTCCTTTACAATTATACAATTCCTTTATTTCTTCATCAGTACGTATAATACCAGTTTCATTAAGGAGTTGGAAATTACCATAATTCTCGTAAATTGGTTTAGTAAGCTCTATATCTTCATCTCTCATATCACTAAAGTCAGTAACGTACTCTACTAACTTTTTACTTGGGTCACTAAATCTGTTAGCAACTTCTTCGTCTTTATTTATCATATTAATTCATTTAAGGTTTATAGTTAATCATCTGCCTGTTCATCTAGCATATCATCATCTAACTCCTCATGTATAAAAGCTAATATTTCACCTGTTATAGCATCCTTAACACATTTGAATCCGGGGGCTATTTCTTCAACTATCTTCTCACATTCAATAGTGCACCACTCGGGTATTGTTTTATCCTCACTTTCCATTGTCATAATTATTAATAGTAGCCGCAGTAGGAACTCCAACTGCTGTACCAAATCCATACTTGTTAAATCTTCTCATAAATTCATTTAAGGTTTATAATTATAATCCCATATAGAATGCTAGCATAAGCTTTGCTGCCTGATTGTCCAACTTATCAATAAATGCTTTAGGGTCTTTCCAAAACTCCTCTCTTGATAATCCATAGTCATCCAATACCGAGTTAATTGCGTCTCTCTTGTACTCTGCTGTTATCATATTTATTCATTTTAGATATAGTTATTCATCTCATATCTAATCCTCATATATAATACCGTCAATTTCTGGTAAATATCCGTGTATAATACCTTCTGCTTCTTTTATGAGTACCTCTTCATAACTAAAGTAGATAGACCTACGCATATAACCATGATTGTATCTTTCTACTAAGCTAGTGAGTAGTATTATTTCAGCTTTAGATATTTCTTTAGGATTTACACCTAACTTTATTATTAAAGTCTCTACTGTCATCATATTAACAATTACTACTAGGTGATATATAATCATCTGGTACATCATGCGGTTCACGTGGGTCTTCAAGCCAAACTCTATCTATCTTATCCAATTCTGCACATACTTCCTCTGCTGTAATCTCTCCTGCTTCAAATCTAGCATAAAGTTCATCAAACAGCTTACTATATTCACTACTACTCATTTCTATCATAATTCATTCCTCCCATGTCTCTTGTGTATAATTGTGCTATAAAGATAATGATTATTCTTCAATGATATTATCAACTATCTTCTTAAATACATCACCTGCCATTAGTCCACCACTTGCAGGTAATCCAGTCTTATTAATGGAAACTATGATACTATACTTGGGATTATCAGTAGGGAAGTAACCACAGAACTCTACCGCATACATACCCTTAGTACTATCCTCATTAGTAGATAATGAACTAGTTCCCTGCATACCTGCAACTAGTACCTTATCAGACTTGGCAGGTTGACCTAATCCGTCAGTAATATTAAATACTAGGGCTTTCTTCAAACTATCAATACTAACCCTACTTGCTATTTGTGGATTAATAACTACTACACTATCCTTAAATAGTTGAGGCTGTATCATCTTCCCATTGTTAGCAATAGCATTATAGAAGGTTAGTATTTGAATTGGCGATACGTGTTGGTTATAACCAATACTAGACCATACAAAGGCTGTCTTAGTCCAGTTGTTATCTTTAGGAGTTATAAAGTGTACAGGCTTTAGATTGGCTATTCCTGTGATACTATCCGGTTTACCATAGCTCATATTAGCTAATAAATCAAAATACGATTGGGGATTATTAGCAAATGCTTTCTCCATTGTCTTATAAATGGCAATATTGGAACTAGTTGCCAATCCTTCTTGTACTGTAAGCTCACCATATCCACCTCTATGCCAATTATGGTCTTTAAGCTCTCTGCCTTGAACTTGGTAGATACCATTTCCAGTATCAACCTTATCACTCAACTTCACCTTACCAGTTTCTAAAGCTACCAATAGCGATATTGGGTGCATCAGACCAGTAGACTGCCATACAGAGAAGTTCTCACATGATTGGTAGTTCGTACTGTCTTTCCTAGTAAGTCCAACCAGAGCTTTTATTTGCCCTGATTGAACTTCCATTACTATAGCCTGCCCAGATAAAGCATCGAGTTCAGATAGTTTATTCTCCAGTAGAGAAGTTACATTTACTTGTAATATACTATCTATTGTGGAGATATTCTCTGTAACTTGTTGCCTAGATTGGCAGGAAACTAATAAGAACAATATTATTAACGCTATAAATTCGTTCTTCATTACCTTAGAGTAGTTTCTGTATTAGTTGTTCCATTCTTTACATACAGAGCAATTAGGGTCATGAATATTCTTTCCGTCTTTTAGTATAAATTGATGTTCATAGTACCCTTCTTTCTCTAGTTGTTTACACTTCTTACAGGTAGGATGATGCATTCCTTCTCCGCTTTGTGGTGTCCCATCTCTATTGTAAAACATTATATATTCATGTCCATCCGGTTTCGTAACTTTCTTACTACCTGCCAGTTTCTCATCATTTGGATAGAATACACCGTCCCTATAAGTACCACCCTTTCCTTTACAACTGAATAATGTAATTAGTGCAAATATTACACAGATGTACAATATGTTTACATTTGGTCTCTTCATTGTAAATTCCTCCTTAGCTGATTAATATATAGTTAACCCCTTTGGGATATTAAATAATAATTGTCAATAAATAACTGCGATATTTATGATTAGAATATAATTGTCACAGGCTTATTATTGATTTTAGTATTGCCGTAATATTTCTTCTTAGGATAGTCCTTTAACAGATAATTCTTTGTTTCCTTAGGAATATTGGGATTAGCTATGTCGTCTTCAATCTTACGCATAGGTACATATATACTCATCCATTTGTCTTTATTGAGTATAGCATAATCATCATACAGAGCTATGGCGGTAATTTTACCATTATCTTGTACTTTAATCTTAATAATTACACTGGTATTACTAAAACCTCTAGCTTCTCCATTTACATTTCTAATCTCATCTGCATATATGATACTTGAAATTAGAATCATCACATACAATAAAATTACTTTCTTCATATCATTAATAGATGCCCTTTTGTTCCTTAACAGGCTTTTAGTTATTAATTATAGTGTGAGGAACACAACATAGAGTTGCACACTTCTTTAATAAAGAACTGTTGAGTAGTAAAATAGACTGTCTGTTTCTTATATACCTGTATTT
>ENA-ORVC01002342-ORVC01002342.1-human-gut-metagenome-genome-assembly--contig:-NODE-2342-length-12960-cov-4.135451_pt1 | contig 12960 bp, 15 predicted proteins | sample MGYA00242092_ERZ509234 | MGnify/ENA primary metagenome ERZ509234 (study PRJEB26280, sample SAMEA2338800) | human gut metagenome | biome: human gut; feature: human-associated habitat; material: faeces... | reverse complement strand
GTGCGCTTGTTGATGCGATAGGCGCGGCCCTGGGCCCGGGGCATCATCCGCTTGATGATGGGGCCGGGGCAGGCGAACACCTGGGAAACATACAGCTTCTCGGGGTCCATCTGGTGGTTGTTCTCCGCGTTGGACGCGGCGCTCTTGAGGAGCTTCAGCAGCAGCTCGGAGGCAGCCTTGGGGGTGCCCATGAGGATGGCGTTGGCCTGGGCCACGCTCTTGCCGCGGATCAGGTCGCAGACGATCTGGACCTTACGGGGAGAGATACGGGCATATCTCAGATGTGCTTTCGCTTCCATGTTTCTCTCCTCCTCCTTACTTACCAGTCTTGCTGCCGGCGTGGCCGCGGAAGGTGCGGGTGGGGGCGAACTCGCCCAGCTTGTGGCCCACCATGTCCTCAGTCACGTAGACGGGCACGTGCTTGCGGCCGTCGTGCACAGCAAAGGTGTGTCCGACGAAGGAGGGGAAGATGGTGGAGGCGCGGCTCCAGGTCTTCAGGACCTTCTTCTCGCCGGTCTGATTCATTTCGTCGACCCGCTTCAGCAGCTCGGGGGCGCAAAAGGGGCCTTTCTTGATACTTCTGCTCATCTTTTACTGCCTCCCTTACTTCGCGTTGCGGTGCTTGACGATGAACTTCTCGGTGCGGTTCTTCAGCTTGCGGGTCTTGTAGCCCATAGCCGGCTTGCCCCAAGGAGTGACAGGGCCGGGACGGCCGACCGGGCTCTTGCCCTCGCCGCCGCCGTGGGGGTGGTCACAGGGGTTCATGACGGAACCGCGGACGGTGGGCCGCCAGCCCATGTGGCGCTTGCGGCCGGCCTTGCCGATCTGGATGTTGGCCCAGTCGGTGTTGCCCACCTGGCCGATGGTGGCCTTGCACTCCTCGCGGACGTAGCGAACCTCGCCGGAGGGCAGACGCACCTGAGCCATGCCGTTCTCCTTGGCCATCAGCTGGGCGGCGTCGCCGGCGGCGCGGACGAGCTGAGCGCCCTTGCCGGGGTACAGCTCGATGCAGTGGATCATCTCGCCCACGGGGATGTTGGCGATGGGCAGGCAGTTGCCGGGCAGGATGTCGGCGTCGGGACCGGTCATGATCTTGTGGCCGGCCTTCAGGTTCACGGGAGCCAGGATATAGCGCTTCTCGCCGTCCTCGTACTGGATCAGGGCGATGTTGGCGGAGCGGTTGGGATCGTACTGCAGGTTGATGACGGTAGCGGTGCCGTTCTTGTCCCGCTTGAAGTCGATGATGCGGTACTTCTTCTTGTTGCCGCCGCCGCGGTGGCGGACGGTGATACGGCCGTAGCTGTTGCGGCCGGCGTTCTTCTTGAGATTCTCGGTCAGGCTGCGCTCGGGCTTGGCCTTCTTGTCGATGCCCTCGAAGGCGCTCACGGTCATGTGGCGGCGGGAGGGCGTCGTGGGCTTATAAGTCTTGATAGCCATTGTTCGTTATCCTCCTTACACCATGCCTTCGAAGAACTCGATGGTCTTGGAATCCTCGGTCAGGGTGACCATGGCCTTCTTCCAGGAGGGACGGCGGCCAGCCGGGAACCGGCCGGTGCGCTTCTCCTTACCCTGCATGTTCAGGGTGTTGACCTTGGCGACCTTCACGCCGAAGATCTCCTCGACGGCCTTCGCGATCTCGATCTTGTTCGCGCTCTTGGCAACCTCGAAGGTGTACTTCTTGGCCTCGGTCTCCGCCATGGACTGCTCGGTGATGATGGGGCGCTTGATGATATCATAAGCGGTGGTAGCCATTACGCAAACACCTCCTCGATGACGGCCAGGGCCGCCTTGTCAACGATAAACTTGCCGGCGTTCACGATGTCGTAAACGCTCAGGATCTTGGCGGTGGTGGTGACCACGCCGGGGATGTTCCGGGCGGACTTGATGACGGTCTCGTTCACCTCGGGGGTGACGACGACGGCCTTCTTGGCGCCGACGGTATCCAGGAAGCCCTTCATGGCGCGGGTCTTGACCTCGTCCAGGTTCAGGCTGTCCACGACGACGATGTCGCCGGAGGCGGCCTTGGCGGAGAGGGCGGACTTGAGGGCCAGGCGCTTGACCTTCTTATTCAGCACGTAGCTGTAGTCGCGGGGCTTGGGGGCGAACACGATGCCGCCGTGGGTCCACTGGGGGGCGCGGGTGCTGCCCTGACGGGCGCGGCCGGTGCCCTTCTGGCGCCAGGGCTTAATGCCGCCGCCGGAGACCTCGGCGCGGGTCAGGGCGCTCTGGGTGCCCTGCCGGCAGTTGGCCAGGTGGTTCTTGACCACCTCGTGGACGACGGTCTGGTTGGGCTCGATCCCGAACACAGCTTCGGAGAGCTCCACCTCGCCGACCTGCGTGCCGGCCATGTTCACAAGAATTGCCTTAGGCATTTGGTTTCTCTCCTTTCTTACTTGTTACGGGCGGAAGCCTTCTGGGGATTGACGCGGGCGGAAGCCTTCTGCGGGTTGCTGGAGATACCAGCGGCGGCGCCCTTCTCCTTGACGTTGATCACGGAGTTGCGCAGATACACGATGCCGCCCTTGGGGCCGGGAATCGCGCCGCGGACGGCGAGGATGCCCAGCTCGGCGTCCACCTTCACCACGTCCAGATTGAGGACGGTGACCTGCTCGTTGCCCATCTGGCCGGCGCCGATCTTGCCCTTGAAGATGCGGGAAGGATCGCTGTTGGCGCCCATGGAGCCGGCGTGGCGGACCACAGGACCGGAGCCGTGGGTCTCCTTCAGACGGTGAGCGCCGTGGCGCTTGATGACGCCCTGGTAGCCGTGGCCCTTGCTGATGCCGGTCACGTCCACGCGGTCGCCCTCGGCGAACACGTCCACCTTCACCTCGTCGCCCACGTTCATCTCGGCGGCCTTGGCCAGCTTGAACTCCTTCAGGGTCTTCTTGCGGGCGTCGCCGGCCTTCTTCAGGTGGCCCAGCTCAGGCTTGGTGAGCTTGCGCTCCGCCACGTCGCCGTAGCCGAGCTGAACGGCGTTGTAGCCGTCCTTCTCCTCGGTCTTCTTCTGCACCACGGTGCAGGGGCCAGCCTCAATAACGGTGACCGGGATGACCTTGCCGTCGGCGTCAAAGATCTGCGTCATGCCGATCTTCTTGCCGATAATGGCCTTTTCCATGATAGTTCCTCCTTAATAAGGTTATTGGTTGAAAAACGTGGGCATTGGCTCCCATTGGTTTTCCAACTTGACCCGTCCGCCTCAAAAGCGCGGCGGACTGCGGGTACACAAAGGTAATTGTCTGAGATGGCTGTGTCACGCTGCGAAGCCTTCGCAACGTCACGCTGTTCATCGCTCCGTGAAAAATGCCGCTCCGCCTTTGGCGTCGCCTGTTTTTTCACCTGCGCGATTCACTGCGTGCCTGCTCCCGGCTTCTCCGCGCTTCGTTACAGCTTGATCTCGATCTCGACGCCGGCGGGGAGCTCCAGGGACATCAGGGCCTCCACGGTCTTGGGGGAGGGCTTGAGGATGTCGATGAGGCGCTTATGGGTGCGGCGCTCGAACTGCTCGCGGGAATCCTTGTACTTATGGACGGCGCGCAGGATGGTCACGACCTCCTTCTTGGTGGGCAGGGGGATGGGGCCGGACACGGACGCGCCGGTGCGCTTGGCGGTCTCCACGATCTTCTCAGCGCTCTGGTCGATGAGCTGGTGATCGTAGGCCTTCAGGCGAATGCGGATCATTTCTTTCTGAGCTGCCATTGTGGTTCCTCCTTAAAAACATACGAAGTGGTGGGTTGAGCACGCTTCGTACGGTGAGAAATCTTCAGTACACGTTTCCGTGCGTATCACTCCGTGACATGAAGAAAACCGGCACAAGCAGGCCGGTTTACTCCCTGCGCGGCGATATACGCCGTGCACGGACTCCTCAGCCGCCCGATTCTAGCTCGGACATACTCCGCGGAAGTTACCGGCTCGCGCCGCAATCTCCCGCATCATCGCAGACTGCGCCCCTTTACAGGCGCTCTGTTATAATACCTGAAAAATCCCGTTCTGTCAATAGATTTTTCCGGTTTTCGTAAAATTTATTTCTTCACTGGGTCCTTGGCCCGGCAGCCCAGCCAGGAGGACAGCACCAACAGCAGGAATGCGCCGAAATAGAACCAGAACACCTGTCCGGTCCACATGGCCACAATAGCGCCCAGGCGCAGAAGGGGCAGATAGAAGAACTGGGTCAGCAGGCCCACTGCGTTGTCCCAGTACGCGTGAAGGGACAGCTCCTGCACCCCCAGCAGCACCAGCACCACCAGCGCTGGAAGGTTGATGCACAGCATGGTGAGCGCCATGCCCCTCTTGGAGCCCTTGAAGCCAAACGTGCCGGAGACCACCATCCACAGCGTCAGCACGGCCAGACCTTCCACGATGTAGAACCAGGCGCCCATCTGGGCAAAAATTGTCGTCATCCCCAGACTGAGCAGCCATCCCAGCAGGAAGGGGCTCAGTCCCACCAGAAACAGCACCGCGGCTTTGCGCATGCAATCACACCTCTTTCATCATACGGCATTTTTTACCGCTGCACAGCATACCACACCCCGGCGGCCTCTGTCAACCGGGTCGCCGGGGCGCGCCTTACGGCAGCAGCACGTCCGCCAGCCGCCGCTTCATCTCCGCGGCGTCGATGGCCGTGCCGGTGAAGTGCTCCAGGGAGAGCACCGCCTGGTTGACCAGCAGTCCGAAACCGTTGGCGGTCTGGTGCCCCCCCTCCCTGGCCCGGCGGAGCAGCTCAGTCTCCGCCGGGGCGTAGATGAGATCCACCACCGGCGCCCCGGCGGGCAGGGCGTCCAGGAAGGAGAACTCCTCAAACTGCCCTGCCGCCCCCTCCATACCCAGGGAGGTGCAGTTGACCAGCAGCCCGCACTCCGCCGCCTCCCGCCGCAGGGTATCCGGGTCGAAGCCTGCGGGGCGCAGGCGGGCCGGCTCGTGGGCGCAGAGGGCGGCGGCCTTGTCCGCGGTGCGGTTGCACACTACCACCTCCGCCCCGGCCTGGGCCAGCTTGAGGCACACCGCCTTGGCCGCCCCCCCGGCCCCCAGCACCAGCACCCGCTTCCCGGCAGGGTCGATGCCCTCGTCGTTCAGGGCGCGGAGAAAGCCCGCCCCGTCGGTGTTGTAGCCATAGGCCCGGCCGTCCCGGATACAGACGGTGTTCACCGCTCCAAAGAGGCGGGCATCCCCGTCCAGCTCGTCCATCAGCTCCACCAGCTCCTCCTTGTGGGGCATGGTGGCGTTGAACCCGGCATAGCCGGCAAATTTGGCGCATTCCAGCCACTCCCGGCATCTCCCCCGGGGCACCGGCTGGCAGAGGTAGACGTAGTCCAGCCCCAGGGCGGCCAGCATGGTGTTCTGAATCAGCGGGGACTTGGAGTGGAGCACCGGCTCGCCGATGACGCAGAGCTTTTTCGTGCTGTTTTTCACTTCCACCTGCATGTGCGGGGCCTCCTTTTTGGGTTCGGGCCGCAGATCGGGGAGGGCGGCGTTCACCCCCAAAGCGATAAGCAGGCCCACCACCGTCTCAATGATGCGGGCGGCGGCATAGTAGTACCGGGTCACACCGGTGGCGCCGGTGATGAGAATGACGCAGGGCAGGATGCACGCCATGCCGCAGGCGGTGGGCCGCTTGAGCAGCAGGCAGATCCACACCCCCGCCACGCACACCGCCCCCAGGGCGGGTATGCGTACCCAGGGATCGTCCAGGGCGGCGCCCAGCAGCAGGGTGGCGGTACCCAGGGCTCCGCCCACCGCCACGCCGATGAGGCGGGAGAGGCCCTGCTGGATGGTCTGGCCCAGGGTGGACTGGGTGCAGATGATGCAGGCGATGCAGGCATAGAGGGGGCCGAGCTGGCCCCACACGCCCCCCAGCGCCTCGTTATAGATGAGGCCGAAGGGCACGAAAATGGTATAGGACAGCATGACCGCCACGGCGGTCTTGACCACCCGCATACCGATGCGCGGCAGGGGCACGCTTTTCATCTTCTCCCCCTCCTCGAGCCGCCGCAGCGGGTCAAAAAGTCCAGCAGCAGGCGGTTGAACGCCTCGGGCGCGTCCAGATTGACCACATGGGCCGCGCCGGGGAGGACCGCCGTCTCCGTCTCCGGCCAGGCCCGCTTCCACTCCTCCATGTGCCGGGCGATGGTGCCGGTCCTGTCCCGCTCGCCCCGGCACACCAGCAGGGGCGCGTCGAAGGAGAAGTGTTTCTCGGGGTGGAGGCATTGAGCGATTCCCCGCCAGCCCCGGAGAAACTCCCGCCGGGTGAGCTGGTCGAACATGCGGCGTACCGCCGCCCGCCCCTCCTCTGTAGAAGAGCAGGCCATGGCCATAGCGCTTTTGAGACACCTCCACGGCCACACCCCCAGCAAGGGGGTGGAGGCCCGCAGGCCCGCCCGCTCCCAGCCGCTATAGCAGTCCAACAGAATAGGGGTAGCTCCGGCCACCAGGTATCCGGCGCAGCCGCCGAACTGCCAGGCGTACTCCTGGACGACATAGCCGCCCATGGACAGCCCCACAAGCACCGGGGCGCGGCAGCGTTCCTTCACCAGCACGGCCCGGAGGTCCTCGGCGGCCTGGGGGATGGAGAAGTCGGCACAGGGCCGGGAGTCCCCGTGGCCCCGTATGTCGAGATTGAGCACCGTCCACCCCTCCAGGGCAGCGAGCTGGGGCGCCCACATGGTGCGGTCCAGCCCGTAGCCGTGGAGGAGCACCACCTCCGGCCCCTCCCCCTGCCGGCAGTCGTAGGCGACCCGGCAGCCGTCAGAGCGGACGACTCTTGTCTCCCAGTCAGCCATGGGGGTTCTCTCTGCTTTCCTTCTCGTTCCAGAGAAAGTAGGACATGGCCGCCTCGTAGCCGTACAGGCCCAGGCCGCAGATCTGGCCCACGCAGGCGGGGGCGGTGACGCTCCTGTGCCGGAACTCCTCCCGCTGGTGGACGTTGGATATGTGCACCTCAATGCAGGGCACATCCACCGCCTTGAGGGCGTCCAGGATGGCGTAGGAGTAGTGGGTGTACGCCCCGGGGTTCAGCACGATGGCGTCGTACACGCCGTCGGCGGCGTGGATGGCGTCGAGAATGGCCCCCTCGTGGTTGGACTGGACGCACTCCGCCGTGGAGGCGTGGGCGGCGGCGAACTCCTTCAGCCGCCGGCACAGGCTCTCATAGCTGTTCTCCCCGTAGATGCCCGGCTCCCGCTTGCCCAGCAGGTTCAGGTTGGGGCCGTTGATAATCAGAAACTTCACGCCTGACACTCCCTTTCATAAAGGGCCGCGATGCGCCCGGCCGCCTCGGCGGCCTGGGCGTGGCCCTCGATGATGTAGTCCGCCCACCGGCGGTAGATGGGCTCCCGCTGGCGAAACCGCTCCAGAAACGCCTCTTTTCCCCCCTGACCCAGGGGCCGGCGCGCCATGGACACTGTGTCGTAGATCACGGCCGGCTCCCGGTTGAGCCAGAACACTACTCCGCTGGTCTTGAGGGCGGCAATGGCCTCCGCCCGGGTGGGCAGGCCACCGCCGCAGGCGATGACCAGCCCCCCCTCCCGGGCCAGCGCCCGGCTCACGTCCAGCTCACGGGCCCGGAAGCCCTCCTCCCCCTCCGACGCGAAAATCTCCGGGATGGTGCGGCCGGACGCCCGCTCGATGCGCTCGTCGGTGTCCGCGAAGGCCAGGCCCAGCTTCTCCGCCGCCAGCCGCCCTACCGTGGACTTGCCGCAGCCCATCATGCCGATGAGGATGAGATTGTTCACGGCTCATACCCCCGGAAGTTCCCCAGGATGCGGAACACGGCGGCCAGTTGCCCCAGCTCGTGGAGCACGCCGTCCATCTCCGGGGCGGCGAGATCGCCGGTAAAGTCCAGGAAGAACAGGTATTCCCAGCCCCGGCCGGGGATGGGCCGGGACTCGATTTTCAGCAGGTTGAGCCCCTGGACGGCGAACACGGTGAGGATCTCGTGGAGGGAACCGCTCTGGTGGGGCAGGCGGAACACGGCGCTGATCTTGTTGCGGCCGGGCCGCAGCTCCAGCACCGGGGACACCACCACGAACCGGGTGTGGTTCATGGCATTATAGTTGACCCCCTCGGCCAGAATATGCAGCCCGTAGATCTGAGCGGCCCGGCGGGAGCAGATGGCGGCGGCGGTGCGGTCGCCGCTTTCGGCCACCTGCTTGGCCGAGCCGGCGGTGTCCAGCGTGGGCACCCGCCGCCAGCCCCGGTGGGCGTCCAGATACCTCTCGCACTGCATCAGCCCCTGCTCGTGGGAGTAGACCGTGTGGATGTCCTCCAGCGCCACGCCGGGCAGGGCCATCAGGCAGTGCTCCACCTTCACCTGGCACTCCCCCACCACGTAGTAGTTGTACTGGGCCAGCAGATCGTAGACCTGCCGGATGGAGCCGGTGGAGGAGTTCTCCACCGGGAGCACCGCGTAGTCGGCCTCCCCCCGCTCCAGGGCGGCGAACACGTCGGGGAACCAGGCCAGCCCCCGGCTGGACACCTCCGGGCCGAAGAAGCCCACGGCGGCCTCCTCGCTGTAGCACCCAGGCTCCCCCTGGTAGACCACCCGGGGGGCGGCCACCGGCTCCCGCCGGGCGGCCAGGGCCGCCGCATAGGCCGCATAGCCCGGCTCCTCCGCCCCCTCCCGCACCAGCTTGCGCTGCTGGCGGCGGGAAATGGCCATGATCTCCTCGTAGAGGGCCGCCACGTCCGCCTTGCGGGCCGGATCGTCGGTGAGGGCCGTCTTGGCGGCGATCACCTGCTTCTCCCGCCCGGCGTCCAGCACCGGGATGCCCGCCCGCTGCTTGTACTCCCCCACCTTGCCGGTGACCGCCATCCGCTCCAGGAAAAGCTGCACCAGCTCCCCGTCGATGCGGTCGATCTCTTGGCGGTATTGCTCCAATTCGGTCATGTTCCCTCTCTCCTTTGTCTCCGCGAGGCGGCGGCCGGGCGCTTCCTCTCGGGCGGGTGTGGGCACCCGCCCCTACATTTAAACCCGGCCGCACGCTCCGCTGCCCCGCCTCTGCGCCATCTCGCGAGGCGGCCCTAAATTCCCAGCACCTCGCACGCCGCCAACGCTGCCGCCGCACCCCAGAGCGCACTGCGCGCGCTCCGGGGACCCCACATTTTATTCTCCTCGGCGGGAGTGAATCCCGCCTTCGGCAAGGTTTTGCCCCCGGCAAAACGCTTGGACGCCGCTTCCGCGGCGGCTCGCTCCCGCTCGCGCGAGGCGGCGGCCCTAAATCCCCAGCACCTCGCACGCCGCCAATGCTGCCGCCGCCTCGATTACGGGCACGGCGCGGGGAACGATGCAGGGGTCGTGACGGCCCTTGATCTCGATCTCCGTCTCCTCCCCGGTGCGGAGGTCCACGCTCTCCTGGGGCAGAGCGATGGAGGGGGTGGGCCGGATGGTGACCTCAAAGGTGACGGGCATGCCGTTGGTGATGCCCCCGTTGACGCCGCCGGCGTGATTGGTCTTGGTGACCACCCTTCCGTCCTTCACCTCGAAGGGGTCGTTGGCCTCGCTGCCCCGCATGAGGGAAAAGGCCACCCCCGCACCGAAGTCCACGCCCTTGACGGCGGGGACGGCAAAGAGGTGCTGGGCGAAGATACCCTCCACGTTGCGGCCGAAGTCGGGGGCCCCCAGCCCGGCGGGCAGGCCGAACACGGCGCACTCAATGGCGCCGCCCACGCTGTCCTGCTCATTTTTGGCCTCCAGAATGGCCTGGCGCATCTCCTCCCCCTTGGCGTCGTCCAGCACGGGGAAGGGCTTGGCCGCCACGGCCTCCAATGCGCCGGCGTCCTCCAGGGAGGCGTCGGTGATGCCGTAGATGGAGCTGATATGGGCGCCCACCCGCACGCCCCGTAGGGCCAGGAGCTGCCGGGCCACCGCACCGGCGGCCACCAGGGGGGCGGTGAGGCGGCCGGAGAAGTGTCCGCCGCCCCGGTAGTCCTGGCACCCCTGGCTCTTGATGAAGCCGGCATAGTCCCCATGGCCGGGCCGGGGGGTGTAGCGGATGGCCTCATAGTCCTGGGAGTGCTGGTCGGAGTTGGGAATGAGCATGGCCAGCGGCGCGCCGGTGGTCTTGCCCTCGAATACGCCGGAGAGCACCTGCACCGTGTCGCTCTCCCGGCGGGCGGTGGCGGTGGGGTCCTGGCCGGGCTTCCGCCGGTCCAGCTCCCGCTGAACGGCCTCCAGATCCAGCTCCAGGCCGGCGGGTACGCCCTCCAGTACCACGCCGATGGCCGGGCCGTGGGACTCACCGAAAATCATGTGTCGCATGTGGGTTCCCTTCCTTTGCTTTCTCAGGTTTTGTGCCGGGAGGCCCCGGCCTCCGGGCGGGGCAACTTCGCCCCTGCAATATTCATACGAAAATGGCCGCATGTTTTACACGTTCATGTAGGGGCGGCCCTTGTGGCCGCCCGCAGGCGGGGGCAAGCCCCGCCCCTACACCATTCGTGTAAAAACGGCTCCGTGGCCGCCCGCCCCTCCTACGTCCGGGCGATCTGACCGCCCAGGGCCTCGTAGTCTGCCCAGAAGCGGGGATAGGACTTGTTCACGCACTCCGCGCCGGTGATGGTCACCGGCCCCTGACAGCGGGTGGCCGCAATGGCGGCCATCATGGCGATACGGTGGTCGTTGTGGCCGGAGACGGTGACGCCCCCCGCCAGCCGCTCCCTGCCCCGGAGCACCAGATGGTCGGCGTGCTCCTCCACACCGGCCCCCAGGGCGTTGAGCACCTGCGTCACAGAGGCCAGCCGGTCGCTCTCCTTGATACGCAGGCGGGCGGCGTTGACGATGGCGGTCGTCTCCCCCGCCCGCAGGGCGGCCATGGCCGCCAGAGGGGGCACCAGATCGGGGCACTGGGACACGTCCAGCTCAGCCGGGCCGGGCTGGGTCAGGCGGGCAAGCTGCTCCCCGATCACCCGGTCGCCCTGGACGGAGCGGGGGTTCAGTCCCTCCACGTCCACCCGGTGGCCCAGGAACGCGGCGGCAAACCAGAAGGCGGCGTTGGACCAGTCCCCCTCGATGGCCAGATCCCGGTGGCGGTACGCCTGGTTCCCCGGCACCCGGAAGCGCCGGTTCCCGTCGTACTCCGCCGAGACGCCGAATTGGGCCAGGGCGTCCAGGGTCATGTCCACATAGCCCCGGCTCTCCAGCGCGGTGGTGAGGACAAGCTCGCTGTCCCCCTCCAGCAGGGGGAGGGCGTAGAGCAGGCCGGTGATGAACTGGGAGGACACGTCGCCGGGCAGGGTGTAGACGCCGGGCGTCAGCCGCCCCTCCACGGCGAGCACCCCGTTTTCCAGCGACCAGGCGATCCCCTTCTCCGCAAAGAGGCGGAAATAGGGCTCCTGGGGCCGCTCCATGAGCCGCCCGTGGCCGGTGAACCGGCCGCCCCCCTTGAGGGCCAGGGCCACGGGGATCAAAAACCTCAAAGTGGAGCCCGACTCGCCGCAGTCCATGACCTCCGGCGGGGGCGTCTCGAAGCCGTCCACCAGGTCGGCCCCGCGGATGATTGTGCCGTCGGCGGAGGCGTCCGCGTCCAGGGTACGCATACAGCGCAGGGTGGCCTGGATGTCCTGGGACAGCTCCACATTGGACAGGCGGCACACCCCGTCGGACAGGGCGGCGGCGATGATCAGCCGGTGGGCCTGGGACTTGGAGGGCGGCGGGGTGACGGCGCCGCCCAAGGCGGCGGGGGTGATGGTGACGTTCATCGCAGTTCCTCCAGCAGTTGGGCCTTGGGCATCCGGTGGGGGACGGCGTGCCCCATGCGCTCCAGGAGGATCACCGAAATGTCCTCCCCCGCCCCCTTCTTGTCCAGTCCCACGGCGGCGGCGTAATCCGCCGCCGTGCAGGGGATGGCGGTGGGCAGCCCCAGGGCGGAGAGCGCCTCCTCCAGGCGCTCCGGCAGCTCCGCCGGGGTCACCCCCAGGCGTACACCCAGCCGGGCGGCGGCGCACATGCCGGCGGCCACCGCCGCGCCGTGGCTCCACTCGGTGTAGTGCCCCGCCAGCTCGTAGGCGTGGCCCAGCGTGTGGCCGAAGTTGAGGAGCATCCGCTCCCCCGTGTCCCGCTCGTCCTGTTCCACTACGCTCCGTTTAATCACGCAGCAGGTATACAGGATGTGTTCCATTTCCGCCATCAGCTCCGCCCGGGAGGGCCGGGCCGCCAGGAAGTCGAAAAAGGCCGCGTCCCTGATGCAGCCGTATTTGACCACCTCCGCCATGCCCTCCATGAACACAGGCAGCGGCAGGGTGTCCAGCACCTCCGGGTCCATGAGCACCAGCCTGGGCTGCCAGAAGGCCCCCGCCAGATTCTTTCCGTGCTCCAGATCCACGGCCACCTTGCCCCCTACGGAGGAATCCACCTGGGCCAGCAGGGTGGTGGGGATCTGCACGAAGTCCACCCCCCGCAGGATGGTGGCGGCGGCGAACCCCGCCAGATCCCCCACCACGCCGCCGCCCAGGGCCGCCACCGCGTCGGTGCGGGTCAGCCCGGCGGCCATCATGGCCTCCCACAGCTCGGCCAGACGGGCGGCGCATTTGGAGCTCTCCCCGGCGGGGACGGTGTGAGCGGTCACCTGGAACCCGGCCCCCTCCAGGCTGGCGCGCACCCGCTCCAGGTACAGGGGGGCCACATGGCTGTCTGTCACCACAAAAATCCGGGAGGCCCCGGGCAGGACGGCCCGAAGCTCCTCCCCCGCCCAGGTGAGCAGCCCCCACCCAATCTGTATGTTATATTCCCGCCCCGGAAGGGCGACGGTCAGCGTTTTCATGGTACGGCCTCCTCTGTTCAAAATCGACGGTATCCGTCGGGCGGGTGTGGGCACCCGCCCCTACGTGACAGCTCCGCAGGTTGCCCCAACGCAGGGGCCGACACCCCAGGGCGGCCTCTCTTGCCCCTGTGGGGCAATTCACCTTCTGCCCTCATCGGCCCACGCCAACTATCCTCCACCCTCACCGTAGGGCGACCCTCGTGGCCGCCCGCGG
>ENA-ORVC01002334-ORVC01002334.1-human-gut-metagenome-genome-assembly--contig:-NODE-2334-length-13007-cov-10.397699_pt1 | contig 13007 bp, 9 predicted proteins | sample MGYA00242092_ERZ509234 | MGnify/ENA primary metagenome ERZ509234 (study PRJEB26280, sample SAMEA2338800) | human gut metagenome | biome: human gut; feature: human-associated habitat; material: faeces... | reverse complement strand
TTGCTTTCTCTTGGCTTGATAACGGAAGCATCACAGGTTTTTGCAATAAAATCAAAGCGCATATGTGCAATGGCTGCTGCACGGTCCAGGCCGCGCTCTGCTTCCATCTGGGTAATGATATGCTCTAAGGTCTGTTTCTCGTTCTCATCCAGGTTCAAGCTGTTTATAATAAGGGAATCTCCCTCCGCCAGCTTGGAGGCAGCAAAACGCAGTGGGATACCGGCGGCTTTTGCATGGTCCTCAATCAGGTGCATAATGGCGTGAAGACAACGATGGACAGCACCGCCGTCATCATTTACATCACAAAGGTCCATGGTTCTTGGAGGTTCCTGATATTTGGCAACGTGGATGGCATGTTCTACCAGCTCGTCGATGCCCTCATTTTTGGCAGCAGAAATAGGAATGACCGGGATACCAAGCATTTCCTCCATCTGGTTGACCATAATAGAACCGCCGTTATCCCGCACTTCATCCATCATATTTAATGCAAGGACCATAGGGATATCCAGTTCCATTAACTGCATGGTCAGATACAGGTTTCGCTCAATGTTGGTGGCATGGATGCTCATCTAAAAGAAAGTTTCGGGTTACCAGCTCTTCACTGGAATAAGGGGACATGGAGTAGATACCAGGAAGGTCTGTTACAAGGGTATTGCTCTTTCCGCGGATCATACCGTCTTTCCGGTCTACGGTAACGCCAGGGAAGTTACCTACATGCTGGTTGGAACCGGTAAGCTGGTTAAACAGTGTGGTCTTGCCGCAATTCTGGTTTCCTGCAAGGGCAAAGGTAAGCAGCTCTGTATCCGGCAGTGGATTTTCCGTTGCTTTAATATGGTATTTTCCGCCTTCACCAAGGCCTGGATGAGGCTTGGACTGTTCAATGGTGCTTAAGTCCGGATTCTGGGGGCGGGGAAGAACGCCGTCCCTTACATCTGTAATTTCTATTTTTTCTGCATCTGCAAGGCGCAAGGTCAGCTCATAGCTGTGGATGCGCAGCTCCATAGGGGCGTGGATGAACACCGAAAGCATGTCCTTGCGCCCGCGCAGGATATAATCCGCACAACGGCCGATGATGACGCACGAATCCTTTTCCGCCATATCGCGGATGGTATTGCTCTGGAACAGGAACAGCTTGTCGTTGGTGAGGTAATCGTTGTAATTGGTGAAATTCATGGCCTGTCCGTGCGTACCCATGGACAGGGAGTACAAAAAGCTGTTGGTGGGCTTTTCGTCCGCCTTTTCAAACAGCTCTTCTACGATGCCGCTCTCCTCGGCCGCCTTTTTCAGGATCTCCTTGTCGTAGAACCTGAGGATTTTCTCGCGGATGATTTCCGAGGCGAAAAACCGCAGCGTCTTGTCCGTCAGTGTATCCTTCGGATAGAAGGCCGGGCCTTCGGGCAGCAGGTCGAGGATGGTCTTGAACAACCCTTCGATGTTGAAATTCTCCTTGGCCGATGCCGGTACGATGCGTGCCTCGGGCAACTCCCCCTGCCATTTGTCGACCAGTGCCTCGAGTGCCTCGGGCGTCGTGAGGTCGATCTTGTTGATGACCACGATGGCCGGGACGCCGCTCTGGCGGATGCGGTCGATGATTTCGGCCGAGCGTTCCCCCCGCTCCACGGTGTCGGTGACATAGAGTATGACGTCGGCGTCGGCTACGGCGCCCGTCACGAATTTCATCATCGACTCCTGTAATTTGTAGCTGGGTTTCAGAATGCCCGGCGTATCGGAATAGACGATCTGGAAATCCTCGCTCGAGACGATGCCCATGATCCTGTGGCGCGTGGTCTGCGCCTTCGACGTGATGATCGACAACTTTTCGCCGACCAATGCGTTCATGAGTGTCGATTTGCCGACGTTGGGATTCCCGATGATATTTACAAAGCCCGATTTGTGCATTTTCCTTTTGGGATATGATCCGGACAAAGGTAGCGATAAAAAAAGACCCCTGCAAACGCCCGGTCGATTAATTTACCCGCCGATACGGTCGTTTGACCGGTGTGCGGTGCTTTTTACGATTTTTCCCGTATATTTGCCGGGACACGATATAACGGAAAATTATGAACAGGACGAAAATCCTCTTTTTCTGCGCCGGTGCCGTGCTGGCCGCGTTGCTGGTATGGTGGCTGTCGGCCGGGGAGCGCACCCCGGCCGGGGAGTCCGGCAAGCGGAGCCCCCTCGATGTGATTATGACCCGGACGAGCATCCGGGCCTACCGGGATTGCCCGGTCGGTGCCGATACGGTCGAACTGCTGCTGCGGGCTGCGATGGCCGCGCCCTCGGCCGTGAACCGTCAGCCGTGGGCTTTCGTTGTCGTGGACGACCGGGAGCTGTTACGCGAACTCGCCGGGGCGCTGCCCTTTGCGAAGATGGCCGCCCGGGCACCCCTGGCCGTGGTCGTCTGCGGCGACTTGTCGCGCAATCCGGGGGCTTCCGGCGACTGGTGGGTGATGGATGCCTCGGCGGCCTCGGAAAACCTGCTCCTTGCGGCCCATGCCCTGGGGTTGGGAGCCGTATGGACTGGGGTTTATCCCCGCGGCGAACGGGTAGAGGCCGTGCGGCGCGTGCTGGGGCTTCCCTCCGATGTCGTTCCGCTCAACCTGATTCCGGTGGGCTATCCTGCGGACAATCCGGCACCCAAGCAGAAGTGGAATCCGGCCAACGTCCGGTATAACGGCTGGGCGGAGTAGCTCCCTCCCGGATGATACGGGGCACCCCGGCCCGCAGGGCTCGGGGGCTTTCCTGTCGTATATTGTCCGTGCACTGTGCGGTGGGGGGCTATGCCTTCGTATCGGGGGACGGGGCCTCTGCGCCGGGAGTGCGATGCTCCGTCCCGGATTGCGTACCGGGGACTTTTCGTCGTATATTGTCCGTGCGTTGCGCGGTGGGGGTGTGATGCCTTCGTCCCGGGGGTGCGTGCCTCCGCGCCGGGTTGCGGGCCGGGAGCCGGGATGGTATTCTCACCAAATTGCACTGCCTACTGTGCCTTGATCCATTCGTACACCGGGTCGATGCCTTTCGTGAAATCCGCAAAACTCATTTCGATCCTTACGTCGGGTGTGATCGTGTCGGCCTCTTCGTCCGTACGCCGGAAATATTTGGTCGAATAGGCGACTGTCAGCTTCGATCCCGGGAGCTGGAAATTCCGTACCTCGCCGAAGTGGTTGGGTTTGCCGGCGGTCTGTTCGCCGACTACGACCGCATCGGTCAGGTGCTTGAAATCCATCGTATTCAGGATGGCCGAGGAGAATGTGCTTCGCCCGATGACGACATAGGTTTTTATGCCGGGGTGCTGTTCCAGGAACCGGGCCAGCCTTTCGATGAATGCCGTCCCCTGTGCCGAGTTCCCTCCGCCGTTGTTCCTCATGTCGAAAATGATCTTCCCGACGGGGTTGCCCTGCAATATGCCGAACGCCTTTTGGCCGAATTCCGTGAACGACGGCAGCGACGCGGCTTTCTCGCGGCTCTTGAACTCCGCCTCGCTTTCACGCCCCCAGCAGGAGTTGTAGAGGATATAGTATATTTTTTCCTCGGGGAAATAGCGATCCGTGAAAAGCACGTTCCTTTCCGCGATCGCAAAGGGCAGGGAATCGGGCTGGAAGGCGGCCCGACCCGCCCGCTGCGGATCGGACGGTTTGAGCGTATAGGTCTTGTCTCCGTCCAGCGTGAGTTCCGCCTGCCCGTTGTGTGCGAACCCGAAATATTCCAGGAGCTGTAACGACGGGAACAATTGGGGAATCATGGATTTTACCATTGCTTCGTTGTCGACCGTGAACAGGGTGCTCAGGCTGTCGATTACGGTTTCTACCGGTGCCTTGCCGACCGCTGTGAGCCGGTGCCCCAGCAACTCTTTGTTTTCCTCGGCCGTCTGTATGACGTACAGCCCGTCGGAAACCCAGAGCAGCCCGAGCGGCAGTATCTGCTGCCGGTTCATCAGCTGGTTGAAATATAGCATGGTGTGCGAATCGCCCAGCCTGGCGATCAGCTGCTGGGTTTTGAGCGCCGTAGCAAAATCTCCGGCCTCCCCGGCCGAAGCCTTGATCGCGCCGATTGCGGTCTCGAACTGCGCTTTGTCGTATTTCGCAAAGAGGTTGCAATGTTTCGCGGGCAGTTCGCTGGCCAGGTAATCCAGGTCGGCGGCCCAGTCGATGCCGCTCCCGCCCTGGGAGAAGGCGGCCGGGATCGAAGCGATCCCCAGCAACAGCAGGAGTAATTTTTTCATGTGGTTTTCCGGGTTGGGTTTCCCGGTACAATTTAGCGATTATTTTTCAATTCCATGCTGTAAACCGCTCTTAAATCTTCAGCCCCCCCCCGGCCTTGGCCCCTCTTTGAAACGGAAAATCCCTGCGGGTTGCTGCTCGCAGGGATTTTCTTACAAACGGATGGATTGTGCCGTGTTACTCGACTTTGAAGCCTGCAACGTCCTCCATGCTGTTGGGGAAGATCTGATAGCCCCCCTTGTATATCTCCATGATACCACTCAGATCCGCCTTCTTTATTGCGATAGCTTCGTTGGCGAATACGGCGTGATTGGTCGTACGTGCCACCATCGGCAGTTCGGCGTCGTCGGTGAAGTTGACCGAAGTGGTCTTCTTATTCACGACCCAGGTCGTCGAATTTGCCGCCGGGGTGAGGTTCTTTACCGTCACATACTGGCCAACGTAATCTCCTGCCTGCGAAACGGTGATCTGGGGGACTTTCATCGTTACCTTCTCCTGAGTGGGGAAGATCGTCGCCATCCTCAACTGCGGCAGGTCATTGTTGATGTCGTACTTGGCGTATTTAAGGCTGACGATCACTTTCGTGCCCACAGGCAGGTCTTTCTCGGTGTAGTCGCTGCCCTTGATGATGATGCCCGTGTTGGCCTCGCCGGTGTTGTCCACCAGCGAAATGAGCTGGTAGAAGTTTCCTCCTTCGTTGTTGGCCGCCACATAGCCCTTCACGGCGATCAGTTCGCCCAGCGCATCGCCCGCATTCATCGTGGCGAGTTTGGCGTTGAGTTCTTTCACCGTGATGGCCTGGCTCTCGTCGGGCATGGTCTCCTGTTCTGCGAATTCGATCGACGTGGTCAGCGTATTGAGGTATTTGGTATCCGTCCCCGAAACACCGACGGTGTAGCCCGTGATGATGACTTTGCGGTCGACGAAATTTTCGATGTTCAGGTCGCTGTTGGGGTAGGCGATCGAGCCGACTACATTCGTACCCTCCACGGCGACATTATAGTGCCACTGATAAATCTGGTCGCGGTACGAGCTGAGGTTGCCTTCGTATTTTACATACTGGATCGTCGGGTTGTTGACATAGGCGTCGAACTGCGCTGCCCCGAAATCCGTCGGGGTGGGCTGCGTATAGCTTCCCGAGCCGTTCTTGGTGAGTTCCGACGTTTCGCCGAACTGCTTCATGCCTCCGTATTCCGACGTTGCGCCTTCGACGGTGACTTTGTCGCCGACGGTCATGCCGTGGTTCTTCTTGAATACGAGGATCGTACCCGTGGCGTCCTTTACGAGGAAGCCCTTCGAGTGGGTGCCGATCACCTGTCCTTCGACCTTGTAAACTTCGTCGATGGGAGCCGCCAGCACCTCGGCTATCGTCGAAAGCGGTGTCTCCTCTTCCTTACCGAACTCGATTGCCTGCCCGCCGTTGCCCGGGGTCAGCAATACGTCGTCGATACGGTTCACGCTGCTCATCTTGGCTTCGAACTTGATGTAGAGCGTGCCGGTGCCTGCCGGCAGGGTGAAGTCTGCTGTTGCGAGGCGCCACTCACCCGGTTCGTCCGCTACGCTGCCGAAATCGTAGTCGAGCGCCTGCGACCAAAGCTGCCCGTCGGCCGAAAGGCGTACCACAAAGTCAGACTTGATGAACGTGTTGGTGGCGCCCTGTGCGTAGCGCTGCGCGCCGAACGAGAGGCGAAGGTTCTGCGACGTTACCGCGATCTTCTGGATCGTGAAATAGTTGGGCGCCGTGCTGAAGAAGATGTTGTTTTTACCTGAACCGTCGTAAAGCGAAAGCGAACCCTTAGACGACTGGTTCGTACGTGCGGACATGCTCTTGAAGTCATAAGCCACGTTGGCGACGCCCGAGCCCTTGTGGTTGATCCAGCCTTCGAACTGGTCGAGGAACGGCCACTGGCCGCCGTCGCCGAAGGTTTGCGAGGCGAGCTCCTTGTCGAACGTGCTGTAGAAGATCGCTCCGTCGGGAACTTCCTCTTCGAATTCTCCCTCGTCCTTGATCTCCACGGGGATGGTGTACATATAGGTTTTGTACGAGCCGAAGAGCCAGCCGGTGATGGTCACGTTGTGGCTGTTGTACTTCTCCTTGAAATCGTCGCTCATGTAGTCCAGGCTGCCCTGCACCGAAGTGCCGTCGATCTCGACGTTGACGTAGTTGCCCGATACGAGGACGGTACCCTTGTAGGTCACGTATTCCACCTCGGGGTTTTTCATGTAGGCTTCGATTTCCGTTGCCGAGAATGCCGCGGGCTGCGGCTGGGTAATATCCTGGTGGCCGGTCTTGGTGAAACTGCAACCCTTGCCGAATTGCAGCAGGCCGTTGCGCGACTCGGTTTTGCCCGACACGGTGACCACGTCGCCGACGGCCAGGTCGTGGGCTTCGCCCTTGAATGCGTAGATGCGTGCACCGTCCTGCTGGAGGAGAACGCCCTGCTCGTTGGCGGCGATGACGCTCACGCCCTCGACTTCGAATGCCGAGCCGGCGCCGGCTTCGAGCACTTCGGCCAGCGTAGCCTTGTTGCCCTGTACCGTGAAACGAGCTTCGGCAAGCTGGATGTCGTCACCGTTGCAGGGCAGGATTTGCAGTGTGCCGTTGTAGATGCCCGCGATACCTGCGATGGAACCGCTCTTGTCGGTCGGGATGGCATCCTGTGCATAGGATGCGGTTTGCAGGGTGCGGATTTTGTAGGACTTTCCGTCCTTGGTCTCCATGGAAACATTGCCCTTGTTCGAGTCGCTGTTCCAGGTGCCCGATTCCGACGCTTCGGGCTGCGTGTTTTCGATCTTTACGTATTGCGATTCGTACTGCGCGATTTTGTCTGCGGTGATGGCGATCGGGGCCAGCGGTTCGGTCTGCCCCACGAGCATGGGTTCGTTGTGGGTCGAAACCTGCAGCAGTCCGCTGAAGAGCTGTGCCGATGCGTCGCTGAGCGATACTTCGACGATGTCGCCGCGCTCGAAGGTGTTGTTAGACTGGCTGATCGAGAGTGCGAGGCCGGCACCGGCATCCTGCGTATCGTCGGCAAGGATTACGATGAAGGGCTGCTGGTTTCCCCCCCCCTTGTCCGAGACTACGATACCGCACAGCGTCATGGCTCTGATCGCGTCCGTCAGTTCTTTTCCATCGGCAGAGGGATTGGTCGCCATGACGAGCTCGCGGATTTCCGCAATGTTCGTATTCGTCTCCCCTTCTTTGATCTGCCTTACGGAGCATGTGCCCGTGTCGGTGGCGCCCATGTAACCGGTTGCCGTTACGGTGATGGTACCCGTACGCGACGTGACGTTCGCGGGTACGGTTACGGCTACCGTCGCAGAACCTTTGCCGCTGGTTTGCGACAGCTCGATCCATGCGTCGGCCTTGATCTGCCAGTTGAGCTTTCCGTTAAGCTCGATTTCGAGGTTTTTCGTCTGGGTTTGCGTGCAATCGAACGTCAACGATTGGGTAACCTCGATTTCAGGGATCAGCTTGTCGTCCTTGGTGTCGTCGTCCGAACAGGCTGTCAGTGTTACTCCCAGCGCGAGGGTGAGCGCCGCGCAGAGTAATCTTTTCCAAAATGATAATTGCATCATGTGGTTGTGATTAAATTAGAAAAAGTGAGATTTGAAGTATTGCGTGTACTAAGGTAATAATTTTTAACTGTCCTGCTATGAAAAAGTGATGAAAAATTCGTTTCGGGCCCTAAAAACTACCGCATAAAAAATCCCCCATTCCGAATGAGGGATCGTGGTTTATTTGCAATCTGTTGGCTATCGGCGTCTTCCGGGCATGTTCGGCATCTTCATGTTGCCGCCGGCTACGGCCTTCATCATCTTGCGGGTATCCTCGAACTGTTTCATCAGGCGGTTCACGTCGGCCATCGTCGTGCCGCTGCCCTTGGCGATGCGTTCGCGGCGGTGTGCGTTGATGATTTCGGGGTGCTCGCGCTCGGCCGGGGTCATCGACGAAATGATCGCCTCGGTCTGCTTGAACACGTCGTCCGGGATGTCCACGTTCTTGAGCATCTTGCCTACGCCGGGAAGCATTCCCGCGAGGTCTTTCAGGTTGCCCATCTTTTTGATCTGCTGGATCTGCCCGATGAAATCGTTGAAGTTGAACTGGTTCTTGACCAGTTTTTTCTTCAGGCGGCGCGCCTCCTCCTCGTCGAACTGCTCCTGTGCACGCTCCACCAGCGATACGACGTCACCCATGCCGAGGATACGGTCGGCCATACGTTCGGGATGAAACACCTGCAGGGCGTCCATCTTCTCGCCGCTCGAAATGAATTTCAGCGGTTTGCTGACCACCGAGCGGATCGAGATCGCGGCACCGCCGCGGGTGTCGCCGTCGAGCTTGGTGAGTACCACGCCGTCGAAGTCGAGCCGGTCGTTGAACTCCTTGGCCGTGTTTACGGCGTCCTGGCCCGTCATGGCATCCACCACGAAGAGTGTCTCCGAAGGCTTCACGGCCGCCTTGATGGCCGTGATCTCCTGCATCATCGCCTCGTCCACGGCCAGACGGCCCGCCGTATCGACGATTACGACGTTGAACGAGTTTTGGCGGGCGTATTTGATGGCGTTTTCGGCGATCTGTACTGGGTTTTTGTTCCCCTCTTCGGTGTAGACCTCCACTCCGATCTGCCCGCCGAGCACCTTCAGCTGGTCGATGGCCGCGGGACGGTATACGTCGCCTGCCACCAGCAGTACCTGGCGGCCTTTCTTGCTTTTGATGAATGCCGCGAGCTTGCCCGAGAAGGTGGTTTTACCCGAGCCTTGCAGACCCGCGATCAGGATCACGGCCGGGTTGCCCTCCAGCCTGATGTCTGTGGCCGTGCCGCCCATCAGTTCGGCCAGCTCGTCGCGTACGATCTTGGTCATCATCTGTCCGGGCTTCACCGCCTTGAGCACGTCCTGTCCCAGCGCTTTCTGCTTTACCTGGTCGGTAAACGATTTAGCGACCTTGTAATTGACGTCGGCGTCGATCAGCGCACGACGGATCTCCTTGAGCGTCTCCGCTACGTTGATCTCGGTGATGCGCCCCTCGCCCTTGAGGATTTTGAATGACCGTTCGAGTTTATCCGTTAAATTTTCAAACATGGCTCAGCGAAATTTTGCCCACAAAGATAACGAATAATTCACAAAGAGCAAGGGCTGCGGCGATTTTCAGGGCATCTGGTTGCCCACCCTGCATTTTTCCGCATAAATGTTTGGAAGGCGGCCTTATTCTGTTACCTTTGCGGGCAGAAGCAACCTGTAAATTATGAAGAAACCAGTTTTTGCGGCACTCCTCGCGCTTCTGTATTGCGTCAGCGGGGCAGCCCAGAATACGAACGAGTGGCATACCCCCAAGGGGCTGCCCTCCGGCAACGAGATCGGAGTGCGATACGGCGCACAACTTTTCATGGGGGACGGCCGTGGCCCGGAATTCGAGGCGATCAGCATCGACTACGCCCGGTACAACTATTATAATATAGGTTTCCGCACGGGGCTGAACCTGTTTTTCGACGACGAAGTCTGCGACTACTATTCGATCCCGATGCAATTCACCTGGCGCACGGAACGTATCCGGGGGCTGGTTTTCCCGGGCGACGGCGAGGCCGGGTCGTGGGTCGCCGCGGCATTGCTTTCGATCATTCCCAAGCAATTCGAAGCGCATACGGGTTTTACGCCGGGCATGATGCTGGGCCCGCTCAGCCGCGAGCCCTCCTCCGGGAATTTCCTCGTCAAGCACCGTTTCAGCTGTACCTATGACCTCGGGGTGCGGCTTATCATCCCCATCTGGCGGTTCAACCTCTACGGCGATTTCACCTACCATTGTTACCTGACCGACAATTTCGGGTTCGCCTTCGGGGATTACCGCCCGGGGCGTTCCTACATGGAGCTGGGCGTTGGCCTGTCGTTCAATTTCTGAGCCTATTTGCTGCCGGGATTCCCGAAATTCATGCTGTCCGAAATAAAACAGCGTGCGTCATTCCGTACTTTTCCAACAAAGTGTGTATTTTTGCATGGGCATATTTGATAGCAAGCAACGACTGAGATAAGTTTGACGTACACATAGGCCGGGCGGCCTGTCCGAATCGGAACCGCATTATTACAAAATCCAAGTTATGAGGAACCTCTTTTGCCATTCGAATCCTGTTCCGCGTATCGGGACGACGATCGCCGCGGCACTCTTGTCCCTGGCCGCACTCACGGCCTGCGGAGAGGCCGGAGCCCTCGAACCGCTTGACCGGTGGCGCGACGGCGAGCGGGAGATCCGCACGACGGCCCCGGCCGTAACGGCGGGCCGTACGCTCCTGGCAGCAGGCGACTACGGCAACTTCCGCCTTACGGGGGAAGCCCTCACGCAGCCCGGTGCCCAGGCGGCGCTGCTCTTCCACACCGACGGCGAGTCGGGCTACGAGGTGGTTTTCCGCAACGGCGCCATCGACGGGACACGCAAGAGCGGTTCGCTCGCCTCCGTGCGCAACCTCTACCGTTCGCTGGCCGACGACGGCGAGTGGTTCGGCTTCGAGGTCACTGTGCGCGGCCGTAACATCGTCGTCCGCATCGACACCACCGAAGTGGTCTGCTATACCGAACCCGAACATCCCTACCGCACCCAGGCGCACGCCCGGCAATTGTTAGGACACGGCGCGATCGCGCTGCGCGGCGTGCAGGGCGAAGTTGCGTTCCGCAACCTTGCAATCGAGCGCCTCGGCGCGCAGGCCCGCAACGAGGCCGACACACTGCCGCCCGTGGACGAACGCACCGACGGCGTGATCCGCTTCCAGCAGCGTGATTTCCCCGTCATCGACTACCACGTACACCTGAAGGGCGGCCTGACCAAGGAGCGGGCGCACGCCATGTCGATGAACTACGGCATCAATTACGGCGTGGCGCCCAACGCCGGGGAAGGCGGTGTGGGCCGGATGCTGGCCGACGACGGGGAGGTCTATGCCTATTTCGACGAAGTGGAGCGGATGCCCTTCCTGTGCGGCGTGCAGGGCGAGGGCCGCAAGTGGACGGCGACCTTCTCGCAGGAGGCCCTCGGCGTATTCGACTACCTGTTTACGGACGCCATGACCATCATAGACCACAAAGGGCGCAACTCGCGTATCTACCGGCCCGAGGAGGTGCACTACGACGGCGTGACGAAAGAACAGTACATGGATCATCTGGTCGACCAGACGGTGAAGATACTCACCAACGAGCCGGCCGACATCTACGCCAACCCGACCTACCTGCCCGACGACATGCAGGCCGATTACGACAGGTATTGGACTGACGCGCGCGTCGACCGCGTACTGGATGTGCTGGAACGCTACGGCATCGCCCTGGAGATCAACGCCCGCTATCGTATCCCGAGCTTCGGCATCATCCGCCGGGCCAAGCAGCGCGGAATAAAGTTCACGTTCGGCACCAACAACGTCGACGCCGACTTCGGACGTCTGGAGTACTCGCTCGAGGCGGTGGAGAAGTGCGGACTCACGGCCGACGACATCTGGTTTCCCGCGATGAGCGTACGCCGCGGACGCCCCGTCGTCCTTTACAACAAATTCGAGTAACGGATCGTAGTTTATCCCGGTTTGCCTACCGCAGCAGCCCGGCTTCGTAGTAAATTACGATCTGCTCGATCATCTTGTCTTCGTTGTCCTTGTCGTACTGCGATTTGAGATTCTGCCCGAAAATCCGCGACACGCCCTGCCAGAACCCCGCCACGAATCCGCCCCGGAACTCCTTGAGCACCTCGTAGGCCGTGTATTCGGTTTCGCGGTCGATCAACTTTAGCAACACCTTGCCCTGCGTGCGGGTCATGTGTTTCAGCACGGGCGTATACTCGTCCTTGATCTGGTGGTATACCTGCCTGATGTACTCCTTCTGCGCCTTTTTGGTCGGCAGGCGGCATAATTCCTCTTCCATGTCGGCCATCCTGGCTTTCGCGATCTTGGCGATGGGGTAGACCTTCTTCACGGCGTCGACCAGCTTGCGGTAACGGCGCAGGTCGACGGGGCGGCTGAACACGTAGACCGGCAGGATATGTACCAACGGTACCGAGTCTCCTTTTTCCACCGTCCATTCCTGGTGCCAGAAACCGTGGCCTCCCTGCGCACGTACCCCGGGGGACACGGCGGTCAGCATTACCAGAATCAGGAGCCACTTTTTCATCTCGGTGAAAATCGTTATCTTTGCGAACGGCGGACTTTCGCGGGGCAGGCCGTGCCTTGTGCATTGCCCGCGGGTTTGCCTTTGAGCCCGGTTTGCATTATCTTTGCCGCGGACAAATCCGGCGGCGGGTCGGAGCTCTCCTCCGTACGCAGCCTGCACGGCCACTGCAAATGTAATTATTTATCGGATAAACGTATTACGCAAAATGGATATTATATTGGAAAAAGGATTGTCGGCGCAGAGCCGGACGACGGTTACGGCCGCAAATACCGCCGCGACGATGGGGTCGGGCGACCTCGGGGTTTTTGCCACGCCTTCGATGGTGGCGCTTATGGAGCATGCCGCTATGACGGCCGTTGCTGCGGCTCTGCCAGAAGGCTCTTCGACCGTAGGGGCGGAGATGAACGTCACGCACATCAAGCCTTCGGGGTTGGGTGCCGAAATCACCGCCACGGCCGTGTTGACCGGTGTCGAGGGGCGCAAGCTGACCTTCAACGTCGGCGCCCGCGATGCCGAAGGGATGATCGGAGAGGGCGTGCACGTCCGTTACGTCGTGGATCGTGAGAAATTCATGGCCAAAGTCCGCTGACGTAGGTGGGGGACACCCGGCCGGCTGGCCGGATTTTTATATATAACGGGCGCGGGGGCATTGCC
>ENA-ORVC01002329-ORVC01002329.1-human-gut-metagenome-genome-assembly--contig:-NODE-2329-length-13026-cov-3.761468_pt1 | contig 13026 bp, 8 predicted proteins | sample MGYA00242092_ERZ509234 | MGnify/ENA primary metagenome ERZ509234 (study PRJEB26280, sample SAMEA2338800) | human gut metagenome | biome: human gut; feature: human-associated habitat; material: faeces... | reverse complement strand
GGAGAAAGTCCCCCCCGCCCCCTCAAACTCCCCACCCCTCCCAAAGACGTTCGTAAGGGTCGGTGATGGGCTGAGGGACGGCCCAGTTCCGTTTGCCGGCCTACGTCTCCCGGTTCCGCATCAAAAAGACAAAAGGCAAGGAAACGAACGTTCCCTTGCCTTTTTCACATGATAAAACCCAAAAGAACACACTGTCTCCTCTTCTCCCCCAACCACGGGGAAAACCAGCAAGAGGGATTCAATAAGGCCAAAAGTCTTTGAGATGGGAGAGGAGGGGTTTGGGAAGGGGAGGGAAGAACTTTCTACAGAAAGTTCTTCCCTCCCCTCCCCAATCTTCCTTCTTCTCTTCCCGTTCCTACAAATACGGATCAGGATTCATCAGATAATTCTTGATGTAGTCGGAGACGCCGTCCTCAAGGCTGTGGAACTGAATGTCGCAGCCAAGGCGTTCCAGCCACGCCATGTCCGCCTGCGTGTAATACTGATAGCGGCCCTTCAGCTCGGCGGGCATGTCGATGTAGTTGATGTCCGGGATCTTGTCCATTGCGGAATACACCGAGTTGGCGAGATCGTTCCACGTGCGGGCCTTGCCCGAACCGATATTCAAGATGCCGTTGGCTTCGGGATGCTCCAGCAGCCAGAACATGACGTTGACGCAGTCCTTCACATACACGAAATCGCGCATCTGGCCGCCGTCGGGGTACTGCGGGCGGTCGGACTTGAACAAGCGGAGCGAGCCGGTTTCGCGCAGCTCGGTGAAAGCCTTACAGGCCACGCTCTTCATCTCGCCCTTGTGGTACTCGTTGGGGCCGTACACGTTGAAGAACTTCACGCTGGCGATGCTCTTGAGCAGATTCTCGCGGTAGGCCCACAGATCGAACATCTGCTTGGAATAACCGTACATGTTGAGGGGGCGCAGGGAAAGCGTGGTCAGCAGGCTGTCGGAAAAGCCGTGCGAACCGTCGCCGTAGGTCGCCGCGCTGCTCGCGTTGATGAGGCGCGCGCCCTGCTCTAGGGCGTAACGGCAGACCATCTGGCTGTAATGCAGATTGTTGTCCATCAGGAAATCGGCGTTGCGTTCCGTAGTGGACGAACACGCCCCCATGTGGATGATGGCCTCGACCTTCTGCGGGGCACGGCCTTCCAGCACCATGCGCCGGAATTCGTCACGGTGTACGTAGTCCCGGTACCGACGGTTGACGAGGTTACGCCATTTCTCGCTGGAAGCCAGATTGTCCACAACCAGAATATCGTCGATGCCCGCTTCGTTGAGCCGCCAGATCATGGCGCTCCCGATGAAGCCCGCACCGCCTGTTACGATGTACATGGTCACTCCTTAAAAATGCAATGACGCCGTCGGAAAACGGACGCTTCCGTTTTTTGTACGCTACAAGGCCGCATCCAGCAACAGATTGTCACGGTGCACCACTTCGGGGTAATGCGCGTCGCCGAGAATGGCGGCGACCTCGTGCCGTTTCAGGCCCCTGATACGCAGCAGATCCGCCGCATTGTAGTTGCTCAGGCCCACGCCCACCGTTTCGCGGTCATACACGAGCCGCACCAGCGCCCCCGCCTCAAAGCTGCCGTGCACTTCCGTAATGCCGCCGGGCAGGAGGCTCTTGCCGTGGTTTCTGACCGCATCCGCCGCGCCCGTGTCGAGGTACAGCGTCCCCTGCGGATCGGCCTGATACGCCAGCCAGTATTTACGGCGGGAAACCGTGCGCTGTTCGGGCCGCACCCATGTGCCGATGGTTTCACCCGCGAACAGGCGAGGGATGACGTCCGGTTCGCAGCCGGGCAGGATGGCGGTGGGCACGCCGAGCTGCGCCACCCGGTGCGCGGAAAGCAGTTTGGAGTACATGCCGCCCGTGCCCACGGAGGTCTTGCCGCCGCACAGGGTATCGAGATTGAGGGCCCGGACATCTTCGATGCACGGCATGATCGTGGCGTCAGGGGTTTCCAGCGGGTTGGCGTCCAGTACGCCGCCGATGGTCGTCAGGTTGACGAACAGGTCGGCCTCAACCGGATTGATGAGCAAGCTGGCGAGGTTGTCGTTGTCGCTGAACTTGAGTTCGTTGACGGACACGGTATCGTTCTCGTTGACCACCGGGATGACACCCCAGTTCAGCAGTTCGCTGAACGTATTACGGATATTGAGGAACCGCGTGCGGTTCTTGAGGTCATCGCGGGTCAGCAAAACCTGCGCCGTCAGAATGCCCCGTTCGGCAAAGGCGTTGTCGTACAGATGCATGAGCCGCCCCTGCCCTACCGCGGCGGCGGCCTGCTTGCCGCTCAATCCCACGGCGGCGGGTTCGCCGGGCAATTTTTTGAGCGCTGTCCGTCCGGCGGCCACGGCCCCGGACGACACCAGCACCACGCGGCGGCCCTGACGGCTCAGCACGGCGAGCTGGTTGACCAGATTGTCCAGCACGGGGAGGTTCAGTTCGGACCCGGTGCTGAGAACAGCCGACCCCACCTTGACCACTACGCATCGGGCCTCGCACAGCGTCGCGTCCCGTTCTTCCTGCCAGTTCATGAAGTACTCCGTATGATGCCTCCGGCGGGCTTGTGCCCACAGGGGCGAACCGCCCCTTGACCCGGCTTAATGGTCTGCACAACGCCCCGGTTACACCACAAATTCCCCTCGAACGCCAGTCCCCCGGCTCCTTGTTCCCCGCAACAAAAAAAGACGGGAAGATTTCCCGCCTTTCGCAATACAATAAAACATCTTGCCTCTTCTTCCACCCCAGCCGGAACGAACTCCCGCCGCGCGGCCTCCCCATCAGTCAAAAAGTTGGGGGGATGAGGGGGGTCACTTTCATTCTCCCAGCTTGATTTCCTTGAACTCGTGCTGCGGCGCGCCGGGCGGCGGCGGGGCGTTCGGGGGAAGGGTGACGTCCTTCTGCCCGATCTTCACTTCAATGGTGGGCTCCTCGGGCGCGTAGGGCGGCTTCTTCTGATCAACGTCCACGAACAGCTTGCAGCTCTGGCTCAAGCAGTCGTAGACGGCGAGGAGCTTGGGCACGAGGATGGACGCGCCGGGCTTCTCGACGAGCAGATAGTAATCGCGCATGTTGTTCTTGCCGATGATCGGCTTGACCCGGCAAAGCAGCAGCCACTCGTTGAGGCCGTCGTCGTTCCAGTCCGTCTGGGCAAGCAGCGTCACGGTCACGATATCCGCCCCCTGCCCGAGCATGAAGCCGTAAGGCTGCATCTCCACCGTATCCCCCGCCGTACGCGACAGGGCGAACGTCGGCGGCAGCAGCGCCGGATCGACCTTGAAACGGAACGCCGGAGAAAGACGCTGGAACAGATATTCCCCAAGCTGGGGCGGCAGTTCCGGGGTCGAAAACACGGGAGCGACATAGGCCCCGTGCTCGTCGATGACGCCGTGGGCCTTGAGCACCGGAGCCAGCCGTTTCGCCATCATGTTGAACTCATTTTCGACCGTGACGTGCACCTGTTTGCCGGAGCACCCGGTGGCAAGGCAGACGCACAGGCACAAACAGGTTGTGAAAAAAAGACGCAGAGATAAGGGGAAGCGAGCCGACATGGAATCTCCCGGTTCGTGGCTGTAAAGGTGGATGGACGTCTGCGTGATAGCCCCGCGGAGTGGGATTGTAAAGAGCGCGGGAACATGCGAGAATCATATTCCAGCGTGTTTTCCTCAATCCGGAACTGTTTGTTTGAATAAACACAACAAAAAGGGTCGGATAATGGGAAAACGCTCACAAAAGGACAAGTCCGTTGTTTCTTGAGGTCCGCCGTTTGAGGGAAGGCGGCCTCTTTCCGGCGCGGACCCTGCCTTCGCGCCGGGGCAGTCCGGCACTGCGTCTGATTTCTATCCACTATGGACAAGCACAGCGCTTACTTTTTAAGGAGGGGAGCATGGACAGTAGCGTAACGCCGACTTCGCCATCAGAGATGGCTATTCTCGTCGCCGGCCTGCTGATAATGCTGTTTGGGGTTTACAAAGTGTACCGCGAGCGGGGCCGTCCCGGCCTGCTGATCCTCTGGGGCGGCCTCGTGGACTTGGGGCTCGCGCTCATGGGGCTCGGCCTCGGGCCGTCCGGCGACGTGGGCAGCATCATGATCGTCATCTACCATGCCATCGCCCGCCTCGCGGCATGGATAGGGCTGTCCGGGCTCGTCGCCAACCCGTATTCCTGCGTCGCCAACGACATCCGCGGCGCGCTGCACCGCAACCCCGTGGGGGCCGTGCTGCTGGCGTTCGCGCTTGAGGCCTCGCTCGGCATCTCCCCCGCCATGACGCCGGAAGGCCAGCATCTGGTCCTGCACGCCATGGCCATGCACAGCATCGACGTCCCCCTCGGCGGCCCGGTCCTCGCCATCATCATGGCGCTGGGCTATACCGTGCTGCTGTGGCTTTCCGCCGAAGTCGTCCTGCAGGTGTGTTTTACCCGGCCCGACGAACCCATATGCACCGACGTCCCCCTCGGCGGGGGCGGCTTCGCCCGCGCGCTGTTCGATCAGGAAACAGAACTGCTCGGCGTGCCCAGCGGAAGCTGGTGCCCCATCGTCCCCAACCGCTGGAGCAAGACCCCGGCGGCGATCAGCCTGTACGTCCTGCTCGGGATGCTGGTGGTTCTGGGGCTTGGGCGTTTCTTCGTGCAGGATTTCGGCGCGTGGCTCATCGGCATCGATCCCCATACGCTGGTGGAGCTCGAAGGCCCGTGGCATGTGACCCCGCTCCTGCTCTATGTGGGCTCCTTCCTCGTCCTCTGCCCCCGCATCATCAGGCCCGCCTACCGGGCCAAGTATACGTTCGCGCTGTTCCTCGCCGCGTTCATCCTCATTTATGCAAGTGATCTGCCGCCCCTGTCCCGCCTGTTCTCGCTGATCATCTCGGGCATCGGCACGCTCGTGGCCTGCTATTCCACCAACTATATTGAAGAGGATGGGCGCAAGCACTGGTACTGGTTCTTCCTGCTCCTCACCTTCGGCGCGCTGCTCAACATCGTGACCACCGACAACATCGGCACGCTGGCCTCCCAGTGGGAAGTCATGACGTGGGCGTCCTTCGCGCTGGTGGCGTGGGAACGCACTTCCAAGGCGCGCGATGCGGCCATCAAGTATGTGGTGCTGTGCTGTAGCGCGGCCTACCTCATGATCGTGGGCTTCTTCATGATCGGCGGGAACCATACTCAGTACGGCGAAATCGTCGCCAATCTGGCGGTCCATTCCGACGACGTGCTCAAGTTCGCCCTTGTGTTCACCCTGCTCGGCTTCGCGGCCAAGGCCGGTCTCGTGCCCCTGCACAGCTGGCTGCCAGACGCCCACCCCGCCGCGCCGTCCTCCGTGTCCGCGCCGCTCTCCGGCGTGCTCACCAAGATGGGCGTGTTCGGCGTGGTGACGGTCTACTTCGGGCTCATCGGCTACAAGGAGCTCGCCTCGACCGGGACCTACGGAGGCCTTACCGCCCCCGGCCTGATGGTCACGTTCATGGGCCTGTGCACGATGGCCTACGGCGAATGGATGGCCCTCAGGCAGGAAGACCTCAAGCGTATGCTCGCCTACTCCACGATGGGCCAGGTCGGCGAAATCTTCACCGTCCTCGGCCTCGGCACGTGGCTGGCGGCGGCGGGCGCGCTGTCCCATGTCCTGAACCACGCGATCATGAAGGACTTGCTCTTCCTCTGCGCGGGCGGCCTCATCTTCCGCGTCGGCAGCCGCAAGCTTTCCGATCTCGCTGGCCTCGTCCATGAAATGCCGTGGGCCGTGGGCTGTATGAGCATCGGCATCGTGTCCATCATGGGCCTGCCGCCGTTCAACGGCTTCGTGAGCAAATACCTCATGATCGTGGCCTGCATGGACGCCGGGCAGCCGCTCATCGCGGCGGCGCTCATCGCGGCGAGCCTCGTGGGGGCGATCTACTACATGCGCATCCTGCGCACTATTCTGCTTGACCCCGCCCCGGCGGGGCGCCGCCGCGTGCAGGGCGTCACCACGACCATGCGCGTCCCCATGATCATCCTCGCGGGCCTGTGCGTGATCCTCGGCGTGGCCCCGCAGACGGGCCTGTCGCTCGTCACCCCGGTCATCAACGAGCTTATGCCGCACCTCGGCACCGGCGCGGGCCATATGCTGGCAACCCTGCCGTCGCTCGACGTGGGCTGGCCCGTGTATGTGATCCTGCCCATGATCGGCGCCGTCGTGCCGATCTGGTTCCGCAAGGACCGCGTGAAGGCCGGATGGGGCGCCTCCGCCATCCTGTTCCTGACCACCCTGCACGTGCTCGCGTTCGGGCAGGATCTGGACACGCTGTCCTTCATCATGGCCCTGTTCATCCCCGCCATCGGCACGGTGAACCTCGTGTACGCCGTGGGCTACATGGAGCACAGCCATACGCAGTGGCGCTTCTACGCCTTCTTCCTGCTCATGACGGGCGGACTGCTCGGCGTGGCGGCGAGTTCGGATCTGTTCAGCTTCTTCACCTTCTGGGAAATCATGAGCTCGTGGGCCCTGTATTTCGCCATCGCGCATGAGGGCACGCCCGAAGCGCTGCGGGAAGGTTTCAAGTACTTCCTGTTCAACGTGGCGGGCGCGGGCTTCCTGTTCCTCGGCATCGGGCTCATCGTAGCCTACACCGGCACCGGCGAGTTCGCGGGCGTGGCCAAGGGCTTCGCCTCCCTTTCTCCCGCCGTGGGCACCTCCATCATGATCCTGATGGCCGTCGGCTTCTGTATGAAGGCCGCGCAGGTTTCCCTGCGCATCGACTGGCAGATGCACCCGGCGCTGGCCCCCACGCCCGTGTCCGGCTACATCTCCTCCGTGCTGCTGAAGATCGCTGTCTTCGGCCTCGTGAAGCTGTTCCTCGTCTTCGGGAGCGTATACGCGCAATCCCCGGACACGGCGGGGCTCTTCTCGCAGCAGGCCGTCATGTACGCCACGGCATGGATCGGCGCGTTCACGCTGCTGTACAGCGCCGTGCAGGCCATGCTCCAGAACAGCCTCAAGCTGGTGTTCATCTGGTCTACGGTGAGCCAGATCGGGTACATGGTGCTCGGCGTCGCCGTGGGCACGAGCCTCGGCATGGCGGGCGGCCTCCTGCACATGGCGAACCACGTGTTCTTCAAGGATCTGCTGTTCCTCATGGTCGGCGCGGTCATGCTGCGCACCCACGCGGATACGATCTCCGAGCTGGGCGGCGTGGGCCGCAAGATGCCCGTGACCATGTTCTGCTTCTTCATCGGGTCGCTGGCCGCCGTGGGCGTGCCGCCGACCAACGGCTTCACCTCCAAGTGGATTATCTATCAGGCGCTCATGGCGGAAGGCGAACCGCTCCTCGCGCTGATCTCGCTCATCGGCAGCGTGATCACGCTGGCGTACCTCGCCCGCTTCATGCACGCCGTCTTCCTCGGACAGCCGGGGCGCAACCTCGACCATATCGAAGAGGCCCCGTGGGTCATGCGCGCGCCCATGCTGCTCATGGCCTTCATGGTGATCCTGACCGGCGTGTTCCCCGGCCTGATGCTCGCGCCCCTCAATGCGGCGCTGGCGGAATACGGAATGCCGTCGCTTGACGTGGCCTTCTACGGCCTCGCCACCGGCCCCGGCGCGTGGGACGCCACGGCGGTCGCCGTGCTGATGCTCGTGGCCTTCGGCGGCTGCTGGCTGGCCCTGCGCTTCCTGCTCTCCCGCGTGAAGATCCGCGTCGCGCCCCCGCACGCCTGCGGCCACGACGCCTCCCGGGAAGCCTCGCGCATCCCGCCCGAAGCCATCTACCCGGCGCTGGTCAACCTGTGCACGGGCAACAAGCCCGGCAGCGCCACATGCCCCCTGCCGGAGCTGGCCCTGTCTCTCTGCCGGGCCCTGCGGCAGTCCCTCGGCCGGAACGGCCGCATCAACAAGGAGCGTCCGTCATGCTAGACCTGCTTGTGGGCATTCTCCACCTTGTCGTCTTCCCCGGCGGCCTGTTCGCGCTGGCGCTGGGCCTGTTCCTCAAAGGGTGCGACCGCCGCGTCGAAGCCCGGCTCCAGCGCCGGGTGGGGCCGCCGCTGATCCAGCCCTTCCTCGATCTCGTCAAGCTGAGCACCAAGGAGGTCATCATCCCGACCTCCGCCGTGCGCGGGGCGTTCCTCGCGGCCCCCGTGGTCGCGCTCGGCGGCATCGCCATGTGCGCGGCGTTGCTGCCCGTGCCCGGCGTGACCGACGGCCTGCCCAAGATGGGCGACCTGCTGGTCATCTTCTACCTGTTCCCCATCCCGGCGATGGCGATCATGCTGGCGGGCTCCTCGTCCGGCTCGCCCTACGGCGGCATCGGCTTCTCCCGCGAGATGATCATGATGCTTGCCTATGAGGTTCCGCTGCTTATGATCATGCTGACGGTCGCCATGAAAGTGGGCGGCGGCAGCGGGGCCGAGTTCTCCCTGACCAAGATCATGGACTATCAGGCCGAACACGGCTCGTTCGGGCTCACCCCGGTCATGTGGCCCGCGTTCCTCGCGTGGCTCATGTTCCTGCCCGCCACGCTCGGCGTGCCGCCCTTCGACCAGCCGGAGGCGGAAACCGAAATCCTCGAAGGCCCGCTCCTCGAATACTCGGGTGTGCTGCTGGCCTTCTTCCACATGGCCTCGGCCCTCAAGATGGTCGTGGCGCTGGCGCTCGGGGTGGTGCTGTTCTTCCCCGGCACGATTTCGGACATCCCCGCGGTCAATCTGGTCTGGTTCGTCGTCAAGTGCGCACTGTTCATGCTGTTCACCCTGACCGTGGTGAAGTCCGCCACGGGGCGTCTGCGCATCGAACAGGCTCTGTCCTTTTTCCTCAAGTATCCCGCCGGGCTGGCCCTTTTGAGCCTTATCCTGGTGTGGATTGGCTGCTGACGGGAGGCCGGTCATGAACCTCATCAAGAAACTTTCCACCCGCTCGCCGTGGCTGTTCCGCATCAACGCGGGCTCCTGCAACGGGTGCGACGTGGAACTGGCCACCACGGCCTGCATCTCCCGTTACGACGTGGAGCGCCTCGGCTGCAAATACTGCGGGAGCCCCCGCCACGCGGACATCGTGCTCATCACCGGGCCGCTCACGGCGCGGGTCAAGGACAAGGTCCTGCGCGTCTGGAACGAAATCCCCGAGCCCAAGGTGACCGTGGCCGTGGGCATCTGCCCCATCAGCGGCGGCGTGTTCCGCGAAGGCTATTCCATCGAAGGCCCGGTGGACCGCTACCTGCCCATCGACGTCAACGTGCCCGGCTGTCCGCCGCGCCCGCAGGCGATCATGGAAGGCGTGCTCGAAGCCGTCGCCATCTGGCGGGAAAGGATGGAGGGCTGATATGGAATTCCTCAAAATCCTTTGGGACAACCTCAAGAAGGGCCCGGTGACCGACGCCTTCCCCTTCGGAGAGACGTACACCCCGGACCGCCTGCGCGGGCGGGTCGAAATCGACCCGGTGCTGTGCGTGGGCTGCGGCACGTGCGTCCACGTCTGCGCCGCCGGAGCCATCAACATCTCGAAATTCGAGGACGGCAGCGGCTTCGAGATCACGGTGTGGCGCAATTCCTGCTGCCTGTGCGCCCAGTGCCGCCATTACTGCCCGACCAAGGCCGTCACCCTCACCAACGACTGGCACAGCGCCCACCGGGCCACGGAAAAATATACCCAGATCACCCGCGCCAAGGTCAAATACGACTACTGTGCCGTGTGCGGGGCCAAAATGCGCGTTCTGCCGCAGGAAGTGCTCAACCGCATCTACGCCAAGCATTCCGAAGTCGACGTGGACGTGATCTCGCACCTCTGCCCGAACTGCCGCCGCATCGACGTGGCGGTCGAGGAAGACCGCGCCTGTCATATCGACCAGCTCGAAAAGATGGCAGCCCGCGAGGAAGTCTGTCTCGTTCCGCCGAGAAAGGCCGAAAAGGCCTCGGCGGACAAGGAAAACACAAAGGAAGCTCCCGCTCAGGCGGCCTCTGCCCCGAAAACAGCCGCACCCTCGCGGGAAGCTACGGCACAGCCCAGGTCCGACCCTGCGGCTTCCAAGGCGGCGCCGAGCGCCCAGACGCCTCCGGCTGAACAGGCCGCTTCCGCAGCAGCCGAAACGCGGCCCGATACGCCTTCCGGCACGGAAAGCGCCGCTGAAAAACCGTCTCCGGCGGCGGGCAACACCGCCGACTGAGCCGACGTACCGCTATGACGCAAGGAGAAACTTGCATGAATACGACATGGTCAAGCCGTTCCATCAATCCCGAGCTCGTCAAGGGGCTGGTGGAGCTGGCTTCCGAAGAACGGCATAACTGGGACAGCTGGGGCAACGGCTTCGAGTGGGTGACGCTCATGAATGCCGGCCAGCTCCCCGCCGCTGCCGCCCTGCTTGCCAAACACGAGGCGCGCCTGTGCACGGTCACCGCGCTGAACAAGCAGCTCGCCGAGCCCGTCACCACGCTGGCCTATCACTTCGACGTGCACGGCTACACGGTGACGGTGACGGTCCCGCTGGACCCCGCCGAGAACAGCGTGCCCACCATCACCCCGTGGTTCCGCAATGCCGACTGGAACGAACGCGAATTCGCGGAGCTGTTCGACGTGCACGTCGACGGCAACACCAACCCCAAGCGCCTCTTCCTCGATCCGGAAATCGACGAGGGCATCCTCAACGAGGTCATCCCGCTGACCATCATGATGAACGGGGCCTGCACCAAGGATATGTGGGAGCGCATCATGGAAGTGAACGCCGAGCCCGGCGAGGAAGTGGAAAAGGGGGTGCACGAATGAGCCAGACCAGCAGTTTTTCCCTGCCCATCGGCCCGGTGCACGTCGCCCTTGAGGAGCCGGTCTACTTCCATCTCGACGTCGACGGCGAAACGGTCCGCAAGGTGGAGATCACCTCCGGGCACGTCCATCGCGGCATGGAAGGCATGGCGACGCAGCGCAACTTCTTCAAGAACACGACGCTGACCGAACGCGTCTGCTCGCTCTGCTCCAACAGCCACTCGCTGACCTACTGCATGGCGGTCGAAAACGTGCTCGGCATGACCCCGCCGCCCCGCGCCCAGTACCTGCGCGTGCTGGCGGAGGAAACCAAGCGCGTGGCCTCGCACCTGTTCAACATCGCCATTTTCGCGCACAACGTGGGCTTCAAGTCCCTGTTCCTGCACATCATGGAAGTGCGCGAGAACATGCAGGACGTGAAGGAGACCATCTACGGCAACCGCATGAACCTTTCCGCGAACTGTATCGGCGGCGTGAAGTTCGACATGGACGACAGCCTGACCATGTACATGCTGGAACGGCTCGACACCGTCGAAGAAGCGGTCAAGCGCGTGGAAAAGGTGTTCCGTACCGATCCCCTGATCGCCAAGCGTTCGCGCGGCGTGGGCGTCCTGTCCCGCGAGGATGCGTGGGCGCTCGGCGTGGTCGGCCCCGTGGCGCGCGGCTCGGGCCTCGACATCGACGTGCGCAAGAACACGCCCTATCTCGTCTATCCCGATCTCTACTTTGACATCGTCAAAGAACAGGACGGCGACGTCTGGTCACGCGCGATGGTGCGCGTGCGCGAGGTGTTCGAGTCCATCCGCCTGCTCCGCCAGTGTCTCGACAAGCTCCCCGACGGCCCGTTGGCCGTGCACATGGAGCGTATCCCGGAAAGCGAATCCGTCGCCCGCTCGGAGGCCCCGCGCGGCGAGCTTATCTATTACCTGCAGACCAACGGGACCGACACCCCCGCCCGCCTCAAGTGGCGCGTGCCGTCCTACATGAACTGGGAGGCCCTCACCGTCATGATGAAGGACTGCCAGCTCGCCGACATCCCCGTCATCGCCACGGTCGTTCGCTGCGACGACGATGCCCACGCCAAGGTGCGCGCCGGCGCCAAGATTCTCAACATCGCCGCCGGCAAGAACACGCCCCAGGTCCTACGCGAGCTGCGCGAGCACTATCCCAACCTGCCGCTTATCGCGCCGGGCGGCAAGACGCCCGAGAGCATCCGTGAGACCATCGCCGCCGGCGCCAACGCCATCATCTGGACGCCGCCTTCGGCCCAGCAGCTACAGACCGACATGATGCAGCGTTATCGCAAGATGAAGGAAGACGCCACACCTGTCATCTCGCGCGACGATGTGCCCATTATCGACCAGGTCGCCGCCGCCGAGGTCAGCCAGGTCGAGAACATGAATCCCGACGTGCCGATTCCCGACGAAGTCATCGAGCGCGTCGCTTCGATCCACGAGCGCGTCGAGGAGCATCGCGCCAACCGCGGCCTTAAGCCATCACTGCACGGCTTCTTCTTCCGCGGAAAGAAACGTTAGCCGCAACAGCAAGGCCCGCCCCACAAACGTGAGGCGGGCCGTTTTCGTTTGAGCAATCACGCAGCGACGTGATGAGCCAAGTTAATCCACGCGCTTGTCGCCCATAAAGAAGAGCGCCACCGTACCAGGTCCGGTATGCGAGCCAATCAGAGTACCGATGTCATTGATCTCAATCTTGCCTTTAAGCTGCGGAACCTGTTCCTCAATCAGCGCCGCAACTGCCTCGGCATCCTCGCGGCACGCCGAGTGCGACATGATGCACTTACCCGAATAATCCACACCGTCCTGCACGTGTGCCATCATGGTCTTGGCCATCTCGGAAATCGCGCGCTTCTTAGTGCGAATCTTCTCACGTGGCGACAGCTTGCCGTCGCAATCGACCGTCATAAGCGGGCAAATCTTAAGCGCCGTGCCGATGATCGCACTCGCAGCCGAAATGCGACCGCCTCGTAGGTAGCTCGACAGATCGGTCGAGAAGAACCAGTGGTGAAGGTTGAGTTTATGCTCCTCAATCCAAGCGGCCGTCTCGTCGAGCGAAGCGCCGCTATCGCGAACGTCGGCGGCACATTCCGCCAGCAGGCCAAAGCCCGAAGACGCCGCCAGCGAATCGATGACGCGCACTTTGCCGCCCTGGGGATAGCGATCCGCAAGCATCTGCGCCGCAACGCAGGCCGATCCATACGTGCCCGAAATACCCGACGACAACGTCAGGTGCAGCACGTCTTTACCCTCGGCAACGAACGGCTCCCAGAACTCCTCGTACTCA
>ENA-ORVC01002326-ORVC01002326.1-human-gut-metagenome-genome-assembly--contig:-NODE-2326-length-13059-cov-3.303676_pt1 | contig 13059 bp, 8 predicted proteins | sample MGYA00242092_ERZ509234 | MGnify/ENA primary metagenome ERZ509234 (study PRJEB26280, sample SAMEA2338800) | human gut metagenome | biome: human gut; feature: human-associated habitat; material: faeces... | reverse complement strand
CAAACTTGGTTTTAACACCAACAAGCAAGACGTGAGACAGAAATAAGAGGGAATCCCGGTGTGCGGAAGTGGTCTACTGGCCACCTCCACCACCGGTGTTTCCGCCTCCTCCGCCTTTGACATCGTTATTGTTAATGCTTCGGGCTGCTTTCTTCACACTCGCCTTCAGCTCCCCGAACCGGTAACTGATACTAAATCCATAATACCGGTTCGGATATTTGTTCGAACTTCTCGACATAAAGTTTTGCCCTTCAGTATGACTGTTGTACGTTCTGTATTTCTCCACAAAATTGTTACAATAGATATTCAGTGACAGGCGCTCTTCTTTCAGGAAAGAACGACTCAACCCCAGGCCATAGTAATTGTAGCCCGAGCCTTTTCCTTGCAAACTAATATAAGGTGTGCTTCCTCCGCCATTCAGGCTCAAGCGTATTTTCCAAGGTAACGTATGCTGTATTCCGCCATAAACGGAACCGTTCCACCCATAATTATGCAAATTCTGTGAAGGACTTCGCAAATCCCTGTAAATTCCACGCCCGTTAATATAGATCCGCGTTTTGGGAGAAGCATTCCAGTTCACATAAAAGCTCAAACCGGTTTCCCTACTCTTCCCGATATTATCATAAGTACTGTACAGAGCACCTTGAGGAGCTTTATGATCTCCATCAAAGATTTCTCCATTCGGATCGGTAACCAAATGGCTGACCCTTTCGATACCATTATTATTGAAAGAATGGCGCAACGAAAGGTTGACATTGAATTTCGCCGTGAAATTGCTATAAGACAAATCGAACGAATGGCTTTTCTCACTCTTCAGATTCGGATTCCCCTGGCTGATAAACATCGGATTCTGATTATCGAAATAAGGATTCAAATTCCAGATTCCTGGACGCCAGATGCGCATATTATATCCACCACGCAAATTCTGCGTCTTTCCAAGCTTGATACCTAACGAAACGGAAGGTACCAGATCGCTGAAATTCGCATTGAAATCCTCTCCCGGACCTACAATATACTTTACCCGCTGCACAGTTTGTTCATAGCGAAATCCCGGTTTGAATGTAAGCCCCTTATATTTCAGTGTATATCCGGCATAAGCCGAAATAATATGGTTCAGATGCCGATACTCGCTACTACGGTCATCAGTATATACATAATCCCCACTTCCTCCTTCGGCCTCATAAAACTTGTTATCACTGGAATTACGACGGAAAATATACTTGGCACCCGTTTCAATCGTGTGCAATTTTCCAATCGGAGTCGTGAAGTCCACCTGGAAAGTCTGTTCCATCGTATTCGTTTTACCATCCGAATGGAAGTTCTTCAACAACAGATTATCTATGATATCCTGCCTGTCTGCTTCCGGTTCAATATTCAAGTAGGTATTATATGAATCATTTGTTTGAGGCTGTGAGTTTATTTTATAAGAGAAGGTAATCATTCGCTCCTTGTTCTTTTTTGAAGTACGCTGGTAATCCACATTACCATTGATAGAGTACCAGGAACCTTTTCCATGATTATCCGTATTATACCGATAGGCAAAACTCTGATGGTCGGATCCATACATGATGGTACTTCCGTCGCTATTGTTCTTGCTACTGCCGCCATACATTCCAAAAGCCATAGTCAGCAATCGTAACGTGTCGATCTCGTAACTGGCCTCCAAATTACCATATTGAAAATTTCCTTTCGACTTGGAACTGCTTTCCGATTCCAGATACTTCTCATCGACCGACTCATAATTTTCCCGGTAACTGTCGGAATAGCTACGCGGACTGTTGTTATAATTATAGTTGTAATTGGCGGAGAGGGTCAGTTTTCCTTGTTTTATCATGGCATAGCTACCCGCACCCACCCCGTTATTATTGGCATTTCCTCTAAAAGTAGCCGTATATCCTTCAAATCCGCTACCCACCGTAACAATATTCAGAATACCTCCGATCCCCTCCGCATCATATTTAGCGCCCGGTGAAGTAATGACCTCAATATACTTGATTGTATTTGCCGGCATACTTTTCAACACCTCTTTCGGATTGTTGCTCATCATATTGTTAGGTTTCCCATTCACGTGTATCTTGAAACTGCTGCTACCGTTTACCTGCACATTATCCTCTCCGTCCACCGTTACCAGAGGAACTTTCCGAAGCATTTCCAATATACTGTTCGATTTTGAATCCGGATCATCTTCAATGTTGTATTCAATCTTATCCACATCCACTTTAACCAAAGGCTTTTGTGCGACGATTTCCACACCTTTCAGCACATTGTTAGCCTCCGAAGAGTATAAAGTCCCCAAGTCAACCACTCTCACCGATGGTTTTAAAGCAAATTCTTTCACGATAGGAGATTTGCCAATAGAGGAAATCGTAATAACATACTCCCCCGAAGCCACATTCAGTTTTTCCTGAAAGTGTCCGTTAGCTCCGGTCACCGCCATTTTCACGGCCTTATTCGGGGCACTCTTCTTTGTAATCCTGATTGTTGCATACGGTTCTCCTTCCTGAGTTAAGGAATCTAATAGTATCCCTTTAACAGTAAAAGAAAGAGGAGCGGATTTCTGTGCCCATCCCACCGCAGATGTAACGAACATGAATAGTAATAGTAGCAATAGTCTGTGTTTCATGACTAGAATTATTTAGTTTTTTATTAATCTTCCATAGCTCTCCATTCTCCGATTGTCCTTGTTGCACTATCAAAATTAACTCCTACCTTCATCACTTTCCTGTGATCCGATTGATATGGGATAGCATACCCTTTACTGTTTATTTGTTTTAAAGCCTCTTCCGGAGTACCGTCCACCTTGAATTCAAAAACATAAATAGCATCTTGCATCTTTAATTCCGTCTTATCTACATAAACGTTATTATTATTGCGTAACTGTTCAAAGTTTTGTATTCCTATCGGATATATTCTGAAAGTATTATCCATGCCTGTCTTTATTAAAGTGAATCACAGGCAAATATAGGTATTTACAGACAGACCGCAAACAGTAGATAAAAAATAAATGCACAGATTCGAAATAACATCAAGTTATTCAAATCAATGCATTTATATTGCAATATACGACAATAAAATTAACGTATCTCTTTCAAAAAATAAATCAATACGGGGAAATGATCACTATATCCATTAATAAAAGTATTACTGGAGAATGTGCGCCACGGATATCCTTTACGTTTTCCCTCCTGTGTCGTCAAGAAATCACGATTAAATATTTCCGCTTTCCAAAACTTCAAAGTTGAACGGTCTTTACCTAAAAGATTACCTGAAATAATCAGCTGGTCAAACAAATTCCATTTATCCTGATAACACAAAGAACCGATACCACGGTCGAACAAAGGCCACGTAGCATTAAAATAACCGTCAGGCTTCGTATCTGCGGCCTTTCTACAAGCTTTTAAAACTTCCTTCGTGCTTTTATTATTCGGATCATCATTCAAGTCCCCTACAATCAACACTTTCGCATTCGGATCAGCAGCATGAATAGAGTCTGCAATGTGTTTAGTTATAGCAGCAGCAGCTTCTCTATAGATTGAAGAACGATCACCACCATAACGGGAAGGCCAATGGTTAACAATCATATGAAACGATTCACCCGCCAATAGCCCGCTCACCAGCAACTGATCACGTGAACGGAAATTCGGTTGTGAAGGCATCACAAAAGGATATGCTTTCGATGAAAGCAAAGTAAACAATTTGGGGTTATAAAGACATCCCACATCAATTCCACGACGGTCCGGTGAATCGTAATGCACAATTTCATATCCCATAGAAGCTAATGGTTCCGTCTTCACCAAATCTTCCAACACCCGACGATTCTCTATTTCGGAAACACCAAGAATAGCCGGTCCACCCGGACATTTCTCACGGGCTAACTTAGCTATGACTTTCGCCATATTCTTCAGTTTCTGCTGATATTTCTCCGGCGTCCAAGCGTAAGGACCATCCGGCAGAAACTCATCATCGCCCGGATTATTGGGGTCGTCTTCCGTATCGAACAGATTCTCCAGATTATAGAAACCTGCCGCATAGACTCCCAAACGTGTTTGCCCCATCAGTCCGACGGACAGGGCAAACAGTAGCATATTCAATAATACAAGTCTTCTCATTATCTATTACGATTATTTGGTCGGTTCCGGCTTTATAACCTCACCGCCTCCTTCACCAGAACCGGGGGCGATTAGCTTCACATCATACAGACGTATACCTTTTACATTGGTAGCACCGGCACAACTGAATGTCAATGTAGCAGTTCCTGATACAGCAATATCGTCTATACGTATCTCTTCGACCACATACGGATTTTTGGTACCAGTCAGTTCTTTATCAGGAACAGGCAAATCCGTATTGTTGCATTTCACACTCAATGTATTGATATTCTGTTTATCTTCAGGCTGATATACATTAACTCCCATCTTGTAAATCAATGATACTTTAGCAGCACCTTTCAGATCTATATTTTCAATAGAGAGTGAATAATCACCTCCATAAAACCATACATTACCGTCACCGCTTTGCGTACGAGGCGACAAAAGATCAAGATCACCACTAAACATGGAAGAAGGATTATCGAATGTATTGGAAGGACTAGCATCCCACCATTCAGTTATTGATGATGCCCATCTATCCTTACCGTCTACGCTAATCTTATCAGGCGCTTTAAACGTTTCGCTAAACAATACCGTTTCACCGCCTTCATTTCCATCATCTCCTTCTCCCGGTTCAACTCCATCGAAGCCGAAAACATCCGAACGGGAAGGAATCATCAGCTGCCAAGTTCCTTTGAAACGTCCGAGAATACCTACTACAGTTCCCGTTCCTACCGGCAACGTTTCTGCGGCAAAGGAAGCATAACTGCTCGTTCTCACCATAATCACATTTCCATGCGCATCTTTCAGGTTTTCCTCTCCGTACTCTTTCGTCTCCACTTTGGCAAATGTATTCTTTCCGCCATTTTCGAAATGTACTCCTTCCATTTGCACCAAACGGTAAGTCATTTTAGTTACGTTAAGGTTTACCGTACTCATGTCTGTAATCACTTCCGGCTTCACGTTGTCCACATACGGCCATCCGTTCTTTTGGACACGCGCCTGAAATTCAGTAAACGGCAGACGATAGGTCGTGCCCCCGTCAGGCCATCCCAACTGCTGTTCATCCCCATATACAGACACACACATACCTTTCAGATTCACAAAAACCTCTTGCCCGCGACGGTAGAAATTAGAAACGTTATTCTCGTCCACCTGTATCGGCATTGCTCCGGTTTCATCCTGCACGATTACCTGCTTGTAGATATTGCCCGATTCATCGTTTCCTGTGACGTATGCTTTCAATACCCAATCATTGGTGATTTCTATAGGCGTTTCTTGCGTAGCATTCTTACAGTTTTCTTTCAAATCCGCAATCGTTATATTCGCACTGGGTCCTTCATATACAGGTTCATTCAACGGAGGAGCATCATAATCACGTTCACAGCCGGTCAACACAGCGGCAGCCAGCACTAAAAAGGAGAATATTTTCTGAGTTACTTTCATATCTGTTTCAATTTTAATCGTTATAATATTCGTTCCGTTCTCTGTTTAGAAGCGGTAACTGATGTTCGCAAAGCAGTTGATACCCTGCATATAATAATACTTGTTAGGGAACAACGCCGGATTAACCAACGCTCCGTCTGAAGCAAACACACGTGCCTGTTCATAACCACCTGTACGAATGTCCCGCTTATTGAGCACATTATTGACCGAAAGGTTGAAATTAATGGATTGACGGTTGCGCAGGTAGAAAATCTTACCTACCGAAAGGTCGAGCGTACAAGCACTTCCGATACGTTCTTGTGTAGTCATGGCATAATAGGTATCCATCGTTTCCGGAAGCGTCGGGTCTACCGTATTGTAAATCCCCTCCATGCGGCGGGCAGGAGCCACGTCGATATAATTGCGTCCGAAAGCATTCAGGTTGGCACCCAAGAACCAATAATCAATGAAGTAACGTACCCCGAAAGTTCCCGCAAACTGCGGTGTTCCGGACACATACAAATTTTTCATATATACTTTTGAAGTCTTGTCACCTTGTGTAGCTTCATAATTTTCCACTGCCATCGGATTATTGCTATAATAATATTCCGAGATGGTACCGGCAAGGTCGAAACTCCAATGGTTGTCCAACTTATAAGTCGTTCCCAATTCAATACCACGATGTATCCGGTTCACACCATAGAGCACATGATTAAAGAAGTTGGTTCCGTTGAAGTAACTGCTACGCTCCATCTGATCGTAGAAATTAGTCTGATAAAGCGAAACACGTCCCGTGAAGGAGGGCAATGAAAAAATATAATTCACATCGGCAGAGAATACTCTTCCACTCTCCAGCTTCTGTCCGTTCTCTACATCCTCAGGAGTCATATCCGAAATACGGGGTGACAGATAAGCGTTGTTAGGCAACGGAGCTTCAGTACCGTAACTGACATTGGCTGTCAGGAAATGACGGCCATTGAATTTATAAGTCAATCCTGCTTTCAATGCCATATCCACAAACGAATGTGTCCGCCCTTTTCCGTAAGAATTCTCCGGATAACGTCCATTCTTCATTTTACCGTCCCGATAGAACTGAACATAATCGAACTTTGCTCCATAATAGAAGTCCATCTTAGCATATCTATGCTGATTGGTGACCCATGCACCGGCTTTCATGATATTCAGATTGAAGTTATATCCGAACACACCGCCTTCATATACTTTACGGTCGGGACGGTTCAAGTCATTCTGTTTGCTGTTGAGGTCATCGTGTATATCACGTTCGGCATACTTGTCATAATCCATCACGTAGGATGCGCCCAGCAGGTCATCCACTGTTTTGAACTGCCGCGACTGTGTGTATCGGAATTCCGCCCCTGCCGTCAACCAGCTATGGTCGCCCAATTTGGTGTTAAAAGTAGAGTTCAAAGTAGTTTCCAACAAATCACTACGTCGTTCTTCCACCATATATTGCGCTTTTCCATCCGCCTGCATAGCGTTGGCAAGATACATATTGTCCCAATTAATTTGCGTAACGCTCGTATCGTTGCGTCTCCACAATAATTCTGTAGCTTCGGCAACTTCGGGTGAGACATTGATGTCAATGGCAAATGGCAACTTGCGATAATAGTCCGGACGCGGGTCCGACGCATTGTACCAGTTCAATGCTGTATTGCCATAGCGTCCGTAATGCATTCCCACTCCTGTAACCAATGACGATTCGTCGTCAATCTTCCACGTATGTGAAAGAATCAATGTAGGGTCGAAAGCCAGAACGACTTTCGCATTTCTTTTTTTCCCGTTCTGATATCCCCAGTTCGGGTTGTATTGATAATTGTCTAGCAATTCACACGCCTGCTGATAAGTGGCGCTCTGCTGTCCACGCTGCACAGGAGAACCGAAAGTGACGATAGAGAGACTGTGTTCTCCCCCTTTCCATTGCTTTTCGGCCGACAGCGCATAAGAGAAATTACGATAGAAAGTACCGTCTACTGCACCTTCGTGCGAGTAACGACCACCTAACGATGCGGCAAAAGCCCATCCATTGTCAAGCAATCCTGTGGAATAAGTCACCATTCCGCGCAAATAGTAATTGCGGTTGGCGTAAGAAAGCGTAGCCTTCGTTCCCGGAGAGATGGCAGAAGCCCGCATATTGATATTTTCCGCACCACCGATAGATCCGTAGGTGAAAGCGGAAGGTCTGTTGTAATTGACCACATCCCCATTCCGGGTCATGTCGTTCAATGCACCGATAGAAGAATAGTTGAAAACGCCCCTCAACTGGTCATTGAAATTCACGCCATTTATATATCTTTGTTCATAGATGTTTTCATATCCTCTGACACGAAAACGCATGGGAGATAACTGATAAGAAGTTTTATTCAAATAAACATCGTTAGAAAGTATGACTTTCGAACTAATCTCTTGTGAACTACTCTCTACGTCGTCATCCACTGCTGCTTCATCCAGCACACCAATTAATGAAAGATTATCAGTAACAGTCAGTTCCACAACCTTAACTTCACCAAGATCTGTTACCATACCTTCAGTCACCTCCACCAATATATTTTTGGGGTTGATGCCTACGGAGTTAAAAACAAGTACATCCTTTCCCGGAGATACTTTGTCGAAAAAGAAAGTTCCTTTTACATCGGTTCGCGTCTGTCGACCCTCTCCGTTCAAAGTGACAATCACTCCAGGAACAGGACGATTACTTTCCGCACCAATCACACAACCTTTTATCCCCGTACCCGATTGCTGAGCCAAGAGAAAGGAAGGAAAAAGGAATGCTAGTAAAAGCACTAAATTTTGTTTCATAATTATCAGTTATTCGTTGTTTCTTTAAGAGAAGAATACGCGAACCGCTGCAACAGCAGTTCGCGTGTTCTTTGATTATAGCAGAAATATTCCGTACATATAAACACAGAATTTATTTTGTTGTACCTACAACTTTCAATTTAGCAATGCGGAAACTTGCTGTAGAATTATCATTTGATATTTTAAGCCAAGTCATTCCATCTTGTAAAGTCAACGCTACCGGATGATAGTTAGGCGATTTTTCAACTGTAGCAGAAGGAACTGTTACAGTTCCTTTATCTGTCTCCACAGCAATCAGATCTTGGTTATCAGTACTGTTTTCACCGGCAATTTCAAAAGTAAATTTCAAGTTCGTATAATTTGAGGTATCAAATCCTGATACTTGAAAATAGCATGAAGGCTTAGTCTTAGGGAACCATATATTAGCTATATCATCGACACTTCTAATACTTGTACTGTATGAGCTAAGAGTCATATTATGTGTATCCGTATATCCAGTATATGCATCCGCATAAGGCCAATTATTACCAACCTTTGCCGGTGTACCTAATGTCTCTTCATACAAAATAACTTCTTCACCTGGAGTCGGCTCCGGTTCCGGATCGGGATCTACTGTTCCACCACCTTCGCCTGCATCAGCTACCACTTTCACATTCTGAATCTGCCAAGTAGCAGAGAAATCACCATTACAAACGTACTTAAAGGCAAACTTCATAGATTTACCTGCATACTTAGAAAGATCAATATCGCCTGAAGATACATAAACATAATCAGTACCAGCTCCATAAGTAGGAATAGCGATCTGTTCCCATTGCTCTGTTGCCACTTCTGTTGCCCATAAAGTCATTACCGTTTGACGAGCAGCCAAATCAACTTTGCTATTATTGTCACAATGCATGAAAGTCAATGTAGCTTTAGTAGCTTTACTTAAATCAACGTTTGGCGAAACCAACCAACTTTCACAAGCATTAGCTGTGTTATTATAATAACCGGAAGCTTTCATATATCCTACACTTTCAAATACTTTATGTGCCCACACAAAATTCATTCCACCTAAATCCTTATTGTCAATAGTAAATGCACCCTGTCCCGCATTAAAAGATTCATCCAATACAACTACTTCCGAAGGTTCCGGTACATCTGTCCCATCACCAAAATCCACATCAATATCACCACCCGGTACTGTAATCCAATCTTCAATGGTAGCAGCATCCATCACAATTACCGGCTGTCCGTTACTATCGCTTAATTTTACATTATGAGTATATTTACGACCTGTAAGCAATTCTTTTTGTGGATAATCAGCGGTAAATGTCTTACCATTCAAGTTGAACACCACTTTTACATCAGCCAATGCAGCAGCCGGCAAAACAATGGTTTTAGCAGTAGCGGCAGTTTCATCTACAACAGCAGCAATTTTAGCAGCAGCTCCTACATTGCTCAATGCGCCATTAGCCAAAGCAAAATCGGCAGTTGTATTCATCCCCTCAAAGGTTACAGTCAGCCCATTCAACGAAGGCACAGTAGCGTCTTTAGTGATATTGAATACAATCTGGCTCAACTGATGCGCAAATTGCAACTGCGGTTTGTTTGCAGTTCCTTTTGCAAATCCTGTTGCATTGTTAGAATAGAGCAAGTCGATATTCTCCGGCTTGCTTTGGTCTGCGACATTAACTTTATATACATTACCCGTCAACGAAGCTGTATATGGATAATAAGCAATAAAATCTACAGAACTTCCGTCTGTTGGATAGTACAAAGCATTATCCGCATCGGCAGCAGAAACATTTCCATTTGCGTCTGTAGCGTGTTGCTTATTAACAGCAATAGCAGAGGCTAAATCACCACTGGTTGCTTTCATAAAAACACCAATCTTATCACCGGCAGTCCATTTCGAATCAACAGCTCTGGTATTAATACCCTTGATAGAAGAAGTAAAGCTTATAGGCTGACTTCCATCGTTCCATTCACTCTTGTCGTCATTGTCCACACATGCGGTGAATGCTAATCCTGACAACACGGTTGCAAAGAATAATTTCTCTAGTTTCATAATCATTAGTGATTAGTTAAAAATATATTGAAGACTTATCTATCTCCATTTTGATTTGTCACATTGCCGCTTGATGTCAGCGCTTAAAGTCGGGAAGAATGTGAATCCGGTTATTTTCTCTAAATCTTCTACTGAACACGCATAATCCATATAGTCCCTCCCTGCAATCGCATCATCATTGGGTATTTTAAACGCAATTGTATAAAAAGTAGAGCCTAATTCCCTAGCCACAGCCTTATAATAATATTTGGGAACAACAACCTTACCATTCTTACAATCAACTTCGTATTTTACAACATCATTCTCAGATTCTTTTGCCATCGCACCTGTCACCACAAATACTGTATCAACAGAACTGTTCCAACGACGCACAGCGTCTTCCAAACGCGCCCAAATTTGACCATTCATATTTGCTTTCTGCGGAGTCGCGTTGGTGTAATAGAAAGTAGTAGCATTCATTGCTCCATTTCCCGTCCTGTCCTTACTTGGGATTTGATGTCCTCTGTTGTATCCCCTCTTAAACATATCACCGGCTTTATTAAAATTAGCTTGTAAACTTCCATCAAGTTCTGGGTCTTCAATCCAATCATCTTGTCTTTGAAAGCTTCCAACACATCCTTCATATATAGGATAAGCAACCCAATAAGCCATTTTTAAATTCGTATCGTATAAAAGGCTATAGTTACGATATTTTTTATTATCCGGCATATAGTGATTGATATATTTTATATTGCTTTTTTCCAACATATTCTTTGTTATCACCGGAGTCTCTCTCCACTTCGCATATTTACCCTCTTCCGGATCCACCTGTGAACCGCCATTCTTTATATTAACCGAGAAAATATGTTTGGCACCTTGCTCTAAAGAAGTGATAGAGGCCGGTAAAGTAATCTCTTTCGTCTTTCCATTCAAAGTCAGAGTAAGTTTTATGCCATTTATCGTATTTGCCGGTAATAGAATAGCTTCTGCGGCATTTCCCACACGACGCATAGTGACCGTTGCAATCGATTTTTCATCTACAGTCAACGAGCCATCTACAAGATTGAAATTCGCTTTTGTCTTTACTCCGGAAATGGTAACGGAAAGATTACTGAAATCCGTATTATCAGAACTACTCAGATTAAGCACCAATTGAGAAAGCTGATGATAGAACTGCAAATTACCCGTTGTAGAAGTCGCTGTACGGTTTGTCAGATTATCAGCATAAAGTAAATCAATTTCTTCCGGTTTACTCTGATTGGTAACATCTACCTTATATATATAGTTATCTAATGTCGACTGATACGGATAATAAGCTATGAAATCAACTGCGCTTCCGTCCGACGGATATTCTATCGCTTTCCCGTCCGACAGGAAATTGCCATTACCCTGTTTCGTTATGAAAGGAACATTATCTCCTTCACCAACAATGGTACCGGCTCCTAGCGTTCCTCCGGCCTGTTTCATAAATACTCCAATTCTATCATTGGCAGCCCATGAACTTCCCGTAGCTCTAGTAACGGCATCTCCTTCCACAACAGAAGTAAACTGCACCGCCGTCTGTTTCTCATCATCCACTACCTGTTGAGCCGTTTTATCACACGCTCCCAATACTAGCAGCAGAAATACACTCCACAAAAGATTTTTCTTCTTCATCTGTTTTAATTTAAGTCGTCTATTTGGATTGGCAAAATAAAAGATTAGCAATTACATTCTCATTACAAAACAAATACAAGAACAAAACATTTAATCCTACTTTCCCTCTCTATTAGTTTATTTTTTATTCTCTTTTAAAAAACAAATGTAAATACATTTTTTTGAAAAACAACCAAATTTTTAAAAAAATATCCAATAAAGAACTATAATTAATCAGCTCGTCGAAACTAGTTCTATCACTCATTATCAACAGTATATTCAATAAGTGCTTTGAAGATTTTGCATTTTAATGTTTATACGGTCAGAAACTAATAAATTGTTACGATTTTCACCATATTTACGACACTGCAGAAATGATACATTCAACCATTTTCCCGATTCATGACTGCATGACTTTGATCCTTTTCACCACAGAGAACGCAGAGGTTTACTATTTTTTTATTCACTATAGAGTGACACGGAGGCGCACGTAATTTATAGTTGTATTTATCGTTCCGTTTTTACCTGCGGAAAGAAGAGAGAAAACCTCTGTGTCCTCTACATTCTCTGTAGTGAAATTCATAGTTACAGGGAGTAGTCTGACACAGTACTATTTTTAGAGCCTGTTTAAATTTTCTTCAATAATAATTTTATCGTTGATATTTTGACCATTTCTTCTGCCGCATCGAATGTCAGCTCATAGTTTCGGCAGAGCCTCCTGTCATTTTCCATCCATGAAAATGTTCTTTCCACAATCCATCTTTTGTGAATAGGTCTGAATCCCTGTTCTTTGTATGCGCTAATAACCACCTGAATTACATAACCGAATTTATTCTTGACGTTCTCAATAAGCTCTCCCCCATATCCTCCGTCTGCCAATATGACTTTTATTCCCGAACAAAGCTCTTTCAACACCCTCATTAGCAGATAAGCAGCCTTACTGTCATGAATATTGGCTACTGTAACCATCACTGCAATAAGGAAGCCATTTTTGTCTACAACGATATGGCGTTTGACGCCTTTCACTTTTTTATTGCCGTCAACTCCGCTCTACCCGGTACTATT
>ENA-ORVC01002308-ORVC01002308.1-human-gut-metagenome-genome-assembly--contig:-NODE-2308-length-13152-cov-2.595022_pt1 | contig 13152 bp, 4 predicted proteins | sample MGYA00242092_ERZ509234 | MGnify/ENA primary metagenome ERZ509234 (study PRJEB26280, sample SAMEA2338800) | human gut metagenome | biome: human gut; feature: human-associated habitat; material: faeces... | reverse complement strand
CTCCGGGCGCTACTCGCCGTTGGACACGCCCGACTGTCCCTCGACGCCGTTAAACCCAAACAGCATATCGAGCGCATCCGCATCGGCGGGCGCTTCGTGGAACGGACCCTGACCCGCAGTGAAAAGATCGAGGACAACGATCTGCCGGTCATCGCTGAGAAGTACCGCGAATTTCTCAAGGAGCAGAACGGATGAGCGATCAAGACGACATCATTGAAGCCCCGCAGGATGCTGCCGAAGAGAGCGGCCCGGATAACTTTTTCATCGACATCCTGACCGGCAACAAGGAGAGCGCCTCGGCCAAGAAGCTGCTGGTGCAGAAGGTGTTGCGCCAGCTCATCGAGAGCTACGGGTTCGACCGGAACGACCTGGAGGTCAACTACAACCCCCAGATCGCTGGCCAGGGGCGCAAGCGCATCGACATCGCGATTTTCCGTCCCGATGCCGAGCACAACAACGACAACCTGCAGCGGATCATCGTCTGCAAGACTCAGAAGAAGCGCGACAAGCTCCGTTCCATTGCCGAGGCCGACGCCGACCTGCGCGAGCTCAAGGAGCTGCTGGAACTGATCCCCGGCGCGACGCTGGGCATGTGGACCAACGGCCAGGAGGAGTTTCTTTTCCAGGTCGAGCGCACCCGTTTCGAGGTTCGAGCCAAACCCCTGGGCGTCTGGCCGGTGCCGGGCGAACGAACCACCGATCTCGACCGCACCGGCGGTGTCATTCAGGTCAGCGCCGAGGCGGAAGACCTGGAAGACGCCCTGATGCGCTGCCGTCAGTATCTGAACCGCAACCTGGGGCTCGATCACAAGGATTCCTTCAAGCAGTTGGCCGTGCTGATGCTGGCCAAGATCCACGACGAGACACTGCCCACCGGCGAGCGCAGATTCTGGATCAGGGGCGACGAGCCTTTCACCGAGGCGGGTCAACAGGCCATTGCCCAGCGCATCAACGAATCCATTGCCGCTGCCAAGGCCTGGCAGCCGAACCTGCTGACCCGTGGCTGGGATCTGACGCTGGAACCTCACGAGACCGCCCGCGTGGTCATGGAGCTGGCCCGCTATAACTTAAGCGAAACCCAGCCCCGTTACCGCACCGGGGCCTTCCGTGCGGTCGCCCGCAGCGTGATGGACGGCCGCGAGGGCCGCTACCCCACGCCGCTCAACGTGGCCGAAATGGCGGTGGAGATGCTCGACCCGCAACCCGGCGAACGTATCATGGACTGCTCCAGCGGCACCGGCACTTTCCTGGCCATGACCGCCGCGCACATCTTCAAGAAGAAACTGGCAGGTCTCGGCACCACGCCTGAAGAGGCCACCAACGAACAGATCCGCCAGGCGCAAAACGAAACCGCCGCCTGGGCGGCCAGCAATGCCCTCGGCTGCGATATCGATCCTTTCCTGGCCGTGGCCAGCCGCATGAATCTTCTGTTCACCACAGGCAACCCCGGTCGAGTGTTCCGTATCGATGCCCGCACCTTCCCGGACGGCGATCTGGATGGCATCGAGGCCGCCCGCCCGGCCATGCCACTGGGCAGCATGGATATGGTTCTACTCAACCCCTGGTTCTCCACCCAAGACACGGTGAGCGACACCTCCATCCTGGAGCGCTATGACCTGGGCAACAACTGGGAGCGCGACGAGGAAGGTGGATTCCGCAACACCGGCAATCTGAGCACCGGAGGCGTCCCGCCCGAGGTTCTGTTCATCGAACGCGCCCTGCAGTGGGTGAAGCCCGGCACCGGCCGAGTGGGCATCCTGCTGCCTGATGGCTTGCTGGGCAATCCTGCACAAGAGTACGTGCGTTGGTGGATTCTGCGCCACTGCGAGGTACTGGCCTCAGTTGATCTGCCGGTGGAGCCATTCAAGGTCACTGTGAAGGAGTATGGCCTGACCCCAGCCTTACCCAGCCTGCTGGTGCTGCGTCGCCGCAGCCAGGAGGAGCTGATCAATACCGAGCACCCGGAATACAAGGTCTTCATGGCCGTGGTGGATCGAGCCGGTGTGGATTCTCGTGGAAGTCTTTTATTCCAGCGGGCACCGGATGGAGAGGAACTGATTTTCGAAGACGAGATTGTTGAAAGGATTCGCCAAGGTGGAGAAGTCGAAATTCGTCGAACCACCCGCCGCAAGCGTCGCGTACACGATGAACTGCCGATAGTTGCCGAGAAGTTCCGCGAATTCCTTCAAACAGGTGAGGTTTCAGCATGATAGTAAAAACAATTCCAAGCACCTGGTTGATTGAAGAGGAGCACCGTCTTGATTGCGGCCCGTTCGTAAAGGGCGGAATAGAGGCAAGAAAGACAATAGAAGGGCTTCGATATCAAAAAGACCATCTGGTCGATCTGACAGAAAATGGCATCAACGGTATGTACCACGTTGGCCAGGATAAAATTGTCTGGGCAGAAGACGAAATTCACGGAATGCCCTTTTTGCGAAGTGCCGACATTCTGAGGGCGGATCTGTCTTATCAGCCATTTATTTCTAGAAAACAAGTTGCAGGAAATTACCTATTTCAGTGCCCTGCCGGAGCTACTTTAATTACTCGGTCAGGAACAATAGGACGTATGGCTTTTATGAGGACTGATATGGAAGATACCGCCATATCACAGGATGTCCTGAAGGTGATTCCAGATGAAGAAAAAGTGAAGCCGGGGTATCTATACGCCTTCCTAAACTCGAAATATGGTATTCCCATTATTACAGGTGGGACATTCGGTTCGATTATCGTTCATATTGAAGCGGAAAACATTGCTGACCTCCCTGTCCCACGTCTTGACGCGGTGGAAGATCAAGCTCATGAGCTGATTCAAGGCGCTGCTGATCTGAGAGTAGAAGCGACAGAGTTGCTCAAGACGGCGGGACAGATGGTCAATGACCAGTTCGGCTTCCCGGAAAAGCTGGCGTTGTCACACCGGGTCTTCTCATGTTCGACGGCTTCATCAACGCTGGTTCTCAAGCGGTTGGAGGCGACCTTCCACGATGCTGTTGCTCAAGAAAGTGACCGGCTGATCGCTGGCGTTCCACGCAAGGATGAATTCTCGACACTCGGCATAGCGATTAGTGAAACCGGACGGCTTAAGCAGGTCTTCGTCGATGAAGAGTACGGTGCCCCATTCCTGACCAGCGGCGAGATTTTCCGCCAGCGTTATGAGCCGACACGTTTCCTGTCCAATCGATTGTTGCCGGACGAGAGCGAGTGGGCGACTCAGGAAGGTGACCTCCTTCTTGCTCGAAGCGGGCAAGTCGGCGGCATTATTGGTCGCGGTGTTTGGGCGGACCGTCGTTTCGCTGGTGGATGCGTATCGGTAGACGTCCTCAGACTGGGCGCACAAAACTCGCAAATTCTTCCGGGCTACTTCTACGCGTACCTATTCCTTACGGATGTCGGTTACCGTCAACTGATTCGGACAGCCGCTGGGAGTTCTATCCCGCATCTGTCGGCACCCGACGTATCACGCCTGCTTATTCCCCGATGCGACAACGCCCTCGAAGCCGAGATCAACGAGTTGGTCTGGAATGCTGGACATAAACGGGCTGAGGCTCAGGAAAAAGAAGACCAGGCTCGCGCCCTCGTCGAGCGCACCATCGAGGAGGGAGGTCGCTAATGGCGAAGGTCATCCCCATCGGGCAACCCGCGAACGAATCTGAACGCCAGGCCATCGGTTTCCTTCGGGACCATCTGCCCGATGGCTGGCTGATTTTCCACAACTTCGAGATGCGCCAGGGTGAGGAGGTGTTCGAAATCGACATCGCCATCCTCGCGCCTCACGCGGTGTACCTGGTGGATGTCAAAGGGACGCGGGGCAACATCGATGTGTATGGCTCCAAGTGGTATCCCGAGGAGCGGCAGCCGTTTTTCTCGCCGCTGGCCAAGCTGCGCAGCCATGCCAAGACCATGGCCACCATTATCCGCGAGAGCAACACCGGCCTGATTGAGCTGCGCAAGGCCCATGTGCATGCCGCTGTGCTGCTCACCGCCGATGACGCCGCCGTGTTCGACCAGGCGGGCATCGACAGCCCGGACGTGACCGACTTCAAGCACTGCCTGAAATACTTCCGCGACGCGAGCCGCATTCCCGACAACCGCCTGGATAACATCACCCGTTTCCACTCCCAGATCGCCAAGGCGATCACCGGCAATGCCAAGCCCAAGAGCGCCGCCTTGGTATTCCGCGACTGGCAGGTGGAAGAGAAGCTGGGCGGTACCGACCGCTACACCGAATACCGCGCCAAGCACAACCTGTTGGGCAAGAGCGGCGGCATGGCCCGTCTGCGGGTCTATCAGGCCGACCCTTACCAGGATGAAGCCGCCCGCAAGGAAGAGTTCAAGAAGATCAGCAACGCCTATCGCGCCGTGGCGCACATGCCGACCCACGCCAACGTGCTGGCGGTGAAGGATCTGTTCGTCTCCGACGATGAAGATAAGGTGGTGCTGGTCACCGAGGACCTGCCCGGCCAGGCCCTGCGCCTGCACATCAACAAGGCCTCCCTGGCGCTGACCTTTGACCAGAAGCTCCAGGTGATGCGCGACGTGCTGTCGGCCCTGGACCATGCGCACCGGCACGAGGTGATCCACCGCAATCTCACCCCGGACGCCATTCTGGTGACCAAGGGCGGCCAGGCCCGGGTGACGGGGTTCGATTTCGCCCGGGTGGGCAAGAACCGCGCCTCCACCGTCGCCGATCAGGTGGTGGATGATCTGGAAGCCGCCTACCAGGCTCCGGAGTGCTTCAAGGACCCGACCCAGGCCAGCATCGCCTCCGACCTCTACGCCGCCGGACTGATTTTTTACGAGCTGCTGACCGGCGAGCTGCCCTTTGAGAGCGTCGACCAGGTGATGGAGGCCGACGGCCGCTTCCCGATGAAGCCCTCGGAGCACAAGCCGGACCTGCCCAAAGGGATCGACGAGTGGCTGCAGAAGTTCTGCGAGTTCGACCCCGAGGAACGGCACGCCAGCGCGGCTATCGCCCGCAAGGGCCTGGATGACCTGATCCTGCCCGAGGCCAAGAATGAATCCGCCCCGGATCTGAGCGGCCCGGCTGTGGTCGTGCCGCAGCTCCCCGATAATCTGATGAACCTGCCGCAGGATTTCATCCTGGCGGATCGCTTCCGCATTCAGAAGAAGCTGGGCAGCGGCGGCTTCGGCGTAGCCTACAAGGTGTTCGATTCTCTGGGCGATGTGGTGCGGGTCATCAAGCTGGTGACCAAGGACCGCCGCAGCGTGTACGAGCGACTACGCCGCGAATACAAAACCCTGACCAATCTGCCCGACCATCCGCATGTGGTGAAGGTGATCTGGGCGGACCGCATGGCCGACGCCAAGCAGACGCCGTACATCGTCTTTGAGTATGTGGAAGGTCTGGATGTCTCCGACCTGATCGATGCCGAGGCGCTGTCGCTGGATGATGCCGTGCGCATCGTGCGCGAGGCCGCCGATGGGCTGGCCCATCTTCACAAGCACGGCGTTTACCATCAGGACGTCAAGCCCTCCAACCTGCTGTGGACCGATAAGGGTGTCCGCATCATTGACTTCAACGTTGCGGTATCCGAGAACGATGAGGTTCAAGGCGGTGGCGGCACGCGCCGTTACCTGCCGCCGGATTACGATTACAACTCCGAGCCGGATGCTTCGGATCGGATGGACCGTGACCTTTACGCCTTGGGCGTCTCCTTCTATGAGTGCCTGACCGGCAAGTATCCGTTCGACGACCCCACGCCGCCGATCAAGACTCAGCCCAAGGACCCCAAGCAGTTCAAAGGTTGCGCCGACCTCAGCTCGACACTGGTCAATGTGCTGGTGAAGATGATCGCGCCGGAGCGTAAGGATCGCTTCGCGTCTGTCGATGAGTTCTTGACCGCCATGGCCGAAGTCAAGCGCCTGCGCTCGGTGCTGACCACCGGCGAGATTGGTGCCGGACCCAAGGTGGTGTCCAAACTGGGCTTCGAGCCGACCAAGCCCAACACCAACCCCTTTGTCACGCATCTGCTGACCCTCTACAGCCAGAGCCAGGTGTCCAACGCGGGCACCCGTGGCCTCGATGAAGTTGGCAAGGCCACCTACGTGCCGACCTATCTGGATGAGAAGCTCAAGCCCGCGCTGCTCAAGGGCGAGTTCCGCCTGGTCATCATCAGCGGTAACGCCGGTGACGGTAAGACGGCCTTCATTCAGCAGTTCGAGGCCTTTGCCGAGGGCAAGGGCGCACAGATGCAGCGCGGCGCGAATGGGGCTGTGTTCCAGCTCAAGGGACATACCTACCAGAGCAATTACGACGGCAGCCAGGATGAAGGCGATGAGCGCAACGATGCCGTGTTGCAGAAGTTTTTTGCCCCCTTCGCGGGCAAGGACGCCTCCGGCTGGCCCGAGAATCAGACCCGCCTGATCGCCATCAACGAGGGGCGGCTGGTCGATTTCTTCCTCGAACACGAAGAGGAGTTCCCGCTACTCGCCAAGCAGATCCAGCAGGGGTTGGCCGGAGCCGCTCCGGAAGGCGGCATCGCGGTCATCAACCTCAACCTGCGCTCGGTGGTCGCCGAACCCGAGGAAGGCCAGCCTTCGATTCTGGAGCGGCTAATCGCCCGCATGACGCAGCAGGAATACTGGCAGGCCTGCGAGAAGTGTGACCTCAAGGGCAAGTGCTTTGCCTACCATAACGCCCGGACCTTCCAGGACCCGGTTGCCGGACCCAAGGTGATTGAGCGCCTGAAAATGCTCTACACCATTACCCATCTGCGCGGCCGACTGCACATCACCATGCGAGACCTGCGTTCGGCGCTGGCCTTCATGCTGGTGGGCACCCAGGATTGCGACGGCATTCACCAGCTCTATCAGAACGGTGGTGAGGAGACCCAGAATCGCATCCTTGACGGTTTCTATTTCAACTCGTGGCTTGGCGGGGCGGAAGGCTCCAATGACCGGCTGATTGCCCTGCTGCGCGAGATCGACGTTGCCGAAGTCAGCAACCCCGATCTGGACCGCGAGCTTGGCTTCCTCAATCCCAAGACCAAGGCCATGAGCCGCTTCTCGTTCGCGGAGCGGTCCGGATATGACAATGAACTGGTGGAGACGCTGTTTGGCAGTCTGCCTCGCGATTACTCATCGAAGAACCGTGCCCGATTGATCGCCAAGCACCGGAATTACCTCTCGCACATGCGCCGTCGCCATTTCTTTGAACGACGCGACATCGGCTGGAAGGAGATGCTGCCTTACGGAAGCATCGATCCCTTCCTGGATGCCATTGAGCAGCCAGGCGCGAAAAGCGCCGATGAGGTGACCGCTATTCTCCGGGCCGTCAACCGGGGCGAAGGTCTGAGCGATCCGGCGCGGCTGGACAACCAGTTGGCGCTGCGTGTTCGCCAGGTGGATAAAGGCACCATCCGCAGTTACCGCCTCTTTGACGGCGACCATTTCACGCTCCGCACCGAGCAGGAAACGGCAGCTCATCCTTTCCTCGAGTGCCTGTCTCAAGCGCTGGTGCTGTTTTACGACTCCGGCGACGGCCACAAGGCCAACCTGCGCATCAATCTCGACATCTATGAAATGCTGATGCGGCTCAACAACGGATACCGTCCCAGCATCGAGGAGCAGGAAGGTTTCTACCTGAGTCTGGCGGTGTTCAAGAACGTTCTATCCGCCGCTCCCTATCAGGAGGTGCTCCTCACTGAAAGCGGCTTCGAATTCTTCCAGATCCGGCGCGACGACAAAGGCATCCTGCATCTGGGAAAGGTAAGCAGGAGGGCTGAAGCATGAGCATCAAAGGCAGAGACAAGGAGTTCCGCACTCCCAAGACCACCTACGTCGATTTCAAGCACATCGAGATGGATCGTGTGCTGACCATGCTCTTTCCCCGGCTGAAATACGATGGTTATGCCAGCCGACGCCCGCCCCGTGGCGGAGACCTGACCGTTGAAGAGTTCATGGAGGACTTCCTTGAGCATCCCGAATGGTTTGCGGGCTTTGATCGCTTCCCGCAGGTGGTACACCGCTGGATCGAAACCGATCTGATGGATGTGGTGAATCGGGGCAAAGCCAATCAGGCCGTGGCCGCACCGAGGCCGCTGCATGGCAATACCTACAAGTTCCGCAACGCCAAGCACACCCGTGACTATGGTGCGGCCGAGCAGATCTACTGGATGCTTTTTTATGCCCGCAAAGGCAAGGGACAAGCGGCGCGAGATGCGTTGAAACGCTTTTTCTTCCCAGGAATCGACCTGGTGACGGACCGCTACGATCCCAACGCATCCGTGGATGTGGAAACGCAGGCCATCCTGCGTCTGGATCATCAGGTTACCCAGGACATGAAGGACTCCAAGGAGCCCTCACGCTTCCAGCCGCTGTGTATCGGCCAGGCCGATATTATGGCCGACGACATTCTGCGACTACTGGCCTATGAGCCCTATATTCCGCGTTCGGTGCTGGTGGATTACCTCAAAACCCTGATGGCATTCCATCTGGCGCTTTACCACCTCAAGCTGCTGCAGATGCTGCCCAAGCTGGTGAAACAGCGCTCCGGCAACGATCTCTGCACCGCCAAGGAATGCCCGATCAACCCAGGCCTCGACAATGCGTTGGAAGGCTGTCCTTACCGCGTGGCGCTGGTCGTGGATATGGGCGACGTCAACAATCCGCACATGGCCGAGTTGGCCCGCAAGTCCACTGACCGGCTCTACCGTCAGATACCGGCCTTTGTGCAGGCCAACTTCGTCATCAAGAAGCTCGATGAGATGGCGGAATACCTGAGCAAGAAGACGGGCAAGCTGGCTACCCCTGGGGGCGGCGTGTTCACCGTTGGCGACCTAGTATCCCTGCTGAAACCCGAGCACGACGCCGAGCGCCAAGCCTACTTCAAATTCCGTCTGGCCAGCCTGATCGAGGAATCGACCTCCGGGAACGAGGACGTCGATCCGGAGATCCGGGAAGTCACTGGCATGGGCCTGGGTGAGTTCGAATCCTTCATCGAAATCCTGATGGCGTATCGCCGCCAGTACATCACTGAGTGCCTGGACTCTCTGCTGCTGAAGAACAAAGAGAACGGCCTGCTGACCCAATCCCGGACCAAGGGAAGTCCTCGGCGATTTGTGCTGGGAAGCAAGCTGCTCGAAGTGCTCCTTCAGATCGCTGTGCTCACCCAGGACGGCGGGCGCTTTGTGACCCGCGAGGTCCGCATCGAGGAATTATTGGCCTTTTTACGAAACCGCTACGGCCTTCACATCGACCGGCTACCGGAAGGAACCCAGGCTAACAGCAGCATTCTCGACAGACGCGCCCTGCGTCTCAACCTTGAAGCCTTCAAGCGCCGCCTGCGTGAAATCGGGTTCTACGAGGACCTGTCGGATGCCTACGTGACCCAGAAGGTATCGCCCCGCTATGCCATTGAGAGAAATGACGGAACTGATAAGAACGGGAGGCACGCATGAGTAACGCGTTCACCAAGCTTTCCCAGGATAAATTGAACGCGGCGGTCGCTGGTCTGCTGTGCCCTCGTATCGAAGCGATCCTGGGTGATCGTGGCCCAGGCCACTGCATGCGGGTCACCGATCTTGATGACGATGTCATGGAGTCGGTCTGCAAGGAACTGCGGCGAACCCGGCCCGACGGGAACATCTTTATCCTCGGCAGCCATGACCAGGAGGGCATGCCTTTCCGGGTGACCTCCACCAAGCTGGTGGAACTGCGGAACCCTGACGCGAACGGCGAGCTGCGCCAGCCTTTGCTGGTCTTCATACCGACCTCGCTCCGTACCAGCGCCGAGGACTCTTTTGGCGTGGCGACCTTCGAGGAGTTGGCTTTCACCGGCATCTACGAAGACCTGATCGACTCGCTGCTTGATCGGCTCCCGGCAACGCTGGTCGGCCATGTCCGCGATCTCTTGGGTATCCTCACCGAGGAGGAATGGCTGTTTGCCGATGATGTTTCCCGCGTGCGGTATCTGCTCACCGCGCTCGAAAACGGGATTGATGGAGAAACTCTCGGGGCCAGCCTGTATGAATTGACGCTGATTCCGGACTTCAAGCTCTTTGCCGATCCCGGCATGGTCAATGGCAAGATTCGCCGCAACCTCGGCAGCGTCCGCAGTCTGATGACCTCGCACAAGTCGGTGCGTGGCCGTATTGCCGATCTGGGGCTCAGCGACAAGGCGTTGGAGTCGCGCCTGTTCACCTACTTTGAAAAATACGATGTCCAGGAGCCCGAATCCTGGACGCCGCCCATCGCGACCGACAAGAGCTGGTGGAGCATTTCTTTCGACAAATGGACCTTCCAGGAAGAGCTCTCGCTGGACAAGGTTCTTCTGACGGTGCTGGAGACCGACTTGCCGGTCGTTGCGGAGGATGAGACCGACGACCAACTCTCCGGCCTCATCGGGCAACAGGTTCTGGTCCCGAACGACCGCCGCAAAATGAACGTGGTGTTCGAGGTTAATCCTCACCCCGGCAAGGTCAGCGGGCTTGACCATTTTACGGTGCAAATCATTTCGCAGAATGACGGCCCGGTAGGAAAATCCAAAAAGGTCAAAGCCTGGACGCCCAACCGCCTGCAATGCACGACCAACCTGGCCAAACTCAATAAAATCGAATTCGAGGAAGGATGGCATTTCATCCGTGTAATGCCTTGGACGGCCGATGGCGATCCGATTCCGCTGGAAGCGGATTCAGCCTCCGAGGGCGCTAAACGCTCTTATGAGAGCGAACCTTTCTACGTCCTGCCGGGCGGCAACATAGAGGAAGAACCACCGCAACGCGCCATCCCCATTGAGCAGAGCCTGGAGCATGCACGTTACCGGCTGCAACTGACTGCCCTGGGCGATGAACGCGATCCCGATGATATCGCCATCAGTGGTGTCGCCTGGGCCGAGGGCGGTCGTTCCAAGAAGACCTCCCGACAGGAAACCCTGCACGCAAAATTCGGCCGTGAGGGCGCTGTTCAGATCCCGCTCTCGCGTATGCTCAAAACCATCGAGCAGCGCATCTTGGCTGAGCCCAAGCACCCGTCGGGCTGGCGAATGCAGATCAACCTGGATACCGCCGAACCGCCTTCCGAAGTCGGACTCACACTGCCTTCTTCCGCCGCGATGGCTTCCTTCCTGGCTGCCCGCGAAGAGTTTTTTGCAGCGGTGCGCAAAGACACTGCCGAGCTGATCATGCAGGGGCTGTCGTTCCGGGACTCGGAAAAGGAATGCCTCGCCTATGCTGAAAGCTACCTTGACCTGGTCAGGAACCTCATCCGTCAGGCCGAGACGACTTCCGGTGCCGAGCGTCAGCAACACCTGCAAGCGCTCAGAAATGTGCTGGCCGTTGATTCCATTCATGTCATCTTGACCGACTTCCGTGGAAGGCATCGTGAGGCTGTTTTGGTCTCCCCAACCCATCCGCTCCGTGCCTTGTGGCTGAGCAGTTGGGTCACCCTGGGCAAGGATTGGATCGAGAAGATCAAGTCAGGCGGGAAGGATCACATTCCTCATGTCCGTTCCGCGCTGTTGGATGGCCTTGTGCCCTCTGCCTATCCGGTCGGTATTCCCGTCGAGGATGGCCGCATCTTCACGCCGGTGGACAACCTGAATGCGTTTTGGGCGCTCTACGCCCCGACAACCGAGGAGAATTCCCGGGGCCTGATGGCTGAGATCTGTTCGGCCCTCGGCTTGGCCGAGCCCTCTGCGGCGGGAACAGATATTTCCGGAAAGGTCATTGCGGACAAAATCGAGCGCTATCTCTCCCAGCATCCGTATGTGCGAGAGCTGTCCCTGAACATCTTCAACCCCGGGGCCGGTTCGGTGATTGCGGAGGCCCTGATATCGCTCCAGCAGAAGCGTGAGCATGCCGATTTGCGCTATGACATCCGGCTCTTTACCTCCGATCCTGACTCGCCGGTTTTGGGTGAGGCACTTGAATCCATGGTCCGTCCTGGAGCCACGGTAAACGAGGCAGCCGACGCGTTTGCGACTTCAACCGGCAGTCATCTGTTCTCGAAGCTCAACTTGGCCAAGCACGCGCTGAATGAGTTCCATGCAAATTCCAAGGAGTTTCCGGCGCACATCAGCGTTCTTCTGGATGTGTTTCCCGCCGAGGAGCTTTCCATCGCCGAGAAATCGATGGGAGTGACGCCACTGCATGGGTTGATACAGGACTTCGACACCGAATTCGTTGATGACGATTCGGGTACCTTCTGGAATAAACGGCCGATTGTCGGGCGCTCCCTCGGCGCGGACAACCACGCTGCGTGTTTCGATTTGCTGTCGTCGCTGAGCCGTCACCTCTGTTTTGCCACCTCAGCGGTTGCTGCTTCTGGTGCCAGTTTCAAAGCCGTACCCGTCGTGACCCTTGGCCTCGATGTGGCCCAACGAGAACTGATCTACGAGGTTCACCAGATCAGCGATTGGGTGTTCACCATCGACCGAAATATGGGGATTGAGTTTTTCGACCATGGCGGCCGGAAGAACAGACCAGACTATCTGATTGACTATGTGCCGGGAGCTAGCTCCCAGGCGACACATAACCTGATCATATCCTCGCGTTCGAACGATGAGCTGGAGGCCATGCTGAAGCCGGTGCTGCTTGAGCACGGCTTGTCCGCCGACGGCGAGCAGTCAGTTCAGATCCTGGCAAACCTGCGGTCGCTTTCCGGTCAGCTCGCCCTGAAACTGATTTCCGCACGCACGCAACAGGCGGAGGCTCTTGGCCTGGCCCTGGCGCGGCTCTATCTCGAATATCAGGGCGCGTTGAGCAATCAGGTCATTGTGCCGCTGGATGCACACACGGACCTCTATCGCTCAAGCGGTGAATCAGACGACGTCAACGATGCCATCAGCCTGCAACGCACCGACTTGGGTTTGTTCGACCTGGATTTGAACACCAGGACGATCACCTGCAACCTGGTCGAGGTGAAGTGTTATTCGCAGGTCGGCGACTTTGCAGCCTTCAACCAACTGAAGGAGCGGATCTCCGCTCAGATAAATCAGAGTGAGCGCATCCTCCAGCGCCACTTTGACCCGGCACTGAAAAAGCCGGACCGGCCGGATCGGTTGCTCAAGAGCCGGGAGTTGGCTCAGATCCTTCGGTTCTATCTGGAACGCTCACTGCGTTACGGGATCTTTGATGTGACCGCCGCGCAGGAAGCGCGAGGGTTACTTGAATCCATCGAACAGGGTTACTCGCTTCA
>ENA-ORVC01002306-ORVC01002306.1-human-gut-metagenome-genome-assembly--contig:-NODE-2306-length-13160-cov-27.535292_pt1 | contig 13160 bp, 10 predicted proteins | sample MGYA00242092_ERZ509234 | MGnify/ENA primary metagenome ERZ509234 (study PRJEB26280, sample SAMEA2338800) | human gut metagenome | biome: human gut; feature: human-associated habitat; material: faeces... | reverse complement strand
AACAAATTTAACCGAAAACTTTGATCCAATTTTATTTGGATTGTAACAGGAAAATCCGACTATGAAATCTTTGAGTAAAGCAACCTTCCATTTACTGTGTTGCATCCTGCTATTGGGAACTTTCCAGAGTTGTAAAGACGACGAAACGACGCCCCCGCCTCCCGGAGAAAGCGCCACGCTCACCATTTCCGACGTCAAGGCCGAAGCCAATACCGTAACTTTCACCATCACGCCGAAAAATGTAGATGTTTATACCTATACGATCAAATCCGCGACGGTAACGCCTCAAGCGACCGTTCAGGATCCGGCCGAAACCAAAACCTTCACATACAACAGTCTGCTTCCGTCGAGCGACTATACGATCGTGGCAACAGGTTTTACACAAGGCGGTCTGGAACTCACTTCTACCGAATACAAATTCCGAACGCTCGACACGCAGGATCCCGGACTCGAAGTACCTTCCGGAGAGGAGCCGTTCATCGAATACGGCGACCAGCGGATCGCCGCCAAATCGGTCTTCTTCTACAAGGAAACCGATCGGCTCTGGTTCTTCATCTCCCCGCTCGAAGGATACGACAACTACCAGGACATGCTCTATGGCAACGGCGGAAAAAACGATTACATATCCCTCAGCTTCACGCCGAACCAGCTAAATAAATCGATCAACATGAAGAGTGCGTCCGAACGGTATTCGCTGCTCAACTCCATGTCGTTCCAACACCCCATCGCATCGGATATTTCGATGGTGACCATCGACTACCATTCATTAATCACCGACGGCGGCTTCATCGTCACCCGCGACGGGGACAAGATCGAAGGATATGCCGAAATGACCTCGGCCGCAACCGGCAAGAAACTCCGCATCTACGGTACCTGCACCTACGACCAGCAGGACGCCGAGCGGACCAGCTTCATCAGCCTCAACGACCTGAAAACTCCGCTCGGAAGCGCCTATTACCAACCGCTCGAAGAGGAAACGATTTCCGAAATCCATCTCTCGCCGGCCAGCCCCGTCATGGGAGCGCTGATCGACCAGGTGGATGAATACTACGTTCGAATCCGCTTCGACAACGCCCTGGCGACGGCTAAAACTCCGATCGACATCACCCGGATCGACAAGCTGTTCGAACTCGAAATCGTCGATCCTGCCCAACAAAAGTCGGTTACCGTCACCAATACGGACCTTCAAGGCGCGACGGGCACCATCACCCTCTACAAATACGCCCTGCAAGACAACTACCGAATCTCGTTCGATCTGCAGGTTCATGATATGCACCTCGAAGGGTATGCGGACGGGGCGTTCGAACTATACTCCTACTACTCCGGCAACAGTTATACGGTCGGAACGAACGACCCGGTCGAACTCCAATCCGCCGTCATCGACCGCCGCAGCGACGATTACTACACGATCTATCTGGCACCCCAGGCCGGTCTGACCGATTTGGAGCAAATCCGGCAGGCGGAGGGCGTAGTAACCATCAAAGCCGCACCGCAGGCACTGGACGGTCTGCTCGTTTCCTTTGCCAACGAAAAGGATGCCGGACGAATACTGTCCATCGCATATGCAGGCAAAACCTACGACAACCAGGGTGACAACACCAAGAGTACCATCCACGGAGCCACCGCAAAGCAAAAGATCGCGCTGGCCTTCTATGAAGCGACCAACGAAATGAACGGTTATTATTGCGGACCGTTCGTCGATGTGCAATAAACAACCCCGGCAACCGAAGGTCCGATCGCATCTCAAACCCACGATTCGACCGGCAACCGGTTCTCCCGGAATCTTCATCAAGCCCCCTTTTCGAAGGGGGCTTTTTTCCCACGCTTCATCCGGCGAAAGCAAAAAACAGAGCTCGGACCTTTTACTTCCGAATCGTCATCAATTTTGCCGTATTACCGAAAATCCGGAATAAAAACCACCGTCACAGTAGATATTTCAAAAAAAAACGCTAAATTTGTCAGAAACCTAAGTTGCTTCCTTAAGCCGAGCGCAATGAAACCTTCGTTTCGATTGCCGAGGCGAAAAATAGTCGAAAGAAAATCAACGCTTTCGATAAACCGAGCGCAGAATCGGAGGTGTTCGAACTCTGCCAAAGCGGAAAACAACGGCGTAAAAACGAACTGTTTCGTAGAGCCGAGGATATAACCACCAAGCCCGTTCGGTTATACGAGGCGGGAAACGGAACTCAAAACAGCAATGAACCTAAAACAGACACCATGATAAAGAAAGAATTATTACTCGGCGACGAGGCTATCGCATGGGGAGCCCTCAACGCCGGTCTTTCGGGCGTGTACGCTTACCCCGGAACCCCCTCTACGGAGATCACGGAATTTATCCAGATGCACCCCCTAACGCGCGAGCGCGGCATCCACTGCAACTGGTCGGCCAACGAAAAGACCGCACTGGAAGCGGCCCTCGGCATGTCGTTCGTCGGCAAGCGGGCCCTGGTCTGCATGAAGCACGTGGGCATGAACGTCTGCGCCGACGCTTTCGTCAATTCAGCCATGACGGGTGCCAACGGCGGCCTGGTGGTCGTAGCGGCGGACGATCCCTCGATGCACTCCTCGCAGAACGAACAGGACTCCCGCTTCTACGCCAAATTCGCCATGATTCCCTGCTTCGAACCCGCATCGCAACAGGAAGCCTACGAGATGATCGGCGAGGCGTTCGACTTCTCGGAGAAATACCAGATTCCGGTGCTGATGCGCGTGACGACCCGCATGGCCCACTCGCGTGCCGTGGTCGAAATCGGCGAACCCCGCCAGCAAAACACGCTCCACTACCCCGAGCGGCCCCGCCAGTGGATCCTCATGCCGGGCAACTCGCGCGTACGTTACAAAACCCTCATCGAGGAGAACAAACTCTTCGAGCAGGAGGCCGAACATTCGCGCCACAACCGCTACATCGACGGACCGGACAAATCCATGGGCATCATCGCCTGCGGTCTGGCCTACAACTATATTATGGAGAACTTCCCGGAAGGCTGCCCCTTCCCCGTGCTGAAGATCTCGCAATATCCGCTGCCGACGGCACTCGTACAGCGCATGGCTTCGGAGTGCCGTTCGCTGCTGATCGTCGAAGAGGGACAACCTCTGGTGGAGGAGATGATCCGCGGTCTGCTGGGTACTCCGATTCCGGTCAAAGGACGTTTGAGCGGCGAGCTGCCCCGCACGGGCGAACTCACGCCCGACAACGTACGCGGCGCCCTCGGTCTGCCCCGCCGCGAGAGCGAGGCGGCCAGCCAGCTCACCATGCCCCGGCCCCCGGCCCTTTGCCAGGGCTGCGGCCACCGCGACGTATATACGGCACTGAACGACGTGCTGCGCGAGCACTACCCCGACCACAAGGTATTCAGCGACATCGGCTGCTATACGCTCGGTTCGCTGCCCCCGTTCCGGGCGATCGACACCTGCGTGGAGATGGGCGCTTCGGTCACGATGGCCAAGGGCGCTGCCGACGGCGGACAGTTCCCTTCGGTAGCCGTAATCGGCGACTCGACCTTCACCCACTCGGGCATGACCGCCCTGCTGGATGCCGTGAATGAAAAGAGCAACATCACCGTCGTAATCTCGGACAACCTCACTACCGGCATGACCGGCGGCCAGGATTCGGCCGGCACGGGACGCCTCGAGCAGATCTGCGCCGGACTGGGCGTGGAGCCCGAACACATCCGCGTCGTGGTACCCCTGCCCAAGAACATGGAGGAGATCCGCCGCACGATCCGCGAAGAGATCGAATACAAAGGGGTTTCGGTCATCATCCCGCGCCGCGAGTGCATCCAGACCGCCAAACGCCACAACGCAAAAAAACAGTAGTACGACCATGAAACGGGACATCATACTTTCCGGCGTGGGAGGACAAGGCATCCTCTCGATCGCCACCGTCATCGGAGCCGCTGCCCTCAAGGAGGGACTCCACATCAAACAGGCAGAAGTACATGGCATGAGCCAGCGCGGAGGCGACGTACAGTCGAACCTGCGCATCAGTTCGGACGAGATCCTCTCCGACCTGATCCCCCAAGGCGCGGCCGATATCATCATCTCGCTCGAACCGATGGAGGCGCTGCGCTACGTACCCTACCTGAATCCGGAGGGCTGGGTGATCGCCAACACTACGCCGTTCGTAAACATCGACAACTACCCCGAACCGGAGGCCGTATTGGCTGAACTCGGGAAGCGCAAACATGCGATCCTGATCGATGTCGATGCCATCGCCAAGGAGCAATCCTCGCCCCGTGCGGCCAACATCGTGCTGCTGGGCGCCGCCGCTCCTTTCCTGGGGCTCGACGCCGACAAGTTCGAGGCGGGCATCCGCAGCATCTTCGCCCGCAAAGGCGAGCAGATCGTCGAAATGAACCTCAAGGCGTTCCGCGCCGGATACGAATACGCACAAAAACACCGCAAGTAATGGCAGCTCTCATTCCGCAGAAGATGTTCGACGAGCAGCTCGCCGCCATGGACATCGAAAACTTCGCACAGGCCACGATCCGTCAGGTCGGAGCCGTCGGCGGCGCCCTCGAGAAGAACTCGGGCACCGAATTCCTGCACCTCGAAATGGGCGTTCCGGGCCTTCCGCCGGAGACTGTCGGCGTCGAAGCCGAACAGCAGGCCCTCGCCCAGGGACACGCTTCGATCTACCCCAGCATCACGGGCATCGCCCCGCTCAAGAGCGAGGCTTCGCGCTTCGTCAAGGCGTTCCTCGACATCGACGTCGCCCCCGAGGGATGCATCCCGACCGTCGGCTCGATGCAGGGCGGCTTCTGCCTGTTCCAGATCAGCTCGCAGTGCGACCCCAAGAAAGACACCATTCTGTTCATCGACCCGGGCTTCCCGGTGCAGCGCCAGCAGGTGCGCATCCTGGGCATCAAGCACGAATCGTTCGACATCTACGACTTCCGCGCCGAGAAACTCGGTCCCAAGCTGGAGAGCTATCTCAAGCAGGGCAACGTCGCGGCGATCATCTACTCGAACCCCAACAACCCGGCGTGGATCTGCCTCACAGAGAGCGAACTGCGCACCATCGGCGAGTTGGCAAACAAGTACGACACGATCGTTCTCGAAGACTTGGCCTACATGGGCATGGACTTCCGCAAGGAGCTGGGACATCCTTTCCAGGCTCCGTTCCAGGCCACCGCAGCCCGCTATACGGATAACTACGTGCTGATGATTTCCGGCTCGAAGATCTTCAGCTACGCCGGCCAGCGCATCGCCATCGCAGCGATCTCGGACAAACTGCGCAACCGCTTCTATCCGGCTCTCAAGGAGCGTTACGGCATCGGCCGTTTCGCCGAATCCTACGCCCTGACATTCCTCTACGCCGCATCGTCAGGCGCAAGTCACTCGGCTCAATACGCTTTGGCGGCCATGTTCAAAGCGGCGGCGGACGGCAAGCTGGACTTCGTGGGGCACACCCGCGAATACGCACACCGCGCTCACCGCGTCAAGGAACTCTTCGAGCGTCACGGTTTCCACATCGTCTATGACAAAGACCAGGACGAACACGTGAGCGACGGATTCTTCTTCACGGTAGGCTACGGTTCGATGCCGAGTTCCGACCTGGTGGCCGCACTGCTGCGCTACGGTATCTGCGCGATCTCGCTCACCTCGACGGGCAGCCTCCAGAACGGCGTGCGCGTCTGCGTGTCGCAGATGAACCGCGAGGAGCAGTACGACCTGCTCGACCGGCGCCTCCGCGACTTCGCGCAGGACTACGCCCGGAAATAAATCCGGCATTGCAGCTCCGGGTCGCTGTGAAATCGTCCCGGAGTTGCACTCCGGAGAAAAGAATCCGGCACGGACATCCGGGAACGACCATTCGCACCCAACGAAGAGAAGGAGCCGAATAAATTCGGCTCCTTCAAATAACCAACAAAAAAGACAAAACCTACCGTCTCCGGCCGACGACGGGACCGAATTTTCCTTTCACCGACCGACTGCCGGAAACGACTTAGAAAAACAGACCCATGATCAACTACACCACTGCCGCTGAAGCTGCGAAGCTCATCAAATCCAACGACAGCGTTTATATTCAGGGAAGCGTTTCGATCCCGGAAGTGCTCGTGAAAGCGATGGCCGACCGGGGACACGAACTTCGGGGAGTGAAGGTCTATTCAGCCTTCGCCATCGGACGGGAGGAAGCGCCCTACTGCAAGCCCGAATACAAAGACAGTTTCCTCGTATATAGCCTCTTCGTGTCGAACTCCGTGCGCAACTGGATCGCTCAGGGGTACGGACAGGCCATCCCGGCTTTTCTGGGCGAGATCCCGGGGCTTTTCCGCAAGGGGATCATCCCGATCGACGTAGCGCTGCTGAACTGTTCGCGCCCCAATGCGGACGGCTATTGCAGCTTCGGCACCTCGGCCGACCTCGCGGTTTCGGCCGCCGAATGTGCGAAGGTCGTTATCGCCCAGATCAACCCCCACGTGCCGTTCTCCTACGGCGATGCGCTGATCCACGTCTCGAAACTCACGGCCGCCGTCGAAGTCGATGAACCTCTGGTGGAGCTTCCGACCGCCCAGCCCAACGAAATCGACCGCAAGATCGGCGGCTACATCGCCGAGCTGATTCCCGACGGTGCGACCCTCCAGATCGGCGTGGGCGGCATCCCCAACGCCGTACTCGCGGCCCTGGGCGATCATAAACACCTGGGACTCCACACCGAAGCACTCACCGACGGGGTAGTACCCCTGATTCGGAGCGGCGTGATCGACAACTCGCAGAAAAAAGTGCTTCCGGGCAAAAACCTCGCGTCGCTGGCTCTCGGCTCGAAGCGGCTTTACGAATACATGGACTACAACGAAGACCTGATCATGAAGGACGTGGCATGGACGAACGACCCGTTCCGCATCCGCGAGAATCCGAAGGTCATGGCCATCAATTCGGCGCTGGAGGTCGATCTGACGGGCCAGATCTGCGCCGACTCGATCGGCACGATGATCTACTCGAGCGTAGGCGGACAACACGACTTCATGTACGGCGGCGCCCTCTCCGAAGGCGGTAAAACCTTCATCGCGCTCCCCTCGACCACCTCGAAGGGACACTCCAAGATCAAGGCCCTGCTGACGCCCGGCGCCGGCGTGGTGACCACCCGTTTCCAGACACAATACGTCGTCACGGAGTACGGTGCGGCCTACCTGCTGGGCAAAGGACTCGCCGAGCGTGCCCGCGCCCTGATCGACATTGCGCACCCCTCGGCCCGCGAAGAGTTGGAAAAAGCCGCCTGCGAACGCTTCGGCTATTCGTTCCTGCGGCTCAAATAGGCTCCTCGACTCCATGTGCAGGAATCGTTCGCGGACGCCTGTCCGCTCTGCGCGGAAGTGATTTTCTCGCAAGATCCATATATTATAAGGTATATCAAAAAACAGGACTCCTGCCGAAACCGGAATAACCGTGTATGCGGAATAACTAAAGACCGTCCCGCCTCCTTTTTCAGAGGATGGGACGGTCTTTTTTCCACACAAAATCCCCCTCTCGACCGATCTATCGGGGGGGGGTAAAATTTTATTGATTTTCGATAAATTTTTCTTGTTTTTCACAAATATACTTTCTATCTTTATCGTAACAAACGATAAGAACGGACGCAGTGCCTGCAAGCGTTTCCAAAAGTCGAGGAATTACATAACGCCGGCACAGGAAACACCCCGCAGAACCCTTCGGTTTCGACCGGCAGGAACACTTCACGGATCAACAGGAAATACGCCGAAACAAAAACAGCGAACAAAATCAACGACCATAAAAAAACGGGATCACTCCCTCTCGATATGATTGTACTCGAAAACATCAACAAGACCTACCACAACGGCGCTCCGCTGCATGTACTCAAGGGTATCGACCTCGAAATCGAAAAGGGCGAGCTGGTTTCGATCATGGGGGCCTCGGGATCGGGCAAATCGACCCTGCTGAACATCCTCGGGATCCTGGACGACTACGACACGGGCGAATATTTCCTGAACGGGCGCCTGATCAAGCACCTGAGCGAGACGCAGGCCGCTGCCGCCCGCAACAACATGATCGGCTATATTTTCCAGTCGTTCAACCTGATAAACTACAAGAACGCGGTCGAAAACGTCGCCCTTCCCCTCTACTACCAGGGCGTTTCGCGCCGCAAACGCAATGCCGAAGCCCTCGAATACCTCGACCGACTGGGGCTCCGCGACTGGGCCCACCACATGCCCAACGAAATGTCGGGCGGCCAGAAACAGCGCGTGGCCATCGCCCGGGCATTGATCAACAAGCCCCAGATCATCCTCGCCGACGAACCTACGGGCGCCCTGGACAGCAAAACCTCGCAGGAGGTAATGGACCTGCTGCGGCAGGTAAACGGGACGGGCATGACCATCATCTGCGTAACCCATGAACAGTCGATCGCCGACCAGACGGACAAGATCATCCACCTGAAGGACGGCGTGATCGGTTCGATCCAAAACCTCCGGCCATGAGAGAGTTGCTGTTGGAAATCTGGGCGTCGATCCGCCGCAACAAGCTGCGCACGTTCCTCACGGGCTTCTCGGTCGCATGGGGCATCTTCATGCTGGTCATCCTGCTCGGCTCGGGCAACGGACTGAAAAACGGCACGCTCTCCAATTTCGGATCGATGGCCGTCAATTCGGTCATCATCAACGGCGGCTGGACCTCGCAACCCTACAAGGGCTACGACAAGTGGCGGCGCATCAACATCACCAACCGCGACCTGGAGATCCTGCGCACCGAATTTCCCGAAGTAGATAAGGTTTCCGCCCGCGTACAAGGACCAGGACAATACAACCTCTCCCACGGACGCGACTTTCTGAACAATGCGGCCGTAGTCGGCAGCGACCCGGAATACCGCGAAATCATGAATGTCAGGGTGCTCGACGGACGCTTCCTGAACGATACCGACCTTCGGGAGCGGCGCAAGGTGATCGTCGTGGATAAAAACGTGCGGGATGTCCTGTTTCACGGTCAAAGTCCCGTCGGACAGCACCTCCTGGTCAACGGAACATCGTACAGCATCATCGGTGTTTTCGAGATGGACCAGTTCGGCTCCTACACATTCACCTTCATCCCGCTGACGACCGCCCAACTGCTCTTCAACCACAGCGATCCGAGCGTAGGACAGACCTATCTTTCGGTGAAAGACATCGACACCGATCAGAAGATGGCCGAATTCGAACAACGGCTCCGCAATCGTCTGGCTGCCGAACATACCTTCGCGCCCGACGACGAAAGCGCCGTCTGGATCTACAACCGCATGGAAGGTTACAAGAACATGATGCTCGTCTTCGGCGGCATCAACCTCTTCATCTGGATCATCGGTCTGGGGACGCTGCTCGCAGGCATCGTGGGCGTGAGCAACATCATGCTGGTAACGGTGCAGGAGCGCACCTTCGAATTCGGCATTCGCAAGGCTCTCGGAGCCAAACCCTCGTCGATCATCCGGCTGATCCTGACCGAATCGGTGATGATTACCGCCGCATTCGGCTATATCGGGATGGTGCTCGGCGTATTCGCCATGGAAGGAGTGAACAAGCTCATGACACAAACTCCGCCCGGTGAGGAGAACACGTTCAACATCTTCGTCAATCCGACGTTGAACCTCTCGGTAGCGGTAAGCGCGACGATCGTTCTGGTGCTGGCCGGACTTATCGCAGGTTACATCCCCTCCCGCCGGGCCGCCCGACTGAAGACCGTCGATGCCCTTCGACACAACAAATAACCGACACGAAAACCGCAGCGGCCGGGACAAAAGATAAAAGGAGCCGCAACAACTGGAAGCGAGAAACGGAAGAAAACGCAACGGCCGGGGACGACAAGCCGGGAAAAAGATAAGGAAACGCCCGCAACGCCGGTAAGGAACCACCCCGGCGTCAGAAGGACGACCAAAGTTCCCTCCCGAGGAGGGGATTCAGGGAAGGATAAAATTGGAACACGCGGCTCTGCCGCGAAACTACAACCAAAAGGAACGAAAAGAGCAACGAAAAACCGGGAACAAGACAAGGAGGCAGCCGAACTCCGAAGGACGGCCAAAGTCCCCTCCCGAGGAAGGGATTTAGAGGTAGGTAAAATCAATACGCGCGTTGTCGCGCAACTACGACCGACAGAAAAGAAGATACGAAAAAGATAACAGCAAGATAAGGAACCAGACTATGACAGGATTTTTCGATACGGATCGCTGGAACGAAATCTGGCAGACGATCTCCCGCAACCGCAGGCGCAGCATCATGACGGCGCTGGGTGTCTTCTGGGGTATCTTCATGCTGATCGTCCTGCTGGGTGCCGGCACGGGGCTGGGCCGCATGTTCCGTGCCCAACTGGGCGGTACGGCCACCAACGCCATTTTCATCATGTCCGACCGCACCTCCGTCCCATACGAAGGTATGCCTACGGGCCGTAGCTGGGAACTGGACTGGGACGACCTGGAAGCGCTCCGGAAACTGCCCCGCATCGAATACATCTCGGCCATTTGCTGGGGCAACCAACGCAACATGAGCCACCAAGACCACAAAGGCGAATTCGGACTGATGGGCTACTCGCCCGACATGCAGCAGATCGCCCCCCAACAGATTCTCATGGGGCGCTACCTGAACGAAGTCGATGAACTGCGCCAGCGCAAAGTCTGCGTAATCGGGCTTCAGGTCTGGCGCGACCTCTTCCCCGGCGGAGAAGATCCCACAGGCAAAACGATCCAGATCGGCAGTTCCTACTTCACGGTCGTCGGCGTTACCAAACCCCTGGGCGGTATGATGGCCTTCAGCGACCCGGAGCGGACCGTCGTCATCCCGGCGCTGCTCGTACAGCAAATGTACGGACTGGGACGGACGATCGACATGCTGGCACTCACCGGATATGCGGACGAACCGACCCAAGAGGTGATCCAGGACTGCCGGCAAAGCATCGCCGCACGGCACCTGATCGCTCCCGACGACAAGAAGGCGATCTATTTTCAGGATACCTCCGAGGTCTTCGGCAAGATCATGGGGCTCTTCCGAGGCATCTCCCTGCTTACGTGGATCGTAGGTCTGGGCACGCTGCTCGCGGGCATCGTGGGCATCAGCAACATCATGCTGGTGCTGGTACGCGAACGCACGCAGGAGATCGGCATCCGCCGCGCCATCGGCGCTTCGCCCCTGACGATCCTTTCGCAAATCCTCTCCGAGAGCTTCATCCTCACTTTTATCGCGGGCATCTTCGGTTTCGGTGCGGGCGTAGGCGTTCTCTCCATCGCCGACAGTTTCTACGCGCGGGCCGCCCAGATGGACCAACACCTGCCCGATATTTCATGGCAGATCTCCTTCGGTATGGGAATGCTCGCGCTGGGGATCCTCGTCCTGGGCAGCCTGCTGGCAGGCATCATCCCTGCGACCCGGGCACTGCGGATCAAAGCCGTAGACGCGATCCGCGAAGAATAAACCCCGAAACTCGCAACAAACGCAAAAAACCGACATAATATGAAAAAGTTTCTGAAGATTTTCCTGGGCATCTACGGGCATGAAATTGAGATGTACACAGTAGAACAGGGAGAAAAGAGAGACAAGCGGCAATAATACAACGACTTACGAGAGAGCGACAAAATTTCGGCGCGAAATTCAAATGTGCATTTGCTTGAATTTCGTGTTAATTCCGGCGGCGGTTGGTTGAACTCGATTTGAATTGCGCTTGTATTTACAGGCAAAACGGGGCGATTTACGCCCTTTTTTTATGCCCGAACGGCTCTATATACCGATACGGGCGGGATTTGCGGCATACGGGGCTGAAAACGACATGTGTCCGCCGCAAGGTTTTAAGCGGTGTTTAACCGGCATTTCAAACGCAATTTTTATAAAATGGATGCGCAAAATGCGTACATCTGAATTTCAGACCAAAATATCAAAAATACGCATTGGATGGTCTAATGGGTGGTCTAATGGATGACATTTTTATTGAGGTTTGCCCCCACATAATAAAAAAATAAGGTTCATAAACACCCCCCCAAAGTGTCATTTTTTGACGGGGTTTTACATCCCATATATTAAACACAAAACACTGAATATCAATAATATAAATCTATCTTTCTGCACTCAAATCCTATAAAAAGTCTCGAAATCCCTATTCGGGTCGTTTTATGGTTATTCCGCCCTCACGACCCCGATCACGAGAGCCAGTGAGTAGATACGGGATTTTTCGAGCGAAAACGGGTCGTACTCTGGATTGTCAGATACCAACGTGATATGATCGTCGTCCTCGCCTTGTTTTACCCGTTTGATGAGCACCCCTTGCTCGCTGTCTATCACGTAGGTGCGGTTCCACTGGAAGAATGTATCAAGCGGTAGCCGCTTACAGGCAACAATATCCCCGCTGTAATACTTGGGCTGCATGGAATCACCTTTTACAGGAATCAGAAATTCGGCTCCCTTGAACATGGGGATGACGTAATGCTCGCAGTCATATTCCATGATCGTTTGGCTGTTCTCCGAAAGCGCCCCTGCCATAGCATCGATTGGGATCAACGGAATGCCCTCGTTCTTGTCCGAGCGTTTTCCTATCGCAACGGTTGTTTGGTCGTTTTTGGGTAATGGTACCGTGTCGGTCTTGGCCATACTGCCTTTACCCGTAAGAAGCCATTCTATGTTAATATCGGGGAAAGCATTTAAGATATTTTCTAAACGATCAATTCCTATTGTCTTGCCATTCTTTAATTGACTCGCAAATGAGCCGTTTGAGAATCCACATTTCAACTCAAACGCTCTAACGCTTATCCCTTTCAGATCGAGATATTGTTTAATTCTTATAAGTGCTCCACTCATTTTGTAGAAAAAATCTTAAAAATAATTTTGCTGTTTAAGATATATCTTATATCTTTGCAATGTGGTTTTAACACAACCACGCAACAAATATACTGAAAATAACCAATTAATAGGCAATTATGAGAAAGCAAATCCTTTTACCGCCCTCTGTATTCCGGGAGTTGTATCAAACTTTCAAGGTTCACAGGGTGATTCTCAGTCGAGCGCTAAAGTACGAACGCAACAGCAAACGCGATCAAATGCTCCGTGCCGCCGCACTGGAACGAGGCGGATTGATTTATACCGGGGAGCGGGCACCGCAAGGTTATTGTCCGAATGTAGAAACACGCCACGACCACGTGCGGGGAATGATGTATCAAAACTTCGGCGATCGAGTGGAGTTGCAGGTGAACCGGGAGA
>ENA-ORVC01002294-ORVC01002294.1-human-gut-metagenome-genome-assembly--contig:-NODE-2294-length-13195-cov-6.957382_pt1 | contig 13195 bp, 17 predicted proteins | sample MGYA00242092_ERZ509234 | MGnify/ENA primary metagenome ERZ509234 (study PRJEB26280, sample SAMEA2338800) | human gut metagenome | biome: human gut; feature: human-associated habitat; material: faeces... | reverse complement strand
TGCTCAAGAAGAGATCTCTTTGTCCGGGCGCATCTGTATTTCGGACATGTGTAATGTGGTGCCGCGTATATCGCATTCGAGTAGACAGGTACGTGACGGTCGGCCTAGGATGCTGAGGTCGATACGATACGTTGCATGGCTGTCCGCGTACTCGACTTGCTCGGCGCTGACGGTTGCTCCGCTTGTCGAGAAAACGCCTAGTTCGGCATCGACAATCTTGGAGTTCTTTATCTTGACCTTGAACTCTTGGTAGAGGGATGGGCTGTTGTAGTAAACGGTTCGGGTTCCGTCGGTGCACTCATCGGTCGCTTCCCATTTGACGACGGGCTGGCCCGAGCTGGCTATTAGCAGTTCTGCTCCAAAGGATATAGCATGGGTGATGGCAACCAACAATGCCCAGCCGACAAAGAGATAGAGAACAAAATATGCAGCGGGGTGTTTTGAGCGGATGTTTTGGAGCGCGTCGGGGGCATTCATGGGGCACCTCCAAATTGCTGTCTATGGCAATCAAATTATACCCCACCGTCATGAGCGCCACCTCGAGTGGTGGCTCGGCATTTAGCCATTTAGTGGTACGCATTAAATGTCGGATTCCGGCTCTACAAGATTTAGCTTTCAATATTATGCAGATGCGAATTATTCAACTTTGCATAATCTTTGAGTGCGGTTTGTATTGGAGGACATGTATATCGACTGAGGTAGTGTGTCCGCCCCGCTTGCTTGCCCCGCGCCGTGGTACGATTTTTGAGTTTGAAAGTCCCGCCGTGCTCCGGCTGCCCTTGCAGCTTGGCGTGCGGCCGCACGTAAAGGAGCCATCATGGCCGGTATGAACATGCAGCAGATGATGAAGCAGGCTCGCAAGATGCAGGAGCAGCTTGCCGCCGCGCAGGAGAACCTCAAGTCCCAGACCGTCGACGCCTCTGCCGGCGGCGGCATGGTCAAGGTGACCGTTAACGGCGAGATGGAGCTCGTCAACCTCACCATCGATCCCGATGCGCTTGATCCCGAGGACGTCGATATGCTGCAGGACATGATCATGGCTGCTGTTAACGAGGCCGTTCGCGGCGTCAACGAGCTCGCCAACAAGCAGATGGGCGCCATCACCGGCGGCCTCAACATCCCGGGCATGCCGTTCTAAGACACACATATATATGAGCGCGAATCACAGTCTGCAAAAACTGCTCGATGAGCTGGGTCGTCTGCCGGGCATTGGTCCCAAGTCGGCCCAGCGCATAGCCTATTACCTGCTCGAGGCCGATGCCGAGGAGGCCCGCCGCCTGGCCGAGGCCATCCTGGAGGTCAAGCAGGAGGTCCACTTTTGCAGCCGTTGCTTTAACTACGCCACGGCCGACGAGTGTTCCATCTGCCAGGACCCGATGCGCGATACCACTCGCATTTGCGTGGTGGGCGAGCCGCGCGACGTCCAGGCGATCGAGCGCACGGGCAGCTACCATGGCCTGTACCATGTGCTGGGCGGCGTGATCAGCCCCATGGACAAGATCGGCCCCGAGCAGCTGCATATCCGCGAGCTGCTGGCGCGTCTGGGCCACGAGGACATCCACGAGGGAATTATCGCCACCAACCCCAACATTGAGGGCGAGACCACGGCGAGCTACCTTGCTCGCACCATCAAGCCATTGGGCGTTGAGGTATCGCGTCTTGCGAGCGGCCTTCCCGTGGGCGGCGACTTGGAGTATGCCGACGAGCTTACGCTTGGCCGCGCTATCGAGGCTCGCCGCGCGATCTAGGCGGCGTCAGCTCCGCGGCACGTCCCGTCGGCCTGCCGCACGGTGCGCTCATAATTGGGAGCGCGTCCATGCATTTGTTGCGCAACAAACCTGCTTTTCATCCGCTTATCGCGTGGATGGGTCCGGTCGCACCTCGTATTTGCCCATTCGTTGCACAACCTTTTGGGTTCGCTGATACACTCAAATGTGGATGTGAAAGAATGCGCCGCTTTTAAGCGGCGTGTTTTTGTTGGAGGAGATCGCATGCGGCCCGGGGGCACTCAGACAAAGCATGGCGCCGCGGTGCGCATGCGACGCCGGCTGGGCCTGGCACCTCGGGCGTGTGTGCTGCTGTCTTGCTCGCTCGTTTCTTTCGCTTCTGAACGCTGTCCCAAAGTTCCTGCGATATGATAGGCTCGTGGGTGTTATAAAACACATACTGCTCATCTTCATCGGTAGTCTTTCTCTTATGCAATTTAAAATTGGTGCTGACCGACTTTCTCAAAACAGTATGTCCAAGATATTCCTGCCTGCTTAAAATCGTTCTAATGGCAGATATGCCCCAAATATAAGGGTCTGCAAACTTAATCCCGTTGTACTGTTCTGGGTGATATTCCTTTGCATATGCGGCAGGAATTAAAACCTTTTCTTCGGTAAGCAATTCAGCGATTGCTCTCGGACTTTTGCCCTCGTTGGCAAGCAAAAAGATACGCTTTACCACCTCAGAAGCCACAGGGTCAACGACAAGCGTTTGTTTGTCGGTTGCTAATCGGTTATATCCATAAGGAATTGAACCGCTGCAACGCTTTCCGTCTTTCATACGGGCATCAAACACAGCCTTGATTTTATTGCTTGTGTCTTTGGCGTACCACTCGTTCATAATATTCAAAAACGGGGCAAAGTCATTATCAGAAGCATTGTTGCTGTCGATACTGTTGTTTATTGCAAGAAAACGGACATCTTTCTGTGGAAACAGAACTTCCGTATAAAAACCGACTTGCAGATAGTTTCGCCCTAATCGGCTCATATCCTTAACAATCAATGTTCCGACATTGCCTGCTTCAACTTCTTTTATCAAAGACTGAAAGCCTGGGCGATTGAAATTTACACCCGAAAAACCATCGTCAGTAAAATGGCGGATATTCTCAAAACCATTCCTACGGGCATAATCTTCGAGGTATTTTTTCTGATTGGTAATGGAATTACTCTCGCCATTCAGGTCATCATCTCTTGATAATCTCTCATAAAGTGCTGTAATCTTTGAAGTCCTTGACATTCTCTTAACCTCCTTCCTTAACCGCCTTTGCCGCCGCGTCATGAGCGGTCATAATATCGGCTATCTTGCTTTCAAGTTCGCTATAATACTCAATCTTGTTTTCGGTTAGGAAGTTCATGCTTTTAGCAGCCTGTTTCAGATTATGGATTTTTGCCCACCGTTCATAGCCCGCCGACTGTTGGGCTTTGATACTGTTTTCAAGATCGACGACAAGCCGGATTTTCTTATCTTCCCGCAGCGTTTTTGTTTTGGCAACATACACGCCCTTGATACGCTCCTTTATCGCTTCTTCCGTATAGGCCGCGCCGAGCGTCTTTGTGCGGGTAAACCGTTCCTGTCCGGCAGCGCGAAAGGAAATGTATTTGCCCTGTTTGATTTCATACCCCATTTCCTGCAAGCGGCGCAGCAGTTCGTCAAAATCTTTCACTTGGGGAATGAGAGTATCTATCGCCGTTTTCAGCTTTGCTTTGTAGCTTGTCCCTTGCTTTTCGGCGGTGTATTCTGCATAGCTTTTTCCCTTGTCCTGTCCCGGTACGACGACGGATAGCCCATGCTCTTTACATATCCTGTCGCTGGTGCGCCGGATAAAGTGATAGCTTTGCTTGTTGGAATGGTACTTTTTGTAGTCAACGAAGCTAACCGCGTTGAAAATCAAGTGATTATGCAGATGGTCTTTATCGACGTGAGTTGTCAAAACAAACTCATACTTGCCGCCTAATACCGCCCCGGCAAGTTCCATGCCGATTTTGTGCGCTTCTTCCGGTGTGGTTTCTCCCACCGCAAAGGATTGTATCAAGTGCCGCCCTAAATGTGTGCCGCGATCTCCGGCAGCTTCCCGCGTCCATGCAAACTCAATATCGGCGGTTTCCAGCCCGCAGACGAAAGAGGACGCAAGCAGCTTCCCGTCTGTCTTTTCGGGATTTAAGATATAGTCTATCGCAGCCTTTAAGGTTGATTTAATAGGGTGCGTCTTTGTAACCGCCATATCTCGTCCACCGCCTTTTTAATGTCCTCTATATCCTGCCTGTAAACCGTCCCCGTCGCATTGGCGCGTTTTGCAATTTGGTTGATGTTCCGGCTCACCGCTTGCAGTTCCCGGATATATGCTTTTGTGTCGCTTCGGTCAACGACAAGAATATACCCGTCTATCGCCATTTTACGGAAGTATGCCCCATACTGCTTTATGGGAAGCTGCTTCATCTTCTCGTCGATCAGCCGCTTTTCTTCTTCCGTAACGTAAAACTTCATCTGTATATTTCTCTTTCGGTTTTCCATTTCCGCACCGCCTTTCGGTATAAGGGTTTGGGATTATCCCAACAAGCATTTTCCGCAAACGGGTACTCGTTTGCTGTGCTTGCTATCTACTCCATACCCCCACCGAAAGGCGGTATTTGTTGCGCGTTCCTTTGATTTTGGACGCAAAAAAAGATTGCAGCCGCCATGCGCTGCAATCTCCCGATTTCTCATATTGTGAGGTTAATCCTCTGCTTTTTCGACTTCCGTTATCTCCCTTGCTGTTGCGGTTACAATCCGTATGCCTTTATCGCTCATACCGTCCAGCAGCGCGTCAAGCTGCCGCCGCCCGGTGGATTTCTCCGCATTGCTGTTCGGGAAGAAAAATTGATCTACCGAAATATGATACCGGGTTACAAGGTCATAGAATACCTGTAAACTCGGCTGTTGTCCCTTGTTCTCGATATTCGCAAGGTAGCGCGGGGAAATATATAACTCGTCGCTTACCTTTTTGCGGCTCTCGCCGTATTCATTTCTCGCGGCTTTTATAGCTGCCCCGAAAGCCTTAAAGTCGTACAATGGTACGGGTCTTTTTGCCATTTTCATTCACCCTGTTACATTTTACAGTTCACCTTTCTTTTTGGATATGTCCACACAATTCATATCATTAGGTTAAATACTTCCTGTTGTGTATTGACAGTAGACTGATTTTCTGATAAAATAAAATTTATGTAAAAGGAGGCGGCGTTTATGTTGCATAGCATGCGTATTAGATAAGCATTGAAAAAAAGGATTTTCCCATTTTCAACATGGGCTTTTTTGTCATGCTTATTTTGCGGATGCTATACAAAAAACTAACGACGTATAGATATAGTATAGACATAGTGCAAGCTATGCCTTAGTTTTGTTGTACTGCTCTGTGCATTATAAATGCAGGTCAATGCTCATGTTGAGGATTGACCTGCATTTTTTTGTGTAAAAAGGACGAGTGAAATATAATGCTTAAAAAATATTGGATAAAATGTCCGATTTGTAACGGAAAGACGAGAGTTCAAGTATTTCATAATACTGTATTAAAAGATTTTCCTCTTTTCTGCCCTAAATGCAAATTGACGCATATCATTGATGTAGAAAAATTAGAGATTGTAATCAAAAATACAGAAAAACAAACTTTTATTATTTAGAAGAAAGGATATAAAAATGAAACGTTTACCTAAATATACGCCTGCGGAAGTACGGAATGATCCATACGGATTTACTTACAAAGAAATGTCGGAAGTTATTGGCGAGAATGAAGCAAAAGCCTTATATGAAGAATTATATAAGCAATTACCACGCAAAAAAAATCTATCAATGTTGGTAAAAAATATTTGCAAAAGCAGTGATACTGAAAAGTATGTTTACGAACTGAAAGACAACAAATACATTGAAACGGTTTTTATCAAGCGGCGAGATGGTGGAACTGTTTGCGTGAGCACACAAGTCGGTTGTCCTGTTGGTTGTATTTTTTGTGAGTCCGGGCGAAATGGCTTTGTTCGTAATCTAACATCGTCAGAAATCGTACAACAGATTATATTGTTGCGTCGAAAAGTAAACCGTATCGTTTTTATGGGTATGGGAGAGCCTTTATTCAATTATGACAACTTGATAAAAGCAATCCATATTCTCCGAGATAGATATGGGCTCAACTTTCCAACCGACGGCATTACCATATCAACAGTTGGTCCGGTCGATCAATTAAAAAAATTGCGCGAGGAACATCTTAAAATTCAGTTGACAATATCTTTACACGCAGCAACACAATCTGCAAGAAATCGTATTATTCCTCACATGCGCATATATGCTATTGAAGATGTTGTTAAGCAAGCCTTATCCTATTCTGAAAGGCATAATCGCAAAATTGTCTTTGCGTATTTGCTTTTACCGGGTATAAATGACCGGCCCTCAGATGTAAGACAACTTGCAAAATGGTTTCGGGGCAAAAAAGTTATGATTAACGTGTTACAATACAACCCAACAAGCAATTCAAGAATTAAAGCACCACAGAAACGGGAAATAGTTGCATTCAAACATCAATTAGAGCAAGCAGGACTTGAAGTTACTATGAGAGTTTCTCATGGCAGAGAGATTAACGCGGCTTGTGGACAGTTAGCTAACACATATAATAAATTCAAAAAAAAATGATTAAAAGTGCCAGACGCATAGACGCAGAGCCGATAACGCATTAGGTCAAAAAACCTATGTGTTATCGGCTTTTTTATTTAATATTGCGCAAAAGCCGCTGTTCCCTATTATAGAATGGATTGCGGGTAGTGTATTAAAGTCGCCCTTTTTTAAGGATACGGCGGTATCGGGGAGGTATCGCCGTGTCCATTTTTATTTACTGTAACCCGCCTAATGCTTTGCGGTCAAAAAAAGCTATGCTCCGCAAGCGGGATATTCCGGCTATGAATGTGAACTGTCAATACATTTAGCTACTGCTTACATTTCCTTTGCGCCCGTCCGCGTCTTGCGGACGGGCGCATTTTGCTTTTTTCAACTTTTTTCTGAAAAGCGCACTCAAGAGCCATCTCCCGAACGGGTACGGAGCGAAAGGGGCAGAGAGGACAAGCCCTTAACTCCCGTCCTCTACTCCACGCGGGAAGGAGGTGAACTCTATGGAGCTATCTTCTTCCGACAAGGAAAGAATACAACATCAGTACGACGCATTAGCAAAGAAAACTTTGGTCGGCGAAGCGAAAAGCCACCGCCGCACTCTTGCGAAACGCGCAGCACGCGAAGTTACTTTTTCGGATTTGAGCGAAAGCGAACTCGCGCAGCTTTTCACAACGGACGAATACGAAAGCGATTATTTCCGTTTTCAAGTGTCCGGCTTTGATGTACTCGTCAAAAATGAACTGCTTGCCGAAGCCCTTAACGCTTTGCCCGAAAGGAAACGCGACATTATCCTTTTGTCCTACTTCTTGGATATGAGCGACGCGGAAATTGGCGAACTGCTGAATGTTGTACGCACGACGGTTTTCCGGCACAGGAAATCCGCGCTTGCGAAAATCAAACAGTATTTGGAGGGAAAAGCAGATGATGAATACCGTTAGGAAGTCTGAAAATCTGTTGCCGTTCCCTGTCATTTCCGCAGCGGCAAACGGCGACACAACCGCCATGTGCGCGATCTTGAAGCACTACGAGGGTTACATAGCGAAACTTTGTACCCGCACGCTGAAAGACGACGCGGGCAATACCTATTCCTATGTGGACGAGGAAATGCGTAACAGGCTGCAAGTGCGCCTTATTACCCGCACCCTTGCTTTTCATGTAGGATAATCTTTTAGCCCATGCGGGGAGCGTGTCCCCTTTCCACGCTTCCCGTTATGGGCTATTTGTCGTTCCGCAAAAGCATATCCGCTGTTGATGTGCTTTTGCAGGCCGACAAAGCCTATTGTTCTTTGACAAAGAAAGCGGCCTTTGGTGCGCAGCATAACAGGCAAACGGGTACATTCCGTCTGTACCGAGCCAGTCGGCGGGTACGCCATGACAGCTTTTCCCCATAGGGGAAAAGCCGAGCGAGAACTACCGCGCCGTAAAACAGGTTTAGCAGCTTGTGGGCGACGACATACAAGGCGGCACAATGATACTCCCGCGTTGAACACCCTCAAAGTATTGCGCGGCGCACCCATAAGCATGGGCCGGGGTGAAACTCCCGTGAGGTTGCAGCTAACAACCGCCCGTTTTTGCCTTTTGACGAATATAGTTTATCCATACAGGAAAAGGAGGTTTTTCTAATGGATAAAAAACAGACAATTACAACCGAACGCAAAATAGGGAAAATCACCTATCTTGTTCAAGCGTTGCCGAGTGAAAAGGCAACCGATACAATCCATAAAAAGATTGAGAAACTCATTGTAAAGGATTTGCAGAAAAAGCCCGGAAATCCGGGATTTTTAGCGTCCGAGTAGTGCATTAGGCGGCGGGATATGGTATAATGATAGCAACACATTATACCTGTTTATTCGGCTGTCGGAAAGGAGGACTAATGTTACAGTCGAATAAAATCACCGCCCTTTACTGCCGTTTAAGTCAAGAGGATATGCAAGCCGGAGAAAGCGGAAGCATACAGCACCAAAAAATGATACTTCAACGCTATGCGGACGAACACCATTTTTTGAACACAAAGTTTTTTGTGGACGACGGATTTTCCGGCGTGAGTTTTGAGCGCGAGGGGCTGCAAGCGATGTTGCAGGAAGTGGAAGCCGGACGAGTGGCGACGGTCATTACCAAAGACCTTTCCCGTCTTGGCAGAAACTATCTGAAAACGGGCGAACTCATAGAGATTGTATTTCCCGAAAACGGAGTACGCTATATCGCGATCAACGACGGAGTTGACACAGCGCGGGAGGATAACGAGTTTACCCCCTTGCGGAACTGGTTTAACGAGTTTTACGCCCGCGACACAAGCAAGAAAATCCGCGCAGTTAAACAGGCACAGGCGCAAAAAGGCGAGCGCGTCAACGGGGAATATCCATACGGCTATATCCCAGACCCGAACAACCGCCACCACCTTATACCCGACCCGGAAACCGCGCCGATTGTCAAACAGGTTTTCGCTATGTTTGTTAGCGGCGTGCGTATGTGCGAAATCCAAAAATGGCTTGCGGAAAACAAAGTCTTGACGATTGGAGCGTTGCGCTATCAGCGTACAGGACAGGCGCGGTATCAGCGGGCAATGATCGCCCCCTATACTTGGCCGGACAAAACGCTCTATGACATATTAGCAAGGCAGGAATATTTAGGGCATACCATAACCGCGAAAACTCACAAGGTATCCTACAAGTCGAAAAAGACCCGGAAGAACGAAGAAGAACAACGCTATTTCTTCCCAAACACCCATGAGCCGCTTGTTGACGAGGAAACCTTTGAACTTGCGCAAAAGCGGATTGCTACCCGCCACCGCCCGACAAAAGCAGCGGAGATTGATATTTTTTCCGGCTTGCTGTTTTGCGCTGGTTGCAGACATAAGATGTATTACCAACAGGGCGTAAATATCGAGCCGCGCAAGTTTTCCTATTCTTGCGGCGCATGGCGCAACAGGGCAAGGACAGGCAGCGAGTGTACCTCTCATTATATCCGCAAAAACGTACTTCTTGATTTAGTGCTGGAAGATATGCGGCGGGTTTTGCGGTATGTTAAGGAACACGAACAGGACTTTATCTGTAAAGCTACCGAGTACGGCGACATGGAAGCGAGAAAGGCATTAGCGCAGCAGCAAAAGGAACTTTTCAAAGCACAGGCGCGTATGACCGAACTTGACACGCTTTTCCGCAAGCTGTATGAGGACAACGCATTAGGCAGACTGACAGATGAACGGTTTGTGTTTCTAACTTCCGGCTATGAGGACGAAAAGAAATCCCTTGCCGCAAGGATAGACGAGTTACAACAGCAGATCGCAACCGTTACCGAGCGAAAAAGGGATATATCAAGGTTTATTCAGATTGTCGGGAAATACAGCGACATACAGGAATTGACCTATGAAAACGTCCATGAGTTTATCGACCGTATTTTGATACATGAATTAGACCGGGAAACCAACACCCGGAAAATCGAAATCCATTATAGCTTTGTCGGACAGGTTGATACCGAGCAGGAGCCGACGCAAGTTGTCAACCATGACCGCCGCAACATGGTAGATGTAAAAAGTATCGCTATCTAACCCCAGCAAAGTTCGTCCCGGTATAGCCGTCATCGGAAAAGTGCCGCACATTCTGGAAATGGTGTTCCTCGCAGTATTTCCGCAGGAAATCCCGCTGATTGACCACCGAACCGCTGTCACCGTCCAGCTCGTCCTCCTGGCTCAGACGGTCATAGCAAGCCGTGATATTCCCCTCGGCGGGGAGTGTGCCGGGAATAAATTTACCGTTGATTGTATCGTACTGCCACATAGCTTTAACCTCCTTCAATGTGGCAGAACGGGCTTGTGGTTTACAGGATTATTATACCACAAACCCGCCTGAAAGTCCACTAAAACCCTGTATTTTCAAGGCTTCCAGGCATTTTTCTTCTCTGCCGACCTGGTGAGCAGACGCCCGATTTTCTCCCCCGCTGTCTCCCTCGCCTCGGGGGAGAAGTACCCATACACCGGGTAGACCGTCCCGCCGATTTCCCGGACGATGATGGGGGCCACGACAAGGCCCTGTTCCTGTTCTTGTCTGTCACTCATGCTTCTGCCTCCTGTTTCAAACTCTGCTTGATGTTGTTGGAAATACGCCCTTTTCAGCGGGTGCCGTTGCGACGGCCATCTACATGGGGTCAGCGGTGGCGGCTGGGGCCGCTGATTTTATTCTTGTGACCTGTTCCCGGAACCCTCTGCCCTTGCCTCACCCGGTTTTTCAACGGCGGCCCTCGCCTTGTTGTACTGCCGGTAATTGATGACGTTCACCGTCTTGCCCTCCCCGTTTTTCACCGCTATCGTCTTTTCATAGGTCAGCGGGGCCCCGCCGATCAGCTCTTGCGCTTCCCCCTCTGTCATTTCCTCCACCTCCGGCCGCTTCACCCCTCGGGAACAGCGGTACAGATTGAACCCGCTGGGGTATAGGTGCAGCCTTGCGCCCTTTACAATCGCTTTTTTCTGCTTCACTCCACGCTCGTCCTCTGTCTCCACCTCCGTCAGCCGTCCTCGGGTCGCTCCGCTCATAGCCGCCTCTGGCAACTCCATGTCTCCAAGGTAGGCCGTCAGGTACATGCCGGGGTTGTTCACCCCCTTCATGCTCTTGGTCTTGGTGAACCCCTGGCCCCACAGCCGGGCCATTTCGCTGTTGGGGATGAAGGGGGCTTTGCCAGGGAACAGGAGCAATAGATGGAGGTGCCAGGCCCCACGGCCCTGTGGCTCTGCCGCCGCTATGTACTCCGCCTGTTCTTGTCCCGCTTTCTCCTGCCAGCGAAGAAACCGTTTCCAAAAGGCGTGAAAATCCCGGTACAGTCGCTCCTGGTCAGTCATTATTTCCCGGTAGGTCAGTGTGACCCATAATGCCCGCTCCGGGTCCGTCAGATTGGCATTTATGAGGTCTCTGAGGTTGCGAAGGGTCTGCGCCACGCTTGCCGTGTTCTCCGCCCGGTTTTCCGTGTGTTGGAACTCTTTGATTTCTCCCGTCCGTTTGTCCAGGTATTCGTCCGCCGACAATTTCTCTATGGTGATTTCCGGCGCTCCCTGTCTGCTGTGCCGCACCTCTATCACGTTGCCACATACCTTCACTGTCACCGGCGCTTTCGGGGTAGGCCGTTCATTTTCTATCCGCTGTATCCGCATCCTGCCTCCTATCCTTGCGGCCTAATGTTTATAAATAATCAAGTTAAGGAGCGGCCCCGTTGGGGCCGCTCCGGGACGGGCGGCTATGCCTCCGGCCCGCCGCCTCGCCCCTGGTGTTCCTTACCTGTCACCCTTTGTTCAACGCTTCATAGCAGACCTGGCGCATACGGCTTTCATTCTGGATCACGGGGACTTTGATGTAGCGGAGGGTGGAACCTTGCAGCAGGACCACCCCCTCGCCCCGTCCGAATTGTCGGCCCTTGGTTTGCTCCATGTGGTCCGGCAGCAGCATTTCATAGATGGAACGCACCGCCGCACCGATGACACAGACGATACCGTAATTCAGCCTGGAGCCCGCCGGGAATGCCAGAGCGTCAGGCCGTTGGCAGGATATGGCGAGCCTGATACCCAGAGACCGGCCCAGCATCAACACCTCGCCCACCTTGTTCATGGCGGCGGCAGCCGCTTTCTTATCCTGGGCCAGCAGGTTCAGCATTTGCGCCATGTACTCGTCCCAAACCAGGGTGACAGGATTGCGGGCCGGGTCCGCCCCGGATTGACGGGCCAGCAGACGGGCGTGTACCAGGTCCAGGGCCGTCAGCGTGTCCATGTAGGTGAAGGACCGGGGGCAGCCCTTCAAGTAGGAAAAGGTATCGTCTCCCTTGTAGTCCGCAAAGTAGTATTCCCCGCCCTTGTCACGCTCGGCCAAAATGAGGCGGTAAAGGAGCTGATGTTCCTGGAAGGACTTGCCAGACCCTGACATACCCGAAAGCAAAATGTGGCTGTTGCTCCTCGGGGATATGTCGATATTCAAGGGACGCTTGATTCCATATTGGTTCCAGGCGTCCAGGTCATAGCCCAGCGTGATAAAATCAGAGCTCGTCATCAAGCAGGGTCCCAGGTGTGTCGCTGTCCGCCCCGGAGGCTGCCCGTTCCTTCAATGCGGCGGCCTCCGCCTCGTTGGTGATGACCATATCGACCTGGTATTTGTCTCCCAGGTCATGCACCCGGTCCACCACCAGCCCCGGCCAGCTGTCCCCCTCTGCGCTTACATAGACCTCCGGGAGCGCCATAGGCAGGTCCTTGGCGTGCAAATGCTGTTCAATGATACCTTCCAATGTCTCCCACAGCTCCTTCCGTGGGACCGTACACCCGCCTTTCCACACCAGAAAATGGTACTTTATGATGCGGTTATTGACGATGCTGTACGGCATGGCTTTATACTCCAGGGACTCCGGGGAAAAGGGCGGGATGAGGCCGGGAAAGCATTTGCAGAGTTCATTCACAAAGGTATACATACACAGTCTCAAGGGGCGGCGGGTGAGCTTTGCGCTCCGCTCCAGGTCCGAAATACTCGGTTCCGGCTCCCTCTTTACTTCCGCGTCCTTTTTGCTATAATGGACCTTAACGGCAATACCAATGCCCGGAACGATCAGCAACGGCCAGAAGCGGGCCGCAAGCCCCAGCAGGAGCAGAGCAGCCAGGGTGAGACCCACGGTGAGCAGGAGCACCAACAGGCCGTTGACGAGGATGCGCACGGGGTCCTTCTCATTGATGCCCTCGCCTACTTCATAAAACAGACCGTCATACATATCGCCGACTAGCTCGACAATGGCGGTGCAAAAATTTTTCATTCGCTGTACCTTCTTTCGCTTTGATACG